>ENA-OFCI01000945-OFCI01000945.1-metagenomes-genome-assembly--contig:-NODE-945-length-15017-cov-3.864657_pt1 | contig 15017 bp, 14 predicted proteins | sample MGYA00153391_OFCI01 | MGnify analysis MGYA00153391
TCTTAATCGCCACGGCCAGGGCATCCGGAATCGAGTGGTTCACCGCGATGAACTCAAGGTCAAACGGGCCGATCTTCTCGGACTGGCCCTCGGCGACGGTAAGCGTGTACGGGGTGATGCGGTGTTCTTTGAGCTTTGCCTCGATCAAGGCCAGCGTGAGGGTCGACCCGATCAGCGGGATGTCCTGGCGGAGCTTGAGTAGGTACGGCACAGCCCCGATGTGGTCCTCGTGACCGTGAGTGAGCACGATGCCGAGCACGTCGTCGAGACGGTCCCGGATGGGGCTGAAATCGGGCAGGATCAGGTCGACTCCCGGCTGGTTCTCTTCCGGAAACAGCACGCCGCAGTCGACGATGAGGATCTTGCCGTCGATCTCGTACGAGGTCATGTTGCGGCCGATCTCGCCGAGTCCTCCGATCGGGATGACGCGGAGCGTAGCAGGCGCGAGGGGACGTGGTTCGTACACCGGTGAGTTCATGGAATCCAAATTTTTCGTTAATCTTCGGGGTCTTTCACCCCCTTCTTAGCTGTTAGCGCGTGGTCCCGGCGACCTTAGGCAGCGCGCCGCCCGCGGCCGCATTGCGGTCCGGGCGGAAGTTTGTGAGGTCAACGCCGGGAATCTCCCCCACGAGGGATATCTCTTCTTCGATCTGGGCAGCCTCGAAATCCTCGGGTCCGACGAGCGGCAGACGCACACGCGGGCTGTCGATTCGGCCGAGGCCATGCAGGATGTACTTTGCGGCAACAGTGCCAGGCACGTGCGTCATCACCGCGCGCACGAGCGGCTCGAGCTGCCGGTGAGCCGCGGTGGCGGTCGCGAGATCGCCGGCGTTGACAGCATCTACGATCACCCGGTACGGGGCCGCGGCGATGTTCGCCGTCACGCCGATAAGGCCGGTTGCACCGATCGCCAGGTGGGGAAGAATGTTGGCGTCGTCGCCGGAGAAGTAGAGAAGATCGGTCTGGTTGAGCACGCGGCTGACCTCGCTGAAGTCCCCCTTCGCATCCTTGATCGCCTTGATGTTCGGGTGCTTTGCCGCCCGCAGGATTGTCTCGTAGCGGATTGGGATGCCCGTGCGCCCGGGGATGTCGTACAGGATCACCGGCAGATCGGTCGCATCCGCGATCATTCGGAAGTGCGTGAGCACGCCAGCCTGGGTCGGCTTGTTGTAATACGGGGTCACGATCATGACCGCGTCGGCGCCGGCCTTCTCGCTGTGCTTATAGAGCTCGATCGCGTGTGCAGTCTCGTTCGATCCTCCGCCGGTAATGATCTTTGCCCGGCCGGCGGCCACGGACTTGCCGACCTCGACGAGCCTGAGCTTCTCCGGGTCCGTGAGGGTGGATGTCTCCCCCGTCGTGCCCGTGACGACGATGCCGTCGGCCCCCGCGTTGATCACGTCGTCGATGTGCTTCTCCACGCCCGCCCAGTCGACCTCGCCCTCGGCGGTGAAAGGGGTCACCAGGGCGACGAGCACCTGGCCGAAGGGATTGTGAGACGTGGACACGGGTTAAAGGGTATCGCGCCCGCGGGTGCAGCTGTGGGCCTGCGCGATCGCCTCGCCGAGGGAGACGGCCTGTCGATCACCGGTCGGTGCATGTCGGCTCTGGTGAAGAACTACTCGCCTCGATCCCGCACTGTCTGCGAGAGTGCGGGGGCCCTGCGGAGATCTCAGCCGTGAGGCCGAGCGCGGGACGCGAACGTGGAGGACGCTCGGCTCGGGTTCGCACCAGCCGTGATGCGCAAGGGCGCTCATGCAGGCAAGAACCCCGCCGACTCGCCGGGCTTGAATCACCGCCTCGTCGACGTCGGTGCTGGCGTACCACCCCTTGCGAATCCGCACGATGCGCCCGAACTCCGCAAGGACGAGCAGGTGCTGTGGGTAATAACCGAGCGCGATGAGTTCACCCGTGGTGGCGATGCCGCCCAGCTCTCTGATTCGTTGTTCCGCAGTGCTCACCTCCCAAGCCTCTCGAATCGGGGCGCGCTTGACGGTGAAAGGCTCCTTTCTGTGGACGCGATCGCCGCGGTGGAGGTTGTGAAGGAGGCACCGGACACCGTCCACTCTCGCCCGCTGCTTGGCTGTTGGCCGACACATGTGTCCCGGGGGACTCACGATCGTCAGGACGACGTCCTGCAGAACGGAAATCTGCCGCCGGCACGGGAAATTCCCCGGATTCACGAAGGCGCCGGCACAGTAATTTCCCTGACTTCACAAAGGCGCCAGGTGCGGGAATCGATTTTTCCTGCCAAGCGCAGGTTGGGCCGTGTTCTGCAGGACTGTGACCTGATTAACGTGAACGTTCGGGCGGAGCACCTTTTCTTCGGCTATTCGGTTCTGCAGGACATCCTTCTGCAGGACATCCTTCTGCAGGTAGGGCCGCCTGTAATCGCGCATCGAACAGGCAATGGTCGCGAACGTGTCGGCGAGCCGGACTGATCCGAGTGAAGGCCGACGCCAGCGCGTAGTGTGGTTCCATGGCAGTCACCAGCGAAGCGACGACCCTCTGGAACGGCGACTTGAGGAGCGGTGCGGGCACCACGAAACTGGATTCCTCCGCCGCAGGAGAGTTCCCCGTGAGCTGGGCCGCCCGCGCAGAGGGGGTGGCGGCGAAGACCAATCCCGAGGAGTTGCTCGGAGCCGCTCATTCCGCCTGCTACTCAATGGCGATCGCCAATGCCCTCGCCGAGTTCGGCGCGCCCCCGCAGAGCGTACAAGTCACCGCAGCGGTCACCTTCGACCCGGCCGAAGGCATTACCGGCAGTCACTTGCTGGTCAGCGCAAAGGTCGCCGGAATCAGCGAGCAGGACTTCGAGCGGATCGCGGTCGAAGTCATGAAGACTTGCCCGGTTTCGCGCGCGTTGGCGGGCATCCCGATCACGCTCGAAGCTAACCTCGCATAGTGCCAACCGCAGATCGAACTTCCGCCGCCCGCAAACCCCGCGCAACACGCCCCGTCGTCCGCAAGCCAATGCGGATCCTTATCTCCGGTGCAAGCGGATTCATCGGACGTGAACTCACCCGCCAGCTCGAGTCAGACGGTCACGAGGTGCTCTCGCTGGTGCGTCGCCAGCCGAAGTCACCAAATGAGATCAACTGGGCACCGAGTGCCCACATGCTCGATTCGAGCGTGATGGACGGCGTCGATGCCGTGATCAACCTGTCCGGTGCGTCAATCGGCCGACTGCCCTGGACGCGAAACTACAAGAAGCAAATCCTCGACTCTCGGGTGCAGGCCACGCGCACCCTGGTCGAAGCGATGGCGCGTGCAACCACTCCACCACGGGTATTTCTCAGCGGCTCGGCTGTGGGAATCTACGGCGACCGGCCCGGCGAGCGCCTCACAGAGGACTCGAAACGTGGTTCTGGATTCCTCGGTGACGTCGTTGAGGCGTGGGAGCAGGCCGCGCAGTTGCGTCCCGCGAAAACCCGACTCGTGACGTTGCGCACCGGCGTGGTGATCGGAAAAGGAGGATCCCTGCTGCCCGTGATGGCGCTCACCCGCTTCGGCCTTGGCACGCGACTCGGCACCGGCGGCGATATCTGGCCCTGGATCAGCCTGTACGACGAGGCAGCTGCCATACGACATCTTCTCACTTCCACGCTCTCCGGACCCGTGAACCTGGTTGGGCCGACGCCCGCGACCTCCGACCGCATCACAAGGCACGTGGCACGCCGGATGCATCGGTGGTACCCGTTCGTCGCGCCGTCCTGGGTGATCGGTGTCGCCCTTCAGGACGCCGGTCCCGCGCTGCTAATGAGCAGCCAACAGATCGTGCCGACCAAGCTGCTCGCCGATGGGTTCACTTTTCGAGACAGCACGGTTGAACAGGCGATCGACGCCTTCCTCTAAATTGACGAAAGCAGGTCAGCGAGTGGCACGCTCGAGAGCGATCGCCCGCCGCAACGAGCGGCGGGCCCTCGGCCGGTCTCCGCTCGCATCGTAGGAGAGGCCGAGACGAAACCACGCCTTCCAGCTGCCGGGGTCCGCTTCGACTTCGGCCTTGTACCGTGGGAACTCCGCGTCTGCAGCCGCCCGCTCCGGTCGACCGCTTGTGCGCTTGGGGAGCGAGTCGACGGGCAGTTCGCCCGCAACATCCAATCGACGCACCAGGCGTTGGGTGCGAAGGCCGAAGAGTATCTCGGCCACAAGCGCCCAGGCTCCCAGCAGCGGGAGCACCAGCAACGCGATTCCGAGCGCCTTCGAGATTCCGTTGTCGACGGTGATCAGGCGGATGGCGAGCTGCAGAACCAGCACCAGGTAGAGCACCAGGAGTGCAGACATCAGCACGGCCGCGACGCGGCCCTTCATTCGAGGTCGCTCGGGATGCCCGTCGGAGCCTCCGGATCGGACGGTCCAAGGTGGATCAGGCGATCGAGGCCCACGACAACACCTCGGGTCGAGCCGAGCGCCCGCAGCGCGAGCATGATGCCTGACTCGTAGGCGCTCGGGTGGAGCGTCTCATGGCTCAGGGTGAGTGTTTCACCGGTGCCCCCAAAGATCACATCCTGTTTTGCGACAATTCCCTGCATGCGCAACGAGTGGATCGGCACGCTCGACACCTGTTGGCCCCGCGCTCGCTGGTCGGCGTGCGGCGCGATCACCGGCCCCAGCGCGGCGCGCGCGTTGCCGATCAGCTCTGCCGTGCGCACCGCGGTTCCGGACGGCGAATCAACTTTCGTGGCCTGGTGAGCCTCGATTATTTCAATGGAGTCGTAGAAACGCGCCGCCATTGCCGCGAACGAGGTGGCGAGTACCGAGCCGATTGAGAAGTTTGGAATGATGATGACGGCAGCACCGGTACCCTCGGCGGCCAGTCGATTCTCGAGCGATGCAATCCGCGTCGCCGACCATCCGCTCGTGCCCACGAGCACGCTCTTGCCGTGGCCGACCGCGAAATCGACGATGCCCTGGCTCACAGCCGGCACAGTGACATCCACCACCAGCTCAGCGGCAAGCATGTCGTCGAGCGCGCTGGAGGAGTCGAGTCTGGCCACAATACTGAAGTCGTGGGATTCGCCGATGAGGCGGGAAACGAGCTGCCCCATACGCCCGGTCGCGCCGACGATCGCCACGGTTGCTGTCATCGCCCAAATCTACCAAGCCCGCTCCCTTAAGATGGTCGGATGGAGCGGTGGAGGGAATCCCGAGTCGACGAGCCGGTCGCCACAGAACTTCTCGCCGAATATTTCGACGGTCGCGCCGCAGGATTTCCCGTCCAACAGGGGACCTACCGCACCGCCTCTCCTCAACCGGAGGATTTCCTCCCTCCGCGAGGTGTCTTCCTCATCGCGGCGGGCGACGATGGCCGGGATCTCGGATGCGGCGGAATCAGGCTTCTTGTTTCTGGGAGCCCCGACGGCCCGCGGTTCGAGCTGAAGCATCTCTACCTGCGTCCCGCCGCGCGTGGCCGCGGTCTCGGTCGGGCTCTGCTCGTCGAACTGGAATCGCGTGCCCGGGATTTCGGTGCGCTCGAACTGGTCCTCGACACAAATGCCAGCCTCGAGGCTGCCGGGGGGCTGTATCGATCAAGTGGGTACAGCGACATCCCGCCCTACAACGACAACCCCAACGCCACGAACTGGTATCGCAAGGTGCTCTAGAAGGGCTGCCCGTCCGGCAAACCCGTGCGCAACTCTGCCGGCAGGTGACCGAGGTCGTTGTGGGTGATCAACACGGGGGGCTTAGCGGAACGAACGCGGATGATCGTGAGGCCGCAGTTCGCCTGGTTGAGCCCCATCCAACGCCAGGAAGGCGCGTCGAACACCTCGCGCACGAACCAGGCGATGACGAAGTTGTGGGTGATGAGCAGGTCATGGCGGTCCTCCCGGGCGGGCGTGAGCCACTCGCTCACGGCATCCGCCATCTGAGCCTTGCCCGCCTCGATCTGATCGCGAGTGACCGAGCCGAAGAACGGCTCGAAGGCATGCGGCATGTCGGGGGTCGGGCCGGACGGGATGCAGTCGAAGAGCAGCGCCGAGGGCTTCGAATCGAGGCTCGGCATGCTCGCCGTCATGATGTTGGCGGTCTCTTCCGCGCGCTGAAGTGGCGAATGCCACGCGCCGGTAAAGGGAACTCCGCTCAGCCGCTCAGCCACGAGCTTTGCCTGACGCGTGCCCCGACCGGAAAGCGGTCCATCGGGCATGCCGTGCTCGGCATCCTGCTGCTCGCCATGGCGCACGAGATAGATGAAGTGGGACATCATTGTTCCTCTGGAAAGTCGGTAAAGGTCAGACGTGAACGGGCTTGTCGACCAGTCCGTCGAAGACCGAAGCCTCAACAGTACCGACGGCCGCAATCGATAACGGTCGCGAGGCGAGCTCAACGGCGAGCCCGCGCACGTCATCCGGAGTCACAAGCGCCAGTCGGCGCAGCGACTCATCGAGGTCGGCATACTCCCCGAGAGTGATCTCAGAACGCCCCAGCCGAGACATCCGAGTGTCTGAGTCCTCGAGGGCGAGGGCGGACGCACCACTCAACTGGCCAACTGCGCGCCGCATCTCGTCGTCGGTCACCCCGCCGGAACCGAGGCGCCGGAACTCGGCCAACAACAACTCGGCCACCTGGCCAGCTTTGGCGGGCGAGCATCCGGCATAGAGTCCGAAGAGGCCAGCGTCCGAGTAGCTCGGCGAGAACGAGTAGACAGAGTAGGCGAGGCCACGCTTCTCACGGATCTCCTGGAAGAGGCGGGATGACATTCCGCCACCCAGGATCGAGTTGAGCACGGCCATGGTGGACCGGCGGTCGTCAGATGCCGGGATCCCGGAGACGCCCATGAGAATATTCGCTTGCTCGATGGGTCGATGCACGACCACGAGGGGGCTGCCGCGCTGGATCACGCCGAGTGTGGCATCCCGACGCTCCACCGGAGTCGCCTCCTGCTCGAGATCCCAGCCAGCCGACGCGAGCGCACGCTGCACTCCCGCGACGAGTTCGTCGTGGTCGACGGCGCCCGCGACTGTGATGACGAGATCCTGGGCGCGGTAGTTGGCACGGTAGTGGTTCCAGACCGAGTCCCGAGTGGCCGCGCGGATGGTTTCCGGGCTTCCCCCGATCGGTCGGCCGAGCGGATGGTCACCGAGCACCGCCTCGAAGAAACGCTCACTCGTGACATCCGATGGATCGTCGTCGGCCATGGCCAACTCTTCCAGGATCACGTCGCGCTCGGTCTCGAATTCCCCGGTATCGATAAGGGAAGAGGTGACCATGTCGGAGAGTACGGTGATCGCCATGGGAAGGTCACGATCCTGCACCTTGGCGTAGTAGCAGGTGTACTCTTTCGCCGTCATGGCATTGTGCTCACCACCCACAGCGTCGAAGCTCACCGCGATATCGAGCGCGGTTCGTGCCGCAGTGCCCTTGAAGAGAAGATGCTCGAGGAAGTGCGTGCTGCCGAAAGTCGTGGGGAGCTCGTCTCGTGAACCGACGGCAACCCAATAGCCGACGGTTGCACTGCGGGAACCGGGCACCTGTTCGCTCAGAACACGTACACCACTTGGCAGAACGCTGCGACGTACGAGCGAGTCTCCCGAGGATTCGATTCTGAGTTCAGCGAGGTCGAGGGGAAGCGGGACAGCACCGTTCATTGGACCGAGTTTACGTCACGACCAAGGACATCGGCTGCACATCGCCCCGCCCCCGCATTTGAGGGGAGACCGAGGAGAATAAAGAGGACAAACAGAGCTGTCTGTCCTCATTTCCGTGTTACTGTTCTCAGGTCGAGCTAAGCACCCGAAGTTCGCTCGTCCCTCCGCTCTCGAGTGGAGTAACACCACCTAAGATTGTGTGACCGCAAACCCGAAACTTGCGGGGCAACAACACCGGACATTCCCCAATAGTCCGGTTAGCTGCCGAACGGCTTCGAGGACACCTAGCCGACTAGCCCAAGGGAGCCACGCTGTGCCGATTGTTGATACGCATCCGATCGTCCAGCGTGCCCCATGGGCGGCTGGCACCCATCACAACTCTGTGGCACCGGCCAAGCGCCGGATTCTCGAGACAGCGAACCGCCTGTTTTACAACGAGGGCATCCGGGCGGTGGGAATTGATCGCCTGATCAGCGAATCCGAGGTGACCAAGGCTACCTTCTACAAGCACTATGGGTCCAAGGACCGCCTCATCGTGGAGTACATCTCTCAACGTCATTCGCTCGTCCGGGAGTCGGTCGATGAGCTCATCCGCGAAAAGAATGACCCGAACCTCGCACTCCGTACGCTCATCGACCAGATTGTGGCGGAAGTCGTCGCCCCCGGGTTCCGAGGATGCGCCTTCACCAACGCTGCGATCGAATTCACCGACTCCCGGCACGCGGTGCGCCAGATCGTTTCCGACCACCGCGAGTGGTACGCCGAGACCCTCAGCGATCTGCTCAAGGAGCTCGGTCATCCCCTTCCCGGCGATGGCGGCGACGAGCTAGTACTGGCCCGCGACGGCGTGATGACCGGCGGCTACGCCGGAGACCCTATCGCCGCGACGACGGCGTTCGTGCGCGTTGTCAACCGCGTTCTGAGCGGGACAGCAGGAGAGTAATCCCGCACCACCACCGCTCGAGCGCGGTGGTCAGTCCCGGGAGACCGGCTCAGGCCGAAACCCGGTTCAGATTCGCCACCTGGTGACGTCCCAGCTGGATTTTGGCTGCGGCGACGAGCTCGATCACCTGCTCTGGCTGGCTCGCACTCGCTACAGGCGCGACAATCCCGGGCTTGGAGAGCAACCAAGCGAGAGCTATGGTCGCGACGCTCGAGTGCTGCTCGCGCGCGACTTGGTCGAGGACGGCGAGAATACGCTGGCCACGCTTCGAGAGGTGATTGGCCAGTTCCGTTCCCCTGTTGTTTTTGCCGAGATCCCCCCTGGTGCGGTACTTGCCGGTGAGGAAGCCGCTCGCGAGGGCGAATCGCGGCATCACGGCGAGGCGCTGCTGGGCGGCGACGCGGGCCAGGTCCCCTTCATAGCCGGTGCGATGCATCAGGTTGTAATGGTTTTGCACGGCGAGCATCGGCGCAACTCCGAGCTGGGCAGCAATGACCCGCGCTTCGACGAGTCGGTTGCTCGAGTGGTCCGACGCGCCGAAATGACGCACCTTGCCCGCACGAATGAGATCGTCTACCGCGAGGAGCGTCTCCTCGAAAGGGACCTCCGAGTCGTCGATGTGCAGGTAGAGCAGGTCGATGTAGTCGGTCTGGAGACGTTCGAGGGACGCGTTCACCGAGCGGCTGATTGCCTGGGCGGTAACCCCGGGGTTGTCGGCGCTCTTGCCCACTTTGGTCGCGACGACGATACCGTCGCGCAACCGTCTGTCACGCATCCAGTTGCCGATCATGATTTCGCTTCGACCGGCGGCATAGGAGTCGGCGGTGTCGATGAAGTTCCCGCCATGTTCAAAATATGTGTCGAGAATATCGTTGGTCGCGCCCCCATCGGCGGTCCAGCCGAAGACGTTGCCCCCGATAGCGAGGGGAAAGACCCGCAGTGCAGACTGGCCGAGCGGCCGACGGATGGGCAGTGAGACCTCAAGCGTCGGGAGGTCTCCGGACGAGACCTCATTAGCCGGCACTACCTGCGCCATGACCATCCCAGAACTCTTTCTTTCACGATGTTCGAATCGACGTGGACACCGGTGTGCCGCACCCGAATTGGAACGGGAATACGATGCACTCCCGCCATTTCGACACTAGAGGCGGGGGGTGATAATACAAGCTCCCACAGGTGAAATCCCAGTCGAGTCCACCTAATCGTTATCTCTCCGAGACCGCGAGGGTCCGGCCGCGAATTCCCTCGATGACTATCTCTTCGTCGGGATTGCCACCTGTGGCTCGGAGGTGAGCCACATTCTTTCGAATCGTGCGCAAGTAACAGCTCCAGAGGCGTCGCTCTCTGAAGCAGACGGTGGTGACGAGGCAGTCGGGCGACCACTTTAACCCCGCGATAGGGGGCCGCATCCGCCGTCACAGTCGGCGGGCGGCCCTTCGCAAAGAGAAAGAATTTCGATGATGACGAACGATTCCAACCGGCGCCTCCCCGAGGTTCCAACCTTCACCCTGGAGAGCTCAGATTTCGCCAACGGCGATCCCTTGCCAGGGTGGGTACGTGGTGACAGCGGAGACGCCCGCGAACTGACACGACGAACGGCGAAAAGCCCGCCCTCACAACTGTGGGGGCGGGCTTTTCGTGTGGTCTCGAAGCGGCCGCAAGCGGCCTATTCGACCGGCACTGAGCTAGACCTCGGTCGAGCGGCCCTCAGACGACGCGTTGACGTTTTCCGCGCCGACATCGCTGCCCTGGGTGTCTGCGGCCTCGGCTTCATCAGCCGCGACCGGTGCGAGCGAGAGCTTTCCGCGGTCGTCGATCTTGGTGATCTCCACCTGGATCTTCTGGCCGACCGCGAGCACGTCTTCGACGTTCTCGACACGCTTTCCACCGGCGAGCTTGCGGACCTCGCTGATGTGCAGCAGTCCGTCCTTGCCCGGGGTGAGCGAGACGAACGCACCGAAGGTCGCGATCTTCACGACGGTTCCGAGGAAACGCTCGCCGACTTCGGGGTTCAACGGGTTCGCGATGGCGTTGACCGCCGCGCGCGCCGCTTCAGCCGACGGACCATCGACAGCGCCGATGTAAACCGTTCCGTCATCCTCGATCGAGATATCGGCCCCGGTGTCGTCCTGGATTTGGTTGATCGTCTTGCCCTTCGGGCCGATCAGCTCGCCGATCTTGTCGATCGGGATCTGCACCGAGATCACGCGAGGTGCGGTCGGGGCCATCTCGTCCGGAGCATCGATCGCCGCGTTCAGAACAGCGAGGATCGCGGTGCGAGCCTCCTTCGCCTGCTTGAGCGCGCCATCCAGCACGGAGGAGGGGAGCCCCGCGAGCTTGGTGTCGAGCTGGATCGCGGTGATGAACTCCGAAGTGCCGGCAACCTTGAAGTCCATGTCGCCGAGCGCGTCTTCCGCACCGAGGATGTCGGTCAGAGCCGCATAACGGGTCTGGCCGTCGACCTCGTCAGAGACGAGGCCCATTGCGATGCCGGCGACCGGCGCGCGCAGCGGCACTCCGGCGTTCAGCAGCGAAAGGGTCGAGGCGCACACGGAACCCATGGAGGTGGAGCCGTTGGACGAGAGCGCCTCGGAGACCTGGCGGATCGCGTAGGGGAACTCCTCGCGGGGCGGCAGAACCGGAACGAGGGCGCGCTCGGCGAGGAAGCCGTGCCCGATCTCGCGACGCTTCGGCGAACCCACGCGACCGGTTTCACCGGTCGAATATGGCGGGAAGTTGTAGTGGTGGAGGTAACGCTTCTTCTTCACCGGGGCGAGAGAGTCGATCTGCTGCTCCATCTTGAGCATGTTCAGCGTGGTGACACCCAGGATCTGGGTCTCGCCGCGCTGGAAGATCGCGGAACCGTGAACGCGCGGGATGACCTGTACCTCGGCGTCAAGGGCACGGATGTCCGAGAGGCCACGGCCGTCGATGCGAACACCCTCGGTGAGGATGCGGCCGCGAACGATCTTCTTGGTGACCGACTTGTAGGCGGCACCGACCTGTCCGCGAGCGGACTCCGGGAGGTTGCCGGTCTCGATGAGTCCGTCGACGTGACCCTTTGCGCGATCCTTCAGCGCGTCATCCGCGTTCTGGCGCTCGACCTTGTCGGCGATCTGGTAGATCCCCTTGAGCTCGTCGTAGGCGAAGCCGGCGACGGCGTCGTAGGTGGCCTGCTCGTAGGGCGGGAAGACCGGGTAGTCCGCGATCGGCTTCGCAGCCTGCGCGGCCAGCTCGAGCTGGGCCTTGATGAGCTGCTTGAGGAAGGGCTTGGATGCCTCGAGGCCCTGGGCGACAACGGACTCGTCCGGCTTCGTCGCACCGCCCTTGATGAGGTCCCAGCTGCCTTCGGTCGCTTCAGCTTCGACCATCATGATCGCGACGTCCTCGTTACCGTCGTTGTCCGTGGTGAGACGGCCGGCGACGGTGAGGTCGAAGACGGCCTCTTCGAGCTGCGAATACTTGGGGAAGGCGACCCACTGGTCTGCCCCATTCGAACCGGGGATGAGGGCGAGGCGGATGCCTCCGACCGGTCCGTAGAACGGCAAGCCCGAGATCTGGGTCGAGAGGCTCGCCGCGTTGATGGCCAGGGCGTCGTAGAACTCGTCCGGCGCGATGGCGAGGACGGTGATGACGATCTGCACCTCGTTGCGAAGACCCTCGACGAAGGTCGGACGCAGCGGGCGGTCAATCAGGCGGCAAACGAGGATGGCCTCGGTCGACGGGCGTCCTTCACGGCGGAAGAACGAGCCGGGGATCTTGCCGGCGGCGTAGGAGCGCTCCTCGACATCCACCGTGAGGGGGAAGAAGTCGAAGCCGTCTCGAGGGTGCTTGCCCGCCGAGGTGGCCGACAGGATCATGGTTTCTTCGTCGAGGTACGCGGCGACGGCACCCTGTGCCTGCTGCGCGAGGCGACCGGTCTCGAAACGAACCGTTCGCGTGCCGAACTTGCCGTTATCGAGAACGGTTTCGGCGAATTTGATTTCTGGACCCTCCATAGGGGGGTTATCTCCTTTGTTTTACGTCGTAACCCCGTGTGGGTCGCGACTCGTCACAGAGCAGGAGGATCAGCAGAAAGGGGCGCACGACATGGTGGCGGCGCTTTGGCGATGGTGTCGTATGCGGGTATTTCACATCGACACGCAGCTCTGGCCAACAGTAGAAAAGCACTGAATCATTTCGATTCAGGAGTTCACCACTACTGACCAGCTTCGTGCGGACCTGCTCCAGTGGCTGTCCGGCGACTGCCGCAGACGACAGGGCAACCTAAACAACCGCTCATACTCTACCAGCCACCTCCGCTCGCACCTAGGGCGCGACCCTCCCGCAGCGCGGCGGATGACTGGGGCGGATTACCGTCAGCACCTGTGCGGTTCGAACGCCGTCGTCCTCGTCGTGGATTTCCCGCGCACTGGTAACGGCTGGAATGGCAACTCGTGCGACCGTTCCAAGCGGCCTCGGCCGGGAACACCACGTGAGCATCGGCACGACGAGCATCGACGCACTGCTTTGGGCGAAGCATCCGGGCGGCAGTTGCACTGCAGCGCCCGCCAGAGCGAGTGGCCGTCACCGGTGTTGATCGGCTGTGGGCCGAACGAATATTCGATGTAATTGTCAGCGGCGGTCAGCCCTCGAGCTCGAGGCCAAGATATTTGGTGGAGATGGTGGCACGAAGCGCTTCAAGGTGGGTGTGAAACGCTTGTCGACCGGCGGGCGTGAGCTGAACCCAGGTTCGGGGTTTCCGGTTGATACGTCCCTTCTCAATGCTCACGATTTCTTCCTCCTCCAGTGTGGCCAAATTCTTCGATAGGGCGGAGTCCGACAGTTCGATGACCGCGCCAAGCGATTTGAAGTCTGCTCGCTCTACTTCAGACAGCGCTGCGACGATTGACAGCCTGACCGGGGAGAGGAGGGTCTGGTTCAACCCGTGCCGTGGGTGGGGATCAGGAGACATCAGCGGCCTTCGGGGCGGGGATGACCGCAGCGACAACCAACGGTACGGCGGTGAATACGGCCGCGACGATCCAAAATCCGGTCGATTGCGCTTGCCGGGTCACGCCGACGGCGAGCACGATTGCGTAGCATGCTGCCCACAGGCCGGCAGCCCGACCAATACGGCGACCACCGCCGCGGGGAGTTAGCCCGCGGGATCTACTCCAGATGCCACCGACGAGGGACAGGATCGCCCACGCAATGAAGATGCTGATAGTGACCGCTTTGTTACCGAATCCGAGCCCAATAACGAGACCGACGCTGGCAAGCGCCCAGACCAAAAGGTAGCTGCGCACCCATCGCCATCCCTGGCCGCGGGCCCGGTCGGCACTCCTGGAGGCGATGCCCAGATCGTTTATCGCTTGTTCCGACTCGAGGTCGTCATTTTCATTTGACATCATACCGCGACATTAGCATGCTGTTGCTTATGTGGAAAGTACATTCTTTAGTCGCAGATACGGTTTCACGGCGTGGAGTGCTGCCCGCAGGCCGGACCCTGAAACACACGGCCGGTGGCTTCGACGCTGGAGGTTCGGGGTTCCCAGCTCAAAGGGCTAGTCAAGTGTGAATTTCCGATGAAAGATCCACTCTTCGTCGGCAAGATTTTTCAAGGCCGCGCACTGCGACGGGTTACTGATTACCGGTGTGGCCCCACGTAGTCATAGCCGCGAGGATATGGCCGGGTGTCAGCATGAATTTGGGCTCTAATTCTTCCCAACCCGGTTCCTTGACCCGGTAAGAGAAAGCGGCGTGATCGGCGTCGATTCGATGTGACTCGTTGAGACCTCCACCAATCTCGCCAGTGAGGCTCAGGTGGTAAATCCAGAGGGAACCATCCGCTTGTCGATGGTGCATACGACTATGGGGCGAACGGCGCTGTGTGCAGAGGAGTAGTGAAAATGACCGACTGTTAGCATCGGCGATGTCCATGGAGAGGGCGTCGGTGATCCGCTGGCGTTCCGACGGCGTCTTCCCTGCGACGGGTCCGTCGCGACGTCTCCCAGGGTGGAGGTTCCGAAAGCGTGATTTCCTCAATCATTGCATGCGTCTGCCGAAACGTTAGCGCTTTGATGCTCTGGACAATTCCGCCGTGCTGAGGTCAAGCCAGGGCGGGAGGGGAGGACAGCGTTGCTCGAAATAGGCGACGTCACGAGAGCGCGGCTTCGCGGCCAGAATTTGCATATAGGGATCCCACGCGGCAAGGGCCGCGGACTGGTAGTAGGCCGGGCCTCCATCCGGCGGCGCCGGGGACTTCGCGCCGGTGGAGAGGAGGCACGGTCGCACGATCTTCCGCTGGTAGTCAAACAGCGCGGCCCGGGAGCTTCCACTCAGGTACGACACCACCTCCGATTCGCTCGGGGAACTCGCCTCACAGACGTACTTCTCCGCCTCGAACTCGAGCTGGGACTGGCCGAGGCTCGAGTTGTAGCGGAAACCGTTGTCGGTGCGTGATGCCGGGATGCCGCTGGCCCGGAGGCAGGTGAAGACTACCT
>ENA-OFCI01000947-OFCI01000947.1-metagenomes-genome-assembly--contig:-NODE-947-length-15006-cov-4.876664_pt1 | contig 15006 bp, 14 predicted proteins | sample MGYA00153391_OFCI01 | MGnify analysis MGYA00153391
GGTCGTCCCGGTGGTGGCCCGCGCGGTGGCGCTGCCCGCGGTGGCAGCGCGCCCGGCGCCTTCGGTCGCTCTGGCGGCGGTGGCCGCCCGGTGCGCGGTCGCAAGAGCAAGAAGCAGCGGCGTCAGGAGTTCGACAACCTCGCCGCACCGACGATGGGCGGCGGTGTCGCCCGCGGCAACGGCGAGGCGGTCCGGCTGGCCCGCGGCGCCTCGCTCGCCGACTTCGCCGACAAGATCAACGCCAACCCGGGCTCGCTGGTGCAGGTGGTGTTCACCGAGCTCGGCGAGATGGTGACCGCCACGCAGTCATGCACCGATGAGACCTTGCAGCTGCTGGGAGCCCAGCTGGGCTACGAGGTGTCGATCGTCTCCCCCGAGGAGGAGGACGCCGAGCTGCTGGACCGCTTCGACCTGACCTTCGGCGGCGAGTACGGCGAGGACGCGCTGCTGGTCTCCCGGCCACCGGTCGTGACGATCATGGGTCACGTCGACCACGGCAAGACCCGCCTGCTGGACGCCATCCGGCAGACCGACGTGGTCAAGGGGGAGGCCGGTGGCATCACCCAGCACATCGGCGCCTACCAGGTGCACCACCCGGTCGAGGGCGGCGTACGCGAGATCACCTTCATCGACACCCCCGGCCACGAGGCGTTCACGGCCATGCGCGCCCGGGGTGCCAAGGTCACCGACATCGTGGTGCTGGTAGTCGCCGCCGACGACGGCGTCAAGCCGCAGACGATCGAGGCGCTCAACCACGCGCAGGCCGCCGACGTGCCCATCGTGGTGGCGGTCAACAAGATCGACAAGGAGGGCGCGGACCCGGCCAAGGTGCGCGGTCAGCTGACGGAGTACGGCCTGGTCGCCGAGGAGTACGGCGGCGACACGATGTTCGTCGACGTGTCGGCTCGCAACGGGGTCAACCTCGAGCAGCTGCTCGATGCGATCCTGCTCACCACGGACGCGGCCCTCGAGCTCACGGCGGACGCCTCGGTACCGGCTCAGGGTGTAGCGATCGAGGCCCGCCTGGACCGCGGCCGCGGCACGGTCGCGACCGTGCTGGTCACCCGCGGCACGCTGCACGTCGGCGACTCGATCGTCGCCGGCGATGCCTTCGGGCGGGTCCGGGCCATGCTCAACGAGCGCGGCGAGGCCGTCGCCGAAGCCGGACCCGGTCAGCCCGTCCAGGTTCTGGGGTTCACCAGCGTCCCCGGCGCCGGCGACAACTTCCTGGTCGTCAGCGAGGACCGCGTCGCCCGCCAGATCGCTGAGCAGCGGCAGTCCCGCGAACGGGCCGCGAGCCTGGCCCAGACGCGTGGCCGGCCGACCTTGGAGTCGCTGTTCGAGCGGCTCAAGGAGGGTGAGAACACTCAGCTCAACCTCATCATCAAGGGAGATGTGTCCGGGTCGGTCGAGGCCGTCGAGGACGCGTTGCTCAAGATCGAGGTGAGCGACGAGGTGTCCCTGCGGATCATCCACCGCGGGGTCGGCGCCATCACGGAGAACGACGTCACCCTGGCCTCCGCCTCCGACGCGGTGATCCTCGGCTTCAACGTCCGGCCGGAGGGCAACGCCCGCGACCTGGCGGACAAGGAGCACGTCGACGTCCGGTACTACTCGGTGATCTACGCGGCTATCGAGGATGTCGAGGCTGCCCTGAAGGGGATGCTCAAGCCGATCTTCGAGGAGGTCCAGCTCGGGACCGCCGAGGTGCGCGAGGTCTTCCGCGTGCCGAAGATCGGTAACGTCGCCGGCTCGATCGTGCGCAGCGGCCTGATCCGCCGTAACAGCAAGGCGCGCCTGGTTCGCGACGGCGTCGTGGTCGCTGACAACCTCACCGTCGAGTCGCTGCGTCGCTTCAAGGACGACGCGACCGAGGTCCGCGACGGCTTCGAGTGCGGTATCGGGCTCGGGTCGTTCAACGACATCAAGCTCGAGGACATCATCGAGACCTGGGAAATGGTGGAGAAGCCGCGGGTCTGATCGACGGGCTGCCGCCGCCGGGCACCTACGAAACTCTCCGGACCTGCGACTGCGTTGCTGGATAGTCCTTGCGAGTTCCGTAGGCGCCCGGCGCCGGTCGCCGGCCGGACCCGAGCGGGCGGAAAGCTGAGAGCACTGGTGTTTGTGGGGGTGTTGGAGGTGGATGTGGTGCTGGGGGACGTGCATTCGCTGAAGGGCAAGCGTGGTGTGGTGCGGCCGGTGCTCGCGGAGCTGCGCAGGAGGTACGACGTCAGCGCGGCGGAGGCGGGTCACCTGGACCTGCACCGCCGGGCGCTGATCGGGGTGTCCGTGGTCGCCGCGGACGCGGGGCACTGCCGGGAGGTGCTCGAGGCGTGTGAGCGGCTGGTGGCCGCCCGACCGGAGCTGGAGATCCTCTCCGCCCGGCAGCGGTTTTTCGGAGAGGAAGACTGATTCCATGGTCGACGTGGCGCGGGCACGCAAGCTCGCCGTGCGCATCCGCGAGGTGGTGGCGACGACGCTGGAGCTGCAGGTCAAGGATCCGCGGCTCGGGATGGTGACGATCACCGATGCCAAGCTCACCCCCGACCTGCGCGAGGCGACGCTGTACTACACGGTTCTCGGTGACGACCGGGACCGCAGCGAGAGCGCCGCGGCGCTGGAGAGCGCCAAGGGCGTGCTGCGGGCTCAGGTGGGCCGGCAGACCGGGGTGCGGTACACCCCGTCACTGGCCTTCATCGCCGACATCGTGCCGCAGACCACCGGCCGGCTCGAAGAGCTGTTGGAGCAGGCGAGGCAGGCCGATGCGCGGGTGCAGGAGCTCGCCTCGGTGGCGACACCCGCGGGCGACGCCGACCCGTACCGCGCCGCGCGTACCGACGCCGACGACGACTCCGGTCCGGAGCCGCCCGTAGCCGGGCCGGACGCCTCGGACCCGCCCGGGTGAGCATCCCCGAGGACGACTGGGCGCAGGCCACCAAGCTGCTCGGCGACTGTGCCGAGGTCGTGCTGGCCTGTCACGTCGCGCCTGACGGCGATGCGCTCGGCTCGATGATCGCGCTGGGCGGTGCGCTACGACGTCGCGGCTGTCGGGTCATCGCGTCGTGGGGCAGTGCTCCGTTCGAGGTACCCCAGGCGTACGGCTTCCTTCCCGACCTCGACCTGCTGGTGCCGGTCGAGCAGGTGCCGGCAGCACCTGACCTGCTGGTCACCTTCGACACCGGTAGCCCGGACCGTCTGGGCCTGCTCGCAGATCGCGTGCCGAGCGCCGGGGCCGTCCTGGTTGTGGACCACCACCCCAGCAACACGAGGTACGGCACGGCCCACCTGCTCGATCCCGGTGCCGCCGCGACAGCCGTCGTGGTCGCGGAGCTGCTGGACCGGCTGGGGCTGGCTATCGACGAGTCGGCCGCAGCGTCGCTCTACACCGGGCTGCTGACCGACACCGGCTCCTTCCGGCACGCATCGACCTCGCCGTCGGTGCACCAGCTCGCTGCGCGCCTGCTCGCCACAGGTATCCGACCCGACCTGATCAGCCGGGCGGTCTATGACAGCCAGCCCTTCGGCTTCGTGCACCTGCTGGGCGACGTCTGCTCCCGGGCGGTGCTGGAGCCGGCCGCTGCCGGTGGCCTCGGCCTCATCTGGAGCGTCGTGGAAGGCGTCGACCTCGACCGACACGGGATAGGTCTGGCTGACGTCGAGGGTGTCATCGACGTCCTGCGTACCGCACGGGAGGCCGAGGTCGCGCTGGTGGCCAAACGCGACCCGCTCGAGGACTGCTACCGGGTGTCCACCCGGTCCAAGGGCGCCATCGACGTCGGGGCGGTCTGCACGGCGCTCGGCGGCGGCGGCCACCGGTTCGCTGCGGGCTTCACGTCGTACGGCGACGTCGCCGGGACGCTGGGCGAGTTCCGGGCCCGGCTCGCGCAGGCGCCGCAGCTGGCGATGTGAGCCCGGCCGCACCGGTGAGCGCGCCGGACGGTCTGCTGGTGGTCGACAAGCCGGCCGGCTGGACGAGCCACGACATCGTTGCCCGCGGTCGTCGGCTGGCCCGCACCAGGAAGGTGGGCCATGCCGGCACCCTCGACCCGATGGCCACCGGCGTCCTGGTGCTCGGGATCGGGCGCGCCACCCGGCTGCTCGGCCACCTGACGCTGACCGACAAGACGTACGAAGCGACGCTGCGGCTCGGCGTGACGACCGTCACCGATGACGCCGAAGGCGACGTGATCGAGGAGCGCGAGGCATCGGGCGTCACCGACGCCGCCCTGCAGAGCGCTGTCGAGGCGCTCACCGGCACCCTGGACCAGGTGCCGTCGTCGGTCTCGGCTGTCAAGGTCGACGGCGTGCGTTCCTACGCCCGGGTGCGCGCCGGACAGTCCGTCGAGCTTGCCGCCCGGCGGGTCGTCGTGCGGCGCTTCGAGGTGCTGGCGCGCCGCGGCAGGGATGTCGATGTCTCCTGCACGGTGTCCTCCGGGACCTACGTACGGGCACTGGCCCGTGACCTCGGAGCGGCGCTGGGCGTCGGCGCCCACCTCACCGCCCTGCGGCGTACCCGGGTCGGACCGTTCGCGCTCACCGACGCCAGCTCCCTGGACGACCTCGGCACGCAGGCCGCCGTCGACGACGCGGTGCTGCGCCTGGACGCGGTGGTGGCCGCGGTCTTTCCTGCGCGCATGCTGGCGCAGGCCGAGGCCGTCGACCTGTCGTACGGTCGCCGGCTGGCCCCCAGCGGCCGGCCCGGCCCCGTCGGTGCCTTCGCGCCGGACGGCCGCTGCATCGCGCTCGTGCAGGACGCCGACGGCGTCGCGCGGGCCGTCGTGGTCTTCGCCCCGGCCTAGCGCAGGCCGGCTGGCGGGGCGGGACCGGTCTGGCAGGGTGGGCGGATGCAGCGCTGGCGGGGGGTGGGCAGTGCACCCAGTGGCTGGGGGCGTTGCGTGGTGACCATCGGGGTGTTCGACGGCGTGCACCGCGGCCACCAGCAGATCATCGGCCACGCGGTGGCGCGGGCGGCAGCGCTGGCGGTGCCGAGCGTGGTGCTCACCTTCGACCCGCACCCCAGCGAGGTCGTCCGGCCGGGCAGCCACCCGCCGATGCTCACCAGCCAGCGCTACCGTGCCGACCTGCTCGAGAAGCTCGGGGTCGACGTGGCGTGCGTCCTGCCGTTCACCCGCGAGTTCAGCCGACTGAGCCCGGAGGAGTTCGTGCACGAGGTGCTGGTCGAGCACCTGCACACCTCTGCGGTGGTGGTCGGCGAGAACTTCCGCTTCGGCGCCCGGGCCACCGGTGACGTCGACGCGCTGACGGCCTCCGGGCGGCGGTTCGGGTTCAGCGTCGAGGGGGTCCCGCTGCTCGGCAGCGCGGACACGACCTGGTCCTCGACCTACATCCGGTCCTGCGTCCAGGCCGGCGACGTCGAGCAGGCGGCCCAGGCGCTCGGGCGCGAGCATCGCGTCGACGGCGTCGTGGTCCGCGGTGACCAGCGCGGCCGGGAGCTGGGCTACCCGACGGCCAATCTGCAGCCGTTGCCCTGGAGCGCGGTACCCACCGACGGCGTCTACGCCGGCCGGCTGGTCCTGGCGGGCAGCGAGCTCCCTGCGGCCATCAGCATCGGCACCAACCCGACCTTCGAGGGTCCGGAGCGTCGGGTGGAGGCCTACGTCCTGGACTTCACCGGCGACCTCTACGGCGAGCAGGTCGGCCTCGCCTTCACCGCCCGGCTGCGCGACACGCTGCGCTTTGACGACGTCGACGCGCTCGTGGCTCAGATGGCCCGCGATGTCGCTCACACGAGGGAGCTGACCCTGCCCGAACGGTGACCCGCCCCAGCCGCTCGCGCGGCCGTCCACCTCCTGCGCTGCTAGGCTTGGTCAACGCCGGTGCTGCCGGCGGTGTGTCGTCCATGCCCGGGTGAAGCAGACCTCGGGTGCACACCGGAGACCTCTCGGGGAGCAACGTGCCGCTCGACACCACGACCAAGCAGTCGATCATGGCCGAGTACGCCACGGTCGAGGCGGACACCGGTTCGCCCGAGGTGCAGGTGGCGATGCTCACGCGTCGTATCTCCGACCTCACCGCGCACCTTCGCGAGCACAAGCACGACCACCACACCCGCCGCGGCCTGCTGCTGCTGGTCGGACGTCGCAAGCGCCTGCTGAAGTACCTCGAGAAGACCGACATCAGTCGCTACCGCTCGTTGATCGCGCGGCTGGGTCTTCGCCGCTAGACCGTACGCAGGGGAGTACCCGTCCGGGTGCTCCCCTTCGTCGTAGGACAGCCGTCCTGCGACGCCACGAGCCGGACCAGCCGATGCACGCGACCCGGTTCTCGGGAGTGGCGCCCAGACCAGATCTGGCCGCCTCCACTGAGCGCCGGCTCCGCTGTCGAGGGTCCGGTCCGCAGTAAAGAGGGAGTGCCCATGGAGGGCGAGAACGAGAGCTACATCTATGGCAGCGAGTTCGTCGACGCGGTCATCGAGAACCCCGGCGGCAAGCGGGTCATCCGTTTTGAGACCGGCCGGCTGGCCAAGCAGGCCGCGGGCGCCGTCACCATCTACCTCGGCGACACGATGGTGCTGTCGGCGACCACCGCCAGCAAGCGCCCGAAGGACAACCTCGACTTCTTCCCGCTGACGGTGGACGTCGAGGAGCGGATGTATGCCGTCGGCAAGATCCCCGGGTCGTTCTTCCGCCGCGAGGGCCGGCCGTCGGAGGATGCCATCCTGACCTGCCGGCTCACCGACCGGCCGCTGCGCCCGTCGTTCAAGAAGGGCCTGCGCAACGAGGTCCAGGTGGTCTCGACCATCCTTTCGCTGGAGCCCACCCACCTGTACGACGTGCTGGCGATCAACTCCGCCGCGGCGTCGGTGCTGCTGTCCGGCCTGCCGTTCACCGGTCCGGTAGGCGCCACCCGGGTCGCCCGGACGGCCGCAGGCTGGGTCGCCTTCCCCTCGACGGAGGAGCTGGAGAACGCGACCTTCGACATGATCGTGGCGGGGCGCCTGCTCGACGACGGCGACGTCGCGATCATGATGGTCGAGGCGGAGGCCACCCGGAACGTGTACGAAGTCCTGAACGGTGGCGGCACCGCGCCGACCGAGGAGGTCGTTGCCGAGGGGCTCGAGGCCGCCAAGGCCCCGATCGCCGCGATCTGCCGCGCCCAGAACGAGCTCAAGGCCAAGTCGCCGAAGGAGCCGCTGGAGTTCCCGGTCTTCCTCGACTACTCCGACGACGTGCTGGCCGCCGTCACCGAGGTTGGCGAGGCCGACCTGTCCGCGGCGATGCAGATCGCCGACAAGCAGGCCCGCGAGGCCGCCACCGACGCCGCCAAGGCCACGGTCATGGGCGCTCTCGCGAGCCGGTTCGAGGGCCGTGAGAAGGAGGTCAGCGCTGCCTTCCGTAGCCTGACCAAGACCGTTGTGCGCCGCCGGATCGTGCAGGACGGTGCCCGGATCGACGGCCGAGGCCTCGCCGACATCCGCCAGCTGTCCGCGGAGGTGGAGGTGCTGCCCCGGGTCCACGGCTCGGCGTTGTTCGAGCGCGGCGAGACCCAGATCATGGGCGTCACGACGCTCAACATGACCCGCATGGAGCAGATGGTCGACACGCTCAACCCGGAGAACCGCAAGCGCTACATGCACCACTACAACTTCCCGCCCTACTCCACCGGCGAGACCGGCCGGGTGGGCTCGCCCAAACGCCGCGAGATCGGCCACGGCGCGCTGGCCGAGCGGGCGCTGCTGCCCGTGCTGCCCAGCCGGGAGGACTTCCCGTACGCGATCCGTCAGGTCAGCGAGGCGCTCGGCTCCAACGGTTCGACCAGCATGGGCTCGGTGTGCGCCAGCACGATGTCGCTGCTGAACGCCGGCGTGCCGCTCAAGGCCCCGGTCGCCGGCATCGCGATGGGCCTGGTGTTCGAGGGCGGCGAGTACGCCACGCTCACCGACATCCTCGGCGCCGAGGATGCCTTCGGCGACATGGACTTCAAGGTCGCCGGCACCCCACAGTTCGTCACCGCGCTGCAGCTCGACACCAAGCTGGACGGCATCCCCAGCCCGGTGCTCGCCGCCGCGCTGCAGCAGGCCCGCACCGCCCGGCTGGCGATCCTCGAGGTCATGAACGAGGCGATCGACGAGCCCGACGAGATGAGCCCGTACGCCCCGCGCGTGCTGTCGGTGAAGATCCCGGTTGACAAGATCGGCGAGGTGATCGGGCCGAAGGGCAAGATGATCAACCAGATCCAGGCCGACACGGGCGCCGACATCACCGTCGAGGACGACGGCACCATCTTCATCGGTGCGACCAGCGGATCGGCGGCCGAGGCCGCCCTGGCGACGATCAACATGATCGCCAATCCGACGATGCCGAAGGTCGGCGAGCGCTTCCTGGGCACCGTCGTCAAGACCGCCGCGTTCGGTGCCTTCGTCAGCCTGCTGCCGGGTAAGGACGGCCTGGTGCACATCAGCAAGCTGGGCAACGGCAAGCGCGTCGGCAAGGTCGAGGACGTCGTCAACGTGGGCGACAAGCTTCAGGTCGAGATCACCGAGATCGACCAGCGCGGCAAGATCAGCCTGACGCCGGTCGAGACCGGCGCGGACAGCGCCCCGGCGCCCTCGCAGGCCTAGCCGGCCGGGATTTCGGCTGTGGCACCGATCAGCCCCCGGGACGGCAGCGTGCTCAGACGCACGCTGCTGCCCGGGGGGCTGCGGGTCGTCACCGAGGCGGTCCCGGGAGTCCGCTCGGTGGCCCTGGGAATCTGGGTAGGCGTCGGCTCGCGCGACGAGCGCCCCGCGCTGGCGGGGGCCTCGCACTACCTCGAGCACCTGCTGTTCAAGGGCACCGCGCGACGCGAGGCGCTCGCCATCGCGGCGGCGTTCGACGAGGTCGGTGGCGAGACCAACGCCTTCACCGACAAGGAGGTCACCTGCTTCTACGCGCGGGTCCTCGACAGCGACCTGCCGCTCGCAGTCGACGTCGTCTCCGACATGGTCACCAGTTCGTTGCTGCGCGAGCGCGACGTCGAGACCGAGCGCAGCGTCGTCCTCGAAGAGATCGCGATGAACGACGACGACCCGGGCGACGCTGTCCACGACCTGTTCGCCGAGGCGCTGTACGGCGACCACGCGCTCGGCCGCCCCATCATCGGCACGACCGAGAGCATCCAGCGACTGTCGCGCGACGCGATCGACGGCTTCTACCGCGAGCACTACCTGCCGGGCTCGATGGTCGTGGCTGCGGCCGGTGGCCTTGAGCACGACGCGACGGTGCGGCTCGTCGAGCATGTCTTCGGCGACCTCGCCACCGGGCAGGGGCAGCCCGCGCCGCTGCGCTCGCGCAGCGCCGGGCCCCATGGGCTATCCGGCATCGTCGTCGACGACCGCGCCGACGAGCAGGCCAACGTGGTGCTCGGCAGCACGGCGCTGCACCGCGGCGACCCGCGGCGCTGGGCACTCGCGGTGCTGAACGCCGCGCTGGGCGGTGGGATGAGCAGCCGGCTGTTCCAGAGCATCCGCGAGGAGCGGGGGTTGGCCTACTCGGTCTACTCCTACGCCAGCTCGGCCGCCGACACCGGCACCTTCGGGGTGTACGCCGGTTGCGCGCCCGGCAAGGTCGAGCAGGTCGTCGGCCTGGTCCGCGCCGAGCTCGACGCGGTTGCCGCGCACGGCCTCACCGACGCCGAGGTGGCCCGCAGCAAGGGCCAGTTGCAAGGCTCGACCGTGCTGGGTCTTGAGGACACCGGCTCGCGGATGAGCCGGATCGGCAAGGCCGAGCTCGTCGATGGTGAGCTGCCGACCGTCGAGCAGGTGCTCGCGCGGATCGCCGCTGTGACTCCCGACGACGTACGCGAGGTGGCCGCCGATGTGCTGCGCCGGCCGCTCGCCCTCGCAGCGGTCGGCCCGTTCGGCGACCGCGATTTGGCAGCCCTGGTCGACCGCAGCGCCCGGTGAGCAGCGTCAGGGTCGCGGTACTCGGCTCCCGCGGGCGGATGGGCGCGGAGGTCGTCCGGGCCGTCGAGGCGGCGGCCGACCTCGAGCTGGCCGGCGCGTACGACGTGGGTGATCGGCTGGACCTGTCGACCGCCGACGTGGTTGTGGACTTCACCCACCCCGACGCCGTGATGGCCAACCTGGCGACCTGCGTCGCGGCCGGTGTGCATGCCGTCGTCGGGACCACTGGCTTCACCGACGAGCGACTCGAGGAGCTCCGCGTCCTGCTCGGCGACGGCCCGACGGGGATCCTGGTAGCTCCCAACTTCGGGGTCGCCGCGGTGCTGATGATGCGCTTCGCGGCGCAGGCCGCCCGCTTCTTCGACTCCGTCGAGATCGTCGAGCTGCACCATCCCGGCAAGGCCGATGCGCCGAGCGGCACCGCCCGGCGCACCGCCGAGCTCGTCGCGCAGGCCCGCGCGGGGCTGCCCCCGATGCCAGATGCGACGACCCACGCGCTACCTGGTGCCCGCGGTGCCGACGTCGCGGGGGTGCGGGTGCACGCGGTACGGCTGGCCGGCCTGGTCGCCCACCAGGAGGTGCTGCTCGGCGGCGCCGGCGAGACGTTGACGCTGCGCCACGATTCCTATGACCGTTCCTCGTTCATGCCGGGGGTGCTGCTCGGCATCCGCAGCATCCTGTCGCGACCTGGCCTGACCGTGGGCCTGGACGCCCTGCTCGAGCTGTGAGGCCGCGGACCACCGCTGTCCTGCTGGTCGCGGTGACGGCTCTGGTGGCTGCGTACATGACGGTGCGGGCCTTCAACCTCATCGCGACCGGGCGGCTCACCGGCCGGTTGCTTGGCGTGGGCGTACTGCTGCTGGTGGCCGTCGGCGCGGTCCTGCTGGTCGGCGAGCTGCGGTTCGGGCTCGCCACGCAGCGGCTGGGCGAACGGCTCGCGCGCGAGGGTGGTCTGCCGGAGATACCGGCCGACCTGCCTCGGCTGCCGAGCGGGCGGCTCACCAGGGACGCCGCCGACGGCCTGTTCGCGGTCCGGCGGGCCGAGGTCGAGGCCGCCCCGGGGAACTGGCGGGCGTGGTTCCGGCTCGGTACGGCGTACGGCGACGCCCGTGACACCGCGCGCGGCCGCACCGCGATGCGTCGCGCCGTCCGGCTCGAGAGGTCCCACCGATAGCTACCACGCCGCCGAGCGGTGCAGCCGGCCGTTCAAGTGGCGGGTTGCTGGCGAATAAGGTTCGCTCCCGCGGCAGTGACACTTGTCACTTCCCGTGCGTATGGACGGGAAACCCCGCCGCTCCCGGGCGGCCCTGACCCTGAGGCAGCCGATGACCATTCCGATGTCCAGCACCCGCACCGACAGCGCCACCGACCTCCTAGACCCCGCCGGCGTAGCGCAGACCCATCGCGGTGACGTCTCGCTTGCTCACATACCGCCCGCGCACATCCACGCCGCTGCTCCCGCAGCGCCCACCGAGGTGTCGGTCGTCGGGGTCACGGCGGCTGCCAATGCTGTCCCGACCTCGGTCTTCGGCTTCGCGGTGGTGGTCACGATGCTTTCGCTTGCCAACTCCGGCCTGCTGGGCTCCGGCAAACTCGTCGTCCCGCTGTTCATGATCATCGGGTTCTTCGCGATCGGCATCGGCGGGCTCTTCGAGCTGCGCAACGGCGACATCTTCGGTGGCACCTTCGGCGTCGTGTACGCAACGTTCCTGTTGGCGACCGCGGTCGCGCTGCGCTTCTTCGCCCCTGCCGCTGACGCGAGCCCCGCCGTGGTGAAGGCCTTCGGTGGCGAGGTCGGCTCCCTGTTCCTGCTTTTCGCCCTGATCTCCTTCATCTTTACCGCAGCCGCCCGTATCGTGAACCGCACAGCCGTCGCCGCTTTTGCGCTGCTCGCCGTGGTGCTCCTGCTCGCCGGGCTCGCCAACATCATCGGCGGCAGCACGGGGGCCGACCTGACCAAGGCCGCGGGCTACGTCGGCCTGCTCGACGGGGCTGCCGCGTTCTGGCTCGCCACCGGGATCCTGATGAATGTCATGCACGGCAAGGACATCATCCCGCTGGGCGCTGCGAAGGCGTGACGGCAGCCGTCACCGGCTGTCCCCGACCACCTACAGGAGGACTACTTCCATGACAGACCCCGTCTCCGCGAGCCTCGAGGCCGCCGAGCATCACCACGGTGCGCCGTCGAGCCTGCTGCCCGACGACGCCGCCGCACGGCTCGTGCGCGTCATCAAGGTCGCGTTCCCGCACCGCGGATTCCCCGACGCTGCCTACCAGCGCGCTGCCGACCACATCATCTCGACGGTGGCCGACAGCCCCTTCCAGACCGCGCAGGTCGGGCAGGGCCTGCTCTCCCTCGACGCCCTGCGCGACCAGCCGTTCGCGGCGCTCGACCAGGCGGAAGCGCTGGCCGTCCTGCAGCAGATCGAGCACACCCCGTTCTTCCAGCTGGTCCGGTCCACCACCGTGGTGTTCATGTACTCCGATCGCGACGTGTGGGCGGTCCTCGGCTACGAGGGTGAGTCCTCCGACAAGGGCGGCTACGTCGACCGCGGCTTCGACGACCTGGACTGGCTACCTGACCCCCGTATCGAGGAGATGAGCGCATGACCCGCTTCGACAACAGCGATGACAGCGTCGTGGTCGTCATCGGCTCGGGTGCCGGCGGCGGCACTCTGGCCAACGACCTGTGCCAGGCCGGCGTACGCGTCGTGTGCCTGGAGGCCGGCCCGCACCTGACCGGCCCGGACTACCACAACGACGAGTGGCCGGCGTTCCAGCAGATGGCCTGGACCGACATGCGGACCACCTCGGGCAGCTGGCGGGTGGCCAGGGACTTCCCCAACCTGCCGGCCTGGACCGTGAAGGCCGTCGGCGGGACCTCGACCCACTGGGCGGGCGCCTGCCCGCGCTTCAAGGACTATGAGTTCGCCACGAAGGGCTCCTACGGCGCCGTCGACGGGGCCTCGCTGCTGGACTGGCCGATCACCCTGGCCGACCTCGAGCCCTACTACGACAACGCCGAGATCCGGATGGGCGTGACGCACCGGCACGGCCGCCCTCCGCTGCCCGCCAACAACAACTACAAGGTGCTGGCCAACGGTGCGGCAAAGGTCGGCTACCGGCAGTACGCCACCGGCCCGTACGCCACCAACGCCACGCCCTACGACGGCCGGCCGGCGACCAACCAGGACGGGTTCAACTTCCAGGGCGACAAGACCGGGGCCAAGTGGTCGACCCTGGTCGCCGAGCTGCCGAAGGCCGAGCTCACCGGCAACCTGGACCTTCGCCCCAACTGCCACGCTGCCCAGATCACCCACGACGCGAGCGGCAAGGCCGACGGGGTCCTGTACTTCGAGGGCGGCGTCCTGCACCGCCAGGCAGCCCGGGTGGTCTGTGTGGCGGCCAACGCGATCGAGTCCGCGCGACTGCTGCTGCTGTCCGGCTCCCCGCAGTTCCCGGACGGGCTGGCCAACTCCTCCGGCGAGGTCGGCAAGAACTACATGCGACACCTCACGGCATCGAGCTACGCCCGTTTCGAGCAGCCGGTGCACATGTACCGCGGCGAGACGATGGCCGGCATCGTCGCCGACGAGACCGGTCTGGACACCGCCCGCGGGTTTGTTGGTGGCTACAACATGGAGACCCTGTCGCTCGGACCGGCCTTCGGAACCTACGCCGGAGGGATGCTGATGGCCCAGGTCGGCTCCTTCGTGCCGGCGACCCGCGCCCGGATCGGCACGGTCGACAAGATGTTCAGCCGCATCGGCGCCTCGGACGACCTCGTGGCCGGGCGGTCCACGTTCATGGTCGAGATGCTGGAGACGGCGGCCATCCTCACCCAGGCGACGGGCCGCTCGCTGGTCATCCTGGACGAGGTCGGGCGCGGCACGTCGACGCACGACGGCCTGTCGGTCGCGCAGGCCTGCATGGAACACCTGCACGACGTCGTGGGATGCAGGACGCTGTTTGCGACGCACTACCATGAGCTGGCCGACGTGGCGGACGCCCTGCAGCGTGCCACCTGCATGGCCATGGATGCCTCGACGGGGCGCCACGGCGACGTGTTCACCTACAGGATCGGTCCCGGCCGGGCCGGGCAGTCGCACGGCCTGCGCGTGGCGGCCCTGGCCGGGATGCCTGTCCCGGTGCTGGACAGGGCGGCTACCTTGCTGGCTAGCTACATGGAGGACAACGCGGGTGACCCTTGACCCCGCTTGTGACCAAACCTCCCCTTCCGCAAGTTCGAGGCAAAAAGATCAGCTTTCTATAAGCGCCAATATCGCAAGTTGATGCATGACCGGGACGAGCACGCCCGGACAGGAGACAGGATGGTGCGGTGCTGGTCACCGGTGTAAGTAACCAAAGGCCGGCTGCGCCCGAACGGATGGCCACATGTTGAGCTGACGGAGCGCCCACTGATGCGGACCAACCCCTTTCTCGACAGCCTGCACTTCCTGGTCGGTGACACCCCGGACCACGACGCGCTCGGACCTGCCAAGTATATCCTCGTCGTCCTGTATGCAGCGCTGCTGGCCGGGAGCATCCTGCCATTTGGCTGTGCCGGGTGCTGATCGGCACCATGTGGCTGCAAGGGTCGCTGTGGAAGCTGCCGCTGCCCGTGTCCGGCGGCTTCCAGTACTGGACGGGCCAGCTTGTGGAGCACTCGGCCTTCCCCGCCCACGCCGCGCTGATCCGTGACGTGTTCCTGGCCAACATCGCCGTGCTCGACCCCTTGGTCTACCTCACGGAAACCCTGCTGGCGGCGTCGCTGATGCTTGGCTTCGCGGTGCGCCTAGCAGGGCTGATCGGCATCGCCTTTACACTGAATCTATGGATCGGGCTGTATCACAACGATGCCGAGTGGCCGTGGCAGTATGTCTTCATCATCATGACGCACGCCTTCTTTGCGCTGGACCGTGCGGGGCAGGCGCTGGGGCTGCATCCCGGTGTCGATGCCGTCGGCTTTACCGGCAGCACCGAGGTCGGGCGCAAGTTTCTGGAATACGCTGCTGCGAGTAACCTCAAGCGGGTCGGGCTGGAACTGGGCGGCAAGAGTGCCCAGATCGTCACGCCCGACGCAGACCTGGAGCGGGCCGCGC
>ENA-OFCI01000948-OFCI01000948.1-metagenomes-genome-assembly--contig:-NODE-948-length-15004-cov-3.281691_pt1 | contig 15004 bp, 18 predicted proteins | sample MGYA00153391_OFCI01 | MGnify analysis MGYA00153391
ACCCTCGTCGGTACCCAGGAGGTCAACGATAGAGACGGGCTCGCCCGCTAGAGCCCTGGTGAGCACGTCGCGCGCCTCCGCCTCGACCGACCGGTGACGCTGCTTGGCACGCGCGCGAAGCGCCGCCTTGGTCCCAGCGGGAAGATTGCGAATCAGGATCTGTTCCATAGCGACCACCTTCGATATCACTTCAACGACATCACTGCCCGGGGTTGACCTGCCCCCACGACAGCATCAGCGCGACTGCCTGGCGTTGGCCCGGATCGGCGGCAGCAGCTGCCGTCGCCTCCCGGCCGATCCCCGGATGCGGATCGGTCACGGCCTCCGCGAGCTCGTGCGAGCCGACTTGCGTCGCGAACGGCGTCACCGAAGTGCCGTAGACGTTATGGCACTCCAAGCCGACGATGCCGTAGATGACCGACATACCGTTGGCCGTGGTCTCCGTGTGATATCCGCCGACACCCGAGTTGCACTCGGTGTTTCCACCCAGCGTGAGCTTGAGCGCCTCGGGGAGGAACAAGAGATAAACGGTATTCGGGTCGTTCACCGGCCAGCCGTTTGCCGGCGCATTGCCCACTTGCTGCGCGACCCACGAGTCGAGCGCCACGTCCTGGATCGTGGACGGAGGAGGCGTCTTGATCGAGACATGGCCGCCGGAGACTGCCGACCCAACTCCGTACTCGGAGACCGCGGTCTTCCAGAATTCGGATTGCCCAATAGTGTCCGTGAACGTCTGATAGAACGCCTCGTTCGGGTCACTGGACCAAGTCACCGAGACGATCTTCGGATCGGTGAGCACGCCGCCCTTGTTGTCCAAAAGCTGCGCGGCTTCCGGCCTGAACGCCGGAAAGTGTGGGGCCGGCGCGGCGTCCGCGGCGTCCGCGACGGACGAGTCGATCACCGACGCGTCACTGCCACCGTCGCCCGCGGGCGGCTTGACCGGGTCGTTCGAGGAACAGGCAAAAAGGACCGACGCAACGAGGACCGTCGACAAAACACGCATGCGAGACATGTTAGTATGCGAAGTGCCGACGAGCACTGAAATCGCTCGGTGAGGCAGAGCCGACAATGGGGGTTTGAATGATTCGAGAGCTCGTCGCGGTAGGCATCGTGGGCGGTTTGGGCATCGCGCTCGCGTGCTCGGGCAAGACTGTAGACGGCGTGCATAACGATGGCGGGCTCTCGGGCGGGTGCCCAAGCTCGGCGCCTGCACAAGGTATTGCGTGCGCTGCGATGAGCTTGGAGTGCGAATACGGGAGCGACCCGAACATCGCTTGCGACACGGTCGCGCGATGCGACACGAAAGGCTGGAACGTCACGTCGCCCAGCGCGAGCGGCTGCCCCACGCCCCCGCTCGGACCCACGTGCCCGGCGACGTTCGCGGCCGTGAAAGAGGGCGCTGCGTGCAGCACACCGACGACGTGCGGCTACCAGCAAGGGACTTGCTCGTGCGCGGTGTACTGCGGCCCGCAATATCCACTCGGACACGCTTGCGACGCTGGCACGCCCACTACTTGGCACTGCGAAGGCGGCGGAGGCATGGGCTGCCCCGACGGGCGACCCCGAATCGGCAGCGCGTGTGCGACCGACAAGCAGGCGTGCTCGTACGGCGACTGCAACTCGATCGGCGTCGTCTGCCAGTCTGGTACTTGGCATTCGGCGCTCCATGGTTGCCCCATCTCGACTCGCCACTACAAGGAGGGCATTCACTACTTGTCAGTCGACGAGCGTCGCGCCGCGGCTGCCGAGGCGCTCGATACCCAATTAGCGACTTATCAATATACGATTGGCGATCGCGACCCGCGCTTGGGCTTCATCATCGAGGACCAGCCGGAACAGAGTCACTCTGTGGTGCACGGCAAGGACCGCGTGGACCTCTACGGCTACACGAGCAGCACGCTCGCCGCCGTGCAGGTGCAACAAGAAGAGATCCGCGAGCTGCAGCGTCTCGTGCAGGACCTCAAGGACGAGGTCGGTCACTGCCAGAAGCGGTGACACAAGGTACCGAGGCCTGCCTGACATCGTTCACGGGCTCGAACGACAACGCGAGGTCGGGGTACCTTGGACAGTGCTCGACACGCGATGAGCGACCACCGCGCAGACAGTCGCCCAATGTCCGACGGCGACAGCCGTGCGAGGCACTTTAGAAGGGCTTCGCGATCAGAATCGAGCGTCCAATTCGAGCGGAGAGCCGTCACCAAGGCGTCGGCATATTCGGGTGCGTGCACGACACTCCTCGCGACATGCACGTGCTTCGTCTCTTGTTGAAGCCAGACGAGGTCACGCGGATGTGAAACGACCGCGAGCTCGAGGTCGTCGAGCTCCTGGGGTCGCGGCCCGCGCTCGGGTTCCCGTTCGCGAGAATGCTCGCGACGGCTGACGGCAGCGTCCCCGACGACTTCGAGTTCCGGGTTTCTACCTCGACGCGACTCGCGATTACCGGCTACGCGAGAAAGCTGCGACTCGGTTGATCGATTCATATGCTCGCGGCTTGCAAGTGCCATCGATCGCGTGCGGCTTTCCGCGAGGCCCGCGCGCTCGGCATGCGGAGGGTCAGGCGCCGCCACCGCCAGCCGAGAAGGCAAAACGCCACATTGGGGCACTCTTTCGCATTTCCGTCTCGATGACGACGCGGTGCAACTACGAACGTCACGTTTCAGCAACCCGCGTCGCCGTCTCCGTCACGCGGCCTCGCCATGCATCCGCCTTGCTCTCCTGAGCGACTCGCGATTGAGCACCGCTACCTACTTGATCGAGACCGCACATCTGCCGACCACCGCGAACGCTGGCCTTCGCATGCAGGGATTGATCGCCGAGAGCTCGCACGCGGAGTCCTTGAAACAAGCGGATCCATCGCCGCTCGCTAGGGAGATGATGGACGCAACGACGACGAGCACGAAGAGCGCTCCGCCGAGGATCGCAGCGGGCCAGGGGCCTTGTCGTTTGGGGGTGTTCATGATCGTTGGAGCGGCGCTTGCGGGCCTGAGAAATCAGCACGCGACGTGCCACCCAGAGGCCCACGGTAAGCCATAGCGCCCGACAAGGCCTCCGCGAAGAGGGAGTGGGCGTGGTCAGATCGAGGGCGCGTGCGGTAGTCCCGAGAGTGGCACGCGCTTCGCTCTCAAACCTGTATGGCAACGAAGACATCAGGCAAACGGAAGTACGGACCGAAGGCAGCGAAGAAGGTGGGGCGCGTGATGCACGAGTGGAAGGCGGGCATTCTCCACTCGGGCGCCTCGGGCGAGATCGTGACAAGCCAGAAGCAGGCGATCGCAATCGGCATCTCGGAAGCGCGACGCGAGGGAGACAAGGTTCCCAACAAGCCCGCACCGAAGCCCAGGAAGAAGAAGAGGAGCTGAGTGTGAGCGTGCCACCTAGCTAGAAAGGCGAGTTCGTTCCCTCAAGGATCGTCCTCGGCGTCGTACTTGCCGTAGAACCGCGACACCACCTTGGTGAACACGCGCGTCAACGCGGACCACGGCGCTCCGTCGTAGGCCACGCGCTTGCGCCACGCGAACGGCATCGTCAGCACCCACTGACGCAAGGGCACCGCGCGCGGCATCACGTCGTCGATGAGGTGCGCCGCGGTTGCGCACATCTTCCGGCCCAGACACGACGGACAGAACCCGCGGCCCTTGCAGGAGAACGCGACGAGCCTCGTCTCATTGCACGTCCCGGTGCACCGTAGTCGCGCGAAGCCTCGACACAGCCGTCCGCACTCGAGATATCCGTCCAGCTCTTTGCGCACGAACTTCGGCAGGGTGATCTCGATGGCCCCATCGTCCACTGCACTGTAGAGCGTCGCGAGATTCTCTCTCACTACCTGATAGAGCGTCGTCTGCTCGGGTCTCCTCCGCTCGTACGTGACGGTCGGCACGTCGCGCCATCAGCAACTCCGCGGCCTGTGACGCGCTCTATGCTTTCGCGACCTTGGCGCCACAGCGCCTGGCCCGGACAGTCTTGCCTGTCTCGCTGGCCACCCGTCTCTGGTGAGTCATCCGCGCGCTCCACCCTGTGTGCCAACGTCGGCTCTGGTCGCCCATGATTCCTCAATCGTGTCCGCGGACTGCCTGGGCGAGCCCGTGGTCTCGATATTTGCCAACTTGGTGGGCGAGCCGGCTCACGATCGCTCTCGATCTCAGCGCGCGAACGGGAAAGACCACAGCCTTGTCGACCGTCACGATGGCTGGGCAAGCGCTCACCTCCGAAGCAGACGTAAGAAATGCGACAGGCGCTGCTTACTTCCTCTCAGGCAACCAACTCGTGATGCGCCTCGTCGGCGCGACCGAAGCGAACGTCCAATAAGCGCCACGCTGTAGACGGGGCTGTCATCGCCCGCTTGCGGCTCTGAAGTTGCATTGGTCGCCCTCCATCAACGCGGCAATCGAAGGAGCACGGATATGGGCGAGATCATCGACAAGGTCAAAGGCAAGATCAAACAAGCTGCAGGCAAAGCGAGCGGCGACAAGCGGCTCGAGCGCGAGGGCCAGGTCGACGAGGCCAAAGGTGCCGTCAAAGGCGCCGTCGAAGAAGCCAAGCACGCGGTCAAAGAGGTCTTGAAGAAGTAACACTATGCGTCCGCTCCACGCTGCTCATCCGACGCTCGCGCTTGCGCGTGCTCTGGTGAGCGGCGGTCGGCGTTTAGGCGCGCGTGGTGCAGACTTGCGCGCACACGCGAGCGGCGCTCACTGTGGCAGGCTTGCCAACGACTGATCGAGCGCAATGTCGAAGCGCTCCGGGGCCTCCAACATCAACCAGTGACCGACGCCGGGCACGACGATGACCTGGTAGTCATGCAGGATCGCGCGATTGCCTTCTACGTCTGTCTTGGTGCCCTCGGCCTGGATGGCGCGCGTGGGAAGACCGAGAGTCGCAATCGCAGCACCTGCGGGATACTTCCAATTGTTGACGATTGTCGGTATCGCGATCGCAGGGTCGGCGCTCGTCATGTCGTGCATCACGCGATCGAAGGCCTGGCTCGACGGACCATTGGGAAAAAGGCTGGTGACGACGCTGGTCATGGTCTTGGTGAAGTCGCGCGTCAGCTAACCTCCAAATGCGTCTGCGCGCTCTAGCTTCGGAGGTGTGCTGAGATTAGCGAGTGTGTCGACCGCGATGGTCGCGATGACCTTCCCACTCAATCGCTTCGCCGCCTCGATTACGATCGGTCCTGCCATGGAGTGCCCCACCCCGCAGCCTTTGCCGCCCCACCACATCCGTGAGTCGTGACTGTTCTCACGGTTGTCTCCAAGGACGAACACTTCGCCCGGTTTGACCTTCCACGGACCTTCACTGACAGGCGCTCCGATCGCTTCGTGGAAGACCAGCCATTGCACGCCATCGAGCGCCTCGAGCCAAAGCTCGCCAGCGTGCGGCCCGATGGTGCTGTCTGGTTCGGTGTATCTCCAAGTAAGGCTGGTGTCCCAGTGCACGATCGCGCCGCCTAGGCCGACCGCCCAGATGTCGCTCCCCCAGCTTCCCCAAATGCCACGAAGGTCTGCGGTGGTTCCGCTTGCCCAGGCGTCCAGGAAGTTCCGTTCCAGCGAACGAGGGTGCCTCCGTCGCCGACTGCCCAGACATCCGTAGGACTCGAGCCGAAGACGCCATACAGGTTGCGCGTGGTTGCACTTCCGGATGTGGTCGTGGACCAGGCAAAGCCATTCCAGTGGATGATCGTTCCTGCATCGCCGACTGCCCAGACATCGGAAGCGCTGGTGCCGAACACGCCGCGGAGTGTGGACGTCGTGAGAGGCTTGAGGAATCCGTACCAGCCAAGACCCTTCCAGAAGCGGATCTCTCCGCCGTCACCGACTGCCCAGACATTGTTGGCGGACGTACCCCAGACTGCGTGGAGCGCTTGCGTGGTGCCGCTCGCGATCGGGCTCCACGTGTAGCCGTTGTACTGAAGGATCTGTCCGCCGTCGCCGACTGCCCAGATGTCTGTCGTCGACGTGCCCCATACGCCGTGGAGTGGGAGGACTGTTCCGCTTGGCTGGGGAGTCCATGAGACGTAGTTCCAGCGCAAGATGGTTCCGCCTGCTCCGACCGCCCACGCGTCATAGACACTGGTGCCCCAGAGTCCGTCGAGATCGCCCTTGAACGTCGGCGATGCGGGGGACCAAGATGCCGCGACGACAAGCGGCGCATCGGACGTTACGTCCATGTTCGAGGTCTCTGCTGCGTCGAGTCCGGCGTCGACGAGCGGATTGTCAGGCCCACCGTCTGGCGGTAACTCGCCGGGAGCAGCAATATCCAGCGGGTTGCAATGGAGCTGGGCGATCGCAAACAAGAGCACGGCGTGACGCCACATCCGCTCCACTACAGCAACATCCGATCCGGGCGTCGTGGCGGTGCTCGTCAGCGCTCGGGAAGGGTGATTTCCAGTGTTCCTTCTGGCAGCGGTGGCGTCCAGTAGTGGAAGGTCCATTTCAGTGTGAACGCAGCATGGGAAGGTCACCGCGCGCCTCGAAACGAAGCGTGGCGATCAGTCGCCTGACGGCAGGAAGTGCGGCGGCGAGAACCGCACGATCGGCTGGACCGCTGGCGCAACAGCAGCGCCGCCGCACGCGATCGCCAAGCAGCGATCACCTTCTTCGGTGTGAGCGCGCGGTTCTTTGTTGGATGCCACTCTCGCACGAGTTTGGGTGCGACCGTTGCGAGGCAGTTGGTGATCGATAGCCTTCGATTCGTGCAGAAGGGACAGCGCATGGTCCGGCCACGCTTCGTCCGCTCGCTTGGCAACTCGCGCCACCTGTGGTCAGGAGCGACGTCGCACTTCCACGCGATGGAAAGATGCGAGGCGAAGCGCAGGTCTGCGGGCGTGAGCACGCCGTTGCGCTCGTCGTCCCATTGCTCGACGAGCTTCGGATAGCCGTCGACCCAGTACTTCGAACCTCGGCGCTTCACTTCGCCAACGGTAGAGCAGGAGCTCGTCGGCTCCATTCCGTGCTTCGATCCGTCCGCCAGCTCCGACGATCGTGACTGCTGACGATGTCGACCTTGCGTGGCGCGAACGTCGAGAGAGACTCGGAGCCGCAGAGAGACACATTCGCGAACTCACCGTGCGTGGCGAAGTTGCGCTCGACACCAGCGGCGCGCGCGTGGGCGTGGTCAACGGATTGTCCGCATTTTCTGCCGATGACGTCGAGTTCGGCCAGCCGATGCGCATCACCGCGGTCGTCGCGCTCGGTCGCGAGGGAATCATCGACGTCGAGCGCGAAGCTCAACTCGGCGGCGCGATCCACACCAAAGGCGTCGCCATCTTGCGCGGGTATCTCGGTCGCATGTTTGGTCAAGAGAGGCCGCTGTCACTCCGCGCGCAGCTCGCGTTCGAACAGAGCTATGGCGAGATCGACGGCGACAGCGCATCGAGCGCAGAACTGTTCGCGGTGATTTCTCGCTCGCCGAGTTGCCGATCGATCAAGCGCTCGCAGTCACAGGCAGTGTCAACCAGCTCGGAGAGATCCAAGCGATCGGCGGGCTCTGCGCCAAGATCGAAGGCTTCTTCGACTTGCGCGTCGCGCGCGGATTGACCGGAAAACAAGGCGTGATGATGCCTCGACCGAACCTCCCGCACCTCGTGCTCCGTGACGACGTCGTGCGCGCGATCGAGACCGACCAGTTTCACCTGTGGGCGTTCGAGTCTGTGTCGCAAGGCATCGAGCTGCTCACCTGAGTTCCAGCGGGAGAGAGAGATTCGTCCGGTCGCTTCCCTGCGTCGAGTGTGTTTGGTCGCGTCGAGCGTCGCTTGATCGAGATCGCAGAGCGCCTACGGCAGGCCGAAGCACCCGCCCGACACGAGGGCCACGACACACCAAAAGACGCATCGGAGACGGACCTCAGCGACCCAAGTGATTTTCGCGTGCGCTAGACTGTGCGCATGCATTGGTCACGTTTCGCGCTCGTGTCGCTCTTGGTTGCATGCTCCTCGGCCGCTGGACCCACGGTCGATCCCGCCGCGGGCATCGCAGACGGTTGTGATCCGCTCGTCCCCGAACAGTGCGGTTTTCCGCTACCGAATGACTTTTGGCGATCTGCAGACGGTCACGTCAACTTTGGCGCGACCACACTGCCGGTCAACAACGCCACGAACAAACAGATCGATCCCGCGACGTGGAACAAGCACGACGGCTTCTCACCAGGACAAGAGCTCGTCACCTTTCTGCCGCGCGCCACGGCGCTTGGCTTGCCAGGTCAAGACAACATGGCGCTCTCGATCACGACCGGCTCGCCGACGATCGTGATCGACACGAGCACCGGCGAGCTCGTTCCACACTTTGCGGAGATTGACCGTTCGACCTTTCATGACGACGACCAATCGTTTCTGATCCATCCCGCGCTCCGACTCAAAGACGCCACGCGATATGTCGTGGCGATTCGGCACATCAAAGACGCCGATGGCAAGTCTCTGCCGGCGGGCGCTGCGTTTGCGGCCCTTCGAGACAAGACCGCGAGCAAGCTGCTCGATGCGCGCCGGTCGCACTTCGAAGACATTTTTTCGGTGCTCGACAAGAAGGGGATCGCGCGCGCGGACCTGCAAATTGCCTGGGATTTCACCACGGCAAGCCAGAAGACGAACGTAGGCGACATGCTCAGCATGCGCGACCAGGCGCTCGCAGTCGTGGGGGATCAAGGGCCGGCCTACACGATCACCAAAATCGAAGACGCGCCCAATCAATGGCTCAGCAAGATCGTGACCGGCATGATGACGGTGCCGCTCTATCTCAATCAGCCAGGCCCCGGCCCGACGACGACGATCTCCCGCGGCCCCGACGGACTGCCAAAGCAAAACGGCACGGCTCAGTACGAGTTCGTCATGTTGATTCCAAAGACGATCCCACCGAGCGGACAACTTGGGATCTTGCAGAATGGTCACGGCCTGCTCGGCGGCAAGCGCGAAGGCGTCAACGGTTACTTCGCGCAGATCTGCGAGCAATACGGTTACGTCGGTTTTGCGGTCGACTGGGTGGGAATGGCGAGCGAAGACAATCAAACACTCGTCGACGCGAGCGCGACTGACTTTCCCTCGTTTGATCGCGCGGTCGATCGTCAGCATCAGGGCTTCATCAACGCGCTCCTGGCGATGCGCATGATGAAGGGACGCATGACGAGCGAGCCGCTCTTGCAACAGAACGGCAAAAGCATCATCGACCCGAAGCTCGCGTTTTATCGCGGCGACAGTCAAGGCGGTATCTTTGGTGCGACGTACATGGCCATCTCGACGGACGTGACGCGCGGCCTCCTGGGCGAGACTGGCGCTCCGTACACACTGTTGCTCGACCGCAGCGTGGACTTCAGCGGTTTCAAGTTCCTGCTCAAAGGCAGCTACCCGCGCGGAATGGATCTGCGCATGATCTTCGCGCTCATGCAGATGAGTTGGGATCGCACAGAGCCTGATGGCTATCTGCCTTACATCCGCCAAAACATGCTGCCAAAGACACCTGCGCACGAAGTGCTTCTTCATATCGCGATAGGCGATCATCAAGTGTCTCCGCTCGGCGCGCATTTCATCGCTCGCACGATCGGCGCAAAAAACATGAAGCCGGTGAACCGTTCCATTTGGGGCATCGAAGAGACAGACGCGCCGTTCACGGGGTCTGCGATTGTGGAGTTCGATTTCGGCTTGAACGCGCCCATCGTCAACATTCCGCCGTCAGGCCCCGACTATGGCAAAGACCCACACGACGACGTGCGCGTGCTCCCGAACGCGATGGACCAAGCGAATCACTTTCTGCGCACAGGCGAAGTGAAGGCGTACTGCAGCGGTCCCTGCAAAGGGACTTGAGCTATGCTCACTCGCCCGTGACACTCGCGTCATTGTTTCGTCCAGAGTTGCGCGATCTGACCGCGTATGTTCCGGAGGTCCCAGACGGGATCGAGGTGCGTCTCGACGCGAACGAAGCTCCGCCGAATCCGTCGCCACGCATTCGCGAGGTGATCGCCGACGCGGTCAGCAAGACGGCATTGGAGAAGTATCTCGACGCGCGCGCGGGGGCGTTGCGAGAAGCCATCGCGAAGCGGACTGGCGCGAATGCGGCTGATTTGCTGGTCGGCACTGCCGAACGTTGACCCCATCGGCGGGCTTTCGATGATGTTCAAGGGCAGTCTCCTAAATCCAAAGGAGCCCCTTGCGAGAAGTCTTACTGGCCCAAGCCAAGTCACTACGCGCCCAAGCCGACGCGTTAGAAGCGATCGCCGCGACCGTCGACGCAAGCGCGCCCAGCGACGTCTACACGAGCAAGCGTCTACCTCCGGACTGTCCGAGCAGCGAGCGCTTCCACGAGGTGTGCAGAAACATCGCTGGCGCGAACAAGCGGGGTCGTGTCTGGCTTGTTCCTAGGGCGTCGTGGGATTCGCATCGTGCGAACCCTCGAAAGACGGAGCAGGTGACGGACGTGCACGCGGCGGCAATCGCAGATCTCCAGGCAGCGATACCGATGGCCGCGTGATCGGACGCGCAAGAAGCCACGTCGTTGTACGCTCGGCAAATGAAGGCCAGGCCGGAGCTAGTGCGCGATACGGAGGAGATCCAACTTGCGTGCTCACGCGTCCGGACTGAGACCACGACGGTAGGCGTTGAGAGGCTCGTGGAGCTGACGGCGCTCAGCATCAATCGAATCAATGCCGCGGCGGATGCACTTGGAGCGCTTGGACAAGTGTCGCGTTGGACGGATCCGCAAACTGGCGACCTGATCGCCATCGCCTTGGACCGGGAGGGCTTGGCGGAGGTTCAGCGAATACAGGTCGCACGGCTGCTGGGAGCGCCGCCCTCAAATGCTGTCAGCGCGGAGTATATCTACGACATGGTTGCGGGAGAACGAATGGCAACAAAGGATCCGTTCGACGTGGAAGACGCCCAGCGTCAACTCCAAAACGCTGAGGCTGCGAATTCGGCCGTCATCGAAGCGACTCGCCCCGCGTTGCTAAAACGCTTCGGGTCCGAGATGGCCGGGGTGCAACCCGCCGTCGGCTGGTTCGATGTGAAAGATGAGAGTGTGCCGCGCGTGGGAACGATCCAGGAGTCTTCTGGCCGCTGGCGACATGCTTCGAAAGAGCCGAACATCGAGGCGCAATGGGCAGAAGCCGATCGCCAGCGTACCGAAGCCATAAACCGCGTAGAGCGCGCTCGTGCGCATCTCGCAACCGCATTGACGTTGACGCGAGGCAGACGCCCGCGGGGAGATAAGGCGATGGCGAAGACACCGATCGAAAAGCAGGCCGAGAGACTCCGCGATATTCTTGAAGGCCTGCCGAACCACACTAACCAAGCGCGTGTACCTTCGGGAGGACGACTGTGAAGGTCGTCCCCAGCTCCAGCGTGCTCTCGAGCGCGACCGTGCCGCCGTGAGCTTCGGCCAGCCCCTTGACCAGGCCCAACCCCAACCCCCAACCCTTCTCGCGCCCGGCCTGAGCGGACTTCGCTCGTCGATATTGATCGAACAGAATGTCGCGATCCTCATGGGGTATCACCGCTCCCCAGTTGTGCACCGAGAGTGAGGCTCGAGATTCGGTATGACTCAAGACCACGGCGATCCTGCGTTCACGGTCCCCATACTTGACCGCATTGCTGCACATGTTTTCCAGGATCCTGCGAATCGCAATAGCGCTCCAGCGGCCGACAATTTCATCATCGGGCTTGGTGAGTGTAAAGCGTTCGCCGTGCACCGTGGCTAGCTCGTCCACCACTTCTTGAACGAGCCGCGTCAACTTGCATTCCTCGACTTCAATCGACAGCTCCTCGCCGGCCCGTAGTCGACTGGAGTCGAGTAGGTCACGAATGAGATGATCGGTTCGATCGACGGTGTTCGCGATCCGCTCGGCGAATTTTCTGACGGTCAGAGTGTCATCTGCGCGACTGCCAATGAGCTGGGCGCTCATCTTCATGACGCTCAATGGCGTCCTCAAGTCGTGAGTCAGAGTTGCCGCGAATCTCTCTCGAATCTCACGTTCTAGCCGCAACTCCTGGATGGTCTCATCGAGTTTTCCGCTGGCCAACTCTAGCGCTCTGCTTGCGAGAGTTCGCTCGGTGACCTCCGCGGTGTAGGCAAAGATCCCTCTGGGGCCATCGTCGGCGTCGTCGATTAGAGCGCAGGTAACGTCGAAGTAGCGGTCTTCGGTCAGGCCGGTAAGTGCGTTATAGACAGGCGTCAGGCCGCCCAGAAGTGATTGTGGCTCCCCGGTCTCGACCACTTTCGCGAGCGTCTCCGGAAAGACTGAAGCGGCTATCTCCGGAAGGGCTTCCAGCAGGCTCTTGCCGACGAGCTGTCGCTCGGGAAGCAGCTCTTGATATCGAGAGTTGATCATCTCGTAGACGAAGTCGGGTCCGCGAAAGCGCCATCGGAGCTGCCGCCGAATAGAAGATAGACTTGAACTTCTTCTGTTCGGCCTTGTAGAGCCGCTCTGACTTTTCCTGTGCCTTTCGAGCGACCAACTGGTCCGTCACGTCCAAGGCATGAACATAGACGCCGTACGGATTGCCCTCCGAATCATTCAATCGAATATATGTAAAATTATAATAACGGTCCTCGATTGGACCATTGGTCGTTCGAGCGTGCCGAGCGAGTACCTCGTGACCGACACAGGGTTCACCGCTGTCTCTCACCTTCGTTAGGAGGGCGAAGAAAAGGGGCTGATCTCTCAACTCGGGAATTGCGTCGAGGAGAGGCTTCCCAACGAACTCCCGTTCGGAGAAGAATCGTCGATAGGCAGGGTTGACCAGCTCGAACACATGGTCGGGCCCGTGAAAGAGCCCCATGGCCACAGGCGATTCGAGGAAAATGGTCTCCAGTTTGAGCTGCTGTGAGGCCAGATCAGACCTACTGCTCTCGAGCGCCTTTCGAGCAAGGACCTGCGCGGTGACATCGTGGTGAAATGCCAGTACGCCCTTGATGGCGCCCGAGCGGTCGCGAAAGGGATGGTAAGCGACATCGATCAAATAGTGCTGAATGACTCCGGTCCCATCCGGAATGAAGACCGGCAATTCTTTTCCGAGAAAGGGTGTGCCGGTTTGATAAACTCCGTCGAGGAGCTGGATGAAGTCGCCCGCTTCTTCGCGGGTGAAGGCTTCTAGGACGGTCTTGCCGACGACGCGCCTCCCCGCCATCGCCTCATAGGCGGAATTGGCCACGCTGAAACGATGATCCGGTCCTAGTAAGACGGTCATGGGAGCGGGTGCCTGCATGATGAAGTCATAGAGGTCCTGTCGAGCCAGGTCGACCTCGTTCAAGGCGTGCAATTCCCGCTCACGCGCCTCCTTGATCGACCTCTCGGCTCTCACTCGCTCAGTGGTGTCGAACACGGAGACCAGGACACCGCACGGATGCCCCGTCTCACTTCGAATCGCGGCATAGGAGAAACTGAAATAGGACTCCTCTGGCAGCTCGTTCCGAGTGACTAGAAGCGGAAGATCATCGACGCCGTTGGTACGGCCCGTTTCCATCACGGACGTGAAGAACGGGACCAGCGTATCCCAAATCTCGGCCCACGATTCCCTCGTGCTCTGGCCCATGGCCCGCGGGTGTCGAAGCGAGCCGAGAATGGGAGCGTAGGCGTCGTTGTAGAGCTGAGTGAATTCCTCTCCCCAGGCGATCATCATGGGGAAGCGGCAGGCCAGCACGTTGGAGATTGTGGTCTTCAGGCTCTGCGGCCAGCCCTCGACCGGCCCGACTGGCGTTTTGCTCCAGTCGATGGAGCGGATCAATGCGCCCATGTCGCTGCCCTCGGGAATGAAGGCGTCGAAGCATTCTTGGTCGGCCTTGTTGCGGTCGGACGGGATGCTCATTTCGCGGAGGATGCCCTATTGGATTGCGCGAGTCACTTCGCGGCGTCGGGCACGAGCACCTCTACGGGATGGAGGTCGGTCGCTAGGCCTGTTTTGTGGCCTTCTGGCCTTGGGCGGTTTCTGCGTAGTTGATGCCCGTGAAGGTGCGTGTGGCGCTGTTGAACTGCCAGTCGCCGGCGAACAACACGACGGCCCGGCCGCGTACGTCCAAACAGGGTGTGCCGACGCGCTCGCGATCGAACGCGCGCATGTCCACCGGCAGACCGTCAGTGCGCGACACCCAGCGCGCGAACTCGACGCTCAGGGACTCCAAGCGCACGTCTACGTCGTACTCGGCCTTCAATCGGAATTTGACGACCTCCAATTGAAGCTTACCGACTGCGCCCAATATCATGTCGCCTGCGAGGCCCTCGACTGAGCGATAGAGCTGAATCGTCCCCTCTTGTGCCAACTGATCCAATCCAGTCTTCAATTGCTTTCGGCGCATGGGGTCCGCCATCACCGCGCGCACGAAGTGCTCGGGGGCGAAGCTGGGGATCTCCTCGAACGAGAACTCGGGGCCGCTCGTGAGCGTGTCGCCGATCTCGAATATCCCTGGATCGTAGACGCCCATGACGTCGCCGGCATATCCCTCTTCGACGATGGTGCGCTCTTGCGCCATGAAGGAAGTGGGGTTGGCCAATCTTATGTCTTTATGGGTCCGCACCACGTGGACCTTCATGCCACGCTCGAACCGCCCGCTACAGACGCGCATGAACGCCACGCGATCGCGGTGGGACTTGTTCATGTTCGCTTGGATCTTGAAGACGAACGCGCTGAAGGTCTCGTCGTCTGGGGCGATGGTCGGGGCCTTGCCGCCGATGATGATTCGCGGCAGCGGCGCGGGCATCAACTCGCAGAAGGTGTCGAGGAAAGCCTGCAATCCGAAGTTGTTGATCGCGCTCCCGAAGAACATCGGGCTTACGTCTCCGGCGATGAAGCGCTCGTGATCGAACGCGTCTCCGGCCGTGTCCAGCAGGTCTGCCTCTTCGCGCAATTGCGAATAACCCTGCTCGTCCAGCTCTGCCCTCAAATTGGGATCGTCCAACCCAGTGACGATCATGTCGGCGACCTCGGCGCCAGATGCGGCGGAGGAGCCAGCCTTCTTCGCGTCGAACAAATGCACTTCGCGCTTTTGACGGTGATAGACGCCGCGAAAAGTCGCGCCGCGATAGATGGGCCAGG
>ENA-OFCI01000952-OFCI01000952.1-metagenomes-genome-assembly--contig:-NODE-952-length-14971-cov-8.308327_pt1 | contig 14971 bp, 19 predicted proteins | sample MGYA00153391_OFCI01 | MGnify analysis MGYA00153391
GAGTAAATGAAATTTTTGGGGTTAATCATTGTGCTATAATCCTTGTTAACTAATTGTTGACAGTGGGGGCGTTTGTAGCGCTTGCTGTCTTTTTTCTTGTCTTCTACAGTATAACGCAGTCTACCGCATAAAGACCACACCTTAATCTTTTCTTTATAATTGATTTCGCGGTAGACTGCGATACAATTGTGCTATACTGATTTTTACATCAACAATTAGTAAATATGCCAGCACCTAAAGGAAGTAAAAATGGGCAAGCTGCCTGGATCGGGCAATTTAAGCCAGCAACCGAACCTAAAGTAAAGATTGATAGTAAAGTCCCTAAATCATTAGCTGAAAAGTTCCTTGAATTGTTGGAACCGGGGGAATCGAAATCTGCGGCAATAGTGAAGGCGATCGAACTATTAATAAAAGATAGAGAGTCTAGAGTCAGCTAAATATTACTTTTCAAAAACTAGAGAGTTTCGATCGCAAGTGGTCGAAGCTTTTTTTTGTTGCCGATGACGGAACACCGGCACCGGCCGCGCGAGGCACGAGCGCAACCGGTGCCGCGACAGCGAAACCGGCCAAAGACTCACCTAGACTCTGAAGAAAACAGACAAGCTCTGACTCGATCGCCACGGTCGCAGCGCAAAAACTAAAAAGCCCCTGGAAAAAACCAGAGGCTGAACCACACCAAACTAGAGGCTAAAAGAGAGACAACTGCACACCGGCGCTAACAACAGCAGCGCGAAACCACCAACCACCACCGACAGAAACAAAACCCCAACCGGCAGGCGGTGCAAAACCAAACACCAAACAAGCCAAACCAGAACCAGCAGCAAAAGCTAACGAGGCCCAGGAACCGGAACCAGAACCGCAAAAGCAACGGGAAGAAGACGCAGACACCGACAGCCCGGCGGGACAAGCACCCGAAGGAAACGACACCCACAGCCCGCCAGAACCGAGGGAACGAACGGCCGCGACAGAACGAGCAGCAAACGAACCGCGCCCAACACCGAAGGAAGAAGCGGCCAACACCACAGCCGAAGGGAAGTAAACCCGAAAAAAAGCATCAACGCCGGCGGCACAACCGACAAACACCGGGCAACCAGCCACAACCAAAGACGCAGCACCGCAACAAGCAGACGGAACGGAAGACCGCGAACCAGAGAAACCGACCGAAGAAGCCGACTGAAAAACGGAGCGAACAGTAACCATAAAAACCACCACAACTAACTGCTGACATCTATATTATAGCGCGGTAGACCGGGTAATAGGGGATATATTACATTTCTTTACAATTGATTTTTTAATCAAAGCCATCTCTGTGTTAACTCTTCTTTTCTTCTCTTTCTTCTCTAGAAGAAAGAGTTTTCTGGAGTTGAATCTCCCTGTTTCCGCCTCGCCTGTGAAGTGGAGGTGTAGGAGTGGCCGCCCAAATGAATAATGTTTTGGGTAAGCGAGTTGCGGCCGCTCCTACGCCGGAACGCAACTTAAGCGAGCGGAAACAGGGAGAGCGATCGAGTGAGGCGTTCGGGCGGCCGACCTTACAAATAGCTTTCTGGGTAAGTGAATTGCGGCCGTCGGAACGCCGAACGGTTGGGACAGACGAGTGAGTTTGTGCACTTTTCTTAGTGTCGGAGCCGCTTCGGCTCGGACACGATAGACGTAGCAGATAAGGCTTATGTACTTCGATCGAATAAAAGCGCAGCAACTGCTTTCTTTGTCCTAACAAGCAATGCTCAACTAAGCAAAGAAGTGACAGGCGATCGGAATAACCAACCAACCAAGCAAATCCAACTCTTTATTCTTTCTAAGAAGCGCACTGCAATGCGTTTTTTTAACTTGTCCACTATTTTGTCCAGTAGTTCACTGTACAAGTTAGAATTGTCTAGTAGACAAACTGTTGGAACTTTTAAAAATGACTGAACTTTATGCTGTATCAAGCTTACAAGAACGCTACGATTTATCAAGCAGACAAGCTGTTTACGATCGACTCGCAGCAATGAGCATCAAACCGGTGATTCGCGGTAAATTATCTGATGAGCAATTGACCAAGCTTGATCGACTTAATGAATGGCTCAAAGCTAATCCACACAGTGCGATCGCAGACTTTCCGCAAGAAGCAGAAGTAATGCTGCCAGAGTTATCAGTAATTAGTCATCAGTCATTAGTCAACAACTTGTCCAGTGAAGCGGTGGACAAATCTCAACAAGGTTTTGACCTACTAGAACTTGCTGAATCATTTGCCAGACATCTATCAAAGATGCGCGACCCGTTGCAACATTACGCGGCATTGGAACGGGCGATCGCGTCCGGTTGGCTGTTGTCAAGTTCAGAAGTTCGATCGCTTATTGGTATTCAACCAGCGGGCGATCGATATCAACGCGGCAGTTTCATCTTTATTCGCAGTGGAAAAATAGGCGCTCAGGTTGCGTGGAAAGTTTTAAAAGTTGTGAGCGGTGGTGGTGTTTATAAAGTCTAGCCTTCAGGACGATCGCAATCTGCGAGCAAGGTTCAGTAATTCAAGACAAGCATCGTGCGCGATCGTATTGCTGATATAACCTTCGCGGTGAAGAGCGAAAAGTTCTTTCACAAAGTCTTCTGCCCAACTGTAATTTGCAGATTTTATTGAAGCTGGTACTAAAGTGCCGTTAAGCAAAGGCTTGAAAGCGTGTATAAGATTGCGTTCAATCTCCACAAGTTCACTTTCGCTTCTAACTTCCATCCAAGCTATTCGAGTTCCTAGATAATTAATTTGATTGAAGCGATGATGGTTTTGCCAGCGGTTTCTGAGATTGCTTGCGCGACCAATGTATAGAAGTTCTTTCTTACTAGAAAAAACAAAGTAAACAGCCGGGCAAGTTGGAAGATTTTCCTTCTGCGTCAAAAAGAGAGAATCAAAGTTTATAATATTCATGTTGACCTACGTGATTAGGTTGACCGCATCCCCGGTGTTTCCAGCACGCGGGGATACTTTATTATATCAATTTTGGCTACCAAAGTTGTAACTGGCGGTAGTTACAAAGTTTAAACTCTTTCCGATTTTCTCCACTCAATAAGCGCATTAATCACAGCTTGCGGGTCAAAACTGCTATTGGAGTTCTGAATGTTAATAGCAACTTCCGAATTCAAACTCACAAATGAGCCTGTTACTACAGTTAACCCGCTGTCAGACAAACCAATCACACGCGATCGAGCATCAATCGGCAAGCTTTTAATTGCACTTGATAAAAGCTTTTCCCTTTCTTCCAGAGGAATCTCGGTAATTAATTTTAATATTTCTTCCACACTATTAAACCGAACATCATTATTGTGCATATTGAAATTCTAGGAAGGGGTAAAAGATTTTACACGCTCTCTGTTCCTTAAGATATCCGTATTTTTACCGAACATTTTTTCGCCAATCATCCGAAAAGCTTCCTCTAACTGTTGATCGTCAGCAGCCTCGATCGCTTCCTTGAGCCCCAACTTTGAATTGCTAACCATTGCAAAAAGATGTCGCCGGATTTCAGATGGTAGCGCTTCAATCATAGATTCAAGGCTGTTGCTGTAAACTCGCTGCTTACCCCGGCGGTATCCAGAAATCATCTGTTCGCTTACACCAGACTTTTCAGAAAGCCATTTTGCAGAGATTCCGTAGTTTTCAAGAGTCTGATCTAACGCTTCATAGAACTTCATATAATGTAATACTTTGAGTTAAGTTTTTACTGAATTTACGATGTACAATTTAAGTAACAAGTTAACAAATCTACCTCCTTAACTTATTTATAGCATATGGCTCAAACAAAACCAGTTAAAAAGCCTGAAATTCAGTCAGAGAAAGAGATTCAGCTTACAAGCAATTGCCCATTCTGCCTTACTCCTATCACTTGGATTAATGATGTGCCGATCGAACTTAACAGCACGGTTCACCTCGGTGTTTGCAATATGGGGAGGTTTTAGTGACTAGATACCATATCACGCTAAAAAAAGAAACTTTTCCAGAGCCAACAAGCGAAAAGTTCGATCCAGATTTTCCATGTTGGACTTTAGTGACTCATCAAGGAGGAGAAAGCGGGCATTTAATGGATGTTGTTGACAGCTTGTTTGAATACACAAAAGTGTCGGATTACTATAGCAAATTGCAAGTAATAGATGTTTGCTTGAAGTACGGATACTTTAGTTACGGAAATTTTCTTATTGCTTACATTGCTCAAGGTAATACTTCTTCTTTAAACCTTATGAAAGGAGCGGAGTAATGAATCAATCTTTGACATCGACTTCTACTTTGCGAATGCTTCGGGAAGCCAATCTAACGGCTGCTGATTGGAGATTTTGGGCTTACATGGCTGAGCAAGAGCATTCTAACAAGCCAAATCAGTTGATAACTCCTGCTGATGTTATGCGCGAGTGCAAGCTTGCCAAAAGCACATATCACCAGTCAAGACTCAAGTTTCAAGAACTAGGTTTATTTGAGTTTCACAAGTCCAGAACATTGTTAATCAACCTTCTTTAAAACCATGACTAAAAGTGTTGATGATGAAGGTTATTACCGCCTATATCCTTCCCTTTCTAAGAAGCTCAGAATGGCTAATTTAAGCGCTGCTGAGTGGAGGTTCTGGGCTTATCTGACAGAGCGTGACCAGTGGGGCGATCGATATAAAAGTCTGAATTGCTTCGATGTTATGACCGAGTGCGGGATGAGTAAGGCTACTTATTACCGAGCAAAAGCCAAGTTTCAAGAGGAGGGGCTGTTTGATTTTCAAGAGGGAAAGGTTGATTTCATTAACCTTTACGGGAATTCAAAGTCTAAGAAAAACTCTCAGAAAGCGACTCCCACTATAGAGAGTGAGTTATTGGAGGATGAGACAACTTTCTCAAAAATGAGACAAGTTCCTCAAAAATGCGACAACTCCTTCAAAAATGAGACTCCTCCTTCAAAAATGAGACAGGCTATTCAAAAATGCGACAACGAATCGCTAGAACCCGTTCTCTGTAAGGCTTCTGAAACTCCTCATACTCTTAATACTCTTACAGACTTAAATAATACTCTCTCAGAAGGGACGAGAGAGAGTTTTGAAAAGTTCTGTAAGAAAAAGATTGAAGAGTGCTCGTTCAAGATTGGTAGTCGCAAAGCTTGGCTCAACAAGCATGGGGAAGAGTATCTACAAGAGTTCACTGAGCTCTACTCGTACTCAATATCTAACCCAGAGACAATTACTCCCAAGGTTGAGATTGCTGTACCGACGATCGAAAGTTTAAAGCGGCAATACGGTTCTGACTGGGAATCAGCAGCCGTTCATTTTGGTTTAAGTTTTCCCAATTCTCCGACTGTAGAAAATGAAGAGGTAAACCCATCATGGTAGTCAAGAATGGAAAAGCACCAGCCCGTCGTAAATCTGCATCTAGCAGTTCCGTCAAAGCTCGATCGAATACTGTATCGAAGGGTGGTAAGCGCAGTGGTGACAGCAAAGAAACCGACCAATTGGATGGAATTGTCGATCTCGCTCAAGCAACCGCCTTGGAAAGTGAAGCGGGCGATCGAATGGTGGAAGCGACAGGGATTGCTGAAAGAGTATCAGGGCGTGATTTATCCCCAGAACCAATTGAATTAACTGCCATTACCTTGCATCAGCCGTGGGCTTCGTTGATTGCGGCAGGGAAGAAACATTATGAAACTCGGTCATGGTCAACTGATTATCGTGGGCCGATCGCAATTCATGCGGGCAAGAAGTTTGAGCAAGATGAAAGTTTAATCAATTTGCTAGAAATTTCAGCAACTGAAGTTCCTTTGGGTGCAGTGGTTGCGATCGCAGAAATGACCGATTGCATTCTGATGACAGAAGAATTTATCAGTCAGCAAACAGAGACAGAGTTACGTTGCGGGGATTGGAAAGTTGATCGCTATGCTTTCAAATTCGAGAATGTACGGGCGATCGAATCAATTCAAGCAGTAGGCAAGCAAGGCTTATGGAAGTTTAGTTGGAGTCCCGCAGAATCAATTCAGTTAAAAGTAGGCGATCGACTTACCAATGGAACTGAATTTGCAACAATCTCGATAATTACTAGGAAAGATGTTTACTTAAAACGAGAAAGCGGTGGTTCGATTTGTCTGCCAGCGTCCGAACTCAAAAGCTTTGGTTGGGAACCTTCTAACAGTTGGAATCCCGCAGACTTTGGAGAAGCTGAATATAAGTCTGAGGCAGATGGTCAACTCAACTTTTTAGAAGTTAATGAACCGCCAGAACCGGATGATTATGATTCGATCGAACTGTTTGATGAAGCTTACAAGCAGTGGGAAGACAGTCAACAGTTAACAGTCAACAGTCAACAAACAAATAGCAGTGACGAACTATGCAATCAATCAACGGATGGCTCGATTTGTGCAGCGGAGTTGGTGCAGGATTCCCCTATGCCGGAATCAAATTGTGGGAGCGATCGCCCGATTACTTCTGTGAGTGGAACAGCTACTGCCGCCGAATCCTTGCCACAAGATTCTTTGGAATCTACAGAATTGATGACATCAAAAAATGTGACTTCAACCTCAGCAGCAAAGTACAGCTCATCACTGCTAGCCCGCCTTGCCAACCCTTTAGCCAAGATGGAAATCGAGCCGGAGCCAATGACCGCCGAAATTGCTTTCCCGACGTGTTTAGAGCAATCCGAGAGTTACAGCCAGACTTCGCAGTTATCGAAAACGTCGCTGGCTTGCTTAACTGCCCCTATTCCCCCGGTGACAAATCAGGAAGCTATTTTGGATTCGTCCTCGATGCCTTATCCTCGTGCGGGTACGATGCAGAATGGCAAACTATCAGCAGCGCTCACTTTGCCAGCCCTTGGCGTAGAGAAAGGGTCGTTATTATTGCGATCGCCCGGCGGCTTGAGTTCGGGAGAAAACAGCCGACCCCCTGGCAAGAGCAGATTGGAGAATCAGTTGCATCAATTGGGATTGATACAGGATGGGGAAGTAGTAGCCCCGGAATTCTTAGAGAGTGGTTACAGCCTGCCAGCAGGCTGGACAAATTTGCAGGAGAGTCGATCGGCGATCGAACTAGCACAGCAGTTGCCGATCGGCCTCAAATCGGAGTTGCTAGCAGAGATGGAGACAACCGCGATCGCCGTGAAGCCCTTGGTAATGCCCTTGACTGGAGAGTTGCAGCGATCGGACTCAAGCGAATTGATTATCTCTCTCAACTTGCCAGCGAACATCGGAGTGCTGACAAAGGCTGAACTTATTTCAATGGCGCAAGAGCAACATCAGCTTATCTGTATCATCGAGCGCAAAGAGTTTGAGCTTGCAGTTGAAAAGCTACACAGAGTCAGGCTGACTGGTGTTTATCTTCAAGAATTCAAGAAAAAGTGTCAGTACGGCGAGTTTGAAAATCAGCTAGAACAAGCTGGTATTGGAGTTCGATCAGCTCAGAACTACATGGTCATTGCCAAAAACTGGGAGATTGTAGAAGCAAAAACGCATTTGGTTGCGCTTCTTACAGAGGATAATCAGCCATCGATCGGGCTGAATTGGGCGCTTGAAGCTGTAAAGAATGAGAAAAAATCCCTCAAATCAGCAGCACCACCCAAAGATCCCGATAGTTGGCGGACACCCAACACTAGAGAGCAGCCGATTGTAGATTTAGTCAAACAAGCTTTGGGCGGTAACATTTGGCTCGATCCTTGTTCCGATTCCAGTGCTAAAGTTCCGGCATCAGTGCGCTACTTTAAAGCTGACGACGGACTGGCTGAACATCAAACCTGGTCAAAGACCGTGTTCGTCAATCCACCATTTTCCGATCCGTCCCCGTGGGTGGAAAAATGCTGTTTTTCGATCGCCCGTGGCAATGTTTCAGCAGCAATCATGCTTTTAAAAGCCGGCACTGTCAGCAATGTTGGCACTGGCGAACTTATCAGCAAATATGCTTCTGCCGTCTGCCACTGGCGCGGTCGCATTGACTTTCTGAATGATGAGGGCAACCCAGTGAAAGGTAGCGACTTTGATTGCATACTAGTTTATTTCGGCGATCAGCTCGACTTATTTCGCCAAGCTTTCAGTGGTCGCGGCACAATCAGCACGATCGAAAATCACTTTAGCTCCGTAAATAAAAAGTATTTACAACAACCTGCAACCGTTGCTGTTGAACAAAAACAGCTAGCAGCCGCTGTGGGGTTGAGCAACGGTAACGGTCGATCGGTATTGCCTGATATGCGGGATGTTGATCGTGATTTAATGGAGCGTTACGATCCGCATACTGTGTTTGATGCAATGCCGCAAATTTCTAAGAACCTATTTGAGCCGATCGAACAACCTGAAATATTTGATGAAACTCCCTTAATGATCCAACTTGGACAAGCTAAGGAAAATTGCTTAAACGATTACGTTACTGCAATCAGCAGCAATTTAAACCAGTTTAGCAACGAGCAAATTCTGTTTTTAGCCAAAATTATCAATGAAGAATCGGCTAAACGGATTGGATTTTAATTGTAATAGGAAAAGTAGTGATAGAATGAAATAGTAACATCGTTGTCCCATGCAACAAGTGCATTAGATGTGGAGAGAGAGAGGGATTATCGAAATCTCCCGCGTGCAGCGTCCCGAAGTCTGTCCGGCAAAGACAAGAAGCACAAAAAACCGGAGCTAAAGCAGCAAATTAAACCTTGCTGCTTTTTGCATGAAGGGTAGAATAGTTTTACCTATCTAAATAAACTTATGCAAGATCAGATTGGTAATTTCCGACACATTACAGAAACCGCTTACTATCCTTCATGGAAGAAGGGAGACTTAAAAAGACAACAAATCTTAAAATTACTTGAGGAAAATCCACAACTTTCGATCGAAGCTATAGCTCAAGCGATCGCACTTTCACCCAGTCAAGTTAAGCGCCACCGATCGCGCTTAATATCTGATTGCTTGTGGAAAGTTTGCGGACTTGCGATCGTCCTTGCTACTACTTTCACCGCTGGGGCTTACTATGCCGATTCTTCAGTAGTAGAAGATATGATCGCGGAGTTCTTTGATCTTGCGATCGAGAAAGCGGAAAATATCGTTTGGACGGTTGAGCACAAATCGCTTTAGCCAATTTTGACACAGTTGATACCACCGGAAACTCCGAGAAACTACCGATCCCTACGGTGAAAGAGTTTCCCGAAGTTTCCGATCAAGTCATCGGAAAATTTCCTTGATTTTCCCAACAAGATAACGATAATATAGAAGTTGTCCACAGAAATTTTTGGAGAATTTTTCATGACACCGGAAAATGACAGAATCACGCCGGAGAAGGCTATGGAATTACTGGGAATTAAAAAATCTCAGTATTACGCAAGGGTTAAAAAATTAGATTTGAAGCTAAAGCGCGAAAATGGAAAAGCTTATTTATCCAATGATCAATTAGAAATGCTTCGATCGCTTGGAGATGAATCTAGCGGGCTTGCAGTTGCCGAAGAAGTTGGAATTATTTCGTTGGAGAATTTGCCAGAAATGGCAGAACCAGAAGGAGATGAGCTTGACGATATAATGCGATCGGCACAGGAGTTGAAAGCACAGCAATTAGTAATGCCGGATTTGGTGAAAATCTATTTGGCATCAGGGATGTCAGAATCAGATTTGCCCTTCGATTTACAGGAAAAAGTGCGGGCTGCAAGGGAGGCGGCTAATCCAAAAAAGTCAGTTCAGTCGATCGCGAACAATCTACTCGAAGCGTATCGATCGCGCCGGAAATAGATAAGATATGCGAAGCTTTGCAATCAGGTAATTCTGTGATTGTGTTGGGAGAATTTGGTAGTAGTTTAGATGATGCTGCTGTAGCTATCGAACAACAATTGCAGGGAGAGTTTAGCATTGCTAAAGCTGTTTATAAAGGTTCGGGTAAAAGGTTTTTCACACAATTAGCGGGTCAATTTGATATACCAACGACTTGCCCAAAGCTTAACGCTGATGGGGAAGAAATTGGAGAGAAGCCGATGACGTTAGATGAGCTTAAGGAGGAAATTGCACTAAATATTCCAGCCGATGCGCTGTTATTATTTCCAGAGTCAAAGCGGCTGACAACTGGAATCAGATTTTGGCTAGAAGATTTGAACTGTCGAGTTTGTTGCTTTGCCGTAGTCAATCCAAACCGGGACATCTTCCTCGACATGGTAGAGATTGAGTTGTCGCTGCCAGACGATCGAACTGTGCGATCGGCAATGGAAACTGAGGCACGGGCGATCGGACTTAATATATCTGAGGCTCGGTTTTCGCAGCTTCAATCTTACGCAGGCAGAAATTCAGCAGCGGCTCGCAAGATTATCAGACAAGAAAAACTAGGACTGACTAAAGATCCGAATCACAATCAGTACCTTGATATATCTCCCTTAATAATGGGGATGTTTTGCTGTGTGGCAATTGTGAGATTTATTGGGATGGGTACGGGGAATCGATCGCTTTACATAATTGGAGGAATTGCAATGATGCTTGGCTTAGCGCTCAAATATCTGGGAAGAGTTAGCGGGCCGCGCCGGAGGATTGGTCAATGATGGCAGTTATTTTATGTGATAAAATAAGGCAAAAGCCCCAGCAGTGCTCTAACACTCTGGGGCATGGTCAATCTAACGAAACTAGATCAACAATGAGTATTTTAACATTTGACAGCGGGAAACATTACCTCGGTAAACTTTGTTCCAGGAATCATGACTGGGAAGGTAGTAAGGCAAGTCTTAGACGCATTGCATCAAAAGCTTGTTTGGAATGTGAATGTGTCAATTCTAGAAAATATCGTGCCAGTAACCCAGAAAAAGCCCTTGAAAGCGTAGACAAATATAGAAAGGCTAATCCAGAAGTAGTGGTTAATCAAAGGGAAGCATATCGTGCTTCTGGAAAATCTGCACAAAAGTCAAAGCAGTGGAGAGAGAATCATCCCGAGTACCTTCAGGCTCATGCAGAACGTGAAAGACTTAGACGTTTTAAGAAAAGAGCTTCTAATCAAGAAGGATACACAATAGAGCAGGTAAGAACAAGATTTTCTGAATTTAACAATTGCTGCGCTTACTGTAAATCAGAAGAAAATCTGACTATGGATCACTTCATTGCAATTAAAAATGATGGTTCCGATTGTTTAGATAACTTAGTTCCTGCTTGCTTTTCTTGCAATTCAAGTAAAAGTTCATCAAATGCCTTTGAATGGTATTCAAAAAAAGAGTTTTACTCTCAGGAGCAGTGGGATTTCATTTTATCTATATTGATGAAAGATGATAAAAATGGTTTTCTTAAGTGGCTTTATCCCGTTAATTAAAGAAAGGAAGGAACTATTTTGATGGCCCTAACTCATTGCTGCATATCAGCAGCCGCTGTTGGACTGTGTACCAGTTCGATCGATCCAGTTGTACTAGCTGTAGCGATTGCAGCAAGTCAAATTCCCGACATAGACACTAGCACCAGTTTGATCGGACAAATTCTATGGCCCATTTCTCGATGGATTGAAAAGCGCTACCCGCATCGCAGTGTCACACACTCATTAATATTCACAATCGGCTTAGGTGTGATATCGATCGCACTGTGGTGGAAGTATCAGATCGATGTGAAAGTGGCGATCGCACTGCCGCTAGGTCATTTGGTTGCGTGTTTCTCAGACACATTCACCAAAGCAGGAGTGCAATTATTCTGGCCGTCCCCGCTGTGGTGTGTGTTTGGTTTAAATCCAAAACGGCGATTAACAACTGGCGGGCCCGGTGAGTATTGGGTACTTGTTGGTGCGGTTGTAGCGATCGGGATAAATGTAGCGCTTAACAACAGCGGCGGACTGTCACAGTTAACAGCAGAATCTTTGGGACTTCGATCGGGCATCATCGAAACTTATCAACGGAATGCTAGCAATAAGCAAGTATTCGCAATTGTTGAGGGAACTTTCATTGCTGATTCATCCAATGCTAGTGGTAAGTATTTCATCATTTCTCAAGTTGCAAATGAATTTGTACTGCTAAATCGATCGGGCATCTATCAAACTGGTACATCTCATCAAATCAATGCCAGAAAGGTGATAACAGAAGTTGGTACATCTGCACAGCAGCAAGTGTTACCGCTTAGTTTTGCAGAGGAAGAAATACTGCCGAAGTTAGTATCAATTGCACAGTCACATCCCAAAGCGTTAATTTTATTAAGCGGACAAGTTACGATCGATTCACCAGAGGAAGTATCGATCGTACCCAAACCGGGTCAGCTAGAAACAGTTAAATTTTCAACTAATCAGCTAGTATTTAATTACTGTCCGTTGCCTCAGATTTTAGATAAGCTAAACTTGCAATTTGGTAGTGGCAACATTGAATTAAAAATCATTACCCCTGCGCCGAAGTTATGAAAAAATTATTAATAGTTTCTTTGATATTATTATCAGCTTGTCAACAAGAAACGCAACGCGGTGCGCTTCTTGCAGAGAATAAAGCAATGGCAACTGAGATAATAGCAGCACCGCAATTACCTAAAACTAAGCTACATAAGATTAGCTTGCAAGTAACTGAGCCTAACGATTTAAAAGTTAAGGCTGGTAGTACAGTTAGCGCGGGGCAAGTGATTGCGGATCAGGAGGGTGAGCGCGATCGGTTGGAGGCTAAGAAAGCAGAGTTAACACTGGCGATCGAACGTCTCAAAAACCAGTTAATTACTAAGCCGCAGAAACCGTTAGAACCATTAGCACCTAAGCCGGTGCCGCCGTTGAAACAATTAGGAGATATATCTTATCAACAGTATGAAGCTACGATCGAAAAAGCTAAGAAGGAACTCGATCGAAGTCAGGCTCAACTAAGCTTAAAGCAGAGGCAGACTGATTATATCAAGGGAATTGAAGGAATTGATCCAGCTATAATCGAGCATGAATTAGTTGCATCCACACAACTAGAAGCTAAAGTTAAGGATAGTTTGATCGAAATCAATTTAGCAGAAGGTAAATTACTAACAGCAAGGCAAGAACGACAACAGAAAGAGTATCAGCATTCGTTAGATGTGGCAAAGCGAATTGAGGAAGCGAACACCGCTCAAAGCTTTTATCAAAGGCAAGTTGCGGAAAATCTAATCGCATATCAACGGCAATCATCCGACTATGAAAAAGAACAACGAGAGCGTGATTATAGACTGACTCAGACTGCATTGCAACTATCAACAATAGATGATAGCATTAGTAAATTAAGTGTAATTAGGAGTCCATATGAAGGAACAGTTAGACGTGTTAAGTTTGTTGGTCAAGTTGACAATAAACTCGGTGTCGATATCACTATTTTGGTTAATCTCGACAGCAGCGATCGCCCGTCCGCTACCAGTGCCAACAGCACCCCCAGTCCGATCTCAAGTACAAAAGCCACCAAGTCCACCACCGGCCCCTAATAAAGAGGCAGAGGAAGAAGAAAAGGAACCCGCAGAAGAAGCTGAACCAGCCGAAGAAGGCGGAGGTACTGAGTCAATCAGCCCAAAGTAACCAATCCTCTGAATCCGCCTAACCTCAACGATATTGATAAGCTGATTCAGACACAAATCAACGGGGATATGTGGAAGTCAATGATTAGCCCGCTTCCTTGTCTAGACACAACGAGTCCGTGCATTCAGCAACTCCAGGCGTTAGCTGTAACTAACTCACCAATTAATAGCAAGATACAGGAATCAATTACTGCGATCGAATCTAAGATTGAAGAAGCAAATAGAGGCAATAAACTTTCTATTCAGTTAGCTGTATTCGAGCCAGCGTTGCAGTATTTCCTAAAACAAAATGGAGGTACTGTACAAACCACTGGACAGACTGGACAAACTGCTCAAACTCAGAACTCAGGCGGGCTGCTGAATAATGTGCTTGGTCTTTTCACTCGACCAGTGGGATTAATTAATGACTTATTAGCTGTGATTGGCTTACCTATTTTGCGATCGTTCACTGGTGGGAATCAAGAGAATAAGCAAGCTGCGATTGCAATATCAGACTTACGGGTTAAGGTTGAAGAACTTCGCAAGTCCAAGGAAGAAATTGCTATCAAAACTCGCGATTCTGTGCTGTTTTCTGTGTTGGAGTTTGATGTTCGATCGCGCGAGTTTCAGATTCAGCAGGCAATAGCTAAGCGTGAGATACAGCGATTTGAATTGTACAAAGTTGGTTACAGATTCGGTTCTTCATCAACTGAAGCTTATCTTGGGCAACAGTCGAGTTTAGACAAACAAAAAGCATCCGTACTTAGAGAATGGGCACAGATGCGATCGCAGTTAGAAAAAATTAAACTGATTGTACTAACTCAGAAGGAGGAAGAGTGAGAGTAATTGCTTACTATAAAAATTGTACGATTGTGAAGAACGAACAAGAGGGCTTTTTAATAACTACATTCAACGGTAGCAAAATTAGAATTGTTGATGCTGCTAGCATTTTTCAATGTAAGCGGTGGATTGATCGACAATACACTTTAAAAGCGATCGAGCAAGTTTTTAATCTTTCTAGATAACAAAACTGTTTGCGCGATCGAACTCTGAAGAAGTGTAATCGCAGCAATTGATAAAATCGCTGCGATTTGTTTCACTTTAGAGAGGTTTGTAAAGAATCTTTTTGTAGCAGATGTGAGGTAAAGTGTTCGTAGTTGTCATTGCTGGATAAGGCATTAAGGTCCAGTATGTGTCACTTGCAGCTTTATATCCGAGTTCTCCTCCGTCATTGGTTTGTTCAATTTTCCACTTTTCGCTATTTTTGATTACTATTCTCCCGCATGAGTCGGTCTTTAATAATCTAGTTTTTCCTGAATCCGTCTCAACAGGAACCGAACCTGTCGCTCCAGAAACAGTTACAACTAAACCATCTCCTGGTCTAGTCCAAACATATTTATAAGTTCCGACTGTCACCCAAGGATAGTTCGGATTAATTACCCCATTAATGCAAGGACTTCCGGTTAAGACGGGAGTATTGTAAGGAATTGCTAACCTAGTGCTTCCTATCGATACATAATCTCTAATCCGAAAGGTTGAACTCTTTTTTAATGTAAGTAAATTACAAGCTCCTGACGTTACAAAAGTTTTAAT
>ENA-OFCI01000953-OFCI01000953.1-metagenomes-genome-assembly--contig:-NODE-953-length-14878-cov-3.767861_pt1 | contig 14878 bp, 14 predicted proteins | sample MGYA00153391_OFCI01 | MGnify analysis MGYA00153391
ATGGCCGGGGGATCACCCACCGACGACAGATTCGGGGTGGCCCCGGAGGAGGCCTGGGGCACCGTCGGCATCACCGGATCCGACGAAGCTCCGATCACGAAGGTGCCGACCGAGACCGGCCGCTACGCCGCGTTTTACGCCGGGGCCGCCGCTGCGATCCGGGATGGTGCACCACTTCCGGTCGACCCGCGCGATGCCCTCGACACGCTTCGAATCATCGAAGGCGTGCACGGCTTCACCCGATAGTGCCAGCCGTCAGACCGTAACCAGCCCCCAGTCATTTCCGTCCAATCCGTGCAACACGCGGCTGGTCGCCGCGAGACTCGGCACCCGCCGGGCGCCTTCGTTCGCGATCAGGTGGATGCTCCGCGCGCTGGCCGGCGTGTGGGAGCGGATCACCGCACCCGGCGGTACCGCCGCGGCCACCAGCGCGAGCCGCGGGAGCATGGCCACGCCGAGGCCGCTCGCCACCATGTTGATCACCGCGATGGCATTGTCGGTCTCGAAGGCGATCGCCGGGGCGAAGCCGGCGAGTTCGCACACGGCGAGGAGGTGGCCGCGACAGCGCGGGCATCCGGCGATCCAGCGTTCGTCAGAGAGCCCGGCGAGGTCCACCACGTGCTGGTCGCCCAGGGGATGCCCCGTCGGGAGCACCACCACCGTGTCTTCGGTGAACAGCGTCTCGGATCCGAGCCCGTTGGCGCTGTCGACGTGCGGGTCGGAACGGTCTCCGGGATAACTGAAGGTGATCGCGAGGTCGATACTGCCCTCCCGGAGCATCGCCACGGCCTCCGGGGGCTGCGCCTCAACATAGTTGACCCGCACCCCGGGGTGCTCAACGGCCATGGCCGCGAGCAGGCGGGGCACGATCGTCGAAGACGCGGTCGGAAAGGCCGCCAGGCGCACCGTTCCCGTGCGCAGCCCGGCAAGGTCGGCGAGGTCTCCGGATGCCGCCTCGAGGGCCGAGGCGATCGTGAGGGCGTGGCGTGCGAGCACCGTACCCGCTTCGGTGAGGCGCACCGAGCGACCCACGCGCGTGACCAGCGGCAGATTGAGGCGGGCTTCGGCTCGCTGCACGTGCTGGCTCACGGCGGGCTGGCTGTAGCCGAGCAGGCGAGCGGCTCCCGTGATGGTGCCGGCATCGGCGATGGCACGCACGATCCGGATCGTCTGCAGGTCGAGTTGCGGATCGAAAGAGAGCGTCATAACTCGATGTTATTGGTTCCATCAAAAGTATGCTCTTGTCGCATAGTTGATCCGTCGTCATGCTGGGATAATGACGACCGCCACGCGACCCGCTCTCTCCGCCGAACTCCAGCGGGCACGGGCGAACTTCGAACCGTCGAGCGGGTTCCTCGCCGTCGCGTCGATTGGCATCCCGACCCGGGAGACCGTCGCCGCCCAGAAGGCCGATCTCGACCTCTGGGGCGCTGCGCGTCGCGATCCGATGGACTACGACGCCATCGTCGAGCGCACGCGACGGTCCTATGCGCGGCTGGTTGGAGTCACCCCGGATCGCGTCGCCACCGGCTCGCAGACCTCGGTGATCACCAGCCTCGTGGCGGCGGGCGTGCCCGATGGTGCCGAGGTTCTCAGTGTGGACGGCGACTTCTCGTCGATCGTGTTCCCGCTGCTGCAACGTCCGAGCATCCGTGTGCGCACCGTTGCGCTCGCGGACCTCGCCGCGTCCATCTCCGACGACACCTGGCTTGTCGTGTTCTCGCACATCCAGTCATCCACCGGAGTGGTGGCGGATGTCCCGGCCATCGTCGCCGCGGCGAAAATCCACGACGCGTACACGTTCTGCGACACCACCCAATCCGCCGGGGTGCATCCGGTGGATGCCACGCTCTTCGACGCGACCGTCTGCCACACCTACAAGTGGCTGTGCGCTCCCCGGGGGGTCGCATTCCTCACGCTGCGCGAGGGGTTCCAGGCGAAGCTGCGCCCCCTCCAGGCCGGCTGGTACGCGGGGGACCAGGTCTGGCAGTCCTGTTACGGACCGCACATGACGCTGGCAACCGACGCCCGCGCCTTCGACGTCTCGCCGGCCTGGCCGGCCTGGGTCGGTGCGGAGCCGGCCATCCGCATGTTCTCCGAGCTCGACATCGAGGAGGTCTGGGCGTACGCGAGCGGTCTCGGCGATGCGCTCTGCGACGGTCTCGGCATCCCGCAGCAGCACCAGGCGATCGTGACCTGGGCAGATCCGGATGCCTCCGATCTGCACAAACTCGTCGCGGCCGGTATCAGGGCCTCCGGCCGGGCCGGCCGACTGCGTGCCGCCTTCCACCTGTGGAACGACGAGGCGGATGTCGCGGCCGTGATTGCCGCGCTCCGCGCCTGAGCGCAGCCTCGCCCAGTTCGAGCGGAAACAGGTGCGACGACTGAGGCGGCACACTCGCTCAACCTCCCGGGTCGATCCATCCGGATGGCGGTCCCGTTCCGCGCGTCGACAGACCAGCGCGTCGAACTCCCAGGAGTGACTCAGGTGCACCGCTCCGATCGCGCCAAATTCGCGTGTTAGAGTCAAAATGACTCTTACTAATCGGATAGCGGGAAAACAATGAACGCCAGGGCACCCCAGCACGACGCGGCCCTCGTCTCCCTCGCCGTTTCCACGGTGATCTTCGCCCTCAAGGCTGACAGCGCGGGCGAGACGGCGTCACTTCGACTACCACTGGTGCGTCGCATCCGCGAACCGTTTACTGGCCGGTGGGCGTTACCCGGTGGACCGATCGACCCGACCGAAGGCCTCGAACGCGCGGCCGGGCGCCATTTGCTCGACACCACGGCGCTCAGCCCCACCTACCTCGAGCAGCTCTATGCCTTCGGCGGGATCGATCGATCGCCGGGCGATCGGGTCGTCTCCATCGTCTATTGGGCACTCGTGCGGTCGGAGGAAGCGCAGCTCGCGGCCGTGGGTGAGAACGTGCGCTGGTTCTCGGCTGATGACCTGCCGCCGCTCGCTTTCGACCACAACGCCATCGTCGAATACGCCCTCTGGCGGCTGCGCACCAAGGTGGAGTACAGCCGGATCGCGAATGCCTTTCTCGGCGAGACCTTCACCCTGGCCGAGTTGCGCGACGTGCATGAAGCCGTGCTGCGGCGCGCCATCGACCCCGCCAACTTCCGGCGCCAGATGGAATCCTCGCCGGCGATCATCGCCACCGGTGAACACCTCTCCGGTGGGCGTCATCGCCCGCCGAAGCTCTACCGCTACAACGGCGCGGTCGAACTCACCGACCGCGGGCCGTTGACGCGTTCCTAGCCGCAAACCTCGATTCACAACCCAAGGAGCCACCGTGTCCTCTGTCGACACCACCATCCAGCTCATCCGCACCGGAGCGATTCCCGGCACCGTCTGCAGCCCAGACCTCGCCGACGGCCCGTGGGTGTTCGACCGCCAGCCCGAGCCGAGCTATGGTCCCGGCTCGTCGATGGGAGACATCATCCCGGTCGGCAGCCCGCGCCAGGGCCAGCTGCCCGCGGAGTATCGCACCGCTTCCAACAACGAGCTCGCCGCCCGTATCCACGCCGCGAAGCAGACGCTCGGCGACCGCGTTGTCGTGCTCGGGCATTTCTACCAGCGGGATGAGGTGGTGCAGTTCGCCGACTTCATTGGCGACTCCTTCCAACTCGCCAACGCCGCCCGTTCCACCCCGGCTGCGGAGGCGATCGTCTTCTGCGGCGTGCACTTCATGGCCGAGACCGCGGACATCCTCGCTTCCCCACACCAGTCGGTGATCCTGCCGAACCTCGCCGCGGGGTGCTCGATGGCCGACATGGCCGATATCGACTCGGTCGAGGAATGCTGGGAGCAGCTCGCCGAGCTCTACGGAACGCAACCGGATGCCGACGGCCGCGCACCGATCATCCCGGTCACCTACATGAACTCCTCCGCCGCCCTCAAGGGATTCTGCGGAGACCACGGCGGCATCGTCTGCACCTCGTCCAATGCTTCGACCGTGCTCGAGTGGGCCTTCGAGCGTGGCCAGCGGGTGCTCTTCTTCCCCGACCAGCACCTCGGTCGCAATACCGCGAAGGCGATGGGCGTGCCGCTTACGCGCATGCCGATGTGGAACCCGCGTAAACCGCTGGGGGGCAACAGCCGCGCCGAGCTGGCGGATGCCCGCGTCATCCTCTGGCACGGCTTCTGTTCGGTACACAAGCGCTTCAGCGTCGGCCAGATCGAGAAGGCGCGCGCCGAGTTTCCCGGGGTGACTGTTCTCGTGCACCCCGAGTGCCCGATGGAGGTCGTTGACGCCGCGGATGCCGCCGGCTCGACCGACTTCATCGGCAAGGCCATCGCGGCCGCGTCCGAACCGACGACATTTGCGATCGGTACCGAGATCAACATGGTCAACAGGTTGGCAACGCAGCATCCCCAGCACACGATCTTCAGCCTCGATCCGGTCGTCTGCCCGTGTTCGACGATGTACCGGATCCACCCCGGTTACCTGGCCTGGGTGCTCGAGGCTCTCGTGCGCGGAGAGGTGCTCAACCAGATCACAGTGCCGGAGCGGGTAGCCGCCCCCGCCCGGATCGCCCTTGAGCGGATGCTCGCGGCCAAGCCCGGCGCGCCCGTGGTTCCGGCCGACGTGATCGGGGATTGACATGGTCACGCCCCGAGTAATTGTGGTCGGCACCGGAATCGCTGGACTGGTCGCCGCCCTGCGGGCCGCCCGCACCCACACGGTGACCCTCGTGACCAAGGCCGAGCTGGGGGAGAGCAACACCCGGTATGCGCAAGGCGGTATCGCGGCGGTGATGTTCCCGGACGACAGTGTCGGCGCGCACATCGACGACACGCTGGCGGCCGGGGCAGGGCTCAACTCGCGGGAGGCGGTCGAGATCCTCTGCGCCGAAGGGCCCGATCGCATCCGCGACCTGGTGGCACTTGGGGTGGAGTTCGACCATGAAAATGGCCTGCTCGCGCGGGGACGGGAGGCCGCCCATTCGAGCGCGCGGGTCCTGCACGCGGGCGGAGACGCGACCGGCGCCGGCATCGAGAGCGCCCTGGTGCGGGCCGTCCGGGCTTCTAACGTGAGCGTCCTCGAATTCACCTTCGTTCGCGACCTTCTCGTCGTCGATGGGCAGGTACGCGGAGTCGAGACCGTCGATAGTGCGGGCGCGATTCGTCGGCTCGAAGCGGATGCCGTGATCCTGGCGAGTGGGGGAGCCGGGCAGCTCTACGCCCACACCACCAACCCAGCGGTTGCCACCGGCGATGGTGCTGCCGCAGCCTTCCGGGCCGGTGCCCGCCTTGCCGATGTCGAGTTCTACCAGTTCCATCCCACCTCGCTGGCGGTGCCAGGCAACTTCCTCGTGTCCGAAGCGGTGCGCGGCGAGGGCGCCCTGCTTCTCGACGCGACCGGACGCCGGTTCATGGCGGACTGGCATCCGGATGCCGAACTCGCGCCGCGGGACGTGGTCGCCCGCGGCATCGCTCGCCAGGTGGCCGTCCAGGACGGTGCGCCAGTGCTGCTCGACGCCACCGGTCTCGGTGCCGCCTTCCTCGAAGCGCGCTTCCCTGGCATCGACCGCGTGAGTCGGGCCCACGGGTTTGACTGGTCACGGGAGCCGATCCCGGTCACTCCCGCCGCCCACTACTGGATGGGCGGCATCGAGACCGACCTCCGGGGGCGCAGTTCCCTGCCCGGCCTGTATGCCGTGGGCGAGGTCGCCAGCACGGGAGTTCACGGCGCCAACCGCCTTGCCTCCAATTCGCTGCTCGAGTCCCTCGTATTCGCCTGGCGATCGGTGGACTCTTTGGGGCAGCCGTGGCCAGAGGATCACCCGGCGCCCGACACCGTTCTGCGCGATCCGATCGGGAGCGACGGCGAGCCGTTCGTGCGGGCCGAATTGCAGCATCTGCTCTGGGACACCGCCGGGATGTTCCGCTCGGCGCCAGCGCTGGAATCCGCCCGCTCGCGCATCGCCGGCTGGAGCGCGCCATCCGGGCTCTCGTTCGCCGCGCTGGAAGACCGCAACCTTCTCGAACTCGCCGGTCTCCTGGTGGGGGCGGCGCTGGCCCGCCGGGAATCGCGAGGCGCCCACTTCCGCGACGACTATCCAGGGGTGGACCCGCGCTTCGCCCGGCACTCGACCGTGCAGGTCACCCCCATCGCCCCGGGACCCCATGCAACGAAGGAGACCAGTCATGCTCTCGTCTAGCCAGATCGAACCGGTCGTGCGGATGGCGCTCGCCGAGGATGCCCCGTGGGGGGATATCACCTCGGAGTCACTCATCCCGGAGGGCGCCCTTGCCACGGCCAGCCTCATCGCGCGCGAACCGGGAGTGTTCAGTGGGGGAGAAGTCTTCACGGCCGCAATGAGACTCTCGGATGCTCGCATCCGGGTGGCTGAATTGGTCGACGATGGCGCGCGCTTCGAAACCGGTGCGGTGCTTGCTACGGTGACCGGCCCGGCGCGCGCTGTGCTGCAGGCCGAACGGGTCGGCCTCAATTTCGTGCAGCGGATGTCCGGTATCGCCACACTCACCGCTCGCTACGTCACCGAGACGGCCGGCACGGCCGCGCGCATCGTCGACACCCGCAAGACCACGCCGGGCCTCCGGGCCTTCGAACGCCACGCTGTGCGCTCTGGCGGCGGATTCAACCACCGGTTCTCGCTGTCGGACGCGGTAATGGCGAAAGACAATCACCTTGCGGTGCTCACCGCTGGTGGGCGGGATCTCACCCAGGCTCTGCGCGAGGTGCGCACCCGCCTTGGGCACACCGTTCACCTCGAGGTGGAAGTGGATCGTCTCGACCAGATCGAGTCGGTGCTCGCCGCGGGCGTCGACACCATCATGCTCGACAATTTCAGCCTCGAGCAGCTGCGAGAGGGAGTCACCCTGATCGCTGGTCGGGCGCTCATCGAGGCGAGCGGCTCGGTGAACCTTGACACCGTCGGGGCGATCGCCCGCAGTGGGGTCGACATCATCTCGGTCGGAGCCCTCACCCACAGCGTGCGCTCTCTCGATCTCGGTCTCGATATCGCGGTCGGCCCTTGGCCCGATCAGCCGTGATCTACCTCGACTCCGCCGCGACGACGGCGGTTCGCCGCGAGGTGCTCGAGGCGATGTGGCCCCACCTCACCGCGGAGTTCGGTAACCCCTCGAGTCACAACGAGCCAGGGGTATCCGCCTCCGCAGCGCTCGCGGATGCCCGGGCCAGGGTCGCGGCGGTCCTCGGCTGCCGGGGCTCAGAGGTCGTGTTTACCTCGGGCGGCACGGAGGGGGCGAATCTTGCGGTCACCGGAATCGCGCTCGCCACTCCGCGTGGTCGCCACATCGTGACGACCGCGATTGAGCATCCGGCCGTGCTTGAGAGTTGCGACTACCTCGAGCGGTTTCACGCATTCGAGATCACCCGTCTCGCGGTGGACAGCGACGGACTGGTCGACCTGCGCGAGCTCACCGACGCGCTGCGGAGCGACACCACGCTCATGAGCGTGATGTATGCCAATAACGAGATCGGCACCGTGCAAGCCATCGCCGCCGTCGCGCGAGCCGCCCACGCGGTCGGAGCGGCGATGCACACCGATGCGGTGCAGGCCCCCGGATCGCTCCCTCTCGATGTGCGCAAACTCGGCGTCGATGCCCTCAGCATCTCCGGTCACAAGTTCGGAGCCCCGAAGGGTGTCGGGGCGGTCTTCCTCGCGTCGCGGATCGCGATCGAACCGCTCATCCGCGGTGGTGGACAGGAGCGTGGCCGGCGGTCAGGCACCGAGAATGTGGCGGGCGCCGCCGGACTCGCGGTCGCGCTGGAGCTGGCGGAACAGGCGCGAGCGGCGAACACTGCCGGCCTCGCCGAAGCGCGTGACCGCTTCATCCGCGACATCCTCTGCGCGGTTCCGAGCGCGCGGCTCACCGGCTCGGCCTCCTCGCGGCTGCCGGGCAATGCCTCGTTTACCTTCGCGGGAACCAGTGGGGAGTCGATCGTGGTCGAACTCGAGCGGCGAGGCATCATCTGTGCGAGTGGGTCCGCCTGCGCGGCAGGCAGCGACGAACCATCGGCAGTGCTTCTCGCGATCGGAATCACCCCGGAGGTCGCCCAAACAGCCGTACGTTTCAGCTTCACCGATGCCCTCGGAATCGATGATTTGGCCGTCGTCGCGAGGGAGTTGCCGCGCGCGGTGGCCGCAGTCGGAGCGGGCCGCACAAACTAGGCTTGTGCTTTGCCCTGCGACCGCGCATCCAGCGCGGCTGAGATTTGGAGTTCTTCGTGGCCAACGCCTCCCCGCTCGATCCCGTCATCAATCTCGCCAAGCGTCGAGGGTTCGTCTTTCAGTCGGGCGAGATCTACGGGGGATCGCGTTCCGCGTGGGACTACGGGCCTCTCGGTACGGCGCTCAAAGAGAACATCAAGCGCCAGTGGTGGCAGTTCATGGTTCAGGGGCGCGACGACATTGTGGGGCTCGACTCCGCCGTCATCCTTCCCCGGCGCGTCTGGGAAGTTTCCGGTCACGTCGACGTGTTCAGCGACCCGCTGGTGGAGTCGCTTCATACGCACAAGCGCTACCGTGCCGATCACCTGCTCGAGGCCTACGAGGAGAAGCACGGTCACCCGCCGGTCAACGGCTTGGCCGACATTAAAGATCCCGACACCGGGCAGCCGGGCTCGTGGACCGAGCCGCAGAACTTCTCCGGACTGCTCAAGACTTTTCTCGGCCCGGTCGACAACGAGGAGGGGATGCACTATTTGCGCCCAGAGACCGCCCAGGGGATCTTCACCAACTTCGCCAATGTGCTCGCCACCTCACGCCTGAAGCCACCCTTCGGTATCGCGCAGGTCGGCAAGAGTTTCCGCAACGAGATCACCCCCGGAAACTTCATCTTCCGCACGCGCGAGTTCGAGCAGATGGAGATGGAGTTTTTCGTCGAGCCCGGCACCGACGACGAATGGTTCGAGTACTGGATCGACGCCTGCGAGGCGTGGTTCACCGACCTCGGTATCACTCTTGGCAACATTCGTCGCTTCGAGCACCCGAAGGAGAAGCTCTCGCACTATTCGAAGCGCACCGTCGACCTCGAATACCGTTTCCGGTTCGCCGGCAGCGAGTGGGGCGAGCTCATGGGCGTCGCCAACCGCACCGACTTCGATCTCAAGACACACTCCGAGGGCTCGGGGGTCGACCTGTCCTACTTCGACCAGACCAAGAACGAGCGCTGGATTCCCTTCGTGATCGAGCCGGCTTTTGGCCTCACCCGCGCGCTCATGGCCTTCCTCGCCGACGCGTATCACGAGGACGAGGCGCCCAATACGAAGGGCGGAGTCGACAAGCGCACCGTTTTACGCCTCGATCGACGACTCTCTCCGGTGAAGGTCGCTGTGCTCCCGCTGTCGCGCAACGAGCAGCTATCGCCCGTCGCCCGCGCACTTGCGGCCGACCTGCGCAAGTATTGGAATATCGAGTTCGATGACGCCGGCGCAATCGGTCGCCGCTATCGCCGCCAGGATGAAATCGGCACCCCGTTCTGCATCACCATCGACTTCGACACCCTCGAAGACAACGCGGTTACGGTGCGCGAACGGGATTCCATGGCCCAGGAGCGCATCTCACTCGACCGTGTCGTGGCATATCTCGCCGAGCAACTCGTCGGGGCGTAGTCACCGCCACCAGAAAAAGCGTCGATCTATCGGCGCGTCTGATGCGAGAGACGGTCCTGTCTGCCCATATGTTCGGAACTGGCCGGAGGTCGGGCGTTCGGGACGACCGCTCCTGCCTGCGTTGCCAGCAATGGCTGTGAGCCCCCGGGTACGGGTACCCGGGGGCTTATTTTTCGCCGGGTGAAGGAATAGGTCGCCCGGCCTGATGTTGCACCCAGCGTGACTCATGCATCCACTTCCCCGATCAAGGTCGATATCTGGTCCGACGTGCAGTGCCCCTGGTGCTACATCGGCAAGCGCAAATTCGAGGCGGGTGCTGCCGCCTTTGGTGGTGTGGTCGAGATCGAGTACCACTCCTTCGAGCTGGCTCCCGACACTCCCGTCGACTTCGACGGCAGCCCGGTCGACTACTTGAGCCAGCGCAAGGGCATGCCGGTGGAGCAGGTCACCCTGATGCTCGCGAACGTCACCGGGATTGCGGCTTCGGTTGGGCTCGACTACGACTACGACCACGTGCACCAGACCAACACGGTGAAGGCTCACGAGCTGATTCATTACGCGAAGTCAGAGGGCCGGCAGCTCGAGATGAAGGAGCGGCTACTCAAGGCATACTTCGTGGATGGCCGCCATGTGGGTCGTATTGAGGATCTCGCAGACCTCGCGGCCGAAATCGGTCTCGACCGTGCCGAGGTTGTGCGGGTGCTCACCGACGAAACGTATCTGGCGGATGTGAAGGCCGACGTCGCCCAGGCAGTCGCGTACGGCATCCAGGGCGTGCCATTTTTTGTGATCGACGGTACTTATGGGGTCTCTGGGGCACAGGATGCGACAACCTTCACTAAGGTGCTCGAACAGGTACGAACCGAACGGGAGGCAATCAAGTGACGGATGCCGTGACCACGCCAGTGACGATCCCCGCACGTATGCCGCTCACCCCCCTTGGCGATCCGGCGGCCGCTGCCTGCGAGGGCGATTTCTGTGCGGTTCCCGGCCACCACGAGCAGGCCGTGGTGAACCACCGACTCGACGAAGACCCGTTGTAGTCCGTTCCTAGCGATTTATCGGCGTGGAGGCTGCGCGAAATCTGCCCGAGCGATCATCTATTGCTGCACCGGGGCATCGACCGCAAACCGCCGCGGCTCCAGCACGTGCGCGGTAAACCGCACCGCCCGGCCGGTGGCGTCGCTAGCGGCACAGTCGAAGCTCGAGCCGACGATCGTCACCGGAGCTCCGTCTGGACAGCTGACCGTCCAAGACACCGAAGTCTGCCGATGAAGTTCGGTGGATGCCTGCTGCTCGAGCAGGCGGAGCGACGCGGTATCCATCCGGGCGTTGGCGATCGGCGTGAGCGCGAGGAAGGTGAGTGCCGCTGCCGTGAAGGCCGTAAGCACATAGACGTTGCCGGGAGAATTCGCTCGAATACCCTGCTTCTTCAGGACCACACGGCGCGCGACAAAATAGGCGATCGGAGGAAGCAGCAGTATCCACCACGCGGAGGCAGCATTGAGTCCCCGGGCCCGGAGCACCGTGCTGTCCCAGATCGCGAGGCATGCCACGAGCGCGAAGAGTGCGAAAAAGGTCACCAGGGCAACGAGCGGGGAAGCCATGGAGAGCAGCGTGCCTGAGGCTGTTCGCACTCCGACCGCAACTGCGACAACGCTTGCGATCAGCCACACACCCCAGGTGTGAGCGCTCGGGTTCGTTGGCTGAACCCTATATGCCGGCGGTGCCGCCTCGAGGACCCGCGGAGCAATGGGAGCAAAGAGGTTTCCGACTCGCTCGGGTGTCGAGGTTATGTCGCCGATGAGCGCAGGTTGCTCAGGCACCGGAGTGAAATGCTCTGTCCAGGAGGCGCCTGACCACCAGCGAAGTGCACCGGACCCCGCGGGATCGAGGTACCAGCCTGCCGCCGGCCCGCCTGCCATTGTCACTGTCTCGGACACGGGACTGCCTTTCGCTGGGATCTCCCTGAGTCTAAAGAGACGTGAGCGAAGCTCGCGAGCCCCCTATTCGGGGCTCGGTCGACCGCGGCTAACCGTCACAAACTGTTGTCTCGCCGAACGCAGAAGACCGTTCGTGACGTTTCAGGCAGGGGACATGACGCGGGGTTGGGCCACTCAACCGGTGATGTCGGCGCCGGTCGCGCCGGAAGCCGCGATGAGGCCATCGGCCTCCACGAACGTGCTGTAGCCGGCCTCTCCTGCCCCCATAGCGACCCGCCCTCCGACCATCGAGACGTCGGCGAAGACGGGCCAGGTGGTAGAACTGCCGAGCGGCGTGATCGTGCCGCGCTCGAATCCGGTCGCCTCGAGCGCCGAGTCGGCGGCGGGCCGCATGACCATCTCGATTTCGAGGCCACGTGCCGTGGCATCCGCCAGCACTCGTGCTCGTCCGGTGAGGGCAGTTACGTCGGGTTCCCCTTTGCCTGAGAGAATTGAGGGATGACCATGACAGCCGCTCCCCAAAAGAGCGTACAGAAGAGCCTGCAGATCGGGCCGCTCGCGCTCGCGGTGCCGGTCGTGCTCGCTCCGATGGCTGGCATCACCAACACCGCGTTCCGTCGGCTCTGCCGCGAATTCGGAGCCGGTCTCTACGTCTCCGAGATGATTACGAGCCGCGCCCTGGTCGAGCGCACGGAGGGTTCGATGCGACTCATCAGGCACCACGAGTCCGAGACGCCGCGCAGCATCCAGCTCTACGGCGTCGACCCGAAGACCGTATCCGAAGCGGTCACCATGCTCGTCGCCGAAGACCGCGCCGACCACATCGACCTGAACTTCGGATGCCCCGTTCCGAAGGTCACCCGCAAGGGCGGGGGAGCAGCGCTCCCGTGGAAGCTCGACCTCTTCCAGGACATTGTCGAAGGTGCGGTGAAAGCCGCCGGGGCGCTTCCACTCACTATCAAGATGCGTAAGGGTATCGATTCCGCCCATCTCACCTACCTGGAGGCCGGGCGCATCGCCGAGGGCGCCGGAGTGGCGAGCATTGCCCTTCACGCGCGCACAGCATCAGAGTTCTACAGCGGTCACGCCGACTGGTCGGCGATCGCCCAATTGAAAGAGGCGATCGGCGGCGTTCCGATCCTCGGCAACGGCGACATCTGGTCGGGCGCCGACGCGATCCGGATGATGGACGAGACCGGATGCGACGGGGTCGTGGTTGGCCGCGGCTGCCTCGGTCGCCCATGGCTGTTCGGTGAACTCGCCTCGGCCTTCGCCGGAGAATCCGACATCCCCCAGCCCCCTCTCGGCACCGTTGCCGAGACCCTGCGCCGCCACACCGAACTCCTCGTGGACTTCTTCGATGGCGACGAGGACCACGCCTGCCGCGACATCCGCAAGCACATCGGCTGGTACTTCAAGGGCTACCCGGTGGGCGGCGACATCCGCTCCTCGCTCGCCACGGTGGAGAGCCTTCAGCAGATGGATGACCTTCTCGGCCGTCTCGACTGGACACTGCCGTATCCCGGTGCCGATGCGGAAGGCCCGCGTGGCCGGGCTGGAACGCCGAAGCGCACCTCGCTTCCGAACGGATGGCTCGACAGCCGAGAGCTTGCCGACCACCAGCGCGCCGAGGTCGCCGAAGCAGAGATTCACAACAGCGGTGGTTGAGACCTACTCGGAGCACGACACCGCGCGCTGGTTTCCGGAAGAACACTCAAGCCGCCGAAGCGACTTCGCCCGCGACCGTGCCCGCCTCCTGCACTCGAGTGCGCTGCGACGACTGGCCGCGAAGACCCAGGTACTGAGCCCGGCCGCCGGACTCGATTTCGCCCGAAACCGGCTCACCCATTCACTCGAGGTCGCCCAGGTCGGTCGCGAACTTGCCACGAGCCTCGGGCTGGACCCGGATGTCGTCGACACGGCGTGTCTGGCCCACGACCTCGGGCATCCGCCCTTCGGCCACAACGGGGAGCGTGCCCTCAATACCTGGGCCGCCGACATCGGCGGTTTCGAGGGTAACGCGCAGACCCTCCGCCTGCTCACCCGTATCGAACCGAAGGTCTTCGGCCCGGACGGCCGCTCCTATGGCCTCAACCTCACCCGGGCGAGCCTCGACGCGAGCTGCAAGTATCCGTGGCCCGAGAGCTCCTCGGTGGGGGATCCGAGCGGTCGGGCAAAGTTCGGCTTCTACGCGGACGATGTCGAGGCATTCCACTGGTTGCGTGCCGGCGCCCCGAATCGTCGCCTGTGCATCGAGGCCCAGGTGATGGATCTTTCCGATGACATCGCCTATTCCGTTCACGACTTCGAGGATGCCGTGGTGAGCGGCTACATCGACGTGAAGGCGCTCGGAGCGCGGGTCAACCACGATGCCCTCGTCGATTCGATGTTCGCCTGGATCGGCGGGGAGCTCGACCACGACGAGCTCATTGCCGCTTTCGACCGTCTCGATTCCCTCGACGTCTGGCTGGAAGACTGGGATGGCAGCCGCATGGCGCAGGGTCGCCTCAAGAACCTCACCAGCCAGCTGATCGGTCGATTCGCCGCCGCGGCGGTGCAGGCCACGCGCACCCAGGACGGTGGGAGCCTCATCCGCTTCGGCGCTGACATCATCGTGCCGCGCGAAATCCGGGCGGAGATCGCCGTGCTCAAAGGCATTGTCGCCGCCTTCGTGATGTCGAAGAATACCCGCCAGCCCATCTACACGCAGCAGCGCGCGGTGCTCACCGAACTCGCCACGACGCTGATGCACCGGGGCGCGGCCTCGCTCGATCCGGGATTTGCGGCGGACTGGCGGTCCGCGACGACGGACGCCGGTCAGAAGCGTGCGGTTGTCGACCAGGTGGCGAGCCTGACCGACCAGTCCGCAATGGCCTGGCACGAGCGCATCGTCGGTTAGTCGGGCTTGTGCGCCGCTGATGCCAGCCTCCGCGCCGCTGGTGCCAGCCTCCGCGCCGCTGGGTGACACTCGCGCCCGAACATTTGGGCGCGCGTGTCACTCGCGGCCGCGCAGTTGTGTCGCCACCGCGCCGCCGAGCCGCGCCGCCGAGCCGGGCCACGGAGCCGCGCCGCGGAGCCCCTGCGGTGCCGCCCCACTTGTGCCAGCTTCCGCGCCGCTGGGTGACACTCGCGCCCGAACATTTGGGCGCGCGTGTCACTCGCGGCCGCGCAGTTGTGTCGCCACCGCGCCGCCGAGCCGCGCCGCCGAGCCGGGCCACGGAGCCGCGCCGCGGAGCCCCTGCGGTGCCGCCCCACTTGTGCCAGCTTCCGCGCCGCTGGGTGACACTCGCGCCCGAACATTTGGGCGCGCGTGTCACTCGC
>ENA-OFCI01000958-OFCI01000958.1-metagenomes-genome-assembly--contig:-NODE-958-length-14798-cov-4.912230_pt1 | contig 14798 bp, 17 predicted proteins | sample MGYA00153391_OFCI01 | MGnify analysis MGYA00153391
GGCCTGTCGCTCTCTCGCGAGGATGTTGCCAGCCTCGAGGCCCGTACTGAGGGCTGGATCGCGGGGCTGCAGCTGGCCGCGCTGTCGATGCAGGGGCGAGCCGACGCGGCGGGCTTCATCGCAGGGTTCGCCGGCGATGACCGGTACATCGTCGACTACCTGGTCGAGGAGGTCCTGAATCGCCAACCACGACAGATCCGCGACTTCCTGCTGCAGACCTCGCTGCTCGGCGAACTGAACGGCCCGCTCTGCGACGCCGTCACCGGCCAGCTGGGCGGGCGGGCGATGCTCGAAGGCCTCGACCGGGCCAATCTGTTCGTCGTCCCGCTCGATGGCCGACGCGAGTCCTACCGGTACCACCACCTGTTCGCCGACGTGCTGCGGGCACGGCTCACCGACGAGTCGCCCGACCTCGTCCGGGTGCTGCACCGGCGCGCGAGCGACTGGTACGCGCAGAACAGCCGACGTCCCGAGGCGATCGAGCACGCCATCGCCGGGCAGCACCACACCAGGGCGGCAGACCTGATGGAGGCGGCGATGCCGGCTCTGCGCAAGGACAGGCAGGAGGCTGTCCTGCGCCGCTGGCTCGAGCTGCTCCCCGAGGAGGTGCTCGCGGCGAGGCCAGCGCTGAGCAACGGCTACGCCGGTGCCCTGCTGGCCATGGGCGAGGTCGAGGGCGTCGACCAGCACCTGCGGGCCGCTGAACGTGGGCTCGACCAGCCGTCTGACGCGGCGGGCGCCGGGGACACCGACGAGAACGAGCACCGCCGCTTGCCGGTTGCGGTCGCGGTGCACCGGGCCGGCTTGGCACTGATGACCGGGGACCGTGCGTCCACGGTCGCGCACGCCCGCCGGGCCTTGGACCTGCTCGAACAAACGTCGGACCTGCTCGCTGTCGACCGCGATCTCGGCGGTGCGGCGGCGAGTGCGCTGCTCGGGCTGGCGAGCTGGTCGGACGGCGAGCTCGTGACGGCGCACGAGGCCTACCTGACCAGCGTGGCCAGCATGCGACGCGCAGGGCACGTCACCGACGTCCTGGGCCTCTCGCTCGCCCTCGCCGACATCCAGCTCAGCAGAGGCAGCCTCCGCGGCGCCCGGCGCACCTACGAGCAGGCCCTGCGGCTCGTCCCGCAACGCGGCGGGCCGGCAGTGCGCGGCACAGCAGACATGCACGTGGGGCTCAGCTTGATCCACCTGGAACGTAACGACCTACCGCGGGCGCGGCAGTCTCTCGACCGCGCCGAGGGGGTCGGCGAGCACGCCGGCCTGCCGCAGAACAGCTACCGCCGCCGGGTGGCTCTGGCCCAGCTTTGCGTGGCCGAGGGGGACGTGGCTGCAGCGGTCGAGCTGCTCATCGAGGCCGGGGAGGTCTACCAGGGCGACTTCTCCCCGGACGTGCGACCCGTCGTCGCGCTGCGCGCCCAGGTCATGCTCAAACAGGGGAGGCTGGGCGAGGCTTTGGAGTGGGCGCGGGAGCGGGACCTCTCCGCGCAGGACGAGCTCAGCTACGTCCGCGAGTACGAGCACGTCACCCTGGCCCGGATCCTGCTGGCCCAACACCAGGTCGGCACCCCCGACGCCCTCGACGACGCGATCGCCCTGCTGAGGCGTTTGCTTGGGGCCGCTGAGGCGGGGGGCCGGACGGGCAGCGTCCTCGAGGTCCTGGTGCTGCAAGCGCTCGCGCAGCATCAGCGCGGTGACGTGCCGGCCTCGTCGGCGGCGCTGGACCGCGCGTTGCGGCTGGGCGAGCCGGAAGGCTACGTCCGGGTCTTCGCCGGTGAGGGCCCGACCATGGCAGCGCTGCTCGCCGGGGCGGCACAACGTGAGGTCCTCCCCGAGTACGTGAGCCGCCTGCTCACCGCGTCCGAGCCGACCGCCGGCAGCGACCAGGTGGTCAGGGCACCGTTGGCGCAGGCGCTGGTCGAGCCGTTGAGCCGGCGAGAGCTCGACGTTCTCCGGCTACTCCGCAGCGACCTCGACGGCCCCGAAATCGCCCGCGAGCTCGTCGTCTCGTTGAACACCGTGCGGACCCACACCCAGCACATCTACGCCAAGCTGGCCGTAACGAACCGGCGAGCCGCCGTCCGCCGCGCCCTGGAGCTCGAGCTGTAGAACATCGACCTCGCGAGCCGGGCCAGCGAGTCATCACCTCGTTCACCACCTGTGATGATCCGCGCTCACCACCTCCGCTCCTAGCGTGCAGCCATGACCTCTTCAGGACCGGCGCGGCCACGGTCGTTCGACGCCGGGCAGTACCAGATCCGGGTCAAGGGTCACCTGGCCGACCGGTGGTCGGGGTGGTTCAACGGGCTGACCCTGACCCGCCGCAGCGATGGCACCAGCCTGCTCGAGGGTCCCGTCGTCGACCAGGCAGCGCTGCACGGGCTGCTGCAGAAGGTGCGCGACACCGGCCTGATGTTGGTCTCGGTGACCCTCGTCGAACCCGGTCCCGGCGCCGAGCCGTTGGTAGCCACCCCTTTTCAACCATCAACCGAAGGAGCAGTGCGATGAGCTCGTCCCGGCCCACCATCACACCAAGAGCGTTGCTGCGGGCAGCCGGACTTGCCGCGGTCGCGGCGGGCGGGCTGTTCATCCTGATCCAGTTCATCCACCCGCACGAACACGCCGCGAACGTCGCCACCACCCGGTGGCAGGTCACCCACCTGCTCAGCATGGTGATGGCCGTCCTGGCCGTGGTCGGTCTCACCGGCATGTACCTGCGCCAGGTGGAGCGGATCGGGGTGCTGGGCTTGCTGGCCTACCTGCTCTTCGCCGCCAACTTCCTGGCCATCTTCGCCTGGACGTTCCTCGAGGCCCTGGTCCTGCCGCTGCTGGTCCCGCAGGTGCCGCGCTTCGTCGACGACATCATCGCAATCCCCGGCGGCGGGACCGTCGTCGGCGACGTGGGCGCCCTGCCGGTGGTGAACGCCGCCGCCGGAGTCGGGTACCTGCTCGGCGGTCTGCTCTTCGGCGTGGCGATGTACCGCGGGCGGACCCTGGCGCGCTGGGCCGCACTGCTGCTGTCGGTCGGGACCGTCGCTACCATCCTCATCTCGGTGATCCCCCACGCGGCCGCCCGCGCAACCGCCGTCCCGGTCGGCGTCGCCCTCGCCGGCCTTGGCTGGTCCCTGTGGCGCGACCAGCACCTCCCCGCCCCGACCACCGTTGCCCCCCAGCCGGACGCCGGGCAGCTCACCGGAGCCGGTGCCCGATGACCGTTGCCGCACCACGCCGCCCGAAGCCCGTCACACGATCACCGGGATGGGTGCCGTTCGCCCTGATCGCGCTCGTCGTCGTCCCCGCCGTCGCCGGCTCCCTGCGGGTGGTCGAGCTGCTCGGGGGGCCCGCGGTGCTGCCCGCGAACCCGAGGCTGAACACCTCCCCGCTGCCCGTGCTCGTGCACATCGTCAGCGCCCTGTCCTACGCCGTACTGGGAGCGTTCCAGTTCTCCACCGCGCTGCGGCGCCGGCGCCTCGGCTGGCACCGGGTGGCCGGGCGGGTTCTGGTGGTCCTGGGTTTGGCGGTCGCCGCCTCGGCGCTGTGGATGACGCTGTTCTTCCCCCGCCAGCCGGGCACCGGCGAGCTGACCTACCTGTCCCGGCTGGCGTTCGCCTCAGGCCTGGCCCTCTGCCTGGTCCGCGGCGTCACCGCGGTCCGCCGCGGCGACGTTCCACACCACCGGGCATGGATGACCCGCGCCTACGCCCTCGCGCTCGGCGCCGGCACCCAGGTGTTCACCCTGAGCATCGGCAAGGCCGCCTTCGGCGCCGACCAGCTCCTCGTCAACGACATGTTCATGGTCGCGGCATGGGTCATCAACCTCGCCGTCGCCGAGATGGTCATCCGCCGGCCGAGCTGGCCTGCTCGCACCAACGCGCCCTCACCAGTCGCGACTTACTCATGATCGCCGTCGACTCCCTCACCGGCACCTGCGGCGGGTTCGCCGACAACGCCAGGCCGCAGCCACGTTGCGTCGAGGGACCGACCGTTCCCGCCCCGACCGACCATCCCGGCGCCACCCACCCTGCTCGACCAGGGACGGCTGACATGATCGAAGTCGAGAACCTCAGCAAGCGGGAGGCGACAAGCTGGCCGTCGACGACCTGAGCTTCGTGGTCCAGCCCGGCATCGTCACCGGGGTTCCTGGGCCCGAGCGGCGCCGTAAAGTCCACCACTCTGCGCATGATCGCCAGCCTGAACGAACCGACATCCGGGGCGGTGACCGTGAACGGCGGCCGCTACCGGTCCAGCTGCGCGCCGATGGCCGAGCTGGGGCGGCTGCTGGGGGCCAAGGCCGTGCCCACCGGCCGGTCCGCCCGCAACCACCTCCTCGCCCTGGCCCGGACCAACGGCATCTGCGGCCGACGGGTCGACGAGGTGATCGACCTCGTCGGTCTGCGGACGGTCGCGACCACCCGGGTCGGCGGGTTCTCCCTGGCATAGGTCAGCGGCTCGGCGTCGCCTCGACGCTGCTCGGTAACCCGCAGACCGTCGCCCTCGACGAGCCGGCCAACGGGCTGGACCCCGAGGGCATGCTGTGAATGCGCACCATGCTCACCAGCCTCGCCGCGGCCGGGCACAATGACCGACGGAACCTCACGCCAACACTGGTGGCAGCAGCCGTCTGTGATGGCATTGGCAGGCGCCCCTGATCATCGGCGGCCCGGCGTACGCGGTCGGCGAACTGCTTCGGCGTCGGCTGACTACGCACCCTAGGCCCGTACGGAACAGCCTGTGCCGCCAGCGGTCGTTTCCCGGGCGCCTGATCAGCGGAGACGGCGGGGCGGCGCTGGGAGCCGAGGCCGCTCGGGGAGTATGTCCAGGTGGCGACATGTCCTCCGGAGCAGTTGTCCTGCGGAAAGGCGCACTTGCAGCGGTGGAGGCGCTCCGATCTTGAGGCCCTGGTAGCTGCGTCGAAGGCCTCTTGGCGGCACTTGCAGCCCTGGATGCTGTGGGCCCAGAACGAACCGGACGAGCAGTCCTCGTTGCCGTACCTCGAGAGTGCTGAAACCCAGTGGGACGCCGGTGAGGCATTCCAGTACGCGATACTTGACGCCGTCGGCCCCGCGGTTGTCGGATCATGCGGTCTCATGCGTCGCATCGACGAGGGTGGCCTCGAGATCGGCTACTGGGTGCACGTCGCTCACACCCGGAAAGGGCTTGCGACGGCAGCCGCCGCCGCTCTAACGTCCGCCGGCTTCGGCCTTCGCGGCGTCAGTCACGTCGAGATTCACGTGGACCAGGCGAACGTCGCGAGCCGTGCCGTACCGGCACGGTTGGGATACCAGCACGTCGCGACACGCCATCGTGATCAGCAAGCACCCGCCGAGACAGGCCAGGACGAGATCTGGCGGCTGACGTGCGACGAGTGGCCGCTGAGCAGGGCGGCGGCGATCTACAGCGAACACGTCTGCGCAGCGGACGCTGAAAGCGACTGACCAGCGCGCCACCAGTCCGTCGCTGCGTGCCATCGCCATACCCCCCTGTCGCCCTGGCGGGGCGCACCAGGTGCCTGCGCGGTTCCACCAGCGCCTGTCAGGCCTCGTCCGCGAGGGCAGCCCCGACGGGCTGACCCGCCCGGACGGTGCCCTGTCGGCCACCTCGGGTCCGGCGGTCCAGCCGCCGCGCCAGCGTCGACAGGGCGAGGTTGACGACGATGTAGACGCTCGCCACGGCGACGTAGATCGGCAGTGAGTACGAGCCGCCGAGGAACTCCACCACGTTGCGCCCGCTGCGCAGCAGCTCGACGTACCCGATCACGAACCCCAGCGAGGTGTCCTTCAGCAGCACCACCACCTGGCTGATCAGCGCCGGGAGCATGACCCGGACAGCCTGCGGCAGCTGGACGTACCGCAGGACCTGGCCCGGACGCAGGCCCACCGCGAGACCGGCCTCGCCCTGGCCGCGCGGCAGCGACAGGATGCCGGCCCGGACGATCTCGGCGATGACCGCGCTGTTGTACAGCGTCAGACCCACCACCAGCGACCAGAACAGCGAGGTCCGCACGCCCAGCGACGGCCCGGCGAGGTAGAGGAACAAGATGACGAGCAGCAAAGGCAAGCCCCTGAACAGCTCGACCCACACCCGGACGGGCACCCGCAGCCAGGCCCGCGTCGACAGCCGGCCGACCGCGAGCAGCACCCCGGCGAGCAGCGACAGGACGACGGCGAATGCGGCTGCCTTCAGGGTGCCGGCGAGACCGTCGAGCAGGACCTGCTGGACGTCGCGGTTGCCGAGTACCGACCAGCGGTCCCCGCGGAGCTGGCCCTTGGCGGACAGCCGCCGGACGACCAGGACCGCCGCAGCGAGCAGGACGCCGGCGCCGACCGCGCCCTGCAGGCGGTTGCGCCCGCGGGCCCGCGGGCCAGGGACGTCGAACAGGACGGCGGTCACCGGGCGACCGCGACGCGCTGCTCGACGACGCCGGCCAGCAGCCCGGCCGGAATGGTGATCACCAGGTAGCAGACCGCCGTGCCGAGCAGGACCTGGACGGGGCGGCCGGTCTCGTTGGCCAGCCGGCCGCCGATCGCGGTCAGCTCGGCGACCGCAAAGGCGCTGGCGATCGAGGTGTTCTTGGTGAGCGCAATGAACACGTTGATCAGTGGCGGCACGACGGTGCGGAAGGCCTGCGGCAGCACGACGCAGCGCAGCGTCTGGCTGAACGTCAGGCCGATGGAGCGGGCCGCCTCGGCCTGTCCGACACCGACCGCATTGATGCCCGATCGCACGGCCTCGCAGAAGAAGGCGGCGTGGTAGAGGGTTAGCGCCACCACTGCGAACGTGAAGAACGACAGCCGCACGTCCAGCTGCGGCAGGACGAAGACTGCAAAGAAGAACACGATGGTCAACGGGGTGTTGCGCACGATCTCGACGTAGCCCGTCCCCACCGCCCGCAGTGCCGTCGCCGGTGCGACCCGCATGGACGCCAACAGGGTGCCGAGCAGCAGCGCGAGCAGGCCGGAGACCGCCGTGAGGCTCAACGTGCGGAGGAACCCCTCGGCGTATGTGCCGATGTTGTCCAGCACGGCGTTCATCGGGCTCGCCCCCGGCTCAGGTCGGGACGTCCGGCCTTACGCGTAGTCGTTGACGGCGGGCGGCGGCGGCGTCCGGCCCGCGGCCTTGCCTGCGGTGGCCTCCCAGGCCTTGGCCCAGCGGCCGTCCTGGTACATCTGGGTGAGCTTGGTATTGATGAAGTGCCGGAGGTCGTCGCGGTCCTGGGCGATGCCGATGCCGTAGGGCTCGGAGGTGAAGGGCTTGCCGACCAGCTCGAAGGACTCCTTGTCCTTGTCGATCAGCCCCAGCAAAATGACATTGTCCGTCGTGACGGCTTGGACCTGGTCGTTCTTCAAGGCCTCCGCGCACTTGGAGTAGACGTCGAACTCCACCAGCTGGGCCTGCGGGTAGTCCGTGCGGATCTTCGCTGCCGGGGTCGAGCCCGTGACCGAGCAGACCTTCTTGGAACCCAGCGCGTCGGGACCGGTGATCTTGTCCGGGTTGCCCTTCTTGACCATGATGTCCTGGCCAGCGACGTAGTAGGGGCCCGCGAAGTCGACGACCTGCTTGCGCTTGTCGTTGATCGTGTACGTCGCGACGACGAGGTCGACGCGCTTCTGCTGCAGGAACGGCTCCCGGTTCGCCGACACGGTCTCGACGAACTCGATCTTGTCCGACGGGATGCCGAGCTCGCCGCTCATCAGCTTGGCGATCTCGACGTCGAAGCCCTCCGGCTTGCCCTGCAGGTTCTTCAGCCCGAACAGCGGCTGGTCGAACTTCGTACCGACAGTGATCTTCTGCGCCTTGTTCAGGGTCTCCATCGTCGAGCCGGCCGGGAAGCTCACGGCCGCTGTCGGAGCCGCGGCCTGCTAGGTGCCACCGCCGCAAGCGGCCAGCAATGACAGCCCGAGCAGTGCCGAGCCCAAGCCAAGCCCTCGTGCGACGTGTCGTCTCGCGCCCATGATCGGATCCCTCCGGTTGGCGGTGCTAGTGGGTAAGAATCTTGGACAGGAAGTCGCGCGCACGGTCGCTCTGCGGGCGCGTGAAGAACTCCCCGGGGGTGGCCTGCTCGACGATCCGGCCGTCCGCCATGAACACCACCCGCTGGGCCGCCGAGCGGGCGAACCCCATCTCGTGCGTGACCACGATCATCGTCATCCCGTTGCGGGCGAGGTCCGCCATGACCTCGAGCACCTCGTTGATCATCTCCGGGTCGAGCGCCGAGGTGGGCTCGTCGAAGAGCAGCACCTTGGGACCCATCGCCAACGCGCGGGCGATAGCCACCCGCTGCTGCTGTCCACCGGAGAGCTGGGCCGGGTGGCTGTCGGCCTTGTCACTGAGGCCGACCCGTGCCAGCAGCTCGTGGCCGCGCTGTTCGGCGGCGGCCCGGGACAGCCCGCGGGCCTTGATCGGACCGAGCGTGATGTTGTCGAGCACGGTCTTGTGGGCAAACAGGTTGAAGGACTGAAAGACCATGCCAACGTCGGCCCTGAGCGCGGCCAGCTGCCGGCCCTCGGTGGGCAGCGGGACCCCGTCGACCTCGATTCGCCCGGAGTCGATGGTCTCCAGCCGGTTGATGCAGCGGCACAGCGTCGACGTGCCCGAACCGGACGGCCCGATGACGACAACGACCTCACCGGGCGCCACCGCGAGGTTGATGTCGAACAGGACCTGCAAGGCCCCGAAGGACTTCTCGACGTGCTCCAGCAGCACCAGTGGTCGGTGCGCCGTACCGGTCTGGATCAACGCGTCCCTCGCTGGTCGTGGCTGTCCTGTATTGCAGCACAGCCATCTGCGGCGCGGTCGGGCTCAGGGCCACGACTCGGTCACGGTCCCGCGGGCGAGTGACCGGCTGCGACCGGGTGCGAGCAGCGGCGACCGGGTGCGAGCAGCGGCGACCGGGTGCGAGCAGCGGCGACCGGCTACAGCGCGAGCACCGTCAGCAGGTCACGGGCGCACTGGCCGCCCTCGGCCACCGCGAGGTTGAGGGCGCTGCTGACGTCGAGGTCGTCGCACAGCGCCTGCAGGACGGCGGCGCTCGCCGAGGCGTCGCTGTGCGGCCTGCCCGCCGCGGCGTACAGGCCGTCCAGCCGGTGGCCGGCCGCGTCGAGCAGCGCCGGCCGGTAGTCCCACGGGTCGCCGTACGGCCGGTCGAGCAACAGCACCCGTACGACCGCAGCCGGCACCTGGCTCAGCAGGTCCCGGACGAACACCAGGTTGCCGCGCGACTTGGCCATCTTCTCGCCGGCCAGCCCCACCAGGCCGACGTGCAGCCAGGACCGCGCGAACGGCATGACGCCGGTCGCGGCCTCGGCCTGCGCCGCCTCGTAGGCGTGGTGGGGGAAGCGCAGGTCCTCGCCACCGGCATGCAGGTCCAGCGACGGGCCGTAGATCGACAGCGCCATCGCCGTGCACTCGGCGTGCCAGCCGGGGCGGCCGGGGCCCCAGGGGCTCGGCCAGGCCGGCTCGCCGGTCTCGCTGCGCTGCCAGACAGCCTGGTCGAGCGGGTCGCGCTTGGCCGGGTCGTCGACCCGACCGCCTGCCTGGCGGAGCGCCTCCAGCGCGGCCTCGCGGGTCAGCCCTTCGCGCGCAGCGACGGCCGCACCCTGCATGTAGACGCTGCCGGCAGCCTGGTAGGCCGCACCTGACTCGAGCAACGCGGTGGCGAGCTCCACGACCTGCGGGACGAAGCTGTGAGCACGGGGCTCGTGGGTCGGCCGGCGTACCCCGAGCGCGTCCATGTCCTGCTCGAAGTGGAACTGCTGAACGGTGGCGAAGCGTTCGTACTGCGCCCCCGCACGGCCGGCTGCGGCGAACAGCACGTCGTCGACGTCGGTGACGTTGCGGCACACCTCCACAGCGACCCCGAGCCGGCGCAGCAGCCGGTCGACGACATCGACCCAGACGTAGGTGGCCGCGTGCCCGAGGTGCGTGACGTCGTACGGCGTGACGCCGCACACGTACATGCGGGCGCGCCCGACGACCGACAGCGGGCGGCCGCCCAGGCGGAGGCGGGGCGGGGTCGGCACGGTCACGCGAGAGCTCCTGGGTTGGGGGGCCCTCACCCTGTCACCGCGACCGGGTGCTGCGGGGAGGGCATCGCCGGGCCCGACCCAGCCGGTCGCCGCTCAGCCGGCGGTCGCGACGTCGGGGTCGGGAACCAGGTCAGGGTCAACGCCCTCGGCGGCGAGCGCTTCGCGTACTACCCGGAACGCCAGACCGGCCGGGTAGCCCTTGCGCGCCAGCAACCCGGCCAGTCGGCGCACCCGCACCTCGGTGGCCAACCCGCTGGTCGCCTTCAGCCGACGGTCGACCAGCGCGCGCGCCGTCGCCAGCTCCTGTTCGGGCTCGAGCGTGCCGACGGCTTCTCGGACCAGCTCGTCGTCGATGCCCTTGCCGCGCAGCTCGTGAGACAGGGCCCGGCCCGCCAGGCCGCGCCCGCGGTGCCGGCTGCTGACCCACATCTGCGCGAACAGCGCGTCGTCGATCATCCCGACCTCGCTGAGCCGGCCGAGGACCTGCTCAGCCACCTCCTCCTCCACGCCCCGGCGAGTCAGCACCGCGGCCAGCTCGGCGCGGGTGCGCGGTGCGTGCTCGAGCTGGTGCAGGCAGATCTGCCGGGCGACGTCGACCGGATCGGCCTCGCGCTCTGGCAGGCCGGACTCCCGACCGGGCGACCGGTCCTGCGTCAGGCCCTGCCCGCCGGCAGGTGGCCGAGCCCGGCGGCCAAAGCTCGACCCACCCGCGCGCAAGGCCACGTGCTAGCGGTCGATGGGGACGGGCGCGACGAGGTCGGCCTCGGCATCGACGCGTGCGCCGACCCCGAGCTTCTCCTTGATGCGCTTCTCGATCTCGTCCGCGAGGTCGGGGTTGTCGCGCAGGAAGGCGCGCGCATTTTCTTTGCCCTGGCCGAGCTGGTCGCCCTCGTAGGTGTACCAGGCGCCGGACTTGCGAACGATCTCGTGCTCGACGCCCATGTCGACCAGCGAGCCCTCGCGGCTGATGCCGACCCCGTAGATGATGTCGAACTCGGCCTGCTTGAACGGCGGCGCCATCTTGTTCTTGACGATCTTGGCCCGGGTGCGGTTGCCGACCGCCTCGGTACCGTCCTTGAGGGTCTCGATGCGGCGTACGTCGATACGCACGGACGCGTAGAACTTCAGCGCCTTGCCGCCGGTGGTCGTCTCGGGCGAGCCGAACATGACCCCGATCTTCTCACGCAGCTGGTTGATGAAGATCGCCGTCGTGTTGGTGTTGGCGAGCGCGCCGGTCATCTTGCGCAGCGCCTGGCTCATCAGACGGGCCTGCAGACCGACGTGGCTGTCGCCCATCTCGCCCTCGATCTCGGCGCGCGGCACCAGCGCGGCCACCGAGTCGATGACCAGGATGTCCAGGGCGCCGGAGCGCACCAGCATGTCGGCGATCTCCAGAGCCTGCTCCCCCGTGTCGGGCTGGGAGACCAGCAGCGCGTCGGTGTCGACGCCGAGCTTCTTGGCGTAGTCGGGGTCCAGGGCATGCTCGGCGTCGATGAAGGCGGCGATGCCGCCGGCGGCCTGGGCGTTGGCGACCGCGTGCAGGGCCACCGTCGTCTTGCCGGAGGACTCCGGGCCGTAGATCTCCACGACCCGCCCGCGCGGCAGCCCGCCGATGCCGAGGGCGATGTCCAGGGCGATCGAGCCGGTCGGGATCACCGCGATGGGCGCCCGCACCTCGTCACCGAGTCGCATGACCGAGCCCTTACCGAAGTTCTTGTCGATCTGGGCGAGGGCCATCTCCAAGGCCTTCGCGCGGTCCGGTCCTGCCACGGGATCCTCCGTTGTGTGTGGGTCAGCTGTCCGATCGGCGGTGACGCTAGGAGCGACCTCCGACAGGACGACCTGGCGGCGGGGCGCTGTGGACACCCGAACAGATTCGCACGCTATCCCGAACAGACGTTCGAGACAGCCGACACGCCGGCAATCGACCGCAGAATCAGCGGTCCGAGGCGGGTGCGGCGGTGGCGTCGCAGATCGCGCGCCAGACGCCCTTCACATCATCACCGTCGGCGAGTGCCCGCTGGACGGTCTTGCCGCCGAGCTCGGCCAGGACCTGGTCGGCGGCGTAGGACTGCGCGTACAGGGCGCCGAACTTCTCGTCCATCCGCCGCCAGAACTCCGTCAGACGCACGGCTCGACAGTAGAGGCAGCGGCGGCGCGGCTCGAATGTGGAGGCCCTGCAGCGCGACCACTGAAGCGCTACCCGGGCGGTGGCTGCTGGCCCGGGCTCCCGCCGGTCGGGCATGGCGGTGTCGACGAGCCCGGAGCGGCGGTCGGTCGACTGGATCCACGAACGGACGTGTGTCCGGACGGTGGGGGTCCTCCTGCCGGAATACTGCTGACATGGCGTACGACGTGGACCTGGCGAATCGGCTGCGCGAGGCGCTGGCCGGCGAGCCCGGGGTCGTCGAGAAGCCGATGTTCGGCGGCCTGGCGTTCATGGTGGCCGGGCACCTGGCCGTCAGCGCGAGCGGTCGGGGCGGCCTGCTGCTGCGCGTCGACCCGGCTCAGACCGGCGCCCTGATCACCGATCCGCGAGCGAGCCGGTTCGTCATGCGCGGACGCGAGATGGCCGGTTGGCTGCACGTACGCATCGATGCACTGGCGACCGACGACGAGCTGAACGACTGGGTCATGCGTGGTGTCGCCTACGCAAGATCCCTGCCACTGGGGTAGCTGCGCCAGCCGGTTTCCGCGATCGACGGTCGCGGTCCGGCAGCCAGCACCCCCGGCGTCGGCCGGGCAGGCCTCAGCGCAGGTACGCCGCTCCGCGGGCCCGCAGCCGGCGCGGGCCGCGCTCGGGGTCCACCTCGGCAGGCAGCAGGCGTACGCCGCCGTGCAGGACGACGACACCGCGCTCGCCGACCAGGACGGGGTCCAGCACCACCTCGGCGACGTCGGGGACCTCCTCGGCCAGCCGGGCCACCCGCAGCAGCACGTCCTGCAGCGCGGCCGTGTCCGCGCCGGTCAGCAGCGCGGCCCCACGGATGCCTGTCACCAGCTCGGCAGCGTCGAGGTCGGTGAGCGGCAGGGTGCGGGTGAGCGGATCGGCCAGCAGGTCGGCGGCGACCCCACCGAGCCGCAGCGAGACCAGGGGCCCCACCGCGGGGTCGGTGAGCAGGCGTACGACGGTCGAGACGCCTGGCAGTGCCATCGGCTGCACCAGCACGTCGCCACCGCCCACCAGCGACTGCACGGCCAGCCAGGCCGCCTCGAGCGCCCGCGGCCCGTCCAGGCCCAGATGCACCGCGCCGACATCGGTCCGGTTGCGCCACCGCGGGTCGGCGCTTTTCAGCGCGACCGGCCAGCCGTACCCGAGCGCAGCCGCCTGGGCCTGCTCAAGGGTCGACAGGTGAGCCGTCGGCCAGACGGTCACGCCGACCGCGGCCAGCAGCTCGGCGGCCGCAGCCGAGGCCAGCCAGGCACCGTCGTGCGGGTGCAGCACGGCGGTCGCGCGGGCGTCGTCACCGCGTACGTCACCCAGCTCCCGCACCGCACCGAGCGGCCGGGCCCGCCAGGCGGCGTAGGACACCGCGCGTGAGAGCGCCAGCGCCGCAGCCTCCGGGGACGCATACGACGGGACGCTGCGCGGGGCCTGTCCCGCCCCGACGGCCAACTCGGCAGGCAGCCCGTCGAGGCCCAGGTAGGAGGCGAGCAACGGGAGCGGGCCGGCGGCGGACACCTCGAGCAGCGCCGCAGCCAGGCCGGCGGCGTCCGGGTGCGGCGTGACCAGGGCGAGCACGGCGTCGACCTCGCCACTGCTGACGACCAGGCGCAGTGCCGCACGCAGCTGATCGGGTAGGGCGAGCGGGCCGAGGTCGACCGGGTTGGCCGTCTCGGTGGTGCCGGTCAGGGCGCGCAGCGCTGCCTGGACGTCGTCGGGGAGTGTGGGCACCGCCAGGCCGGCGGCGCGGCAGGCGTCCGCGGCGAGCGCGGCCAGCGCGCTGGAGGTGCCGACGATGCCGACCCGACGCCCCTGCGGCAGCGGCTGCAGGGTCAGCAGCTGCGCGGTCTCGAACAGCTGCGCCAGGGTGTCGACGCGGATGACACCCGCCGAGGCGAACAGCGCGTCCACGGCGACGTCGCCGGTACCGCGACCGCTCTTCAGCGCCACGACCGGCTTGCTGCGGCCGACGACCCGTGCGATCCGGGCGAACTTGCGCGGGTTTCCGAACCCCTGCAGGTGCATCACCACGACGTCGGTGCCGTCGTCGGCCTGCCAGTACTGCAGCAGGTCGTTACCGGAGACGTCCGCGCGGTCGCCGATCGACACGAACGTCGACAGCCCGAGGTTGCGGCGCCCCGCCTCCACCAGAAAGGTGCCGGCCAGCGCGCCCGGCGGCCGCTTTACCGTCCGGCTGCGCCTGAAGGGCAACCGCGAGCCGTTCTACGTCCGCCTGCGCGGCAGCGACGGTAAGCGCACCGCCGTTGGACTGCTCGGCGCCTCGGTCGACCCCGCCGGGCCGAAGGTCGACGCGCTCGGCAACGCCGACCCGTGGCAGGACCTGTGGTTCTACACCAACCCGATCTTCGTACTGCCCAGGCGGTGAATCCCGGCCCGGGGGCGGTCGTCGGCATCGATGCCGGGTGTAGGAGCCGAGACGAGGTCGAGCACCTCATCGGCCGGGCGGTAAGCCTGCTGGCCGAACCGGTCCTGGCCTGCACGCACATCGTGCGGACGCCGGCGCCGCACTGGGCTGCCTCGATCCGGTCGACCGGACCACTGCCGACGGCTGCGGACCTCAGCGCGGCACTCGACGATGCCGCCGT
>ENA-OFCI01000961-OFCI01000961.1-metagenomes-genome-assembly--contig:-NODE-961-length-14750-cov-4.267166_pt1 | contig 14750 bp, 20 predicted proteins | sample MGYA00153391_OFCI01 | MGnify analysis MGYA00153391
CCCCTCACGACCAACCAGGGCGTGCTGATTGCCGACAACCAGAACTCGCTGAAGATCGGCCTGCGCGGGCCGACGGCGCTGGAAGACTTCATCCTGCGCGAGAAGATCACTCACTTCGACCATGAGAGCATACCCGAGCGCATCGTCCATGCGCGCGGCACTGGCGTGCACGGCTTCTTCGAGCTCACCCGCTCGCTTGCACAACATACCACCGCATAGATTCTCACCGAAGTGGGAGTCCGCACACCCGTGTTTGCGCGAATATCTACCGTTGCCGGAGGGCCCGGCTCTGCAGACACTCCGCGAGACGTGCGAGGGTTCGCGGTCAAGATGTACACGAAGGAGGGGAACTGGGATCTAGTGGGAAACAACATCCCCGTGTTCTTCATCCAGGACGCTCTAAAGTTTACCGATCTCATCCATGCGGTGAAGATGGAGCCGGATCGAGGCTTTCCGCAAGCGGCGACGGCCCATGACACCTTTTGGGACTATATCGCTCTCACACCCGAAGCCATGCACATGGTCATGTGAATCATGTCGGACCGAACTCTGCCGCGCTCACTTCGAATGATCGAGGGCTTCGGAGTACATATATGTCGACTCGTGAACGCAGAAGGTGAATCGGTCTTCGTCAAAGTTCACTGGGAGCGTAAGTAAATCAGCCTCACAGGCAATAATTGCCCGAAACGCCGCGCCGATGCTGGTCAGGCCTTGCCCCTTGCTCGGGCGGGCAATAGGCAGGCCCTGCGGTTTGAATGCAGTAATGGCGTTAAGAGCCTTAAGAGGCTGCATTACGTTGTCTGACCGTATCACGGTCTTTTCGACTACGCGAGGTGAGGGGCTGCGGCGTAGAGTGATATCTCAGCAGCCTCTATGCTTGCCCTGAGCGTTAACTATTACACTGCTAAATAAGGAATGACCATGACCAAACCAAAAATAGAAGCCATCCCAAAAACCATCACTTCCGCTGAAGGCCGCGACTTGATACTTATACGCGTCATCGACGCGGCGCCGGAGAAAGTCTTCAACGCCTGGACCGAGCCTGCGCTTCTGAAGCAGTGGTTCGCGCCCCTGCCGTGGACGACGGCCAAAGTTGAGACTGACGTCCGCGTGGGAGGTGCCAGCCGGATCGTCATGCGCAGCCCAGAAGGCAAGGAATATCCCAGCTACGGCGTCTATTTAGAGGTCGCCAGCCACCAGCGGTTGGTGTTTACCGACGCGTTCACGAAAGCATGGGAGCTGTCCGAGAAGCCATTCATAGTCGTGGAGCTGACTTTTGAGGCGCAAGGGCAAAACACAAAATACACCGCGCGGGTGCGTCACTGGACGATTGCTGACCGTGAAGCGCACGAAAAAATGGGCTTTCACCAAGGCTGGGCTACCTGCGCCGAACAACTCGCAACGCTGGTCGAACGGCGCTAACTTGCCATCAACAGTTTCAAATAGGAGATAAATATATGCTGAAGAAAACACTGTCAACAATCCTGATAGTCACGCTGGGGATGTTCGCCACGCCTGCCGTGGTCTATGCCCAAGACGCGCCAGTCGCGCAATCAAAAAAAGCCGTTTTGGCCAAGACTGTCAGGAACGGTCGTATCGATGTGGACGGTATTCAGTACCACTACCAAATCCGCGGGCAAGGCGAACCGCTGCTGCTGCTACACGGCGGTTTGGGTTCGGTCGATATGTTCGCGCCGATCATGCCCGTACTGGGTGCAAAACGGCAGATCATTGGTGTCGATTTGCAGGGACATGGCCGCACGTCGCTGGGCAGTCGGCCCATCAGTATGTCGGCCATGGGCGCGGACATGGCGGTAATTCTCAAAAAACTGGGCTACGGGCCGGTCGATGTCATGGGCTATTCGATGGGGGCAGGCGTCGCGTTTCAGATGGCGGTGCAACATCCTGAACAGGTGCGGCGCCTGGTGCTCGTCTCCGGCAGCTTCGCGAAGGATGGCTTCTACCCGGAGATGATTGAGGCGCAGGGTCAGCTCAGCGGCAAGATGGCGGAGGCCATGAAAGACACGCCGATGTATAAATCCTATGTTGCGGTCGCGCCCAGCCCCGGCGATTTTCCCAAGCTGCTCGATGCGATGGGCGACATGATGAAGAAGCCCTTTGACTGGACTGCGGACGTGCCAAAACTGACGATGCCGGTGATGCTGGTTTATGGGGACAGCGACATGTATCGCCCGGAGCATGTAGTGAAGTTCTATCAATTGCTCGGCGGCGGGCTCAAGGATGCGGGTTGGCAGCGCGAGAACATGTCGCGCAACCGCCTCGCTATTCTGCCGGGTCTGACGCATTACGACAATTTCCTGTCACCGAAGTTGTCGGCTACCGTTGTGCCTTTTCTTGATGGAAAGGTCTCCTCAGCCAATTGGGCCAATACGGCCGGAAAGAAATTATGAGTAACCAAATTCTTCACCACCTGACGATGCCCGGCGAGAGCACCGAGTACCGCACTGCGCGCATCAAACTTCTTGCCGAGGAAATGGCATTGCGACGACAGATTGAGAGCGTTGCCGCAGCTCGCCGGGCGCTGCCCGCGGGTGGGACCGTTGCGCAAGATTATGTGTTCGATGGCGACCATGGGCCTTTGATACTGTCGGACTTATTCAAGCCCGGTATGGACACGCTCGCCATTTACAGCTTTATGTATGGGCCTGAGCGGGAATTGCCGTGCACAGGTTGCACCCACTTTCTGGACGGCCTTGAAGGCATGGTGCAGCACATCACCCAGCGCATCAATCTGGCCGTGGTCGCCAAGTCACCGCTGCCGCGTATTCTAGCCCTGGCTCGCGCGCGCGGCTGGCGCACGTTGCCCCTCCTGTCCACCCACGGCAATAGCTACGACCGTGACTATTTCGGCGACTCATCAGGCTTGCCTGCCGCAGTGCTCAAGCAGCAAAAATTCAAAGACGGTAAAGAGTGGGATATGCCGATGCTCAATGTATTCCACCGGCGCGGCAAAGTGATTCGCCATTTCTGGGGCTCCGAACTGCTGTACATGCCACCCGAATCCGGTCAGGAATATCGCCACAACGACGCGCTGGATTCGCTATGGAACATGCTGGATTTGACGCCGGAAGGGCGCGGTGACTTTCATCCGCAATTGAGCTATCCGTCCATCGATTCGAAGGAAGCATGCCATGCCCAGAACGCCTAAATCCAAACAACCAAAACCGACAGCAGCCCACAAGCGCCTTGAAGTTTTCATCGGCGACTGGCACGCCGAAGGAACGTCTTACGGCGACGGTCAGGATGCCGCCGACCCGCGTTCAGCCGGCGTGCCTTGGACGAGCGACGAAAGCTATGAATGGCTGCCTGGCAACTTCTTCGTGCTGCATCGCTGGGATGCGCAGATGGGCAAGCACGATTTCAAGGGTGCCGAGATTATCGGTTACGACGAGGCCGAGGGCGGCTACTTCACGCGCATGTTCGACAACGCCGGCCACCATCCTGACTACCGTGCCACCGTTGACGGCCACGTCTGGAGCTTCACAGAAGCGCAAACGCGTGCCACTGTAACGGTGCAAGCGGGCGGCGACAAGATGACCTTCAACTGGGAGTGGAAGAACGGCGGCAGAAAGTGGCTGCCGTTGTGTGATCGGGTTGCTTCGCGAACTTAACGGGCGACGCGACACCGTCCTACGTGTCTACGCGGGGTAGCACACAGACATGTGTGGTGAGGCCAATAAAGTAAACCTCTTTTGACGGTGAAGGATCACGATGACAATCAAAAATGCACTGGCCAGTGTGGCAGTCAAAGACATTGGCGCTTCCGTTCAGTGGTACGAAAAAGTCTTGGGCAGACCCGCAGATTCAACCCACATCCCGGGGCTGGCCGAATGGAAATTCCACTTCGGGGGCTGGCTACAGGCTTACGCGTTGCCAGAACGCGCCAGATCATGTTCATGTACCTTGACTGTTTCTGATATTGACTTGGAGATAGCCCGACTTACGAAGCTGGGTGTCGCCACGGGCGCACTGATGGGCGAGACGATCAAAGTGTTCATGGTCAAAGACCCGGACGGCAACAGCATCGCGTTTGCCCAAGCACCTGATGCAACACCGGCAAAAGATACGGTATCGATTGCGCGTGCAGCCTACGAAGCGTATGTCTCAAAAGACCGTTCGGCAATTGAAGCGCTGATTGCTGACGACTTCCACTTCACCAGCCCGCTGGACAACCGCCTTGATCGCGTAGCTTACTTCGACCGTTGCTGGCCCAACAGCAAAACCACCGATGGTTTTGAGTTCATCCATTTGGTGCAAAGCGGCGAACAAGTCTTCGTGACCTACGAGGCGCACGGTGCAGCCGGACATCGTTTTCGCAATATCGAGATCGTCACCGCGCGCAGCGGGCAGATCACCGAAGTAGAGGTGTACTTCGGCTGGGACTTGCCGCACAAGGCAGCAGTCGGCGGCTATGTCATACACGCGAATTCACAGACGCGAATTAACAGTTTTACCCGAAGCCAATGAAAGGGCTAACCATGACCAAAAACACAATTTGCATTTGGTACGACAAAGATGCCGAGGCCGCTGCACACTTTTACGCCGAGACCTTTCCCGACAGCGTAGTTGGGGCGGTTCACCACGCACCAAGCGACAACCCAGGTGGCAAGAAGGGCGAAGTCATGACAGTTGAGTTCACTGTCGCCGGCGTAGCCTGTCTCGGCCTCAATGGCGGTTCAATCTTCAAGCACAGTGAGGCGTTCTCTTTTCAGATTGCCACCGAAGATCAGGAAGAGACCGACCGCTACTGGAACGCGATTGTCGGCAATGGCGGGCAGGAAAGCCAGTGCGGCTGGTGCAAAGATCGATGGGGCTTGTCTTGGCAAATTACACCGCGCGTGTTGACCGAGGCACTTACCGCTGGCGGCGAAGAAGCCAGGCGCGCATTCGACGCCATGATGATCATGAAAAAAATCGATGTCGCTGCAATTGAAGCGGCAAGGCGCGCGCCATGATTTCAGGAAGCTGCCATTGCGGCCAAATCTCTTTTCAGGTCAACGGCGAAATTCCTGCAACATTGACCCGCTGCACCTGCTCGTTTTGCTCAAAGCGCGGCGTGCTGCATGCGTACTACAAACCAGCGCAATTTCACCTCACAAGTGGCAGCGCTTGCGATGCGGTTTATCGCTGGCAAACCAAACTGGTGGCACACCATTTTTGCGATTCGTGTGGATGCGGAACTTTTAGCGACAGCCCGGCTTTTGAGCCCGACGGCAGTTGGGACAAAACCACGCGCCGCATCGGTGTGAATGCGCGCTTGTTCGACAACTTTGATGCAGCTGTTGTGCCCGTTACCGTAATTGATGGGAAAAATCTTTGGTAGTTAAACGGGCTTGGTGAAGCGGACATGCTTAGGACTGGTAATTGGGTTCAGGCTCTCATGCTGCCTTATTTTTATCTAACCCCAGGAGAAATAACCATGACGAAGAAAGCCGTAAAGGCCGTGCTTGTAAACAAGAACGCAGCGAACGAGTCAATGCCATAGAACGCTGAAAAAGAGGCATCTGCCAATACCCGAACCGGACAGCAAACCGATGAGGCATTACAGCGTTTCGCGGATGGATTCAGCTACCTGAGACGATCGCCGGTTCTACATTCACCGGCAGAACACGGACTTGAGTTTGAGGACGTCTCATTTCCTGCATATGACGGCGTACTGCTTGAGGGTTGGTACATTCCCGAGCTTGGCTCGATGAAGGTGGTCATCGCCAATCACCCTATGGGATTCAGGCGCTCGGGCATGCCAGCCCACCTACAGCCGTGGCAGGCGGATTGGGTAATGAGCGGCAACGGATTTGAAGTCAACCTTGTGCCCGACTATAAAATTCTCCACGATGCCGGGTACAACGTTCTTGCATATGACCTGCGCAACCATGGACTTAGCAGCGCAGCGAACGGCGGCGTCTGAACGAACGGCGTCATCGAGAGTCAAGACGTCGTGGGGTCATTGGAATACATGCGCGCTCGCCCTGAGACCCGGGATATGGCGATCGGGCTTTTCAGCAGATGCATGGGTGCAAGCGCCACGCTGTCAGCGATGATGCGGTTCTCTTCAGCGTTTGTAGGTGTACGCTGTCTTGTTGCGCCTCAGCCCGTTACGCCCCGGATCATTGTTGAGCGTCGCTTGGCCAAGTTAGGGCTTGGTGACCGTCTCGACGATTTCGACACCTACGTGCGTCTTCGCACCAGCGTTGGGCTAGACGAGCGAGTTCCGCAAGAGTGGGCCAAGAGTGTTCGCGTACCGACCTACCTCTATCAGGTTCGAGACGACATGCTTACCCATCCGAGCGACGCACAGGCGATCTTTGACAACATCCCGGGCACGCAGAAGAAGTTGCAGTGGATCGACGGCACCACTGCCCGCTTCGACGGCTATCTGGAGTTCCAGCGCCGCCCGCAGCCGATGCTGGACTGGTTCGCGCAATACATGGGATGAACTACCGTTACCAATCTTAAACAAGGAGAAATCACCATGCTCAAAATCTACGGCTTTTCAAAAGTCAACGCTGGCGCGCGTGGCCACACTCGCGACCTGCGCGTGCTGTGGGCGCTTGAAGAGATGCAACTCCCGTTTGAGCTGGCCGGTATGGACCACCCCGCACACGACTTGAGCACAGACGCCTATCGGCTTCTCAGCCCCTTCGAACAAATACCGTCAATCGACGACGATGGGTTGATATTGTCCGAATCCGCCGCCATCCTCGTCTACTTGGCCAAGAAGTCAGGTTGCCTGATGCCTGGCGGCCTCGGCGGTGAGGCGCAAATCCTGCGCTGGTGCTTCGCGGCAATGAACTCGGTCGAGCCGCCGCTGCTCAGTTTAATGGTGTTGGACTGGACGGCGGATGGGAGCTGCGGCAAGCGCCGCGAGTTCCTGATCGGCTGGGTAAATCGGGTGCTGACGTCCCTGGAGCGCTGGTTGGCCGACCGCGACTTCATTGCGATAAATGATTTCAGCGTCGCTGACATCCTGATGACGCACGTGCTTGAATCGGGCATCAAGGACGAAAGATTGATCGCGCCGTATCCGGGAGTCGTGTCGTATCGGGATCGGTGTCTGGCTCGGCCTGCCTGGAAGCGAACCATCGAGGCGTACTGCGCGCGGGTCGAGGCGGGATAGATGGTCATCGCGCCCGCCGGGTTGGGTGGGGTAATTAGGGCCCGCGCGCCTACAATTAGTTGGCGTCTGTGCCTACATGCGCGATTAGCGGGCTCCGGTAGCCTTTTGCTATCTAAGTGTCGGATTAATATCATGTCTCGGATGCACCCAGAAGCGCAAGACCAAGCAATGAAGCGCAAGCCGTACATAGGATTGCTGATGTCGACCGGCGTGTCCTTCGTCTTGATGTACGCGATCATGTATTCGATGGCTGATCGCTGGGGGAACGTCTATCTCAATCTGAGCAACGTTTACATGACGGGGCTGATGGCCGGCTCCATGATCCCGGTCATGCTGCTCACCATGCCGGGTATGTTTCAGGACAAGACGCTGAACAAAGCGGCATGGGTGGTGGCAGCGGCCATTCTGGCGCTGTGCTGGTTTCTTTTGCGTGCTGAAGCGGGCGTGGGGGACCGGCAATTTTTGCGCGCGATGGTCCCACACCACTCGGCAGCGATCCAGATGGTCATCGAGTCGACACTTACCGACCCGAGAGTCAAAAAGCTGGGTGACGAAATCGTCTCGTCGCAGGAGCGGGAGATCGCCGAGATGAAAGCCCTGCTGGCGGCGAAACCTTAAGCGGCACTGTCTGCGGCGCGTTTGATTCCGCGAAGCTAGTCAGCGTAGTGGCCGATATTCGGAAATTCTTTGCGAGCCTAATTTAGGCAAATGGGTCGCAGGCGTACATCACCCGGATCCGGGAGAAACCTTGCCACCGTGCTACAGCAAGACAAATGATCGTTTGATTGTTTGCAACGCAAGCGATGATCACAATAAATTTTCAATAACGAATGGAGCATCAAATGACAACACCAACCAAAACATTGATCGAGTTAGAGACAAAATTCTGGCAGTCCATGGTTGACCAGGATGCAGACGCTGCATTGGAGCTGTTGCATGACCCGGCACTTATGGCTTCCGGGCACGGCGCGATGAAGTTCGACCATGCGGGTTATCGAAAGATGGCAGAGCAGGGGGCTATGGTTGTGACCTCCTTTGCCTTCAGCGATGTTGAGGTCATGTTTCCGACAGCGACGACAGCCGTGATGACTTATCGCGTGAAGCAGACCGTTGCGGCGCGCGACGGCGGTAAAAGCACTACTGAAGACATGTCCGACACGTCCACTTGGGTTCATTCAGGTAAGCGCTGGCAGTGCGTCCTGCATACCGAATCGCAGATGGAAGCGAAGCCAGCAAAGCAATGAAACATAGCGCATGTCAACAACAGGCGCTGGAGCCAAACTACACCATCGAATTGACCTTGCTATTTTTTGCCGTGTCAAAAATAAAAAGCCCATATGGCAGCAAGGCCATCGCGGACTTCGTTGATCGACATGTCAAATAGTGAAAGGGAAGCTAACGAGGTGAAGCGCCAGACGGGTGTGGTCGGTGCCACCGGTTTTGTTGGCAGTGCCGTCATGCGTGCGCTGCGCAATGCAGGTGAAGATGCGATCTCGCTCGTTCCGCGTGCGCTGGTTCACGATGCCGAGTGTAACGCCAAGGCAAAGGCGGGGCTCAGTGACGCGCCTATGAACCCTATTTTTCGCCGACTTGAATTTCATGATGCGCGCACTTTCGAGCCTGCGATGTATGGTCTCAAGCGCCTTTTCCTGATGCGCCCGCCCGCCATCGGCGACGTTGAACGACAGGTGTTTCCGCTACTTGATGTGGCTGTGAAGACTGGCGTCGAGCGTATCGCTTTTCTCTCAGTCGCGGGTGCCGAGACGCGCGCCTATCTTCCTCATGCCAAGATCGAGGCACGTCTTGCCCTGCTTGCGCGGCGGGCTGAATTGAAGGTCGGCATCCTGCGCCCGGGATTTTTTGCGCAGAACCTGCTGTCAGCGTATCGAGACGACATCAAGCGCGATGATCGGCTGTATGTGTGTGCGGGTGCGGGCAAGGTTGCCTTCGTCGATACGGAAGATGTTGGAGCCGTTGGCGCACGGGCACTCATGGATGGCAGTCTTGATGGAAAAGCAGCGACCCTCACCGGATCAGCGGCTTTAACGTTCGATGATGTTGCTGTGCTCCTTTCCGAAGCACTGAACCGACATATTGTCTACACGCGCGCTTCAATTCCGGGTTTTTTCTGCCACCGCGTTTTTCACCGGCGCTCAGGCCTCATGGAAGCGATTATCACCACGGCGCTGCACGCCGGTTTACGGCGCGGTGACGCCGCAGCGGTGTCACCGGAGTTGGGGGCACTGCTTGGCCGCCCCGCGACACCTCTGGCCGAAGTCATCGCGCGCCACCTTGATGCCTGGCAAACGTAATCGACTCCTTCGGCTTGGTTTCGTCCTCGCTGTCGGCTCGGGCGTACTGGGCCTGGCGACATTTATCGCATTTCTGATTGTGCTGCCCGTGTTCCGCTTTCCGGCTCCCGGTGGGCCTCATGCGATAGGTACCTTGACCTACCACTTGGTCGATCCCAATAGAGCGGAAATCTTTAGTACGGATGCGAGTAGTAGTCGCCGCGAGCTGATGGTGCAAATCTGGTATCCCGCCAAGGCAGCGGAGCCACTTTTATCAACACCACCATCAACACCACCACCCCGCGCGCCCTAGGTGCAAAATGCCGACGCGCTTGCAAAGGCACTCTCGCGTTTCCCTGGCTCTGTTTGCACGCATCGCGGACTATGTTCAAAACTAAGCGCCATCAACCGTTGCGGCGTGCTATCAAAATCTTACAGCCCCGCTCACCCCCACCATCCACCGCCGTGGTGGTGCTGATTCAAAATAGCGCTGGTTGGCTTCATTCACAATCACACTCGATACATATTTTTTATCGAACAGATTCTCAAGCCGCACAAAAGGTTGGAGCTCCATCGCTCCCCAATTAAAACGATAGACCAGACGCGCATTGACCACACCATATCCTGACGCGGTGGCAACGGCAGTATTGGCATCGTCTGCGAATACACGCGAACGTGCCTGCCATTCGATCACCGACGACCAGCCGGGCAGGCCACGTCGCCATGCGGCCTCAACAAAAAATTGATGGCGCGGGATGCCTGGAATGACGGCACCAGAAACAACTCGCCGCCCGCTACTATCCAGCACCTGATAGCCATCGCGAAAGCGGGCATCAAGAAACGTATAGCTGAACCGCATAGCCAGCGCAGTAGTAGGGTGGGGTGAATCAAACGGCTGCCAGTCCACGCTTGATTCAAGCCCGTGACGCGAGGTGCGACCGCCATTTTGAAATGTCGTGCGGCCCGCAGTGGATGCGGCAGGCACGATTTCATCGACCGTATTGACGACAAAGAGGGCAATATTAATAGCGGCATTTTTCTGGCGCTGTTTGAAACCTAGTTCGGCTTGGCGATTGGTGCTTGCCATCAATCCCAGGTTGAGCCCGCTTGATCGATCCGCACGATAGGCTAGCTCGGCGGCAGTGGGTGTTTCGAACCCGGATGATGCGCTCATATACACATTGCCATTGCTTACGGCGTCCAGATTATGGACGAGCGCTAACGCTGGTGTCATGCGTTGATAGCGGCGCTCACCGGAATCATCACCGTTGCCAGGCGTAATGTAGCGATCCGTGGATGCGAAGCTAATACGATTTGAACGAAGTGCTGCGTGTGCTTTCCAGTCTGATGCCAGCGCCCAGTCAAGGTAGCCGTAAGTATCGAGTGCGCGCTGGTTGTTAAGCTCATCGCGACGGAGTCGGCCCTTGACACCTATAATGCGGCGGCTAATATCGTTACCGTCGTTTATAAAATTCTCATAGCCGCGGCGCAGCTCTTGCGCATCATCAAATTCTGCCCCCACCGTCCACGACCAAATTGCCTGTACGGCGGAAAGTCTAAAGCCTGCCCCGTGGAACTGTCGATCCAGCGCCACCACGCCACCAGCGCTCCCCGCCGCTGCTTGAGCCGCCACTGGTGTGGAAAGATATTGTTCGATCTCGCGACTGCCGCCGTAGGCCAATATTTTCCATGTGAGCGCACCCGCATTGCCGTCATAAACTATCCCAAGCTGCTGATGATGGATGGATTTTCTGGTGTTGAACGCGAGCGCTGCCGTGGGTGCTTGACGAGCGTCGGCGTCGAACTGCGCGCGGGTTAATCCGAGTGGATCAGCCGTATCCGGTTGGCGAATTAGGTTGCCGGTGAACATCAATTGTTGGCCCGCGGCGAGGGCTAAATCCAGCCGCGCATAACTCTGTTCGCGACGCACTTGGCTATGCGCTCGGTAGCCATCGCTGGATAAGCGTTGGCTTGCGATATGGCCTGCGATATTTTCGGTAGACGCGCCAGCCTGCAAGGTGCTGATCAGGGTTTGATCCGGCCCTGCGGCGACGCTGGTTTCAAACTGCGGGGTGGGTGAGACGTTTGGTGCGTGCGATGTGTATGGCGGCACAGCTGTTTTAGCGGTAATGACGCCGCCTGCCGCATTGCCAAACGGCACGGCCCACGGGCCTCTCAAGACTTCAATACTGCTGATCGCAAATAGAGGAATGACCGCACCCTGGCCTTGCCCATCCGGAATACTGGCCGGAATATCATCAACAAACAGCTTCAATCCACGAATGCCAAATGAGGCACGCGCCCCAAAGCCACGGGCGCTTATTTGCGTATCCTGTGCAAAGTTTTGCCGATTTTGTACCACGATGCCGGGCACACGGTTTAATACCTCGCTCAGATCAATCAGCGGCAAGCCCGCTTTAATCGCTTCAACCGCAACGCGGTCAACTGAGGCGGGCGCGCTACCGCTGGCATTGGGCAGGCGCGTGGCCGTAACGACTATTTCATCCTTTACTTCAGCCTGCTGTGCTATTGAAAGATCAGACCAGACAAGCGCGATAACCAGCACAAATAAAGCTTGATTGATGCAATACCGGTTTCGAATTAAATTGTTGGGCGCATTTAAAATCACGAATAGAGTCTGCTACAAGAGTGCTGTTTTATCAATTAAATAGTGAATAATTTTGTCCTGCGCACGAGAACAAATATTTGCGCTCACCAGCTCTACAGCGCTCAGTAGTGGATAAAGCCAATAATATTATTGAATAAAATTAAGCAGGTCGCGGGTCAGACGTTGCTTTTCAGTTGCAAACAAACCGTGTGGGGCGCCATCGTATTCAATGAGGGTGGACTGCGCGATGCCGGCCGCTGCGGCACGCCCCGATGCGTCAATCGGTACCGTTTTATCATCGGTGCCGTGAATAATCAGAGTCGGCACTTTAAACGCGGACAGGTCACCCCTGAAGTCTGTACTTGAAAACGCGCCTGCACATGCCAGCGTAGCCTTCAGACTGGCTTGCATGGAAACACTTCGCGCCCACTCCATCAACTCCTCACTCACGGGGTGAGAGGTCATGCTGACACCAAAAAAACCCTTGAAAAAACCCGCGAAAAATTTGGCACGATCTTCTTTTATACCGTTTGCCATTTTATCGAATACGGCTTGTTCAGTGCCGTTTGGATTGTCGCTGGTTTTCAGCATAAACGGCACTACCGAAGAGATAAGGATAGTTTTGGCTACTGACTTGCCATGGTGGCGGGACATATAACGCGCAACTTCTCCGCCGCCCATTGAAAATCCTGCAAGCACTGCGTCTTGTGCGCCGGTCTGCTCAATGACCGTAGCCAAATCATCAGCCAGAGTGTTGTAGTCATAACCGCTCCACGGCTGCGACGAGCGTCCGAAGCCACGCCGGTCATACGCGATTGCACGATAGCCCGCATCGGCAATTGCCATGGCCTGATCGTCCCAGCTGTCTGATGACAATGGCCAGCCTGAAAGCAAAATGACGGGCCTTCCTACGCCCCAATCTTTGACGAAAAGTTTGGTGTTGTCGGCAGTAGTGATGTATTTCATGATGATGCTCCTTGAGTAGCAGTATAAATATTGATCAAAAAACAGATGTTAACCAAGCCCAGTGGCGAATATAAAGAGGCAACGTAATCTTGTATGTTCGATAGCGAACAAATTGTTAACGATTGTTTGAAAGCTGGCTGATCCTGTCGCATTCGGCGGCGCGGTGAATAGCTTACTTACATCCATTTCAGTTTTTGGTGTCAAGTTGCGGCAGTCGGTCCTACATTTTTGGAAATTCAGAAATGAATAAATGAACGTCCTGCATTTGAATCGTCACACTAAATCGATGCCGCAGCGATGGGCAACGCGCAATAGGCCATAAACGAACGCACATTTGATGTACTAAACCAATCAGGAGAATTGCATGAAAAATAAACTTGTTAGGTTAGCTGATGTTGCTGGTGCGCTACTAATTACCATGGGCGTATCCACTGCTGTCATGGCTCAGACTGAGTCGACAGTATCGGCTAAAGATTTTGATCGCATGTATGGCGAGATGGATACCAACAAAGATGGCATGATTTCGCGCGCTGAGTATATGAATTATTACGGCACACGTTTTGATGGCTGGGATACCACCCGTAAAGGGATGATGACTCGAGAGCAAATTAAAGCGAAGCAATTTGAGCGTGAGATGAAAAAAACGGATGGTGAAGCGCAGGGCAATACACCTGCGGCAAGCTCAGTTCAAAAGCGCTAGTTTGCACCGCGATCCTTCACCGTTGATCTTCGTTTCATTTTTCAGACGTTGGTCAACGTTAGACATGGTCGAATATTTGGGTGGTTTAGATACAAATAGTTTTTAGTTTATGGCCACCTTCAGACATGTGGAGGTAGCAGATCAGTACTTCTGTTGGCAAACGCAATTCGTATACATAAATTATTTTTTGCTGTGGAATATCAAAACAGGATGGGAATTCGCTATTGGTCAAGCGTCATTCCCAATTTTTATGACCTTGAATCACTAACGGAGCTGAAAATGAAGAAACCGATTTTGGCAGGAACTATTGCGATGTCGTTAATGTGCGGTGGCGTATTAGCTGCCTATGCGCAACAGATGCCGATGAAAGATGAAATGCCGGTGAAGGATGGAATGAAGGACAACATGCCGATTAGCGATGGAATGAAGGGTAAAGCGAAAGGCGGCATGAACATGGGGATGAATATGAAAATGAACCTGAAAATGATGGATACAAACGGCGATGGCATGGTCTCCAAAGTTGAGTTTATGAAGTATCACGAAGCGATGTACGACAAGATGAAAAAAGATGCAAATGGCATGGTTAGTTTGAAGGATATGGAAATGATGAACCATGATTCGATGATGAAAAAGTAACAGGAGTAGAAATGGAAATAGAACTAGAAATGGAAATGGAGCATGTTTTGCTCCTCAGTTTAAATTAGCAAACTCAACCATTCGCGGGCACTTCAGGGCAAAAACGGCTTAAGTGCCGCTCTGGTGCTTGTGTTTTGTAGAATTAATTTTTTATGCTGCCGCTTTTATTGCTGCGCCGCGCCTATGCAATAAAAACCAAACCACTAAAATTTTGCAAAGGAAATTGTATGCCATTAAAGAAAGGTTCGAGTGAGCAAACGGTGAGCAGCAATATTAAAACCTTGATGCATGAATATCAGGATAAAGGTTCTATTGGAACTAGCACGCCCGCCAATGCTGCACGGGCACAACAGCAGGCCGTAGCTATCGCGTTGAACAGCGCGCGCGACAATGTCAAAAGCAAGCAAACAT
>ENA-OFCI01000962-OFCI01000962.1-metagenomes-genome-assembly--contig:-NODE-962-length-14744-cov-3.744503_pt1 | contig 14744 bp, 12 predicted proteins | sample MGYA00153391_OFCI01 | MGnify analysis MGYA00153391
GGGTGAAGAAGCCGGGCTTTCTGCCGAATTGGCCAAGACTGCGCTTTCAACCGGCGCGACCCGTTGCAAATATTTAGTCGATGAGGGCCTGCATCAGGAAATCATGTTTGTACACGATGTGATGTTGCCCGCTGATTTCACGCCCACCAATCAGGATGGTGAAGTCGCCCGATTTACCTGCCACCCCATTACCGGGATGTTGAGCATGCTGGAAAATCCTGCGCAGTTCACTGTGGACGCGGCACTGGTGATTATTGATTGCCTGATTCGTCACGGCTACATCAGCTCTAATCAGGATGATTATCTGGATTTAATTCACGCGATCCGGCCTTGATGTTGTGGATGGCAACACTCAGTTTTCAGGGCCGTGCTGCAACCATAAGTGCGGGCATGGTCAAGGCTTCGCCATTCAACACCAGGGCATCTGTGCCGCTTGAATAATCTCGCACTCACGCTGGTCATCACGGCTGCCATACTGCACGCGACCTGGAATTTTCTGCTCAAGAAAAGTGGCGGCGGGATCGGCGTACTCACCTTATCCGCTGTCACCGCTACCGCGCTGCTCACGCCTTTTTCCCTTTATCTGATCGTTCGGGGTTTCACCTTCACCCCGGCCATGATCGGCATGATCATGGGCAGCGGTATTATTCATCTGGCCTATTTTTTATTGCTGGATCGCGCCTATCGTGGGGCGGGTGGTGGAGGTGGCACAGGTAATTCTAGCGGCGCTGGAAACGGTGGCGATTTATCGATTGTCTATCCGTTAGCGCGTGCCACTGGTCCACTTCTGACGATTGTAGCGGCGACCTTATTTTTGGGCGAACGCATGTCGCCAATCGCGATAGGAGGTGCGCTCTTGATCGGTGTATCTGCTTTGCTGCTAACCGGAAATCTGAAAAAATTATTAAGCAAAGACGCAAAATCGGGCGCGCGATTTGCACTGATGTGCGGCAGCATGATCGCTTGCTATACGCTGTGGGATAAGCAAGGTGTAGCGGCGTTTTTAATCCCGCCGATCATTTTCGATTGGGGCGCCAACCTGGTTCGCATCATCATGATGATACCGCTGGCCCATCAGCGGCAGCCGGGCGCGATGACCCTGGCGTGGCGTCATCACCGCAAAGCGATCCTGGCGATTGGGGTGATGAGCCCGCTCTCATATATTCTGGTGTTGACCGCGATGGTGTTCACGCCGGTCAGCTATGTGGCACCGGCCCGCGAATTATCGATTTTATTCGCTGCCCTGATCGGCACGCAGATCCTTAAAGAAGGGCAAGCCGCCCGACGCAGTATCGCCGCAGTCGGTATGGTGTTGGGTATTTCAGCGCTGGCGTTAGGTTAATTTAGGTTAGCTTGGGTTAACTCAAGTTAATGCCAGCCGCACCGTGGGTTACGTCGACTTGTGGCGCACCCAGCATTTAATACGCAGATTAATTTTGCAGCTCCAGCCGATTTTCAAATAGCGTTAACGCTTCCGGATTAGCCAGCGCTTCGCGGTTTTTGACAGCTTCATGATGCACCACATTGCGCACCGCCAGCTCAACAATTTTGCCGTTGCGGGTGCGCGGAATATCAGTCACCTGCAATACTTTGGCCGGCACATGATGCGGCGTGGTGTTAATGCGGATATGTTTTTTAATTTTTTTGATCAGCTCATCCGTCAACAATTCACCCGCGCGCAGGCGCACAAACAGCACCATACGGACCGAGCCTGAACGTTCAGGTGGCCAGTCCTGGCCGATGACAATACTTTCTTCAATTTCATCGAGCGCTTCTACCTGCCGATAAATTTCTGCAGTCCCAATGCGCACCCCGCCCGGGTTGAGCACGGCGTCTGAACGGCCATAAATAATCAAACCATCATGCGCCGTGATTTCACAATAATCACCGTGATGCCAGACATCGGGAAAGCGTTCAAAATAGGCCTGGTGATAGCGTTTGTTGTCCGGATCATTCCAGAAATACAGCGGCATGGTAGGGAATGGCTTGGTGCAGACCAGCTCACCTTTTTCGCCCCGCACCGATTTGCCCGCTTCATTAAAAACCGCCACCGCCATGCCTAATTGGAGGCACTGCAATTCACCGCGGTACACCGGCAGCGTCATCGCTCCACCGGCAAACAGCGCGATTAAATCGGTGCCGCCGCTAATCGAAGACAAACATAAATCGCGTTTGATTTGGGTGTAAACATAATCAAAACCTTCCGGCGCCAGCGGCGATCCGGTAGAGAGCATCATGCGCAGTTTTTCAAGTGGATAGGTCTTAATCGGCGCAACATTCAGCTTCGCCAATGCGTCCAGAAATTTTGCCGACACCCCAAAATGCGTCATACCTTCTTCATCGGCGAAATCAAACAAAATTGAGCCGCGATTAACAAACGGCGAGCCGTCATATAGCAGCAGTGTGGCTTCAGATGCCAATGCCGTGATCAGCCAATTCCACATCATCCAACCGCAGGTCGTGTAGTAAAAAACCCGATCGCCGGATTTAATATCGCCATGCAGTTGATGCTCTTTCAGATGCATCAGCAGCGTCCCGCCAGAGCTATGCACAATGCATTTAGGCACGCCAGTGGTACCCGATGAATACATGATGTACAGCGGATGATTAAATGGCAGCGAGGTAAAAGTAATTTCCCCCGGCGCATCCGGTGTTGTGGCCTGCAGCCAATCCGCCCACAACACCGCATGCGCGATGTTATCGATCAGCGGATGCTCATCCACATAAGGCACGATGACGACGCATTTAACGCTGGGTAAATTCGCCGCGATAGCGCGCACCGTGTCGAGAGTCGGTATCACCTTGCCTGCGCCGAAGTAGCCATCAGCAGCGAATAAAATAGTAGGCTCTACCTGGCCGAAACGATCCAGCACACCCTGCAAACCAAAATCTGCGGAGCACGAAGTCCACACCGCGCCGATTGTCGCCGCCGCCAGCGCGGCAATCACCGTCTCCGGCATATTGGGCATAAAACCCGCGATGCGATCACCCGCCTGCACACCGTGCGCCCGCATCGCCTGCGAGGTGCGCGCAACTTGATCATATAAATCGCGGTGGCTCAAGCGCCGCTTGATTTTGTTCTCACCCCAAAAAACAATTGCATCTGTTGCATCGCTTACATTGCTTCGACGCAGAAGATTCTCGGCGAAATTAAGTTTTGCATCCGGAAAAAATTGCGCGCCCGGCATTTTATCTTCGTCAATCAAGCCTCGCACACCCTTCGTGTCCGCGATCACGCGGGTGTAATCCCACACCGCATTCCAGAAATCATCCAGGTGATCAATCGACCATGCATGCAAGCTGGCATAGCTGTCCACATTCACGCAGTAACGCGAATGCACCGCGCGCGCAAAGGCCGTCATATGGCTGGCCGCAATAGTCTCAGGCTTCGGTATCCAGAGCGGCTTGTCGTTAGAGTTTGGGTTGGCGTTTGGGTTTGAGTGTGCCATAGCGAAACTAAAAATGAGGCTAAAAAATGGTTTGGCGGACAAGCGGCGTGTAGAAAAACTATTTGATGATTAAACTCTAGCAAGGGTGCGGCTCTTGAAGCACTTTTGCCTCAGAACGCCCACTGCTGCTAGGGTTTATAATTCTTATCGGCTTACGCGCTATTATTTTTACGTTGTTATTTTTACAATGCCACTCTAAACGACGCTGCTGTTTTAGCCTTCACTTCTTCCAGCGTCACGCCCGGGTGCAGCTCGGTTAACACCAGGCCTCTACGTCCCTCTGCCCCAGCCGTTTCAATCTCAAATACACACAGATCAGTAATGATCAGATTCACGACACCTTTACCGGTTAACGGTAGCGAGCAATCTTTCAAAATCTTTGATGCCCCGTCTTTGGAGGTGTGTTCCATCAGCACCACGACTCTGCGCACGCCCGACACCAGATCCATCGCGCCGCCTGGCCCTTTTACCATTTTGCCGGGCACCATCCAGTTGGCCAGATCGCCATTTTCAGCTACTTCAAGACCGCCGAGAATCGAGAGGTCGACATGCCCACCGCGAATCATGCCGAATGAATCCGCGCTTGAAAAAAAGCTGGAGCCGGGAATGGTGGTGATGGTTTGTTTACCGGCATTGATGAGGTCTGCGTCAATGGTTTCTTCGGTCGGGAATGGGCCAATCCCGAGCAAGCCGTTTTCGCTTTGCAGCGTCACATTCATACCGTCGGGAATATGATTGGCGACCAAAGTCGGGATGCCAATACCGAGATTGACGTAATAGCCGTCGCGCAATTCCCGGGCCGCACGTTTGGCCATGAGGTCACGAATCGGTGAATCTTTTTTCGATGCGGCCCCGCCGTTGATGGTGCGAAACTCTATACGTTTTTCAAACTTCGGTCCCTGAATAATGCGATCCACAAAAATGCCCGGGGTGTGAATCTGGTCAGGCTCAAGCTCGCCAATTTCAACCAGCTCTTCAACTTCAGCCACCGTAACTTTGCCGCAGGTGGCGATCATCGGATTAAAATTACGGGTGGTTTTGCGATAGACCAGATTGCCTGCCTTGTCACCTTTCCACGCTTTCACAATCGACACATCGGCGTGAATAGCTTCTTCAAGAATAAATTCTTTGCCATCAAAAATATGCGTATGTTTGCCCTCGGCGAGCTTGGTGCCGTAGGCAGTGCGGGTATAAAAACCAGGAATACCGGCACCACCGGCGCGAAATTTTTCAGCCAGTGTGCCCTGCGGGACAAGCTGCAATTCGAGTTCATTGGCGAGCACCTGGCGCTCAAACTCCTTGTTCTCGCCCACATAGGAGGCGATCACTTTTTTAACCTGACGGGTCTTGAGCAACAGCCCCATGCCGAAGTCGTCCACACCGGCGTTATTACCCGCAATAGTTAGCCCTTTGACGCCGGAGTCGACCAGCGCCTGAATCAGATTTTCGGGAATGCCACACAGACCAAAGCCGCCGGCGGCAATGGTGATGTTGTCTTTTAACAAACCAGCGAGAGCGGATTTTGCGTCCGCATAAACTTTGCTCATGATATTTTTTCTCCGGAATTAGTGCAACTTGCCACCCACTATTTTAATGTCGATATGATTTTGAATAGCCGCTATTATCGCCGCTTTCGTGCCTTCGACCATCGCCGCTAACGAGAGCGCAGCCGTATCGGCACGATTCAATATTTGCGATTCCAGAAACGGCACATGCATGAAACCTGCGCGGCCGGCTGATTGATGGATTGCGAGGTGATGCAGCACGCCGTAAATCAGGTGATTGCAAACAAAGGTTCCGGCGGTGTTGGAAATCTCGGCAGGCACACCTGCCGTGATCATCGCGGTCATCATAACTTTGAGCGGCAAGGTGCAAAAATAGGCGGCAGGTGCGTGCTCAACAATAGCCGTATCCACTGGCTGTGCACCCGCATTGTCGGCGATGCTTGCATCATTCACATTGATCGCAATCCGCTCGATGCTCATAGCGGCCCGACTACCGGCCTGACCCAAGCAGAGTATGAGTGCTGGCTTTAATTTATCGATGACGCTGGTGACGACGGCGATCGACTGGCCAAATTCAGTCGGCACGAGCAACTTTTCAACACGATAGCCCGCCAGCATATCCGGCAGTGCCTTGACGATTTGCCACGACGGATTGATTTTCTCACCGCCAAACGGCGCGAAGCCGGTGACCAGAATAGTCTTCGGCAACTTGGGTAACATTACGTGGGAATCTGCAAATGGCGTCCTGCGTCGACTACATCAATGGCTCGATAACTCCGCACCATCTCCACATGTGCAATCCCGTCTTCGATATAAATTTCTGATGACGTCACGAAACCGAGTTCGTTATAAAATTTTTCCAATCGATGTTGTGCGCCGATTCTATTGGCTTGGCCTGGATACAAAACATCGTGTCGCGCCAAGGCTTCGGCCATTAATATTTTGCCGTAACCGCGACCGCGAAACGGGCCGGGCGTGACCACGCGGCCAATGGACGGCTCCGAATATTTGACGCCCGGATCAACCAGACGACAGTAGGCAGCAAGCTCGCGCTTATTACTTTTGGCGTTGACATCCGACCATCCAAGTAAATGCCATGAAAGCAAATCCGCACCGTCGTTATCCTGGAACGGGCAATTTTGCTCCATGATAAAAACCTCAGTGCGCGCAGTCGATACGGTGTACCAATCTTGAATCGTCAGATCATCGAAACGCGTAAATTGCCATTGGAGCGACATGCCTATTTCCTATTTCACTTTGGCCAAATGCAGCCAGGTTTCGACGACGGTGTCGGGATTCAGGCTCATGCTTTCGATGCCTTCTTTCATCAACCACTCGGCCAAATCAGGATAATCCGATGGTCCCTGCCCGCAAATACCCACGTATTTGTTGGCTTTGCGACACGCTTGAATTGCCATATGCAGCATTTGTTTTACGGCGGGATCGCGCTCATCAAAGGCATCCATCACCAGCCCCGAATCGCGATCAAGCGCAAGCGTCAATTGCGTCATATCGTTGGAGCCGATAGAAAATCCGTCGAAGCGTTCCAAAAACTGATCGGCCAAAATCGCGTTGGATGGAATCTCGCACATCATCACAATTTTCAGATTATTTTTTCCACGCTCCAACCCGAACTCTTGCATGATCGCCAGTACCTGATCGGCTTCTTTTAGAGTGCGTACGAACGGCACCATCAGCTCGACATTAGTAAGCCCCATGGTATCGCGCACGTATTTCATGGCTTCGCATTCGAGCTTGAAACAATCACGAAAGCTGTGCGCAATGTAGCGTGACGCGCCGCGAAAACCAAGCATCGGATTTTCTTCCGTCGGCTCGTAACGCGGGCCACCAATCAGGTTGCGATATTCATTGGATTTAAAATCAGACAAACGCACGATGGCTTTTTTCGGATAGAACGCCGCCGCAATGGTGGCCACTCCTTCGATCATTTTCTTGACATAAAAATCAACCGGGTCTGCATAGCCACGCGACTGCTTTTTAACTTCAGCCTGCAAATCAAGCGGCAATTTGGCGTAATCCAGACAGGCTTTGGGGTGAATGCCGATGGTGTTGGAAATAATAAACTCCAGACGTGCCAAGCCAACCCCATCGTTGGGCAATTGCGCGAAATCGAAAGCGAGCTCGGGGTTGCCTACGTTCATAGCGATCTTGACCGGAATCTCCGGCATTTTATCGAGCGAAACCTCAATCACTTCAAACGGTACGCGGCCTCGATAAATATGGCCGGTGTCGCCCTCGCAGCAACTAGCGGTAATGTCTTCACCATCCTTGATCACGTCAGTCGCGTCTTCACAGCCGACAATCGCGGGCACGCCCAGTTCGCGGGCGATGATCGCGGCATGACAGGTACGGCCTCCGCGATTGGTAATTATCGCCGCCGCTTTTTTCATCACCGGCTCCCAGTTCGGGTCGGTCATGTCGGTGACGATCACATCGCCTTCGCGAAATAAATGAATTTCGGAAACATCTTTGATCATGCGCGCCGGGCCGATGCCCACTTTGCCGCCAATGGCGCGGCCTTCGGCAATCTTTACGCCTGCAGCCTTCATGCGATAACGCGTCAACACATCGGTGCGGGTCTGTTGCGATTTAACGGTTTCAGGACGCGCTTGCAGAATATAGAGCTTGCCGTCATTACCGTCTTTGCCCCATTCAATATCCATCGGACGACCGTAGTGTTTTTCAATCGCAACCGCGTAATGAGCAAGTTCTTCAACCTCGGCATCGGTTAGTGAAAACTGATCACGCTCGATGCGATCAACCGGTTTCACGACGACAGATTTACCGGCTGATTGCGCATCACTAAAAATCATTTTTTCGGCTTTGGTGCCGAGACTGCGGCGCAACACGGCGGGCTTGCCTTCGCTCAGGCAACGCTTGCCCACATAAAACTCATCCGGATTAACCGCGCCCTGCACGACCATTTCGCCTAAGCCATAGCTTGAGGTAATAAACACGACATCGCGAAAACCGGATTCGGTATCGAGCGAAAACAGCACGCCTGCCGCACCGGAATCCGAGCGCACCATGCGCTGCACTCCGGCGCTCAGGGCCACCTCGGCGTGTGCAAAGTCTTTGTGGACACGATAGGCGATGGCGCGGTCGTTGTAGAGCGAGGCGAAAACGTGTTTGATCGCGTCAAGGATATTTTCAATACCTTTTATATTGAGGAATGTTTCCTGCTGCCCGGCGAACGAGGCATCGGGTAAATCTTCAGCGGTAGCCGATGAACGCACCGCCCAACTGGCTTCGGCATCGTCGCTGACGAGCTCCACATACGCGCGGCGAATTTCAGCTTCCAGCGCAGGCTGCAGTGGCGCTTTGATCACCCAATCACGCACCATTGCACCGGTTTTATTGAGCGCCGGAATATCGTCCACATTTAAATTGATCAATGCGGCGTTGATTTTTTCGGTTAACTGGTTGTGTTTCAAAAAATCACGGAATGCGTCGGCCGTGGTTGCAAACCCGCCCGGCACGCGTACCCCGGCTTCAGCTAGTTGGCTGATCAATTCCCCCAGCGAAGAATTTTTCCCACCAACGGTCGCCACATCATCCATGCGCAGCTTTGCGAGCGGCAGAACCAACGGAAGCGGCATAGCAGGCGAAGCAGAAGGGGAAGAAGGAGGGGAAGGAGGGGACGAAGAGGAAGACATGGCAGATCCGGTGAGGGTTGAAATTAATGTTTAAGGCTTAACCTGCGCGAAGGCGGCGGAAGTTGAGCCATAATTATAGCGTCGCTGCTCCATTTGCTGCAGCGCAATAACAGGGAAAACCCATGCCTCACCGCAGAACCGCCTTTTTTGTCTCGGATCGAACCGGCATTACGGTTGAAATGTTGGGTAATTCACTGCTTACCCAGTTTGACGATATCGAATTCCAGCGCGTCACGCTGCCATTTGTCGACAATCTCGAGAAAGTGCGCGAGGTGATGAACCGGATTGAGCGGGCGAATGCCGCATCGGGCATGCGTTCACTGGTGTTCACGTCGCTGATGAAACCGGATCTGCGTGAGGAAATCAATAAAGCCAACTGCATGGTGCTCGATGTGGTGGATCGCTTTATCGTGCCTCTGGAAGAAGAGCTTGGCACTAAATCTGCCCACGCGATTGGCCGCAGCCATTCAGCCGGCAATTTTAAAGACTACAACCACCGCATTGAAGCGGTGAATTACACCTTGGCTCACGACGACGGCATGACCAACCGTAATCTGGAGCAGGCCGACATTATTTTGGTGGGCGTATCGCGTTCCGGCAAAACCCCGACCTGCCTTTATCTGGCGCTGCAATTCGGAGTCAAGGCAGCCAACTATCCGCTGATCCCGGAAGATTTGGAACGCATGAAACTACCACCGGCGTTGTTGCCGCTGCGGCAGAAGGTGTATGGGCTGACCATCATGCCGGATCGGCTTCAGCAAATTCGCCAGGAACGTAAGCCTGATAGCAAATATGCCTCGATTGAGAACTGCAAATGGGAAGTCACGGCGGCGGAAACGTTGATGCAGCAAGCCGGTATCGCGCATCTGAATTCGACCACCAAAAGCATCGAGGAATTGGCCACTACGCTGCTGCATGAGGCGCATTTGGTGAGGCGTGTTTACTAAAATACGATTGCAACGCAATAGCAACACATCGGAGCGAACAAAATTTTAAGGACCTAATATTGACGGGTGTTTTGAGCCATTTTTGGCTCAAAATCCGCCCTGGATATAGAGTTTCATTTTCGGTTCAGCTTGCGTGATATGGGCTTTGATCCGTTGTTTTTATGCCCATGCTCAATGACAACTCAGCTCGTTTCATTGAGTAAGCACCGCTTTTGTGCCATGATTATTGGGTAAATAAGGCCGTTAGACCTGAATCAAAAACATTCAAAAATAAAATTATCATTTCATCTCGCGAGGAGAATTTCATGTCCCTGAAAAAACGTCTTATTCCTGCACTGGTTGGCTCTGCACTGGCATTGGGTGCCACTAGCGTTCACGCCGTTAAATTTACCGGTGTTTTTGTGTTTGGCGACAGCTTGTCGGATGCGGGTTATTTCCGCCCTCTGTTAGCGGGCTTGGGTGTACCCGCTGCCGCGGTACCGATCCTCGGTCGCTTTACCACTAATCCCGGCCCGGTTTGGGCGGAATTAGTTGCCACCAACTACGGCGGCAATCCGAATCCGGCTAACGCAGGCGGACAAAATTATTCACAAGGTGGCGCACGAGTTGCCGTCAGCAGCCCCAGCACCCCGCCCGGTGGCAATGCTAACCGTTCGGTCGCCACCCAAATTACAGAATATTTAGCGATCAATGGCGCAGCCGATCCGCGCGCCTTGTATTCGGTATGGGCTGGTGCCAATGATATTTTCCAGACGCTGCCTGCGATCAGCACCGGCACCGTTAACCCCAGCACCTTCCTGGCCCAAACAGCGCTGGCAGAAGTACAACAAATTGCCCGTCTGCAAGCAGCCGGTGCTAAATATATTCTGGTATTCGGGCTACCCGATATCGGCTCCACCCCTGGTTTCGGCCCGCAATTAGGTGCTCCTCCTGCGCAGACTGCGGCTGGCACCCAGCTATCGGCCGGTTACAACATCAATTTGTTTAACGCGATTGCAGCCAGCGGTTTGCATGTTATTCCGGTGGATACGTTTACGTTGATTTCCGAGGTTAAAGCCAACGCGGCCGCGTTTGGTTTCACTAACACTACCTTGCCCGCTTGCTTGCCCCTCGGTAGCTCATCGCTGACCTGCTCCGCGGCCAATTCGGTGCCGGGCAGCTCGACCACTTATCTATTTGCCGATGCCGTTCACCCCTCCTCAGCTGCGCACGCGATAACGGCTGACTTTGTCAAAGCCTTGATTGATGGGCCTAATGCTTATTCGACCATGGCCGAGGTACCGCTTTCTACCCGTGCCGCGCATATCCGCACGCTCGATGAAGGCTTGCGTTCAGGTCAAGGCGCTGCAGTCGGCAAGCTGACCGCGTTTGCCGCGGGTGACGGCGGTAAGTTTAATATTGAGACCAATCCATTGAGCCCACAGACGGATTCGAAAAATCGTTCGGGAACGGTTGGTGTTACGTTCCGTGCATCAGACGCCATGACGTTTGGCGTGGCGATCGGCAAAACCACGGCGGACGCAACCATGGGCTCACTCGGTAAATTTAAAACCGATGAAAGCGCTGGCTCGGTATTTGGTGCCTACAAAGACGGCGGCTTCTACGGCAACTTCTCGGCATCTGTTGCCAATATCAAATTCAACGATATTCAGCGCTATATCAAGCTGGGCCAAGTAATGCGCACCAACACCGCTAACACTTCGGGTGATAACGCATCAGCCAACCTGACCGTTGGATATGACTTTGCAATGGGCAGTTTAAGTATTGGCCCATTCATTGGTATGACGATGCAAAGCGTGAGCGTCGGTGAGTTCATCGAAAACAATGCTAACCCGCTTGAGCAATCGAGCCGTTTAAAAATCAGCGCTCAGGATCGTTCATCCAACGTCACCAGCGTTGGTGCGCGCGCCAGCTTCGCTCTCGGCAAGTGGACCCCGTTTGCGCGGGTTTCGTTTGATCAGGAAAACAAGCGCGATGCACGTGAAGTCACCGCATCACCAGTGACCGTTACGCAAGGCATCACCTACAGTATCCCAGGCTATCAGCCCAACAAAAAATGGGGTACCAGCACGATTGGCATTCGCGGCTACATCACTGACCAGATCAGCTTGGCCGTGATGTACACCAGCGTATTCAGCAGCGACAATATTAAACAAGATGGTGTTACAGCCAATATCGGATTTGCGTTTTAAGCAGATGTTATTCATGCGGCGCTGTTAATTCAGTGCTGGTTTAAATCGAAAAAAGCCACGAGTCATCGTGGCTTTTTTCTTTTTTCTCTTCTTCTTTTTTCCCACTTTCACCAATAAGCATCATTTGTCATGCGGGTTTGTTGTTCCCGGGCGTGGCCGCTGACATACGGGCAAAAATCTGTTTTTGCTTTGATGGTGGTGTGCGATGATGAGTACATGAAACGCATTTACACCGCATCCAATTTACCTGATGCCCATATCGTACGAGACCTGCTGGGGCAGGCAGGCATACCGGCACATATTTTTAATGCCAACGCAATCGGGGCATTAGGCGATTTGCCGATGTCAGCGGCTTACCCGCAGGTGTGGATTACGCAGCTTCACCAAGCACAGCATGCGCTTGCCGTGATCGCGCATTATCAGCGGCAAGAGACGAACACCACGAATAAGCTTTGTGCCGCCTGCAGCGAGACCAATCCGGGTGAATTTGAAATTTGCTGGAACTGTAATGCCGCGTTATCCGAGGCCATGCTGTTAGACAAAACCTAGTCAAATTTCAGTTTCATTGTGATAACGGCAAACGCCAGCACCAGCGTCACCACATTCGCTGCGATGATCGGGGTTGAATTTAGCATCAGGCCATACCCCAACCAAAAAATAACGCCCAGGGTAAAGATCACATACATGGGCAATGAAACATCCTTGGCCGAACGTGCTCGCCAAATCTTGATTACTTGCGGGACGAAAGCAAGCGTTGTACATGCGGCCCCGATACTGCCTATCACATCAGTCAAATTCATCGTCAGGTCTTAAGCGAGAAAGGGGTGAAGCGGGTGCTGCGATCAAAGTAATCTTCTGCTTCTGCGCGCTTCAGCGCTTTGACCAGCGCAATAGTGACCGGCAGCATCACCACCTCGACCAATACTTTCAGCGCCCATTGCGCGACCATCACTTCGAGTATCAGATCGTTACTCCAGATTCCATAAAATGCAAACGGGTAGAACAGCAGCGAATCTACACCCTCACCAAACACGGTGGAAACCACAAAACGCACGCCCATCCGCTTGCCATCTGCAGCGATTTTCATTTTAGCCAGCACATAGGAATTCACGAACTCCCCACAAAAATAGGCGAGCATTGAGGCCATCACAATTCGCGGGGTTTGACCAAACACGGTTTCATAGGCGCCCTGATTGGGCCAACCCGGTGCGGGCGGCAGCGCCACCACCACACTCGCCATCAGGGCGGCAAACGCCATCGCACCAAACCCGGCCCAGATGACCTTGCGCGCGCGGGCATAACCATAAACCTCGGTGAGAATATCGCCGAACACATAAGACAGCGGAAAGAACAGCACGCCTGCACCAAAAGTAAACGCACCCAAACCGGGCAATTCAATTTGGGCGGCTTTAGCCGGCCCAATCAAGTTTGAACACAAATACACCGCCACAAAACCAACCATGACCAGATCGTAGTAACGATAGCTGCGCGGTACGCGTGGCGCTAGATTAGCAGACGACGGTAACGAGGTTATAGGGTTCAAACGAGATGCTCCGACTAAGTAAAAGGCTATGTAGGCAACCACCGCAAAGTGGCTGATGTTAATAAAATGTTTTCCGGCGCGGCGGCTTTGGATGCATTGATTTATGGCGAGCATTGTAAACGTTGAATGACATTATTTCTGCATGATGTTTACACACTTGTTGCGCGATTTGCATTACCTCCGCTGGCGCACCATCTCAAATAATGTGATCGCCGCACAGGCTGCCGCATTCAGTGATTCCATCGGGCCTGGCATCGGAATAGTGACTGAATGTGATGCGGCGCTCATTAGCGCCGCCGATAAACCGCTACCTTCATTACCAATCAGGAAAGCGGTTGGCTTCGTCAACTGACAGTCGTAAAGCGTTTGCGCTGCCTGCGGTACCAGCGCCAGTGACTGGCCTTGATAGCGTGACACCCAGTCCACCACCTCTACACCCTCCACCATATTCAGCGCAAAATGCGCACCCTGCCCGGCGCGCAGCACTTTAGGCGACCAGCAAAACGCACAGGTTTTTGATAGCACCACCTCACGCACTCCCGCCGCGGCAGCGCTGCGCAGCATGGAGCCCACATTGCCCGGGTCTTGAACATCCTCCAGCACCAGCACGGCATCGGCATTAAGCGGTACCGGACGGGCGCTGGGCGTGGACACCATGGCGAGTACGCACGCCGGCGATTCCAGGCTGGATGCCAGCGCCATCAAGGCATCTGACAGCACATTAATGTGACGTGCGTCATGCCGCGCCATGAGTTGTACCACCTCTGGTTGGGCAAGCGCTGATTCTGCCACCGCAAGCGTATGCACCGGCCCGAGTGAATCAGCATAAGCGCTCACCAAATGGATGCCGTCGAGCACGGTCAGCCGCGCCTTCTTGCGTTCACGTGATGAATGCGCGAGCGCGATAAGCTGTTTGGCAAACGCATTATCGCGGGAGTGAATGGTTTTCATGTCGGGTAATTGATGGGCTAAGCAGTCAGGTTTAATGTTGCCTGTGCCAGCATGGTGCGCAGTGGCGCAAAACTTTGACGATGTAAGGGACAAGGACCATGCTCTTTGAGCGCCCGAATATGTTCAGCCGTGCCATAGCCTTTATGTTTGGCAAATCCGTATTGCGGATAGCGTTCATGCAGCATCACCATTTCCGCATCGCGGGAAGTTTTGGCGAGGATCGATGCGGCCGAAATTTCCTGCACCAGTCGATCACCTTCAACAATGGCGCGACTTTTGTACTTAATTTTGGGGACATGCAAACCATCCACCAGCACTTCGTCGGGCTTGTGTTCGAACGCATCGGAAAGCCCTTCAACTGCACGCTTCATGGCCAGCAGTGTTGCTTGCAAAATATTAATCGTATCAATTTCTGATACATCAGCGGAGGCCACGCAATAAGCTAGCGCACGCCCGCGAATGTCGATAGCCAACTGATCG
>ENA-OFCI01000963-OFCI01000963.1-metagenomes-genome-assembly--contig:-NODE-963-length-14742-cov-5.266630_pt1 | contig 14742 bp, 8 predicted proteins | sample MGYA00153391_OFCI01 | MGnify analysis MGYA00153391
GTAATACACCCTCATTTACGCTCACCAAGAAGACATGATCCCATTCCAGACCCTTTGCAGCATGGAGGGTAGATAGAACGACCCCTGGCAGCGTTGGAGGATTGTTCTGCTCTGCCCGATCCTCTAACTCGCGCAAGAAAGCCCGCAGGCTTGTCGCGCCGGCCTGCTTCATCAACCCCGCTAGAGCGGTAAACGCGCGAACATAATCGGCCTCCCCAAAGGGGCGAAGTACCGACTTTAAATCTTGTAACCAGTCACTGCCTTCAGCAGGCAAAACTGAAGCGCTGCGAACTACGCGCATGGCATCACGCACTTCAATACGATCAAAGAAACGTTCACTATTTTTTAATTGCGTCTCTATCCCGCGAGCCTTAAGAGCCGATTCAAATGGATCGAGACCGTTGTTGGTACGCGCCAGAATTGCAATATCCGAGTGCGTCTTTCCGAGTGCGGCAATTGCATCAACCACCGCTTTTACCTCAGAGTTTGTGGTGCCAAATGCGCGTAGCGCTAACTCCTCACCGCGCGGATTGACCGAAGTAAGTTCATGGTCGTGGTGGGAGCTTCCCTCTTTCAAAATTTTATTAGCAATTTCGATAATTTCTGGCGTAGAGCGGTATCCGCGGGTTAGGCGAACAACAGGAGCCTTCGGGTAGCGATGGGTAAATCCCAATAAGAACTGCGAGCTCGCACCAGCAAATGAGTAGATGGTCTGCGCAGCATCGCCGACAACACAGATATCGTCACGATTTCCTAGCCAAAGATTAAGTAGCCTCTGTTGTAGCGGTGAAACATCTTGATATTCATCCACTGTGAAGTACCGGTATTGATCGCGGATCCTTTCGCGGACATCTCGATCCTCCTCCAACATCCCCACGGTAAGAAGGAGTACATCCTCAAAGTCAATAATCCGCTCTCGGTGTTTCAGAGTTTCATATGCCTGGTAAACCTTGGCGACCTCGGCAAAATTCTCCTTGTCAGGACGACCATTGGGAATACGGAGAGTTCTGCCAACGCTCAGCGCCTCTTCAACATAATCACTCGGTGCGGTTTGCAACGCCTTCGCCCATTCGATTTCGCCGCTTATTTCGCGCAGGGTTGCGACCCCTGGTACAAGTGAGGTGTCACTTAACCCCATGGCTTCACCCAGAAAACTTCCCTTCGAGGTAAGGAGCTTGGGAAAGCTACCTCCAAATGAGTATGGCCAGAAGTACATCAACTGCTTGAGCGCGGCAGAGTGGAAGGTACGAGCCGCGGCGCCTGGAACCCCAAGTGTGCGCAAGCGAGCGCGCATCTCCCCAGCCGCTCGTGCGGTGAAGGTAAGGGCGAGCGTCTTTGACGGATCTGTTACGCCAGTTGCCACTGCGTAAGCAATTCGATGGGTAATCACCCGAGTCTTTCCCGTCCCTGCGCCAGCGATGATGCAGAGCGGACCACGAATATGCGTGACCGCTTCGCGTTGCTCGGGATCAAGTCCAACCAGGATTTCTTCGAGTTCCATCTTCTAACCTAGGAGCGCCAGGTCTCTGCGCCAGGAAGTGGTGGACGATCTTCCCCATACCATTCTTGAATCATGGCGCGGGCCACGCTAATTGATGGCGGCAATAACAAAGTTCCTTCAGTAATCGATGCATAAAGTTCATTGCGATCAAACCAACGAATTTCTACGATCTCCTCCCCGTCGGGACGAGCGTTCTCTGGATCTTGAATCGTTGCCTCAAAAGCGATCATCAAAGATTGGGGAAATGGCCACGGTTGAGAGCCGAGGTAGTTGATGTCAGCGACATGAACTCCAGCTTCTTCTAAAACCTCTCGGACGACGCACTGTTCGAAGGACTCTCCTGCTTCTACAAATCCTGCAAAGGTCGAGAAGCGATGTTCCGGCCAGATCGCTTGGCGACCCAAAAGAATGCGGTCGGTTTTATCTTTCACAAGAACGATAATTGCCGGATCGGTCCGTGGGTAGTGCTCATGTCCAGAATCGCAGCGTCGGGTTGAACCGCCCAGAAATGCCAGAGTGGGTCCGCCACACGTACTACAAATTGGATTGCGGTGATGCCAGTGCGCAACGGCTTGCCCATGGACCGCAAGTCCGATCTCCAAACTGGTGAGCTCTGCGCTAATTTCACGCAAGGTCTTGTACCCCTCGTCGGGTCCAATATTTCTCTCTGAACACCAGAGAAAGTATGAGTTGCCGCCCTGTTGACCCAGGTAGATCCTCTCCCCTACTCCTTCGACCTGATTCGCCTCCAGCAAGGCTAGGGAGTTTCCAACGGTGAAAAATCCCTCTCCGTTGAAGTGAATTATCGCAGCGCGCTGCCATTCAGCCTCTAATGCGGCGGTATCGCTTCGAATATGAGCGGCTCGATCAACCGTTGACCGAGAGAGAGAAAGATTTAAAATTTTCATTAGGAGGCGACCCTACTAGCCTGACCCAATGAAGGTCATCTCATGGAATCTCCTGCATGGAGAGCAGTTGCCGGTCGCAGGGCCCGTTATGGGGTGGGTGGAAGCCTGCGCTCTTCTTGGCGCCGATATCTTGGGGTTGCAGGAGGTGGATGAGAACCAACCACGTTCTGGTAATAAAAAACAGGTTGAAGAGATTGCCGCCGCCATGGGGACAACTCATTGGGCCTATGCCCGAACAGTCATCGGAACCCCCGGTGAAGCCTGGCGTAAACCCGCGCAGGGTGAGGGAGTTTTGCATGCAGAATTTACTGAGGCCTCTTATGGAATTGGTTTAGTTTCCCAGATCCCGGTACGAAAGTGGAGCCGAGTTGAACTAGGTCGATCCTGGATCGGGCTGCCACTGCCAGTCGCATCCGAAAAAGGCGCTCGTTTTGTTTATGTTAAAGATGAACCGAGGGTGGCCCTCGTTGCGGAACTCGAAAATGGATTTACCGTAGCCGTCACTCACCTTTCATTTGTGCCATTTGTTAATTACTTCCAACTGCGAAAATTACAGCGAGTGATGAAAAAGTTGCCCGGTAAGAAATTAATTATTGGCGATTTAAATTTGGGTTGGAATATTCCTGGAAGGCTGACAAGTTGGAAGAGTCTGCATACAAAGAAGACCTATCCATCCTGGAAGCCCGCGGTGCAATTCGATTACATTTTGGCTGAAAAGAAGGTTATGGCAACCCTACTCACACATCCCAAGGTTGGGGTGAGTGATCACGCCTCAGTGGGTGTCGAGGTCAACTGAGTTAATAATCGCGGCGATTTCTGCTTCACTAGATAAGATCTCGCGATAGATAGTTTTTTTATCCGCCACGTAAAAGAAGGCTGCTCTAATCTTTTCCATCGGAATGTTATGGAGCTTAGAATAAGCTAAGCGATACATCGCTAATTGGATAGTTGCGCTTTCAAGTTCCGCCCCCTCCTTCGCTCTCCCAGTCTTCCAGTCGACTACCTCATAGTTCTCGCCATCTTTGTAGATCGCATCGATCCTTCCGCGGATTACAATTCCCTCGATCACGGTTTCAAAGCCACTTTCGACTTCAATCGGAGTGCGGGTAGCCCATTCACTGGCTAGCCAATTAGCCTGCAGCACTTCTAGAGCCACCTCCGTCTTAGGAGCTGGATCAAAGAGATCGTCATCAAAGAGAGTCTGTAGCCCGAATTCTCGTTCCACCCATTCGTGGAAGCGCGTCCCTCGCGAGGCAGATTGATCGCTATGGCGAGGCATAGGCCTTCGTATAGAGAGCGCTAACTCCTCTGGATTTTCTTGCAATGAAATAATGCTGGAGACAGATAGTCGTTGTGGCAGGTAGATAGGTTCGACTTCCCGACCGCGCTGGGCCTCCTTGAGTAGCGCCTGCGCATCGGCCAGTAAACTTCTGCGATTTGTATCTGTTTCAAGAAGCAATTGCTTCTCAATATCAATCCCTTCGGAACTCTTTACCAATTGAGCAGATGCTTGAATAGCCCAAGTGCGCTCGCTCGCCTTGGGCCAGCTCTCTTGAACTGGTTCAAGCAGGAATGGATTTTCCTCTGGCTGATCTACGTTACTTAATATTCCACTCTTCTCGTTCTGCTCTAAAAAGTTATATATCAACGTGAATAATTCGCTCTGTCCCAAGGCGCGTTTACCATCGCGGAACCAGGAAGCCGTTCCAAAGAGGTGGCTCTTGGCCCGAGTAAAGGCGACATAACCTAAGCGCAACTCTTCTAGGCGATGTCGCGCCTTCTGAGATTCCTCAAATCGAGTAATCGCCTTACTGACGCTAGCGGCTTTCAGCGCTTCATCGCCGAGCGGGAAATCGAAATCAGAGAATTGGCTACTGTCACCACGGAGTTCGATGGGTAGCGAACCAGAGTACTTAATCCATGAACTCGATTTCGCCGAAGTGTTGGGAAAGACTCCTTCGACAAGACCAGGCACGGCCACGACATCCCACTCGGCTCCTTTTGCTGCGTGGATGGTAAGAATTTGAATCGCGGTATTGCTGGCTGTGACGGAGACGGGCTTAAGTCCACCTTCGCGAACTTCTGCGGTTTCTAGCCAGTTTAAAAAGTTTGATAGTGAGCCACCGCTACGTTGGAAGGTCGTCGCTTCATCAAGGAATTTATCGAGATGGCGCCTGCCCGATTGCCAACCATCTCGAACGAGAACTTCAACATCCAGACGGAGAAAGCGCTCGACTTCGTGAATTTGATCGGAAATAGACCCAGTCATCGCGCGACGCAGCAGTTGAAGTTCGCGAGAAAATTCCTGCAATCGCTCTAGTCCTACCAATGAAAAATCTGCTTTCGGTGCGCCATCAATTAATTCGAGGGCCTCGATAATTGAACCAATTGCAAAGTCATTAGCGTCAAGGTTCTCTTCACTTCCAGATTCAAGTATCTCTTCGAGCCGTTTGCTCCGTTGGTTATGTGATTTGCGATCTAAAGCTCTGGAGTATGAACCGAGCGCCGCTAAATCTTTGGGACCAAGCGCCAGTCGCGGCCCCACAAGCAACCGAGCCAGTGCGGTCCCGGCATCAGGAAAGGTAATAAGGCGCAGGATCGCGATGATGTCAGCGATCTCTGGGAGATGGATCAAACCACCCAGTCCAACAACTTCCACGCTGAGTCCTTTTTCGCGCAGCGCGCTTTCAATCAGAGGGATATAGGACTTAACGCGAACCAGAACTGCAAAAGTTGATTTCATAGTCCCATCGGAATTTTGCCGAGCTGGGTCGTTCCAGAGAGGTGCTAAATATTCTGCGATACCAGCCGCTTCTTCCACCGGTGAGATGTACAGGCCACATGAGAGATTACCCGCCCCAGCACCTGGCCTAGCCCGCAACTCTTTAACCGCGGCGCGGCGGTCGCCAACCGCGCCAATGTGGGCAATGACTTCGTTAGCAAGATCCAATATCTGTTGATCATTGCGCCAGGTTGTCAGCAGGTTGAACTCCTGGCTGGCGCCACCAAACTCTCGTTTAAATGAACCCATAGTTTCGGGGCTGGCCCCACGCCACCCGTAAATCGCTTGGTTGGGATCCCCTACCGCTGTGACACAGTGACCATCACCAAAGAGGGAGGCCAAGAATCGCACTTGGGAGTATGAAGTATCTTGATACTCATCTAGTAGAACAACTTTATATTTAGCTCGTTCGATCTGGGCAATCTCGGGTATTTCTTGTACCAATTTCGCTGCATACGACATCTGGTCATTGAAGGTTAACTCTCCCTTTTCGAGGCGTTGCTCATCAACGCGTTGCACCATCGGCAAGATGGATAATCGCTCTTCCACAATTTCAAGAGCGCTACGCACCACGTCATTGGCACCTACGGTGACGGCCAGTAAACGGGCGCGAAAATCTTCGGAGTGCCTGCGAACCTCATCTACGGTCGCACCGTGCTCCCCGATTTCACCAGAAAGCGACATCACGGCACCTACAATGAAATCTGGCTTATGGCGTTGAATACTGAACTCAACTTCTTCGAAGCTATTAACAATGGTGTCGGTCATCTGCCAGGCGGCAGCTTCACCCAATGGTTCACCTTCACTGTCAATTCCCATTCGAATTCCGTGTTCACTCAAAATTTTCCCAGCGTAAGAGTGATAGGTCGCTACATCAACTGAGATATCTAAGGGCAGTGCGTCAGATTGAATGAACCACAGTGGCTGGGCCTTTCGCAGTTCGCGCAAGCGCTCTCGGACTCTGCGCCCTAGCTCTCCTGCCGCCTTGCGAGTAAAGGTAAGTCCAAGGATCTCTTGAGGTGAGACCACGCCATTGACGACTAACCATAGGACCCGTTGAGTCATCGTCTCTGTTTTTCCAGAACCTGCGCCGGCGATGATGACGGTCGCTCCGTAATATCTGGATTCGATGATCGCACGTTGCTCATCGGTTGGAAGTTTTACCGTTCCGTCAGCGCCCCTAAGGGCCTGGGCGATCTGTACAGAGGTAATTTCAGAAGTTAACTCAATCTGGTTGCCTACGATCTTTTCGCTCATGGCTCAATCACGCTCCTGCCTTCACTTTGCAGAGGGCAGAGATCCCTAACTTGGCAGGTACGACACCGCTTATTGATGATGGCCTCAAAGGTAGAAGCGGTCATTTGATCTGCCGCCTGCCGTATTTCTGCCTCAATCAAGACAGGATCTATCGGGGCTTGGTTTATCGTTTCATTTTTATTTGTACTCTTCGACAGAAATAAGAGACCAGCGCCATCAACGACCGCACCTTCCGGTACTTGTTCAAAGCCGCCCGCTAGAACTCCCAACTGATAGGCGGAAAGTTGCTGATTTTCATCTGCCTCCGCCTTGGTTACCGCACCACCTGTTTTCAGATCGACGACAAAATATGCGCCAGTTTTTAGATCTTGCTCCAGCCGGTCAACTGAACCGCGCAGAATCGCTCGACCAAAGGCAACTTCAAAGTTCTCTTCGACGGCAATAAGTGTGCGTGCTCGCTTATTATCTGCATTCCAATCAAAGAATCTCTTTAACATTCGCAGCGCTTCAGTTAACTGCTCTGCCTTAAACCACCCAATATTTTGGTCTACAACAGGCCAGGCATCTGTGAGTTGGGTTTTAGCCTCCTCAAAAGTTAACGCTGGATTAGCAAAGACTTGAGCGGCGATAAAGTGGATAGAAACGCCCAGGAGTTGCGCGGCAGAATCGGCATCTTTAGCGCCGGACCTTTCAAGAAACCACTTCAGGCCGCAATCACTGAAAGAAGCTAAACCACTAGGAGATATATAAACCGGTTCATCGTGGGCAGCGACAGGTTGGTCTGAACTGAGCACCCGGGCACCGAGCCAGTTATCAGGGTCGGCGCTTTGAATTCCAGAGCTTTGCAGAGTCTTGAGAAGTTTCGCGGCAAATGCGTCGGCTGCATTGTCGGAAATCTCGAAAGTTTCACGCCGCAGAGATGAGACGAGGGCTGGCAGCGTAATCTGGCGTTCAATCTTTGAAAAGAACTTCTCGCTAGAGCGCCCACGAATAAATTCAAAGAGTTCCTCAAAATACCTCGAAGGTTCGGACTCCTCCTCGGTGAAGGCGGTAATCAGAAGGCGTTTTTTAGCCCGCGAGAGCGCTACATAGAGGAGGCGCCGTTCATCATCGAGAAGTCCACTCGCCGCCACCGCTGAAATTTCAGCCCGACTAGTCAACCCAGTGCGAAAGGCTTCGACCAACCTTTCACTCCCCAAGAGCGATCCACGCGCCTTGAGGTTGGGCCAGATTCCATCTTGGAGTCCGGTGACAACAACTAGATCCCACTCCAAGCCCTTGGCGGAATGCACAGTCGTTATTGTCACTACCTCCTCGCGTTGCGCGGAAGTTGTTATTGCGTCGCCAAGGATCCGCTCATTCGTGAGTTGGTCGATAAATGAAATTGGAGCGGCACCCACATTACGCTCAGTAAATCTCCGCGCATTTTCGAAGAGTGCAATCACCGCATCTAGATCACGATCTGCTTGTGCTCCCCTCGCTCCACCCGCAAGCGCTCTTTCCCGCCACAGGTAGGTAATTTTAGTTCCTTCAAAGTTGACCGCAGATTGCCAGATCGCCCAGAGTAGATCAGAAATATCTGAAGAGTTTGTTAAGGCTTTGCGAGCAATGCTGATCAAATCGTTAATCCTCTTGAGGGGAGCAATCTGATCCCATGGCAGCAGAGCGCTGGGGCTGGTGAGGGCATCAATCATCATCTCGGTGGTGCTAAGAAGGTCAACCCGGACCTTGGCAAAAGCGAGTCGAATCTGGCGGAGTTGCAACGCATCAGCGCCGCCAAATTCAGAAAGTAGCAACTGCTCGAGCATGGGCCATTCGGCTACCGTCAAGGGTTGGGTACGAAGCGCAACAGCAGCCAGGAGTAAGAGCGGCTTCACCGCCGGGTTATCCGCCAGCGCTAACGCCGCTGAATCAATAGCGACGGGTATTGAATTTTGGGTAAAGGCACGAGCGATCGCACTGACATCAGCTCCGGGGCTGCGCAGAATTACTGCCATTTTTGACCAAGGCAATCCCTCTTGGAGGTGTGCGCTCCGTAAAACGCTAGCGATGTACTGAGCCGATTCGCTCCGCGATCGTAACTTTGCAACGTCCACCACGTGAGGGCTAATAGCTTCTCTCGGTGAACTATCCGCAGACTCCCTGGTAAGGAAGCGCGCCGGTGAACCTTGACGAAAGGAGCGAGATACTTCGGAGAGAACCTGTGCAATTTCTGGAAGCGCACGAAAATTATGATCCAGAGTGAGGTGGCTCGGCGAAAATTTAGCAAGAGCCGCCACGAGGCCATCTGGATCTGCGCCTCTAAAGCGACCAATAGCTGAATCAGGATCGGCGAAGATTACGAGATCTTGGGGAGCTAACAATTGCAGTAACTGGCGCTGGGCTGGGTCACTCTCTTGAAATTCATCGACCAGAACCGTTGTGAACCGCTTCCGAAAGAGATCGAACCTCTCCGTATCACTGTGCAGTAGATCAATTGCCTCAACAATAATCGCACTTGGGTCGATTCGAATTAATTTCTCACCCACGGTTGCGCTCTTGAGTTCGTTCGCGCCAAAGTAGGAAGACCAGAAGTGTGCAGCACCCTCCCAATATTTTTCATTGAGCTTCGTTCCCCAACTGCGCAGATCCTTCGCGGTGAGTCCTAGTTCAGTAGCACGCAGTATTAAGTCCCGGACTTCGCGGACAAAGCCGCGCGTCTTGATGGCTTCCGACAAATCTGGGTGCCAAGGAATTGGTACATAGGGGCTCTGCAACATTTCGGCGATAGCCGCATCCTGTTCCGCACCCGATATCAAAACATAGCGCGCATTTTCTGCAGATAACTTCTCATTGAGAATTGAAAATGCCAAGGCATGAAAGGTGCGAGCCAACGGTTCGAAAGATGTTGATCCTGCCCGGAGGGCTATCGCATCGCGCAGCGAGGAGGCGCTCTCGCGGCCATAGGTGAGGATCAATATTGAATTGGGGTCAACCCCTTCGCGGACCCGCGATATCACCGATTCGATGAGGGTTGTGGTCTTACCGGTACCAGGACCTCCGTAGGCAACGAGTGGGGCACCGCGGTGCTCGATAACTGCGCGTTGGGCTGCAGAAAAAGTAAAGGCTGGTTCGGGCGTAATCCGCCGAACCAACCTCAACTTACTAACTTCCTTTGCCATGTCGCTATCTAACTCGTAGGCGGTGACATCACGGTGAATTTGCCTCTTTTTGCCTAACTCGGGTCTGCCTATTCGGCGCTCTGGTTAACCTTTTTATTTCGCCCTACGGTACGTGCTCGCTCATTTTGATCAAGGACTGTCTTGCGAATCCGAACGTGCTTTGGAGTTACCTCAATGCACTCGTCTTCGCGACAGAATTCCAAAGCTTGCTCAAGGTTGAGTAAACGTGGAGGAACAATACGGTTGGCATCGTCAGCGCCAGAGGAACGCATGTTGGTCAACTTCTTCTCACGAACAATGTTGACATCCATATCTTCTGTGCGTGAATTCTCGCCTACGATCATGCCCTCGTAGACTTCTGTGCCAACTTCTAAGAAGATGATTCCGCGCTCTTGGACACCATCAACAGCATAAGCTGTGACGATTCCACGGCGATCGGCGACAAGTGAACCGCTCAAACGTGTGCGAATTTCGCCGTGCCAGTTCTCATAACCATCAAAGACATGGTGAATGAGGCCAGTTCCGCGTGTTTCCGTAAGGAACTCAGTTCTAAATCCGATAAGACCGCGTGAAGGAACCTTGTAATCCATGCGGATCCAACCTGTTCCGTGGTTGACCATCTGCTCCATGCGACCTTTGCGAAGCGCCATGAGTTGGGTAGCCACACCGAGGTAATCCTCGGGGATATCGACTGTTAGGCGTTCCATTGGCTCTTGCAGTTTTCCGTTGACAGTCTTGACAACCACTTGTGGCTTTCCGACGGTCAATTCGAAACCTTCTCGGCGCATGATTTCAACAAGCACAGCGAGTTGCAGTTCCCCGCGACCCTGAACTTCCCATGTATCTGGACGCTCGGTATTTAGCACCCGAAGGGAAACGTTACCTACGAGTTCTGCATCAAGACGGTTCTTCACCTGACGGGCTGTCAGAAGCTTTCCGACCTGCCCTGCAATAGGTGATGTGTTGATACCGATAGTCATCGAAATAGATGGCTCATCTACAATGATCAAAGGCAGAGCATATGGCTTCTCAAGATCAGCCAGGGTCTCACCCAAGGTAATTGTTTCGATACCGGCAATAGCGACGATATCTCCAGGACCAGCTTCTAGCGCTGATACGCGCTCAAGACCATCAGTGATCAAAAGCTCTGCGATTTTCACTCTCTCACTTGTGCCATCGGTCTTCATCCACATGACGTTCTCACCCTTTTTGATGACGCCTTCGCGAATACGGCAGAGCGCAAGGCGACCTAAATATGGAGATGAGTCCAAGTTGGTGACGTGCGCTTGTAGCGGTGCACCCTCGTGGTAGGTCGGAGCCGGAATTGTCTTAAAAATAACTTCAAAGAGTGAATCCAAGTTTTGAAGATCTGGCATCTCACCGTTGCCGGGGCGATTGAGAGAGGAGCGTCCAGCTTTTGCCGATGCGTAGACGATGGGGAATTCGATCTGCTCTTCGTTGGCATCAAGATCCAAGAAGAGGCCGTATGCCTCATCGACAACTTCTGCAATACGTGAATCGGGACGGTCAACCTTGTTGATCAAAAGGATCACCGGAAGATTCTTTTCGAGAGCTTTACGCAATACGAAACGAGTCTGAGGCAGTGGCCCTTCTGATGCATCAACGAGCAAGATCACGCCATCGACCATCTCAAGTCCGCGCTCAACTTCGCCACCGAAGTCGGCGTGGCCTGGAGTATCAATAATGTTTACTGTCTGCGAACCACGACGGATCGAAGTGTTCTTCGCAAGAATGGTAATTCCCTTTTCACGTTCTAGATCCATGGAATCCATAACGCGCTCGCGGTTTTCGCCCTCTCTTTGGTGCTCGGCGAATGCACCTGATTGTGTCAACATCGCATCGACCAAAGTGGTCTTGCCATGGTCAACGTGGGCGATGATTGCCACGTTACGCAGATCTTCGCGCTTCTTGAGTTCACCAGTGATAAACGGACTCTTCTCGTACTTAACTTTGATTGTCATACGTTGAACCTAAATTCCACTACATCGCCGTCAGCCATTACGTACTCTTTACCTTCCATGCGGACTTTGCCGCGAGCACGGGCCTCTGTCATTGAACCTGCTTCTATCAAATCATCAAATGCCACAATTTCGGCCTTGATGAAACCTTTTTGGAAATCGGTGTGAATCACACCTGCCGCAACTGGCGCGGTATCCCCCTTGTGAATCGTCCACGCGCGGGTCTCTTTTGGACCGGCGGTGAGATAGGTCTGAAGTCCAAGGGTTTCAAAACCTACGCCTGCCAGAGTCGCCAGTCCAGGTTCCTCCATGCCAATCTCCTGGAGAAATTCCATTAAATCTGCCTCATCGAGTTCGGCGAGTTCGGCCTCAGTCTTCGCGTCAAGGAAGATGGCGCGGGCAGGGGCGACGAGGGCTTGCAAACTGGTACGAAGTTCTTGGTCACCAAGTTCGGCCGCATCAACATTAAAGACATACAAGAAAGGTTTGCTCGTCATTAATTGCAGTTCCGCGATAGCGGTGAGATCAATGTTAGAACCGAAGAGCAACTTTCCGTTATTCAAGATCGCCTGCGCCTGCTTTACGACTTCTATCGTCGCCGCCTTCTCCTTTTGGATCCGTGACTCTTTCTCTAAGCGCGGCAACGCCTTCTCAATGGTCTGCAGATCGGCCAGCGCCAACTCCATATTGACTACTTCAATATCCGAGGCGGGATCAAGGAACTCTGCGATGCGCTCTCCCTCGCGGGTGACGTTCTCATCCTTAAAGACCCGAATGACCTGGCAGATGGCATCGGTTTCACGAATATTGGCAAGAAACTTGTTGCCCAGACCAGCCCCTTCTGAGGCGCCTTTGACGATTCCGGCGATATCAACAAAGGAGACAGCGGCGGGTAGGAGTTTTTCTGAGTGAAAGATCTTGGCGAGTTGGGCCAGGCGGGGGTCTGGGACGCCCACCACGCCGATATTGGGCTCAATCGTGGCGAAGGGATAGTTGGCAGCCAGGACATTGTTCTTGGTCAAGGCGTTAAAAAGGGTCGACTTTCCCACATTGGGCAGACCGACAATTCCAATTGAAAGGCTCACGAGGAGGCTAGCCTACGGGGGTTTGTCGGTGGTTCCTGCCACGATACCTCCATGAGCAACAGCGCAACGGCGATAGCCGCCCTGGTAATCGGACTCTTCCTTGGAATTGTGCTCGGCACCCTCCTGGCGAAGGCGAAGAACCGCCCGATAGATACCTCGCTCCAAGATGCCGCCCGCCTCAGCGAAGCGGCCACGATGGTTGCAATGGGCGCCGAACTCGCCGCCTCCCGCACACTGGTCGCGGAATACAAGGCCCAGATCGAAGGCGAGCGCGTTAAGGCAGAGGCGACGATCAAACTCAACGCCGAGCTCGAGGCGATGCGGACCCGAGTCGAGGATTTAAGCCGAATCTCCCGTGAGGCTGATCTCCGCCGCGTCGGAGCGGAAGCCGAGATCAAGACCCAGATCACCCAGATGGCCTCGCATAACGAAAACCTGGTCAACCAGACCCGAGCAATTGCCGGAGCTCTCGCAAGTTCCCAAACGCGCGGCAAATTCGGGGAGGCGGCGCTAGAGCAATTACTGCAAGGAGCTGGACTGATTGAAGGCGAACATTTCACGCGCCAGCGCTCGGCCGAGCGCACCGAAACTTCTGGCGCCATCCCTGACATCACCATCAATATGCCCGGTGGTTCTGTGCTCTATATCGATTCGAAGTTTCCCTTCGAACGCTTCTACGAAGCCTTCGAGACGGAGGATGAACAGACGCGCAAAGCCTTACTTCTTGCCCACACCAAAGATCTCTTGAAACATATTGAGGCGCTGGCGAAGCGCAAGTATGCCGAACGAGGCGCATCACCGGATTTCGTGGTTCTCTACGCGCCGGTCGACTCCATCTTCACCGAAGCGCTGCGCTCTGATCCGACTCTCCTCGACAAAGCCTTTGCTCTTAACGTCACCATCGCAACGCCAACTTCAATGATGGCCCTGCTTCGCACCGTTGGCTATCTCTTTAGCCGCAATCGCGTCGCGACCAATGCCGCCGAGATCCAAGAACTCGCCGCTAAATTTCTCAAAGATGTCTCTGCCCTCCACGAGAAGATCGTGACGGTCGGTGAGCGGCTGAAGAGCACGCTAAAGGCCTATAACGAGTTGATCCCGACCGCTGAAACAACCGTGCTCTCGGCCGCCAAGAAGATGCGCAACCTAGAGGTCGCGGGTAAGTCGCTTAAGGCAATCCCGGAACTTTCCACGAGCGTGCGCCAATTACATTCCAAACTCGCCCCCGGCGAAGATGAGTTCATTGAGGTTGATGAAGTCGAGATGACTCTGGAACTAGAGGATAATGAGTGACATGAGTGACATGAGCGACATTCGCGACATTCGCGATAACCCAGCGGCGAGCCGCACTCTTCCAACGCCGATCAAGGGCGCCGGTCTCACCAGCGCCGGGGTAGTCGTATTGCAGTTTTTGCTCATCCTTCTGGCCGAAACTCTTGAGTACTCCCTGGGCAAAGTCGGAGCCATCACCGGCATCTCGCTCATCATTGCGGTCGCGGGGGGAATCTACCTAGGCCGTCCAGGGACATCCTTTGCCGCCGCCGTAAATCCACCCATTGCACTTTTTATCTCTACGATCATTCTCATCGCGACCATCGGTGGCGCTGGGCTACATGCAGCAAAGTTTGGGCTCGACCTGGTCACCTCTCTGGGAGGCGCCGCTCCTTACCTGGCCATTGCAACTGTTGGCGGCTGGGGCTGGTACCTATTTCATCAGCTCCAGGCAAAACGAATGAGGGGTAGAGAAGAGCCGGTAGAGAGCACAAAGCTTTAACTCTTTCCGGCCGCCTTCAAATCTTTACGTAGCTCTGGAGGAATCGAGAAGAGTAAGTGTTCCTCCGTTGCAGTAACGGTTTCAACGTCGTCATAACCACGGTCGGCCAACCAGGTCAACAAATCCTGGACCAATATTTCTGGGACCGATGCTCCGCTGCTTACTCCCACGGTCTCAACGCCGACTAACCACTCTTCCTTCGCCTCGGCAGCATAATCAATGAGATATGCCGCCTTAGCTCCGTACTCTTTCGAGACTTCGACTAGGCGAACAGAGTTAGAAGAATTAACGGAGC
>ENA-OFCI01000964-OFCI01000964.1-metagenomes-genome-assembly--contig:-NODE-964-length-14732-cov-2.565238_pt1 | contig 14732 bp, 14 predicted proteins | sample MGYA00153391_OFCI01 | MGnify analysis MGYA00153391
TCCCCGGACTCATCGCCCAGCCCACCATCTTGCGAGAGTGCAAGTCCAGCACGGCGGCCAGGTACGTTCAGCGGACTAGACGTCTGATCTTCAAGGTGCCACATTACAAAAGCGACGAGGAGTTGACAAAAGCTGCCTTGGAAGCAAAGGCGAAACGTTGATCGTAGCAGCAGCTTTCGATAGTATTTTGTTTACCGAGGAAGTTGCAAGAAACTGCGACAAGAAGTCACTCAACGGTAATTTTCCTTGCTGGTGCGATCGCCAGAAGCCACAGACGCCCAAGGGATAAATCGTGGAAGACTTAAAAGTGCTCACGATGTTCCGAAGAGATAATGCTTGGATCGATATCGAAACCACGAGGTTCAGGCGTCCTCAAATGGACTAAAAAAAAGCATCGCCAATAAAAATTGGCGATTTGTTCAATGGCAATTTGAGGGCGTGACGAAAACAATGTCACCGACCTAAACCAACAACCACGCCTTTCTGACAATTTAGCCCCTGAAATATGCGTAAATATCAGACCAGATCGTAACTTAAACAGTTAGATAGCTTTATTCCGCCGCATCAATCGAGCCAATTCAGCAAGCTCGTTATCTTCAATATCAGAAGCGAGATAAAACTGCATGCCGTTTTCGCGCCACTCCAGCACATTGATCCCGTTTTGTGATCGCCTCGAAATCGATTTCGCAGCCTCTTTAGTGGGCCACAAATACGCATCAATCATGTGCAGTCGGCGTTTATACACCAGCGCTGCAACGACGCGATCATTAACATAGTCAAGTCGGCCACCAACCAGCTCAAAACCATCGGTTACATAATCTTGCACTTGGGGTGAGTAATCTAGCTTGCCAACAAACCAAGGCTTTACGGTGTGCCTATCCGACGATGCCACGTCAACGGGGTGGGTCGATACCGACGAACGGATGTGGCTGGATACGACTTGTTGTGTCAGTGCATCACCATACGCTGTCACCATGAGCATGTGAGATCCGATAAGTGTCGCAGCGACACCAGTCGCTGCCGCAGCTGCCAATGTCTGCCAGTGACCGCGTATGTATTCCGTAATATTGCTCATACTGCCGCGCCATGAGGAACGTCTCTGCTCTTCTAGGCTTTCAACGATACGACGCCGAAGCCGATCGGGGGCTTTGTATTGGGTCACGTTCTCGCTCAACAGACGAGAAAATTCAGGATCTTGGTCAGACTGCATATTCACATTCAATGTTGCTTTTTTTTGTCCCATTCTGGCGGCCCATAATTATGTCGATCCACGCTGCGAGTAATCCGAACATACACAAATAATCATTTTCACTTTTAGGATTCATAGCTGGACGCGCGGAATGTTGCTTCAAGCGCGACGCGCAACAAAGAACGTGCCCGTGATAGCCGAGACATGACAGTTCCGACTGGGATTTGCATAATTTTTGCAATGCTTTCATAGGGCATTTCCTCAATTTCTCTCAGAATCAATACTTCACGAAACGACATCGGTAAAGCCCTAATGGCGGAGTTGATTTCGTTGCGCTCGGCCTTGCTGGAAAAGATAGCTTCCGGATTTTCAACGCGTCCTATTGGCAGATCGCTGGCATCAGCGATGTCTAACTCCACACCGTCATCAAACTCAACTGTTGATCCCGAACGTTTTGCATTTTTCAACCAGGTGTAGCTGGTATTTCTAACGATACCCAGCAGCCATGACCGTGCTTCGCCGATCTCGCTGCCGCGAAAAGCATCGAAATAACGAAGTGCTCGCAAATAGGCTTCCTGTACAACGTCTTCTGCGGCGTGTTCGTCCCTTACCAGCCACCGCGCTAGATTGTAAGCGGCATCAAGGTGAGGCAAAACGATGGCTTCAAATCTGTGAACGGGTGGTTTCATCAATCTCCTTTCCCAACCGTACCTAAAATGCCTGCATTTTATTCCCACCACAAAGAATAAAACCAGCTAAGCGGGAATATTTCAACTAAAGGGGAGGTATTGCATTAGGAACCCACTACTTTTTATTGATTAACTATGAGCTCAATCCTCGGCACAACCCTATTTATGCTCTTGTCCGTCAGTGTTTTGTCCAAAGTGGCTAACAACGTAACTGGAGATTCCGTTAGGGGCAAGGTGATTTATGCGCAGCGTTGTACGTCCTGCCATTCGATTGAATTCAATGGTGCCGGCCCACTTCATCGAAATTTGCTAGGACGCAAAGCTGGTGCAGTTGCCGACTATAGCTATTCACCCGCGCTTAAGTCATCAAAAATAATTTGGTCGAATAAAACAATCGATAAATGGTTGCTGAGTCCCAATAAGTTTATTCCAGGACAAAAAATGTGGGTTAGCGTACCAGATGCAAAAGATCGCCAAGACATCATTGCTTACCTCAAAACGGAAGGCGATAAAAGTAAATAATAACTGATATGCCAGCACCGCCAAGTAGTCATTTCAGCCTCAGTCCAGCAGTAGCGGATTATTTTCCATATTATTTTTATCAAGGAGAACCTATGTCAGATCGTAGAGAATTTTTAAAATTAGCCGCTCTTGGCGGCGGCGCTGTATTTATGTCGGCGTTGCCTTATGAAATCAGCGCGAAGGTGGACGGCAAAATCGATCCTCTCGCCAAAGGTGATGCCTATGGTGATTTTTATTTCGTGCAACTATCAGATACTCACGTTGGCTACACTGGCGCTGCCAACCCGGAGTCTGCTACCACTTTGAAGAAAGCGATTGCAGCTGTAAACGCGCTGGAAACACCGCCAGAATTCATCATGTTTACCGGCGATTTGACGCACACCACGGATGACCCCAAAGAACGCCGTCAACGCCTGGCTGCGTTTAAGGAAATCACCTCTGAACTTAACGTAAAAAATGTACGTTATATGCCCGGTGAGCATGATGCCTCGCTCGATGCAGGCGCGGCTTACAAAGAGTTTTTTGGCGAAACCCGTTATACGTTTGATCACAAGGGTGTGCACTTTGTGGTCGTCGACAATGTTTCCGATCCCGGAGCCAGCATTGGCGAGGCGCAATTAAAGTGGTTAAAGGACGATCTAGCCAAGCAAAAGAAAGATGCCCGTATTGTGGTCTTTACACATCGACCGCTGTTCGACTTGGCACCCAAATGGGACTGGGCAACACGCGACGGCGCGCAGGCCGTTAATATCTTGTTGACACACAAAAACGTCACCGTTTTTTATGGTCATATCCACCAAGAACACCATCATATGACGGGCCATATTGCGCACCATTCGGCGAAATCATTGATCTTTGCATTGCCCATACCCGGCAGCCAAGAGAAGCGGACGCCGTTACTCTGGGATTCGAACGCGCCGTTCAAGGGGCTTGGATTCCGCGAAATTGAAGCGGAAGTCAATGAGGCGACTTATAAAATTCAAGAGCTTCCCGTTACAAAGGCTTAATAATGTCAATCACTTCATCACAACGCAGGTTATGGTTGAAAGGTGTCGCCGTGCTGATCGCGGCACCGTTGACGGCGGCCGGTACCGCAAGAGCGGTTTCGAGACATACCGCCAAAGAAAAAGTTATTAAAGTACATGCCAAGCGATTTCAATATGAACCCAATGAAATTACGCTTAAGGTTGGACAGGCTGTAATGCTCGAACTCACGTCAGAGGATTTTATTCACGGTTTGAACATACCGGATCTTAAAACCCGGACAGACCTTGTGCCTGGCCGCATTACGAAGCTGCGCGTCAAGTTTAGTAAGCCCGGAACCTATGATTTTCTTTGCGACAATTTTTGCGGCGACGGGCACGAAGAAATGTCGGGGAAATTCGTTGTCACTTAATAAAAACCAGATTAACAAGGAAGGCTAAGACGTTTACGTTAGCCACAATCTTGCGCTTTGCCGCTATTGGCTCCTCAATTACTTCCCCTATGCCTCCTTAAGAAAGCAGGCATAAATTTTGCGAAAATTAATTTTCGAGCTTTGGCCAGCAATGGATTTTCGTTGTTGTTGCCGTTGTTCTTTTTTAAAACAATTATCCAGCCCCGTCTGTCTGACATTTAGCATCCAAAATTTTATTGCGGGTTTTTCGACATCTCCGTCGCATGACGGCTGGCATGCTGGATAACTGCAATAGATCTTGCGCGTCATCGATCTTTCATGCCGGCATTCGTTAAGGGTTTAGGAAACACATGGCAAACACTTTGCCACCAGAGCCGAAGCCATGCACACTGTGTTCACTTATATTGAAGGGTTTTAGGCCCCAAAGGAAGTCCCTTGGGGAAACAACACAATGGATACACCCAAATTTAGACAATCAATCGCCAATCGAGTTTGAACGTAGATTTATCGGAAAAGCAAAAGCGGCGAATGATGAAGCACTTCTGCAAAACAGTCATGCCGCTCGGCCGATTCAAAGAGCGGCTTAATTCCTCAAGGAAAAGTTGCTAAGATCAGTCGTGTTAATTGCTTAACCCTTGTATCGAACTGAGTACGGCCGCTCGCGCAGAATGGGGAAATCAGAGTGCTCAACAACCACTGACGTGAGGCTGACGTTTCGGCGCATATCGCACCCCGTCAATCTTTTGGTTTTTCAAAATCAATAGTGCTATATTAAATCTCGCTTTGAATGCATTCCAAGCATAAAAATATGGTGGCTTCGACAGCGAGATTGCGCCACGGTAATCTGAGATCACTGGTCGACAGGTGACTTTTGGCAAGTTGGAAGGTTGTACATCACGTGGGCTGAATTGCTATCCGCATTGTTCAGTCGGCTTGATCCTAATCATTCACATCCACCAATGAAAAAGGGAAACGCTATGCGTAAATTGTTGCTTGTAAGCTTGGTTCTTCAGTCGTTCGTCGGTCTTGCATTCGCCGGTGATAATGATTCATCCAACGCATCCGAGCCGGAAATGCTTGGAATCCACTGGACGCACGAGGCACAAAAAATCCATCAAGCCGCCGCCGGGCGCGCGAGCAAATCTCCCAACATGACCTACCACGGCGGAAAGATCATGCCGACGGCAGTCATGCAAACAATTTTTTGGGGTCCGAGCTGGGCCAATTCGACTTTTATTGGCGATAAGATTGCTGGGCTGGAAAGCTGGTATGTGGGCCACAGCAACTCGAATTATGCTAAGACCGTCGACGAATATACCGGTAGCAATGGTCCGGTGAATTCTTACACCTCCTATCAAGGCCATCAGGTTGACTTGTCCACCGCCGCCAACGGCTCAAGCACTTCGGCGATCCTTGCCGAAGTATGTAAAGCCGTAACGAGTCCGGATTCTTCCGGCAATGGTTACTATGCGGTTTACACCGATGTAAAGCGTGGCAGTGCTGGTTACTGCGCTTATCACAGCGCCGGTACCTGCGGCGGAGTGCCGGTGCAATTCGCCTTTTTCTTTAACCTCGATGGAGATTCAGGCTGCGATCCGAACGATACGTCCGGTCTGCATTCGCAAGGTTTGGCGGCGTTGGCGAGCGTGACTGCGCATGAATTATCTGAAGCGCGTTCCGATCCAGCCTCGCCGGGAGCATGGTATGACGGATCAGGTTCCGAGAATGGCGATAAATGTGCCTGGACGTTCAACGTACCGCTGGTAACCTTATCCAATGGTAGCCAATGGAAAATGCAGGGCGAATGGTCGAACGCAGCATATACCGCGGGCACCGGCTATCCCAATTCATCGGGCCAGCATGGCTGTCTTGACGGCAGGTAAGGTCTATTCTTTATAAGCGTTAACTAACGGGCGGGTCGGCACTTTGTACCGTTCCGCCCGTTACGCTTTCCAGCAGCCCAGTGCTCCGGAGGTGATGCATGCGATTTCTTCTTATTGGTTTGTTCTTAACGATTTCGGTGGGTTCCAGCGTATGTGCGCAGGATCGATTGCCACTTGGAGTGCGCGGCGGCGATTCGGCAATGGCAACGCGCAGCGTGAGTAAATATCTGCAACTTGAGCGCAGCTTACAAACAGCTATTCAGGGCAAGGATGCAACCGCAATCAAGCCGTTGCTGACGGAAGACTTCGAATTCCGGTCGGCAAACAAGCCCGATGCCGACGACATGGAAACGTGGATGAAAAGCGTGATGGCTGGCACGGCCGTCAAGAATAGCGTACGCGATTTAAATGTGCGCGAATTTGAAAATATTGCCATCGTTAGCTTTTATCTCGACCGAGATGCTGCATCCAGAGTCAGGGAAACCAAGACAACGTCATTTGTCGTCGATGTGTGGCGCCAGCCTGCTAACCAGCTCGTCGCGCGATATATCTCTGCGCCGGGGAGGCCGGCGCTACGACCCACGCGCCCGTCTGGGCGGGAGTAAAGCAACTTCCGGGCATGAATTGACAGGTCCTAATTTACTCGCAAGTTTTTTCAGTGTTTAAAATATTCGGGGCGTAGATGTTCATCATCCGAGCGCAGGATTGAGCGGCAAAGCATTTGCAAATAAGCACTCGGGCCCGCTTTGTTAGGTCAATTCTCAAGAATTGCACGACAAAGAATTAAAGCGAAAAATTTCGCCTTGATCAAAAAAAGGCATTGGAAAACGAAGCCTGAATCAACTACTTAACGCCATTTTTCAATTCGTCTGGCCACAATTTCACGATAGTGTCTGGCGGCCAGTAAATGCTGGCCTGGCCTGAAGAATGATGAAATTGTCCCGAAGCTAGCACGGAAGCGTTGCGTATTCCCTGCTGATTTGAATCCCCGCAGGCGGTGCTCACGTTCTCGCGTAGATTGATGGGAATACTCCGCGCGATTGTTTTTTCCTTAGTCTCGCATGTGCAGAATATCAGAAAGTATCTCCGCTTTAGCAGCAGCATAACTGCGCAATTTGTCGGTGATGATGAAGCGTGGGAGGTACTGCAATTTACTTAGCAGCTTCTGAAAGAACTTCTTTGCTGCCTGTTTATTACGGCGTGCCTGCACCAGGATGCCCAATACTTCGCCGTTCTGATTAACCGCACGCCACAGATACTGCCGTTTTCCATAATTGGACAGGTGCACTTCATCCAGATGCCAATGACCGCCCGGTCGCGCTGCCCTTGATCGCAGTCACTTGGCGTAGATTTCGCCCAATTTATGTGAACCGTCGCGGACCGTTTAATAGGTAAGCGCAACATCACGTGACACCATCATTTCTTCAACATCAGGGCAACTCAAAGCGAAGCGGAAATATAACCACACAAAATGACTGATGATGTCCGCGGGAAAACGGCGGCAGCGATAGAGCGGATTTGAAAGGGTTTTTATGCTGCACCACACGCTATGGGTTTAACTCGACAGTACCGCTTGCATGACAGCAATGTATAATTTTTTATTATTCACATTGTTTCTGTAATGTCCGATATTAAACCGTTACCTCAACACATCCTGGTTGCCGAGGACGATGAGCATATTGCTCATTTGCTCGAATTTATTTTGGAGCGCGAAGGTTATTTAGTACATCTCGTTCGCGACGGAATGGCTGCTAAGCAGGCGATAGAGCAGGCGCAAATCCCTCCTGCGTTGCTATTACTCGACGTGATGATGCCGTATGTCGATGGATTCGAACTGATCCGAAACGCGCGCGACCTATCGATCTGGAAAGATGTACCCATCATCATGCTGACGGCGAAATCCCAGGAGCATGACATCGTACGGGCGTTGGACGCAGGCGCTACCGACTACATTGTCAAGCCGTTTCAGCCAAACGAGCTGCTGGCCCGATTAAGGCGTCATCTAAAAGGCGCATGGTGATGTTTCGCCACGCGTTTGCATTTACGCTTGTCCTACTTTCTTGTCCGGCGATGGCCATCACGTCTCTTGATGAGGCTTGGGTTGCGGTCAAAGCGCGACAATATCTTGTTGCCGAGGAGATACTCCGCGAGCGGGTCAAGCAAAAGGATGACGATTGGGAAGCTCGCTTTCTGCTGGCTCGCGTGCTTTCCTGGCAGGGACAATTTGATCAGGCGATCGAATATTACGATGAGTTGATTAGGCATGAGCCGGAAAACGCGGATTTTCATTTCGGTCTGGCTCAAGTGCATGTTTGGCGGGAAGCGCCAGTCGAAGCGCTCCCGATACTCGAAACGGCGCGCAAGTTGGCGCCCGACTATATTGCAATCTGGGCCTTGGAAATTACGACACTGGAACGGTTGGGAGGAAGTGTAAATATTGCGCGCGCCGCTCAAATGCGTGAGGATGCCAGCAAGCGTTTCCATGGGTCGTTGGTCACTTTTCCGCCGCCTGATCCCGCTGGTCCCCAGCCGACATCGCGCCAAAGTGGATCGGAACTTGAGCCGCTCTTGGCGTTTTCCGCTAGGGTAATTTCGGAGGGTGATGTTGACGTTGCTAGGCGGTCTACATTAGAAATGGCGGCGAGTGCAGACCAACTAAGCAATGGCAATTCGAATTGGCGAGGGATTGAGCTGCAGTTGACACACAAGATTGAGGAACGCCACTTGGCTACAGTTGCACTTCGTCAAACGAGCCGCTTCGGTCTCGTCGATCAGCAGTTGGAGGTCGGCTATGTTTTTCCGCTTTCTAGGAAGCTCACCTGGACTGTCGATGTAGGCGTCAGCCCAAGTCATCACGTGCTCGCACACACCAGCCTTGGCACGATAATGCAATATGAATTTGCGCCAAGTTGGCTGGCGCACGCAGGCATCAAGCACTCCAGTTACGAAAGTGCATCGATTAATCAAGCTACCTTGATGCTCGAGCACTATTTTTCTGCATTTAGGTGGGCGGCAGCGTGGCGTCCCACCACTGCATTTGGTACGGTCGCCCATGGGGCCGAGGTGCGGTTTGATTACTACTATAACGACATCAACCGGATTGGAGTGGTCGCAGCAGTTGGTCGCGAAGCAATTGCCGTCGACGGCTTATTGATTTCATTTGCAGATGTCCGTTCACTGGTACTTGGCGGCCACCACTGGATTAATCGTTACTGGGCCTTGAGTTACGAGATCGGCAGTGCAAGACAAGGCACTTACTATTCCAGAACGGGGGTTCGCTTTGGTGTACGCCGCGCTTTCTGATCCCTACCTTCGTCTTGCTTTCTGGGGTGGCGTCACGACAGTTTTGCTAAGCGTGTTGATCGTTTTTCTCATTTTATATTTACGCTTGAATTTAGTATTGCGCCAACGCCGCGAGCAAGCGTTTCTTCGTGTCTGGCGTCCAATTCTCATGCGCGCGCTGTCGAATTCGCAGGAGATCCTACCCAGCTTGCTGAAGGTGGACGAGGTTTCTTTCTTCAAGCTGTGGAATTATTTACACTGCTCGCTGCGAGGCGAAGCGTCGACGGCATTGAACCTGTTGGCGCGCCGCCTTCAATGCGAGGCACGTGCGTTGGAGATGCTCAAGAGTCGTGACCGTGCCAAACGATTGCTGGCTATCCTTTCCCTGGGGCAGTTGCGTGAAGGCAATGCGTGGGACGGTCTCGTTGAGGACGCACAAAGCGCCGATGGTCCTGTCTCGATAAACGCGCTCCATGCGCTGGTAAAGATTGACGCTGAAGCCGCTGCCAGATTGTTGACACCGTTGCTGTTGCAACGTGCTGATTGGCAGCCCGCCCGCATCGCGGGCATCGTGCAAGAAGCCAGATCCGCGTTTTCCGTTACCTTGCTGGAAGTCGCGACTCACGCAGACTCGGAATATCTACTGCGTGCTCTGCGACTGATCGAGGCCCTGCGGCTGGCACCGCCGCCGGCAACACTGTTACCCTTGCTCGGCGTTCAGCAGGCGAACGAGATCATCTGTGCAGCACTGCGAGTGACAGGCAGTCCACAAGTGCTGGTGCAGGTACGCAGGCTGGCCACGCATGGCGACTGGACAGTGCGGGTTCAGGTGGCAAGGACGCTCGGCCGGATCGGGGAGCGCTGCGATGTCGACCTTCTTGCCGGATTGCTCAAGGATGAACAATGGTGGGTACGCTTCCGTGCGGCCAAGGCGCTGGTCGCTTTGCCATTTCTCGCGCGCGCCGAGTTCGATAGTTTACGGGACGCAACTACTGATCGCTATGCCCACGACATGCTTGACCAGGTGTTTGCTGAAGGGCAGCGATGATGTTAAGCACGCGTCTATTTGCTTTCACTCAATGGTTCATTTTGGGCTATTTCATTTTGCTCAACGGCAGTTACCTTCTGCTGAACCTGCTCTCCATGGCCAGTCTGTTGCGCAGCGAACAGGAAAAAATACTCGACGAATCACCACAGATTTATTCCGGGCTAGAGCCACCAATCAGTATTCTGGTTCCGGCCTATAACGAAGAGGCAACCATCGCCGCATCTATCCGCTCGATGCTGCAACTCGCATATTCCGAGTTCGAGATTGTCGTAATCAATGATGGTTCTGAGGATGCCACGCTCGAGGTCCTGAAGCGAGAATTTGCGCTGTTGCCATTCCCCGAGGCGTACCGCGCCCAAATCAAGATAGCGGCTCTGCGTGGCATCTATCGTTCGACCCGTCATCCGAATTTGCGCGTCATTGACAAGGAAAACGGTGGGAAGGCAGACTCCCTCAATGCAGGAATCAATGCCTCGCGATATCCATTGTTCTGCGGCGTGGATGCTGACTCGATCCTGCAACGCGACAGCTTACAGCGAGTCGTCAAGCCTTTCCTCGATGAGCCGGACGTGGTGGCAGTTGGCGGCACCGTGCGTATCGCCAACGGCTGTGAAGTCAGCGGCGGGTTCCTGACCAAGGTCGGCTTGCCAACCAACCTTTTGGCGCTATTTCAGGTAGTGGAATACTTGCGTGCCTTCTTGTTTGGGCGGCTGGGCTGGTCCACCTTCAACGGCATGTTGATCATTTCCGGTGCCTTCGGTCTGTTTCGCAAGGATACTATAATTGAGGTTGGCGGCTATCGTACCGACACTGTCGGCGAAGACATGGAGCTGGTCGTGCGCATGCACCGCGTCCTGCGGAAAAAAAAGCGCGCCTACCGGATCCGTTTCATGGCCGACCCGGTATGCTGGACTGAAGCGCCGGAAGACTTGGGTACGCTTCAGAATCAACGGATGCGCTGGCAGCGGGGCTTGGCGGAAAGCCTGACCCGGAATTGGGGGCTGATGTTCAGCCGGCGCGGCGGTGCACCCGGTTGGTTCTCATTCCCTTTCATGTTGCTGTTCGAATGGCTGGGGCCAGTGATTGAGCTGGGCGGCTACATTTTTATGATTTTTGCTTTCTTCTTTGGCATAATTTCATGGCAGGCATTCGTGCTATTTATGTTTGTTACCATCGGTCTGGGCATCCTTCTATCGTTTTCGGGTTTGCTTCTCGAGGAAATGGCATTCTGTCTTTATCCAAAACCTCGCCAATTGATATTGCTGACGTTGGCGGTGCTGGCGGAAAATCTGGGATACCGCCAACTGAATACCTGTTGGCGCCTGATCGGACTGGTCCGCTGGATGTTACCCGGAGAAGGCAAGTGGGGTTACATGAAACGCAGTGGCGCATGGCAGCGAAAAAAGTGAGTATGCGTTTCTACCTGACGGGATTTTTTAGTGTGCTCTCCATCGTGGCAGATGTGCATGCAACGTCTATCCATGTTTGTAAAAGTCCGGCGCAGGTACCGCGATCCGCGGTTGCATCGACAATTCTGAAGCCGGACGGTGACACCCTCCACGAATTCATCAGCGTGGCATCCGCCGTAGAAGGATGCCGCAGTCTCTCATTGCCGGTTTCACCCGACAATGTGATCGCTCTCCAGCCAATTGCTGCGGACATGGCCGCCAGATTGGGCGACAACCCCGGTTTGCAAGGCAACAGGGTCGGCGAGCAATTCTTGATTAGCGAGGTTCTGGCCAGCGCAGATGACCCGCACCCGGCAGTGTCACCGATGCCTTTCAGCGCCAACTTGCTGCGCCAATTGCAACCCAGCGTGTTCGGAAGCGAAGGACGCGCCCAAATGACGCTCGATGACAATGGACTAACCCTGCGCTGCGCTGTCGGCAGCAGGCCTGCAGGCATCATTTTGCGCGGCCCGTGGTTTTTGCCACTGGCCCAACTCAGCATGGAAATTAATGCGCGCGGGCAAGGCACATTTGAGGTGGCTGTGGTGGACAGCAGGCGCGCAATTAACGAAGCACCGCTGGCGCTGGCGCCACTAGTCGCCGAACTCGACAGTCATCTGCACACGTTTGCATTACCAATGCGCGGGCTCGACCGCCATGCCTGGCACGGGTGGACGATTGCATGTCCGGTGAACGCAGCCCGATTGACGATCGACCAATTGCAATTGGTGCCCATGCCGGCCGAAATGCCGGCCCGCTCAAGCTGGGTCTGGAGTGCCAATACCTGGATCGATGCACCGGACGAGGTGCTGGCCCATGCCGAAAAATATGCGATTAAGACCTTGTTCATCACGGTGCCGCTGGCCGCTGATTCGGTAGCCGAACCAGTCAGGTTGGCGAAATTCATCGGCCTGGCGAGAAGCAAGGGCATTACTGTCTGGGCGGTCGATGGCGATCCGCATATGGTGTCGGACACCGCACAGGCAGGGGGCGCCCGGCGTGCGCTTGCCTATGTCAATTTCAATCGCGATGCTGCGCCAGAGGCGCGCCTGGGTGGTATGCAATTCGATGTCGAGCCGTATCTGTTGCCTGGTTTCACGTTGGCGGTGCCGGAATGGGAGCAGCAATATCTGAATTTTATCCGTGCCCTTTCCGCGGTTACCGGCGATCTCCCGCTCGAGATGGTCGTGCCCTATTGGTGGGGAGAGAAGGCAGATCTGTTGCGCACACTGGCGCCTTTCGTCGCTGGCTTGACCGTCATGGATTACCGTACCGACCGGGCGCAGATCATTCGATTCGCCGTTCCCTTTCTTGACTGGGCCAATAGCCATAACAAAAAGGTCAGAATTGCCCTCGAAGCCGGCCCGATCGCCGACGAAACGCAGCATCGATACGCACGATCGCTCAGCGGCGGTGAGCTATGGCAGGTCAAACTGGGCACGCAGGATTTTCTGCTTTTACTCAAGCAGCCGCGCAGTAATGAGCGGGGACGCGTGTTCCGGCGAACTAGCTCCGCTCAGGTGAGCGGCTCAGGAACCACCTTTCAAGCTGACCAGGCCCGACTGATGGACCTGTTGCCTGATCTGGAAAATGTTTTTTCGGCGTGGCACGGATTCGGGGGCATGGCGCTGCACGAGATCGATTAGTCGATTCAGTTCAAGTTGCGTCCGGGCGATGCAAGTAATCTAAGGAATCAGGAAAATGAAAACAAAATGACACCGCCACGACGGTATTCCAAGCAGCTTATTCTGCGCTTGTTCATCGTCTCGCTGGCAACGTTCGCCTTGGCGTTCGGTTTGTATTTGCGCTTCACTAGATCTGTCAACCACGAGATTTTCCCAGGCTTGCGCGGACCCCTCGAGAGAACCAGTGTGTCACTGGGCAGCCCAACCAAGTGGGAAGATTATTCCATCGGTGGTAACAGTCGCTTGGCAATACTGCTGACCGAACCCGATTCGGCCTGGCTTGGCCTGATTCATGGATTGAAGATAATTGGTGTTCCGTTCTTGGTAACGACCGATTATCAAGTTGCGCTTCGCCATTCCATAGTTCTTGTCTATCCGGTCATTTCCGGGCGAACGCTGCCGCAAAAGGCACTTTCGGAATTAGGCGAATTCGTGCGCAATGGCGGCACCTTACTCGGCGTGAATGTGCTCGGTGGCGGACTTGAAAAAGTGTTTGGTTTTGCCCGTGCTGAACCTACTCGATTACCGATAGCCATGATATTTCAAGGCACATATCCATTCGAGCAGCGCCTGACTGAACCGTACGAAAAACAGGTACAGATCAATGCCGCAACCGGTTCGGCGGACCGGTTCGGCGTCTATCGTTATTTGGAGCCGGCTGAACCACCATTGGCAACCTATGACGACGGTACTGCTGCAATAACTTACCAGCGGGTAGGCTCGGGCCACGCTTACGCTTTCGGGATCGATCTAGGTGCCTTCCTTCTGAAGGGCTACAATTCGCGCGTTGAGGGTGGTGCTCGCAGCTACGTCAATCAATTTGAACCCTCGCGAGACTGCTTGCTTCGTCTGCTGAAATTTATTTATCAGCGTCATCAACCAGATGCAGTTACGCTCGGTACGGTACCGGACGGACGTGATCTCGCCGTGATTCTCACGCATGATATCGACTTTAGTTATTCGCTCACGAATGCGCTGCAGTACGCCGCATATGAAAAAACTCAGAACATCAGTGCCACCTACTTTATACAAACCAAGTATGTGCGCGACTGGAATGACCAAGCATTTTTTAATCAGCAATCGACGCCGATCCTGACTCGTTTGCACGACGATGGCATGGAGCTGGCGAATCATTCTGTTTCTCACTCAAGGGTATTTTCCAAGTTTCCAATGGGCGACGGTACCGAAAGCTACCCAGCGTACGTGCCGTTTGTCATCGACCGTGACCATGCGAAGGGCGGCACGATTTTGGGCGAATTGCGCGTGCCAAAATTCTTGATTGAAAATTTAGCCGCGGTCCAGATTAATTCGTTTCGCCCAGGGCACCTGCAGTATCCGTATACGCTGCCAGAGGCGCTGGAGGCAAGCGGCCATCGTTACAGTTCGACATCGACTGCTAATGAAGGGTTATCGCATTTTCCGTTTCGCCTTAACGAAGGTCGTGGTGCGCTGCGCGAAACGTCCGTATATGAATTTCCCGTAACAATAGAAGACGAGGTGCTTCCCGCGATAGATTCCACCAACTCCGAACTGATGCGCCGCGCCCGGGCGGGCCAGCGCGACCCGGTGCTGCTGGTGGCCGAACAGCAG
>ENA-OFCI01000965-OFCI01000965.1-metagenomes-genome-assembly--contig:-NODE-965-length-14728-cov-2.813603_pt1 | contig 14728 bp, 14 predicted proteins | sample MGYA00153391_OFCI01 | MGnify analysis MGYA00153391
GCAGCGCCCGAGGCCGAGCGGGTGATCGTCTTCAACCCGCTGTCCCGGGCGCGGCGCGAGGTGGTACGCCACTGCGCGATCTGGAGGCACGCCGCCTGGGCCGGGGGCCAAACGGAATTCACCATCGAGCACACCCAGTATGCCGGCGCACCGCCCCAGCCCCTGCAGAACCCCCAGCACGCCATCGAGGTGATGACCGGCGCGGTACTGCCCCCCGGCACCGATGTCGTCATTCGCTACGAAGACATTCTGCTGGCCGATAACCGCACCATCGTCCAGATTCCGCCGTCCGAAACGCCCGGTGTCAACATCCATCGCCAAGCCGCCGACCACTTCGAGCTCGCCGCCGCTACCCTCCGTCAGCGCCGCTCCGTCGCTCCGTCGGCCCACACGGCCCGCGCCCGGCCCGGCGCCCAAGCGCTCTGGCAAATCGGGTGATGGACTTTTCGAATGGAACTAAGGCTTCTCTTTTGCGCGTGCGCCGTCGTTGGCTCGATGACTTCTCTCGCGTGGGCGACGCCGGACGAGCTGGTCGCGCAACAAGCATTCGAAGACGGCCGCGCGCTCTTTCGTGACGGCAAAGTCGCCGAGGCGTGCGACAGGTTCGCCGTCAGTCAACGGCTGCAGCCCAAACTCGGCACCCTGTTGAACCTCGCTATCTGTCACCAAAAGCAGGGCAAGCTGACGACAGCATGGAGTGAGTTCTTCGCGGCGCGTGCCAACGCCGCTTCGGACAAAAGGCCCGATCGCGTCGAGTTCGCCGAGGCGCGCATGGCCGAGATCGCGCCGCAACTCGCGCACGTTCGCGTCCACATAGACCCCACGAACAAAGCAGCAGGTACCGTGGTCATGCTCGACGACTCTCGCGTCGACGACAACGCGTACGACACGAACATTCCCGTCGACAGGGGTCCTCACAAAGTCTCCGTCAGCGCGCCTGGCCGCGAGCCTTGGAGTTCCGAGCTCGACATGGCCGGCGCTGGCGACAGCAAGGTCGTCGACGTCCCCACGCTGAAGTCACTGCCGCCGCCTCCATCGAATCCACCGCCTAGGGTCTTGGCTCACCCTCGGCGTACCGCGGGTTGGGTGACCGCCTCAGTGGGCGTCGGGGGAATCGGCGCTGGGTCCGTGTTCGGCGTGTTGGCCATCCTCGCACGCAACGATGCCGAGTCTTTGTGCGCTCAGAACCGCTGCGCTGAAGGCCGATCCAAGAACAACACCGGCAGATCCTTCGCGTGGGTCTCGGACGTTGCGCTTGGCGTCGGCGTGGTCGCGCTCGTCACGGGGATCGTGCTCGTCCTCACTGACAAGAACGCCGACGTGCGTGTCGGCTTTGATCGCCTCGTCTTTCGATTTTGATTCACGCGTTGTTTCGAAAGAACGCGTCGAGGTCGTCTGCAGAGACCCCCGCATGGCGCGCGGCGGCCTCCCGGTCTTCGCCATAGCGAGCCTCGAGCGCGCGTGCGTAAGCCCGCAAAAATGCGGCTTGCGCCTCGTGCACAGGGCGACTGAAGAAATCGAGACCCATGCCCAAGGTCGGCGTTGTCGCCAGCACGCCGACATCGATCGTTGGGCCGCGCGACAGGTGCATCGCGCGATCGAGCACGTTGCGAAGCTCGCGCACGTTGCCCGGCCATTCTTGTTCGAGCAGCCACGCGTGCGCCTCTTCGGTGAGCTGCGCGGGCGTGCGACCCGACGGCGTGAGTTGCGTCACGAGTTCGTTGGCGATGAGCGCGATGTCCTCGCGACGTTCGCGCAAGGGTGGCACCTGCAACGGAACGACGGCGAGCCTGAAAAATAGGTCTTCGCGAAACCTGCCAGCGCTGACGTCGAGCTCGAGGTCGCGCTTGGTCGCCGCGATGATGCGAACGTCCGACCTCTGCACGCGATTGCCGCCCACGCGTTGGAACGTCTTGGTCTCGAGCACGCGCAGCAATTTGGGTTGCACCTCGAGGGGAAGCTCGCCGACTTCGTCGAAGAACAACGTGCCGCCGTCTGCGCGCTCGAACGCGCCTTGTCTCGCGGTCTGCGCGCCGGTGAACGCGCCCTTCTCGTGGCCAAACAGTTCGCTCTCGAAGAGCGAGTAGGCGACCGCGCCGCAGTCGAAGACCACGAAGGGTCCCTTGTCGCGCCGACTCTCCGCGACGATGGATCGCGCGAGCACGTCCTTGCCGGTGCCGGTTTCGCCCGACAGCAAGACGGAGGCGTCGCTCGGAGCGATGAAGTCGAGCACGCCGAAGAGCATGCGCATGCCGATGCTCTTACCGATCACCGAACCGAAGCGCGTACGATCGCTCGGCATCACGGCCAGTTTCTGGTTGGGAGACTGCAGCGCGACTTCGACCTCGCCGACCACGATGACGGTTCCGACGGGAACCGCGGCTTCACGGATGAGCGCGCCGGCGACCTTGGTCCCGTTGGTGGAACCCAAGTCGCGCACCACGATGCCCTCTTTGGTTCGCTCGAACTCGCAGTGATACCGGCTGACAGTGGGGTCCTCGAGTACGAGCTGATTGTCCTCGGCTTTGCCCACGGTCATGCGCGTGCCGACCAAACGCGATTGACCCTTTGCCGCGCCTGACAACACGACCACACGCACGCCGATGCTCAGCGCGTACGCGGAGCCCGGGGGTCGTGGGGCGCGCGTCGTGGCGTCGAGGGTCATTGCGCTGTTTTTCCGATTCGGAAATGAACCAAGACGCGAGTCTCTGCGAGCGCGTGATCGTAGACCGCGACCTCGTCAATCTTGCCCAGAAAATTTCCTGCGACATCGAGCGACGCGTTGATCTTGTCTGGGCCGACGAGGTTGTTTTGCGCGAAGCCGTCGTATCGAATCCCGTTGAGATACATGCGAGGCGGGCTGATCGCGTCGCACTCGAACACGAGATGGTTGTAGACGCCTGCAACGAGTCCGACGCTTTGTTCGTGAACGTAAGCGACCAAGCTCGGCTGGTGCCACCGCTCGAAGCCGATTTGGATTCCCGCGTTGGAGCTGGGCGGGCCAAAGAACGCCGTCGTGCCTTCGATGCTGGGTTTGCGCAGCTCGGTCTTCTCGAAGATGCTGCCCCCGACCGCCGTCGACTGCGGCAAGATCCAAAGCTCGAACGTGTAAGTCGCGGGGCCGGCAAAATCGAAGGCGTTCGGGACGACGACCTTCGCCGACGTGCTCGCGAGCTCCAGCGCGGTGTTCGGGTCACCGAGGATGGCGCCAGACGCGCCCAAGGCCACGGTGCCAAGCAGTGTTGCGTCGGTGCCATGCCCAGACGAGTCATGAGCCGTGATGCCCGAAGCTTCGTCGAGGCGATAGTAGACGAGTGGTTGGTCGTCCAACACGGCGCGGGCGTAAGGCGATGCCATCGGCGCGTCGATGACCGGGGCGTCGACTGACGCGTCACCCGACACGAGCGGAGCGTCGAGCCCTGCGACCAGTTGGCAAGAGAGGGTGGCGGTCGCGACGATGGCGAGCCTCAGAGTCGCCGACACCGCAAACATAGCGGCCAGCATAGCACCGGTGAGAAGGGACTCGAGTCTCGGTCGTCAGGGCGTGCCGAACGTGAGCATCACGAGTCCGTTCGAGGGGCCATCTCCCACGGGCGCGCTCCACGTGATCGCGTCGGTCGACCGCGCGCGGCCGCCCGAGCCGACACGAACATAGGTGCCGTGACCGAACGCGACAGCTCCGCGGTGGTCACCTTTCGACGCGTGATCGGTCCATTGCACGCCATCAGGCGAGGTGAACACATGGTCGACGCCGAACGCGGTGAAGTGCCCTTGCGCGAAGACCAATCCCTCCGCCGCGTCGGGCAGGGTAGCCGCAGATTGGAATGTCACGCCGTCGGTCGATGACAACACTGCCGTGCCGCCCAGCGCGATGAAGGTGCCGTTGCCGAACGCCATGTCGGTCGACTTGACGGTGCTGCCTGTCGATGGCTTCCAGGTCATCCCGTCGCTGGAGTATGCCCGCGCACCTTCGTCGTTGGTGGTCGCGTACGAACTGCCGCCGAAGGCGAGTCCATCCCAAGCGTGCGAAGCGCCAGTGTCGATCGCATGATCGGTCCAACTCGCGCCGTCGGGACTCGTCACCTTCATCCCGTACCCGCCGACCGCTACGAATTTTTGTTGCTCCCACAACACGGAGCCGAACCAATTGGTGCCTTTGATCGGGCCGTGATCGATCCACGTTTTTCCGTCGGGCGAGGTCATCCTCCTCCAGCCGAGCGCCACGAATTGCGTCCCTGCCCACGCCGCCGTGCGAAGCAAGTACGGGTCGTCCCCTCCATTGGCAACGAGTGACTTGTCATCGATCCAACTCTGGCCGTCATCGATCGAGCGAACTGTGCGCCCGCCGTAGCCGACAGCGACGAACACTCCTGCAGACGAGCTCGCGTCAGGGGCGACGTCACGGCCGGCGTCTGCGAGAGGCGTCGCGTCACCCCCCGCGTCCTTCTCGACGCTCGCATCCGAGCTGTTCGGCGGTTGGTCGGGAGCTGCGGCATCCGAGCATGCGACCAACGAGGTGACCGCGAGAAAGAACCGAGTCGCAACACGCCAAGACATGGAGCGACTCGTTTGCACCGGACGTGCCGCGATCGGGCGCCCTCAATCCGGTCGACGTCGCCATTAGACATGGGTGCTTTTCCCACCACCGCGGGGCGATCGCCCCCCAGACCAGCATGCGGTGAATCACCGACTCGATCCAATAAGCCCTCGATTTCGTGGGGCACGGGGTGTGCTCTAAAGAGGCCATGCGCACGTCCATGCTTGCGATGCTGCTGCTCTCCGCGTGTCGGGGAGTCATTGGTGGCGACGATTCTCTTGGGGACGGTCCAAGCACGCCCCTGCTCCAATCGGAGATCCCGCTTCGTCGCTTGGCGGCGTCCGAGTACGCCAATACGATCTCCGACATCGTCACGAAGATGGAGCCCGCAGACGCGAAGGCGATCTTGGCGGCCGCGCAGCCGAGTCTCGCCGCATATCCAGCCGATGTACTCACGGCCGCACCCAACGAGAAGCATGGCGGCTATGCGCGGCTCGACCAGCTCGTTCAGCAGGAGCACATCGACGCGATTTACGCGGTGGCTGACGTGCTTGGTCAGCAAATGACCAATTCGCCCGCGCGCATCAAGACGCTCACCGGTGCATGCGCCACGGACGCAGATCCCAGCAACGACGATGCGTGCCTCACCGCGTTCGTGCAATCGTTCGGGACGTTGGTGCTTCGACGACCGCCGTCTGCCGACGACGTCGCTTTCTACCGGAGCGTCGCCAAAAACGGCATCGGCGCAGGAGCGCTCGCGGATGTGGTCACGGTCATGCTCGCTTCGCCGAGGTTTTATTATGTCGTCGAGAGCGGCACTCAAACGCTTGGACCGAACCTCTACGCGCTCGATGGATACGAGCTCGCCACGCGCCTCTCGTATCACTTCTTGCAGACGATGCCTGACGACGAACTCTTTGCCGCGACCAAGAACGGAGACCTGACGACCCCTGAGGGCTACGCCAAACAAGTCGATCGACTTGCCGCAGACCCGCGCGCGCAGGCCTCCGCGCTCGCCTTCTTTTCGCAGTGGTTGCGACTCGACGAGCTGGCCAAGTTGAACTCGCGCAACGGCGATCCGCAGTTCGACGCGTTCGCGGGGAAGGACCAACCCAACCCGCAACTGCGCGCCGAAATGATCGCCGAGGTCATGGATAGCGCTCAGTGGATACTCGCCCACGGCGGCACGATCGCAGACTTCGTGAGTGACACACGCTCCTATGCGCGCACGCCCGACCTGGCCCAAATCTACGGCGTCCCGACGTGGAACGGCACTTCGGAGCCGCCGCGACTTCCCGCGCAACGGGCAGGACTGCTCACGCGCGGCGCCTTCTTGGCCACGGGGACGGCCAACACGCGCCCGATCATGCGCGGCGTGTTCATGCGCACGGGTCTCTTGTGCGAGACCGTTCCGCCGCCCCCCGCCAATGCTGCGTCCACGCCGATCAACCCAAGCCCGGGGCAGACCACGCGACAAGTGATCGAACAAATCACCCAACAAAAAGGCACGGCGTGTGCGGGTTGTCACACCACGTTGATCAACCCGCTTGGGTTCGTCGCTGAGAATTTCGACGCACTCGGCCGATATCAAACGACGCAAACTTTCTTGGACCCAGGCGGCAAGGTGCAAGGGTCGGCGCCGATCGACGCGCAGACCATTCCTCAGGTCAACCCAGACGACCCGCGCGCTGCGACGGACATGGTGCAGCTGACGCAATACATCTTGGAGAGCGGCAAAGTGGAGAAGTGCTTCGCACAAGAATATTTCCGATATGCGTTCCGCCGCACCGCAGACGCAGCCGACCAGCGCGCGGTAGACGAGATCGCCGCCAACACCAGAGGCGGCAAGCCGCTGACGGAGGCGCTCAAGCGCGTCGTGATGCGTCCCGAGTTCAAACAGAAGGTGATCACGCCATGAGTGGATTGTCTCGACGACAGCTCCTTCGCGGGTTGGGCGGCTTCACGCTCGCACTGCCGTTTTTGCCGTCTTTGCTCACCTCCGAAGAAGCCAAGGCCGGCCCGCCCGTCGCCAACAAGCGCTTCATCAACTTTTGCAGCAATCACGGGGGCGCGTGGGCGCGGAACATGTTCCCGACGATGAAGGCGACCGACACCCGCCAATACGCTTCGCGCGACATTCGCCGGATGCCACTGACCTCCACGGTGAAAAACGGCAACACCGAGCTGTCGCCCGTGCTCACGGCACCTTCCAACATTTTGACGCCAGGCCTCGTCGCCAAAATGAACGTGGTTCAAGGTCTCGATATCCCATTTTACATCGCGCACAACACGGGCGGTCACCTCGGCAATTTCGCGCGCAACGACGGCAACGGCGCCGACGGCAACTACGTCCAGCAGTTTCCGATGCGCACGATCGATCAGATCATGGCTTGGTCGTCTTCGTTTTATGGCGACCTGTCGACCATCAAAAGTCGCGCGATCATCGTCGGCGACCGAATCAGCTGGAACTTTTCGAACCCTGAGACCAAGAGCGGTCCCATCCAAGACGTACAGGGGTCCAAGAGCTCACTTACTCTTTTCAACAAGATATTCGTATCGCAGGCCCCCACGCGCACGCCCGTCGTGGACCGAGTCTTCGCCGACTATCAACGGCTTCGCTCCTCCGACACGCGAATCTCTTCGGACGACCGTCGCCGTCTCGACGATCACATGCAGCGGCTCTCCGAGTTGCAACGACGACTCAACGCGAAGGTGTCGTGCGGCAGCGCCAAGCCCGTCACGACAGAAACTGGGACGCTCGAGCAACAGGCCAACTTCGACATCAATCCGGCGTTGCAGAAGCAGGAATACGAGCTGTTCAACGACGTCATCGTCGCGGCGATCATTTGCAATACCTCCCGCGTCGCGGCCGTCATGGTCGATCCCATCTTCTCCAACTACGTCGGCGATTGGCACCAGAGCATCGCGCACCACGCAGGCGACCCCAACGGCGTTGCGCAACAAACTCTCGCGGAGTCCTACCAACGCCTCTTTGAAGCGACGATCGTCGACCTCGCCAGCAAACTGGATGTGCAAGACGGCACCGGCGCCACCTACCTCGACAACTCACTTTTGGCGTGGTCGCAAGAGTGCGGCAATTTCACGCACGAGAGCCAGTCGATTCCGCTCATCACCTTCGGCAGCGCAGGTGGCTTCTTGAAGACCGGCAACTATGTCGACTACCGAGACCTCAACACCATCTTCGACAAAGGCGCGGGAAATCTTGGCGATGAGCAGAGCTTCCCGGGGATCCTCTGGCACCAATGGTTGGGCACGGCGTTGCAGGCGATGGGGATTCCCAAGTCGGAATATGAATCGCTCGGAGTCGGCGGATATCCGAGCATCAGCTATGTCGCGCCGGACCGCGCGAAGTTCTATCCGAACACGCTGTGGCCGGAGACCACCAACTCATTGCCGTATTTGACCTGACGGCAGCGCAGGACGCAGCGGTCTACTTCAACACGCGACCCATCGCGACCCGCGGCCCGTTGATGTTGAACGTCTCTTGCGCAGTGAGCGCGTGGACGCCCTTCCAAGTGGTGCCGTCGGTCGACATCAGCAGCTGTCCCTCGCCCGTCCCGAAGAAGCGGCCCTCTGCACAAGCGACCGCGTCGATGTTGTGACTGGGTTTGAACTTCGTCCACACCAACCCGTCTGGGGAGCTGTAGCCGACGTGAGGGGCGGATTGCGTGTAAGCGAGGAATTGCTTGCCATCGAACACGACGCCCGTCCCCATGTTGTCGAACACGGCATTGCTCGCGTCGGTCGTGCGCTCGTTGCTCCAAGTCTTGCCGTCGGCGCTCGTCATCGTGAACTTGGAACCCACCGCCACGAACACGCCGTTGCCGAACGCCACGCCAGACGTATCGCTCTTGTTGGGAAGGACGCCCTCCGACCACGCCTTGCCGTCGTACGTGCGAAACGTGCCGCCATCTTGAAAGACCACGTAGGTCTGATTGCCGTATGCCGTGCCGTGGTAGTGCCCGCCAAAACCGTTCGGCTTGGACATGTTCGCGAACGGAGTTTGTGCCACCCACGTGGAGCCGTCTTTCGAAGTGTAGGTGCCCTGATTGTCCGTCAAAATCGACATGCCGGCGCCATAGTTGATTTGTCCACCGTAAGAATCGAAGCCATTGCTCGACACAGCCGCGACTTGGCCGAACTTCTTTCCGCGGTCGCCGCTCGTCCACAGGCCGGGTAAGCCAATCACGCTGATCGTCCCCTGCGCGACACGGAGGTTGTTGACGTAGTCATCCCCCGGGATGTCATGGATGCTGAAGCTGTCCCATGTGGCGCCTTCGTCCGACGAAACGATGACACGGAAGTGGTCGCCCCCAGCGAGGTAGACCCACTTGGTGCATTGGTCTCGGATGGCAGGGTCGTCCGTGTCGACGGGGAGCGCTGACGGGCAGACGCTGGTGTCTGCAGCATCTATGGTGATGGCCGAATCCATCGGCGGCGAGACCACGTCATTGCCTGGGGCAGCGTCCACGCTGGCAGGCGAGTCATCGCTGCTGCAAGCGACGAGCGCGCAACAGAGCGTCAGAAGAATTTTGTCCATACGCACATCCTCTTCAAGGATTAGGCCACAACGGTCCAGTCCATCCGACTTCGCGCAAGACCGTCTCGGACTCTACCCGAGAGCGATCATGCGTCAACGGTAGCTTGCCGCGGCGCCATTCTGGGCCTGCCGGGGTGTCGTGCCTGCGACTGCGGAGGCCGCGGCGGAAGGCAATACTGACGTGAGCAAGAGTAGGGCAGATGCCCGATGGACTGGCACGTTGATCCGGCCGGGGTCGAAGAGCAGAGCACGCACGGGAGGGTTTCCCAGGAACCTGGGAGGCCTCGTCGTTTGCGCCGAGGTGCGGTACCGCAGAACGAAGGAGACGAAGTGACGCGGAACGAACGACGAGGAATCGGAGCGCGCCATAGTCGCTGCGAAGCGGGGGAACCGAACCGACGGGACCCCGTGGAGGGAAGGGCGCGCCGGGACATGGAACTGAAAGAGGGATAGATGGCAGAGACACCGAGCTCAGACCCCATCTCAACACGACTCGAACAGATAGCGACGCTGGCGCGGCAAATTCGGCAACCAACCACTTAGGACACTACGTCGCAGGTAGAGAGCTCACCGTGCTCGTGATCGCGAGCCCGAATGAGCGTGAACGCGCGACCGCTCTCACTCCGGTGGAGTTCATCTTCCCTGCTGGGTCGGAGTTCAAGACGTACAAGCTCAAGACCTCAGAGCTTCACCCCGAGGCGAACATCCCGGTGAGTGATCCAGACCTCTCATCACGGCTGAAAGCCGCCGCGGTGGACGTGTTTCACGCATCATCGCGGAGGGGATAGCGCGTCATCGCCGCAAACAAAAGCCGTACGAGATGCGCGGCAACGCCGTGTCCGGGCATGGCATCTTCGCGACTCGCGCGGTGGCGAAGGGAGAGGTGATATTCCACGGTGAAGAACGCGCGCAACGGCTCGTCACGGCGCGCCGCGCTTCGAACTGGAGCGCCAAGGATCAGCTCACGTTTCGCCGCTACGCCTATCCCATCAGCAGCGAGGTCTTCGCGTTCTGGGACGAAGACCCACGGTCTTGGGCGCCGCAGAACCACTCATGCGACGCGAACACGCAATTTGATGGGCTCGATGTCGTGGCGTCCAGATCGACCGCAGCGGACGAAGAGCTCACTCTCGATTACGGCGCGACCATGACCGAGGAGAGCGAGCCCTTTGATTGCGCGTGTGGTGCAGCTCGTTGCCGCGTCGTCGTGCGCGGACAATCCGGCAACTCGGTCACTGCGCGCGAGCAAGCGAGACGAGACGAGTAAGTTCAACCGCGCGACGTGCTTGCCAAGCGTGCGCAGAGGTGATTACTGGCGAGATGCGCAGAGCTCCTCTTCTTTCGTCCCTAATTCTCCTCATCGGCTGTGTCGGCGACTCCGCCGTGGTTTCGCCGCTTCCGTCGAACGACGCGTCGACGCAAGACTCGAGCTCGCCTCCGAAGGATGGCGGTGGTGGCGATGTCTCCGTGGCCGATGCAGCAGACGCCTCAGCCGTTTTGTGCGGCTTTGCTGGCGAAGGCTGCTGCGTCAAGCCGCTCGCGCCTTGCAACGACGGCATGATCTGCTCCACCTCGAGCAAGACCTGCGTCGCCAGCGATGCGTGGGCCGTGGGTCACTTCATGCCTCAAGCCTTCGTGCAGAAGATGGTCACCGCGCACTGGGACGGGAGCGCATGGGCCCTCGGGGAGGCGATGGACCCTCAACCGAACGTGGCGAACTTCTATCCGCTCGACATCTTCCAAGAGGGCAGCGCCGTGCGCTTCATCGCCAACGGCAACAACAACGCCGGCGGCAAGATGTTCGCGTGGAATTCGGTCATGTGGGTGGAGACAAAAGCCAACACCGCGTATAGCGCCCCGCTCACCAACGTGAATGGAATGCTACCCGTGCTCGGAGCGGTCTCGTCGATCGGCGGGGAGTTTTGGCTCGCAGGCAACGCGACCGTCTATCGGTGCGCGCAGAACGCAAGCAACTGCGCGAAGGCCGACATGGGTGTAGCCGCGAGTTGGGCGCAAGGCGCGTTTGGTGGCGTCGACACGACCGACTTCTGGTTCACCGACACCCTGAATCTGCTCCATTTCGACGGCAAGACGTGGACGAAAAACAACAGCGTGGTGCCGAGCGATCTGTTCGGGATGGGGTGGGTCTCGCCGAAGGACATTTGGATCGGCAGGACCAAGATGCGCCATTGGGATGGCGCGACGTGGTCTCCCGCACAGCTCATCGAGGGCGCGCCGGTGCCAGGCGCCATCTACAGCATCTCGGGCGGCGTGACGGATGACGTCTGGGCGGTCGGCAACAACAACAACGCCGTTTCGTTCGCCGCGCACTGGAACGGAACTGACTGGAAGTACTCCAAGGTTCCGCAGGGCGCGACAGGCATCGTCAAAGTATGGGCGCCCGGCCGCAGCGAAGCCTTCATGGTGGGTGACAAGAGCGGCCTCTTCAGGTGGGACGGCACCGCGTGGTCCGCGATGCCGACCCCCACGGCGAGCAAGACCGTTCCCGCGAACACCGTCATCACTTGGGACGCGATCCACGGGTCCGCGCGACCCCGACGCTGAGCTGAATCGAGTCTATTTTCCGAGCAGAGTGTGCATCGCTGTCAGCCACTTGCCGCCGCTCGTCGCGCCCTGACCGGTGTAGTCGCCCATGATGATCTGGAGAATTTTCATGTTCGACAGATCGATGATGTAGCAGTGCATAGTTGCTGAAGCGCTGACGTGCCAACAGTCACGTACGAGCGGAGGAGACCCGAGCAGACGACGCTCTATCAGGTAGTGAGAGAGAATCTGCATACGCTCTAGGGTGCAGTGGACGACGGCGCGATGGACATCGTGCTGCCGAAGTTCGTACGCAAAGAGCTGCACCGCGTGTCGTGCAACCGCGCCACACGTCTCTGCAGTCGTCAGGGATCCATTTCGCACGGATGATTGCCGCGCGGGCAACGGCAGGACTTCACCAACGAGACACGGTGATACGATTGTCGGATGTCTTGGCAAAACACACTGACTGGTGCCGCTGTTTTCCTTGTCCTCTTCGCGTGCGGCTCGACTACCGGATCGGTTGTCGATGCAGGAGCGACGACCGAAGCTGCCTATGACTCTGGGTTGGCTTCTGGTCAGTGTCGCGTGTCGGGCGATTGCACGAGCCTGGGCACGGCCTACTACTGCGGCGCGCAGAACCTCCCTCCACTGTGTGCTGGACAGTGCGAGCCTTCGACGGGGGGGACGTGTCAGGCCGACGCCGATTGCGCCGACGCGGGTGCGCAATCGATCTGCAGCAATGTCACGGCGCGCGGACCTTGTTACTGCAGTCGTGGTGGCGCCCAGCCACTTCCGCATTGCACGAAGGGATGCTCGTTGGCCGCCGACTGCGGACCTGGTCTCACCTGCGATTCGAAGCACCGCTGCGTCGCGGCGACTTGCGCACAACCCAGCGACTGCGGCAGCGCGAACTTCGCATGCACCAGCCAACAATGCGCCGCGAAGCCTTGCAAGCAAGACGGCGACTGCGCCAACTTCTGCGTCGGCGGATCATGTTCGGCGGTCATCGGCGGCTGCAATCAAGCCGTTCCGTGACGCGTTCGTTGTTTCTATAGTTGCCCAGACTTCACTAGGAAGTTCTGCACGGCCTGCTTGGCCCCACCAACTGAAATTGCAGATGCCCGTGGCCATGTGGCTCACGGCACCCATGGCGGCCACCTTCCAGGTCCAGCGGCCATCGCCCATCTTCTTCACGTTCATGGAGAAGCGAGTGTCGAGCTCACTCAGCCACTGGTCTTCTCCGAGTCTCTTCCACTTCAACATGGAACTACGGCGCCACCCAGTTTGCCATCTTCGGCAGAAGGTAGAGCGCCCAGTCGTCGCTCGACCCGTTGTGGTCGCCAGGAAGTTCCCGGTACAAGAGGGGGAAGTTTGCAGCGAGCATCGCGTCGCGATCACTGCGAACACCCGCAATGAGAAAGCTCTGGTCTTGGAGTCGCGCGCTGTGAGCGACGTTGATCTTCCACGCGGCGCTCGCGAGAACAGAGGCTACATTGTTGCCGCCTACGCCCTGGCTCAGGCCTGAATTTTCGATCAAAATCCACGCGTAAGTCGCGGCGTTCTTCATTCCCATTTCGTAGGCGAGCATGCCACCGGACGAATACCCAGCCAACTCGATCTTCTTCTGGTGAACCTAAAAACACGAGCGAACATGCGTGATGGCTGCGGTCACGGTGACGGTGGCGCCGTCTTGGGGGATGGTCCAGCACTGCCCATCGCGACCGCCGATCGAGATCGCGATGTACGCGCTCATGCTGGTTTACGGGCGCGCCCAATCCCGGTTCTGCCGCCGTGTGCTGTTACCGCTTGCGCTTGCCGGAGGGCTGTTCGGATCGTTTTGGTTCATCATCGTCAGCCCGGCGCAGGTCGAGCCGGTGATATGGTGGAACAGCGTCCCGTTCGGATTGCGGTTCGCCGGGGCGTTCGCGTTCGGTGTGGCGGTCAACCTGTGGGCGCTCGAGCGGTTCTTGAGTATGCAGGCCTCTGTTCTGGCGTTCATGGCTCTGGGCTTGCTCACGCCTTATCCGGACGTGACGGAGTCACTCTCGCTCGTCGTGCTGCCCTACGCGGTGCTGTCCTTTGGCCTGTCGCGCACGCCGTTGCTGGGGTGGTCCGGGCGGTATGCCGATTTGTCGTTTGGCGTCTATTTGTGGGGCTGCCCGATCCAGCAGATCGTTATCTCCGCCTTTGGGCCCACCATGCACCCGCTGCTGCTGCTGGGCACGCCAAACGATGCCCGCGTGCAGGCCATGCTGGGGCCGGACGTGCCGTTCGAGTTGGAGTGGGTCAGCGTCTATACCTTCCGCTGCCGCCGGCTGGAGCGGTTCGTGCACGGCCGCGTGCTGTTCGTGGGCGACAGCGCGCACCAGGTCAGCCCCTTCGGCGCCCGCGGCGGCAATGGCGGGGTGCAGGACGCAGACAACCTGGCCTGGAAGCTGGCCGCCGTGGTGCAGGGCAGGGCGCCCATAGCCCTGGTGCACACCTACGACGACGAGCGCATCCCGGCCGCCGACGAGAACATCCTGAACAGCACACGCGCCACCGACTTCATCACGCCCAAGACCGACGCCGCCCGCGCCTACCGCGACGCGGCGCTGGCCTTGGCCGGGCAGCACGCCTTTGCGCGCCCGCTGGTGAACTCCGGCCGCCTGTCCCACCCCGCGCGGCTGCCGGATAGCCCCCTGAACGCCGATGGCGACCTGTGGCCCGATTGCCTGCCGCCCGGCACGCCCGCCGCGGACGCGCCGGTGCTGCACCACGGGCGGCCCGATTGGCTGTTGCGGCACTTGTCTGGGCCGGGCTTCACGTTGCTGGCCTTTGGGCCGGACGTGCCCGCACTACCCGGCGTCAGCGTGGTCCGTGTGGCGCCCGATGCCTTGCAGGATGTGCGCGGGCTGGCCACCGCACGGTATGGCGCGCCGCCGGGCGCTTGCGTGTTGTTGCGCCCGGACCAGCATGTCGCCGCCGGGTTCCGCGCCTTCGATGCCCGGCGGATCGCTGCCGCCGTGCGCCACGCCACTGCCCAGCCAGACCCGGCGCAACGGGCGGTGGCCTGATGCCGCTCGATCTATCCCCCCGCTTGT
>ENA-OFCI01000968-OFCI01000968.1-metagenomes-genome-assembly--contig:-NODE-968-length-14644-cov-3.492083_pt1 | contig 14644 bp, 12 predicted proteins | sample MGYA00153391_OFCI01 | MGnify analysis MGYA00153391
CCGGTGAACACGATGAGGCTGTCACGTGGCAGGTCGACCGAGATGTCGCGAAGGTTGTGCTCACGCGCTCCCCGGACAACAAGGCGGTCGTGGTGGTATCGGACTGGGCTGGTGGTCACATCGGGCACGTCCGCAATCGTATGTGGCGCCACTGACAGGCCACACCTCCGCTCATGTGCCCGGGCTCCCGGACCAAGGTCCTTCGCCGTCCCGAAGCGCGAAGGGCCGGTTCCGGCATACGGTGCTGTCATGCCTTCGCATAGTTTGCCGATCGAGGACTACGCCCTGCTGGGCGACACAGGCACCGCGGCCCTGGTCGGGCGCGACGGCTCGATCGACTGGCTGTGCCTGCCACGGTTCGACTCCCCGGCGTGCTTCGCTGCACTGCTCGGCTCGCCAGACAATGGTCGCTGGCTGCTGGGGCCTGTAGGACCAGCGAGGACCACACGCAGATACGTGGACGACAGCTTCGTCCTGGAGACAACTCATGTGACACCAACAGGCGTTGTCCGCATCACCGACTTCATGCCGATCGGCGATGGTCGTGCCGACCTCGTGCGCAGGATCGAAGGGGTCAGCGGGACGGTGCGCATCCGCCATGAGTGGGTGGTCCGGTTCGGGTACGGCAAGGTCCGCCCCTGGGTGAGCCGTCGCGCGGACGCCCCCCAGATCGGTGCAGGAGAGATGATCTCGGCCATCGCGGGGCCCGACATGCTGGTGCTGCGAGGTTCGCGGCTCCCCCACGCTGTCGATGGCCGGCATGAGGACGAGTTCGACGTCGCTGCGGGCGAGCGCCTGACCTTCTCGACAACCTGGTTCAAGTCACATCACGAGGTGCCACCGCCGATGGACGTGGACGTCGAGGCCGAACAGACAGTGGCACGGTGGAACCTCTGGGCTCGCTCTTGCGACCACACCGGGCCCTACCGCGAGGCCGTCGTGCGCTCGTTGCTCGTCCTCCGGGTGCTGACCCACAGCGAAACGGGAGGCATCGTGGCCGCCCCCACGACCTCCCTTCCCGAACAGTTCGGCGGACCGCGCAACTGGGACTACCGCTTCTGCTGGCTGCGCGACGCGTCGCTGACCCTTGAGGCGCTGCTTCGGTCCGGCTACCACGAGGAGACCGTCCTGTGGCGCAACTGGCTGCTGCGTGCCGTTGCCGGCGACCCCGAGGACATCCAGATCATGTATGCCGTGGACGGCGGGCGGGAGCTGCCCGAGAGGGAGTTGGGTCACCTGCGCGGATACGCGGGCTCAAGCCCCGTCCGAATAGGCAACGCCGCCGTCGACCAGCGGCAGACGGACGTCATGGGAGAGATGATGGTTGCCCTCGATCTTGCCCGGGAACAAGGCCTGGAGGACACCCCCGAGTCGTGGTCGCTCCAACGCGCGCTCGTCACGAACCTGGAAAGCCACTGGGACGAGCCGGACAACGGCTTGTGGGAGATCCGGGGACCACTGCGCCACTTCACCCACTCGCGCGTGATGGTGTGGGTGGCGTTAGACCGTGCCATCAACGCCATCGAACGCCACGGGCTCAAGGGTCCGCTCGAGAGGTGGCGCTCACTGCGGTCCGCAGTGCGTGCGGAAGTGATGGACCGTGGATACAACGTCCAGAGAGGGTGCTTCACCCAGCACTACGACACCACCGAGGTGGACGCCTCACTGCTGGTCCTGCCCACCGTCGGGTTCATCGCCAGTGACGACCCGCGATTCGTTGGCACCGTCCGGGCTATCGAGCAGGACCTTCTGCGCAACGGCCTGGTGATGCGCTATCGCACCCAAGCCGGCGTGGACGGCCTGCCCGGTGACGAGCATCCGTTCCTGGCCTGTTCCTTCTGGCTGGTGGCTGCCTACGCTGGTGCTGGACGTCTCGAGGAGGCACACGCGCTCATGCGACGACTCTTGGCGCTGACCAACGACGTCGGGCTCTTGTCCGAGGAGTACGACCCGGTGAGCTACCGAATGGTCGGAAACTTCCCGCAGGCGTTCTCGCACCTGGCACTCATCCGCGCTGCGTTGGCACTTCACGAGGCTGACTGTGCACGTTCTGAAGGCACCCACTCCTGAAAGGACCATGAGCCCATGAGCAGCTCCTCGCACCTGTCCGACAACCTGTCGTTGCTGGCTCACGAGAGCAGCCTGCTGACCAGCACCGCAGCCGCGTTAGACGACGAGACGATACGAGTCACAAGCCTCTGCGAGGGCTGGACCCGTGCCCACGTGCTGTCCCACATCGCCCGTAATGCGGACGCCTTGGGCAACCTTGTCAGCTGGGCTGTCACTGGAACACCTCGAGCCATGTACGGCTCGCCTGAGTCGCGGGACGCGGACATCACTGCGGGCTCGACTCGAGGTGCCGTCGAGGTCTTGACCGACCTCAAGGACTCTGCGGCACGATTCGCTTCTGCCGCAGCAGGTCTCGATGGCGCTCCGGAAAAGGCTGACGTCGAGACGCGTAGCGGTCGCGTGGTGCGCGGGGCACAGCTGCCGACACTGCGTCTGCTGGAGGTGGTGTTCCATCACGTCGACCTTGACACCGGTTACACGTTCGCGGATGCCGATCCCAGGTTCGTCACACGGGCCATCTCGATCGCCGTGCAGCGATTCATGACCAGCGCCCAGGTGCCCTCGATCACCCTGCATGGTGAGGAGGGCAAGACGTGGTCCCTCGGTGACGGCGCCCACGACGTAAGCGGAACGAACGCTGCCCTGTTGCTCTGGCTGGCAAGAGGCAAGGCATACGGGGTCTCCAGCGCGGATCCCCTGCCCCTGTTGCCCTCCTGGGGATGAGCTTCCACCGGGTCGCTCCGTCGGCGGCCCTTGGTAGGAGTGTTGCCGAGGTGCCCCTTTCGTTGACCGAGGTCTAAGCCACGGGGGGACTCAGTTCGGTGGGCTGCAGACCAACGACGCCAGCCCGACGAGCGAACGCCACAGCCGCGAGGGCAGAGTGGACGTTGAGCTTGCGCAGGATGCTTTGGATGTGAGTACGGACAGTGTTCGGCGAGACATCCAAGAGCATCCCGATCTGTTTCCGGGACAGACCTTCTGTCAGACCCTCCAGTACTTCGCGCTCGCGTACCGTAAGGATGGCGACCGCTTCGGCCTTGGGTTCATCCGGTCTGTTTCGTTCCGAGAGGGAGGCAAGCACTCGTGTCAGGATTGACGCAGGTAGGTGAGTCTCGCCGCGCGCCGCACCCCGGACCGCAGTGAGGAGCGACTCGATAGCACCCTGCTTCCCCACCCAGCCCCGGACTCCCATCTGGACGGCCTCGGCGGCCCGGGAGTCGTCGGCAGCAGCGGTGACAACCACGATGCCCAGATCCGGGTGCTGATGACGTAGCGCGCGGCCAACCGCCAACCCATCCTCACCGGCGAGGTCAAGATCAAGGACAACAACGTCAATGTCCGTGCGTGAGAACAGCTCAAAGGCCTCTGTAGGTCCGGCAGAGGTTCCAACGACCTCGAGGTCCGGTTCATCGGAGAGCCGGCCAGCCAGTGCCTCCGCAAAGACCCGATGGTCGTCTATCACTGAGATACGGATGCGTTTCTCCTGCATGGTCATAGCCTCAACGCTGCGGCCCCGAGGCGAAGCCTCCAGAGAGGGGAGCCGCGCCTACGTCAAATGGACGAGAGCTGCATAGGTAGCGAGCGAACGCGTGCGTCAGCGCATGTGCACGGGCCAGGTCTCTGCCGAGGCATGAGTAGCCATCAGGGCGGCTGCCTGTAGACGGGAGTGCACACCGAGCTTCGTCAGCAGGTTCTGCACGTGAGTGCGAGCAGTACTTCGCTTTACCGACAGCTGACCGGCGATCTGTTCAGTGCCCAGCCCGTCCATGATGCACCGCATCACCTCCCACTCACGCTCGGTCAAGAACTTCAGCATCCACAGGGGATCATCGATGCGGGCGGGTCTGAGGACCTCCTGGAGCAAGAGCAGATCCACCGCAAGCTGCCCTTGATGGGCCATTTCGATCGCCGCGACGATGGCGCCGACCGGCTTTTCCTTGCCGACGAAACCCTGGGCGCCGGCGGCGAGGGCGTCCGCCACCAGGTTCCTGTTGCTCGAGCCCGAGAGCATCACGACCTTGGTGTCGGGACTCACCTCGTGGATTCGGCCAATGGCGTTGAGCCCGTTGGAGTGGGGGAAGTTCACATCGAGCAGACAGACATCCGGCCGGTGCGTGCGGGCAGCCTCCACCGCTTCGTCGGGATCAACGGCCGTTGCGACGACAGTGTGCCCAGTGTTTTTCAGAGCCATGCTCAACGCATCGAGCAACAGCCTGTGGTCGTCACAGACGATCAGCCTCATGAGGCCATTGCTTTCGAGCTCATGGCGGGAAGCTTGATCTGGGCGACCATGCCGCCAGCTGCGCCCGGGTTGAGCTCAAACCCACCACCACAGGCGGAGACGAGAGCGCGTGTGATGGTCAGACCCAGCGAGTTGTGGATCGGCACGTTTCCCATCCCTGGGCCGTCATCGATCACCCGGATGATGATTTCGTCGGCTGTGCGCGTCACCTCAACAGTGACGGCCCCGCCTTGGCCGGCCGCCCGAACCGCGTTGTCCAACGCGCAGCAGATTGCACGGCCGAGCGCCACCGGAGCGGCGACCGCCATGGCTTGTCCGGCGCTGACGAACGCGATCTCACAGCCGGCGGCGGGACGTGCGCGCACAACGCAGCGCCGGGCCAGGTCGATGACGTCAACTCTTTCGGGTGTGTCATCCGCCGCGCCTCCGATGACCCCTTCGACCATGTCGGACAGCCATTGTGCCTGGTCGAGGATCCCGTCCAACCGACGTTGGACGTCGCCGCCACCCGCACCTGCAAGCAGCAGTATGGCCGCCAACGGCTGTCGCAGGTCGTGACACAACGCACGCACTGTGTCGACAGACTCGGGAGCGCCAAGAGGATTCACGGTCGATGTGACTCCTGTGAAACGTAAAGCCGTCATGCTCCCTGCTCCCCAATCCAGCAGCCGCGTGCGAGACCCGATACTCAAGAACTGGACGCTCGCCGTCGTTAGCAAGGCCCGTACCAGATCCTCGACCCATGACACAATCTTGAATCCACTGTTACCTGTTCTTGACCTTTGTCAGCGTAGAACCTGTCCGCAGGCGCTAACAATGGTCATTTTTAACTATTGCGGCCATTGATAAGATGTGATCCATGTGCTACTCCGGTGAGGTGACTACTGGCGGCCCCAGTGATCAGCGCACCCTGCCACGGTTGTCGATCCGCAAGGCGAGCGTCGGGGGAATGGCGAACAACGTCTTTCTCCTGACCTGCCTGCGCACCGGCAAGCAGCTTCTCATCGACGCCGCCGACGATGCCCCACGCATCATGTCTCTGCTCGACGAGGGCAGTGGTGGCCTGGACACCATCGTGACGACCCACCGGCACTGGGACCACCACCGCGCTCTTGCACAGGTCGCCGAGCTGACGAAGGCATCGACGGCGGCTGGGGACGCCGACGCGGACGCACTGCCCGTCACACCCTCTCGGCGACTTGTGCACGGCGACACACTCAGCTTCGGTGACATCACCCTAGGCGTCATCCACCTGCGTGGGCACACGCCGGGATCGGTGGCCCTGGTGTACAACGACCCGCAGGCGCACGCTCACATCTGGACCGGCGACTCCCTGTTTCCCGGCGGGCCCGGAAGGACAACAATTCCTCAGGACTTCACCTCGTTGATGAGCGATCTTGAGGAACGGATCTTCGGGAAGTTCGCAGACGACACCTGGATCTACCCCGGTCACGGCCCGGACACCACAGTGGGTGCCGAGCGACCCCATCTGAAGGAGTGGCGCGAGCGAGGCTGGTAGCCGCCATCCCCCGCACCTCGGTCAAACACCACACCGAGATACCAAGCCGAAGGGAATCGAAGCGGGCGGACTGCCCCTTTTGTTGGCAATTGAACGGCTAAAGGTCATCTGCGGCAATCTGGAAAAGCGCTTCTTGGCCTCTTCTTATCCCTAGTGACTGCCTTTAGCCTGTGGCCACAGGACCCGCGGACCCCCGCACGGATCAAGTGACCCGAGCGTCGTTGTTTTGCCAAACAATGGCATCGTTGTGCTGCAGGGAGTCGCTTCAAAGTTGGAAGCCTTCATGCCTGCCGGAACTGTTCGCGGTCAGCGCCTCGTCGCCGCTACTGGTCGGCACGACGACGATGGCCAGTCCCTCCGTCGTCGCAGCCCGGTGCACGGATCCTGTCGGACGTCGACAGTGTCGAGAAAGTCAACTTCTGCTGAAGCGACTGGCATCCCCTTGACGCCCGCTGAGCCCATGGGGGCAGGAGCACCGCCCCCAGATGGCCCATTGTTCGGAAAATGAGCATGTCGAAGGGCTCGCCGCAAGCACCGATACGTCTCTGCTTGAACAGTATTGGGCCCGCACGACTGCGGCCGGAAAGATCGACCAGCAGAGCCCTACGACGGAACTCCAGCAGCCAGTTTCTGGTCGCGGGGCTGGGAACCAGGGCCAGCGTGCAAGATCGACGGTGTGTCATACGTCACACCGGCTTGGTTGTCAGACGCCTCCCGCGACCTGCGCCGGCCTTCGCTGCGCTTGTGATCCCGCCTCCATGGTGCGCCGACAGGGTAACCACGACAGTGCATTGCCCGTTCTTCACACCAGTGCACTGCCCAAAGGTTCACCTTTCCCGGCAGACGGTGGAGACGGTCAACAGTTCTGGGTAACAGCGGCACAACATTTGTCTTACGCACGACCTCTGGCGCAGTCAGGACCCAGCGGACCGGCCAGGTGCCGCTGTGAGCGCCGAACCAGCAGACGGTTAGTCGCCCTGCGCGGCAGCCCTCCGGCGCCACAGACCTCGAGACATGTGACGATGGCTGGCGTGAACAGCCTCCGGTCTTTCAGGGCTCCCACCGAGCTGCAGGAGTGACCAGGCGAGTGCCAGCTCCGCTGCTGGTCCTGGCAGCAGTCATCTCGGTCCAGTTCGGCGGGGCGCTGGCGGCCACCCTGGTACCCACCATCGGGGTGTTCGGGTCGGTGACGTTGCGGCTGACGATCGCGGCCGGCGTTCTGCTCGTGACGGTTCGACCTCGACTGCGAGCCCGGACCACCGCGGACTGGCTGGTGGTTGGCATGTTTGGCGCGGTGCTCGGGCTGATGAACCTCTTCTTCTACGGCTCGTTGGCACGAATACCCATCGGCGTCGCCGTCACCATCGAGTTCATCGGTCCCCTGGTCCTGGCCACGGTGCTGTCCCACCGACGCAAGGACCTGGTCGCCGTCCTCGGTGCGGCGGTCGGCGTCGTCCTGATCTCCGGGATAACGAGCACGTCCTGGGCAGAAGTTGACCTTGCCGGTCTGGGGCTGGCGTTCGCGGCGGGCGCCTCATGGGCGGCATACATCGTCCTCAGCAGTCGGACAGGGGCACGGTTCGCTGCGCTTGACGGGCTGGCCATCGCGATGACGATCGCTGCAGCTCTGGTCGCTCCGGTCGGCTTGGTCAGGGGCGGATCAGCACTCTGGGCACCGGACGCTCTCTGGCGAGGAGCGGCCATCGCCGTCCTGTCGTCGGTTCTGCCCTACTCGCTGGAGCTGATCGCATTGCGGCGCTTGGCTGCTCACGTCTTCGGCATTCTGCTGAGCGTGGAACCAGCCGTCGCCGCGCTGGCCGGCCTGGTCGTGCTGGGACAACATCTCGCGGCGGTACAGCTCATCGGGATGGCATGCGTCGTGGCGGCGAGTGGACTGGTGCTGGGGTCGAGGGCCGAGCCGTCCCCACCAGCAGCTTTGGCCGAGACCACGAACCAGTGAGGTCGATCGAGCGCGCAGGAACCGCGATCAGTCGGCTCGCATGGCCCGGTTGTCCTTTCGGCTCTTCAGCAGGCTCGTGATGGTCGTGACCACAAGGATTCCGATGATGACGGTCAGCGACTGACCTATGGAGATGTCCGGAGCACCGGTGACGGGCCGACCACCATTGATGAACGGCAGCTGGTTGACGTGAATCGCATGCAGGATCAACTTGACGCCGATGAACGCGAGCAGGATCGCCAGGCCGATGCCCAGATAGACGAGGCGTTTGAGCAGACCACCGAGAAGGAAGTACAGCTGGCGCAGACCCATGAGGGCGAAGATGTTGGCGGTCAGTACGAGGAAGGGCTCCTGCGTCAGACCGAAGATTGCCGGGATGGAGTCCAGGGCAAAGAGCAGGTCCGTGGTGCCGAGAGCGAGGATCACGATAAGCATCGGTGTGATGATGCGCTTGCCGTTCGCGGTGATGAAAAGCTTGGTGCCGTGCCACTGGTTGGTTGCCGGAAAGCGGGTCTCGACCCATTTCAGGAGACGGTTCTCCTCGAACTCGTCGTCGTCGCTCTCCCCCTCCCGGGCCAGCTTGACCGCGGAATAGACGAGAAAGGCGCCAAAGATGTAGAAGATCCACGAGAACCGGTGGATGGCCGCCGCCCCTAGCGCGATGAAGACGCCGCGCAGGATGAGGGCAATGACAATGCCGACCATCAAGGCGCTCTGTTGAAGCTTCTCGGGAACACCGAACTTGGCCATGATGATGAGGAACACGAACAAGTTGTCGATGCTCAAGCTGTACTCGGTCACCCAGCCCGCGAAGTACTGCGCTGCGAACTCGGCCCCGGAGAAGTACCACACGCCCAGTCCGAACAGCACTGCGAGCGTGATGAAGAAGACGAGGAGGCCACCGGTCTCGCGCATCGACGGGACGTGGGGGCGGCGTCCGATGATGAGGACATCGACGAGCAGGAACACGCTGGTAAGGGCGAGCGTCAGGACCCAGACCCACTCGGGAACGTTCAAGAGAGATAAGCCTTCCGGTCACGGTGCAACACCTGGTGGCCGGAGGTCTCTCCCGCCCATTGGCGGACCGGCTCCCCGGGAACAGACATGCCCGAAAGCTCGCTGATCCGTGATGACGAGGACGCCGCGTGGGGATACTCCCCTCCGTGGTGCGCCCATCGTCCCAGAGTCCCCGGGACAACCCAAATCAGCAGGCCGACTCCCCGCTTTCGGTCCCTGACTGCTATATGAGACGGCCTCAGGACGTGGCGGCAGTCATCTGCCGCAGCTCCTTCTTGAGATCGCCGAGCTCATCGCGCAACCTGGCAGCGAGCTCGAAGTGAAGATCCGAGGCCGCCTGGTGCATCTGGGTCGTCAGCTCCTGGATGAGGTTGGCCAGATCGGCGGCGGGCAGGTCGGCCAGTCGTCCGCTCGAGACGCCGATGTCAGCGGCCAGGGCTCCTCGGCCACCAGCGCCGCCTCGGGCCTTGCCTCTTGACTGGGATCGTCCACTGCCAAGCAGGGCCTCGGTGTCGGCGTCCTCGCGATCGAGCAGGTCGGTGATGTCTCCGATCTTCTTGCGAAGCGGCTGTGGGTCGATGCCCCGCTCCAGGTTGTACGCAACCTGGATGGCGCGTCGCCGGGTGGTCTCGTCGATGGCCTGCGCCATCGACGGAGTGATCTTGTCGGCGTACATGTGAACCTCGCCGGAGACGTTGCGGGCAGCGCGACCGATGGTCTGGATCAGGCTTCGCGCGGAGCGCAGAAAGCCCTCCTTGTCGGCGTCCAGGATGCTGACCAGCGAGACCTCCGGCAGGTCGAGGCCCTCACGCAGCAGGTTGATGCCCACCAGGACGTCGTACTCGCCCATCCGCAGCTCACGCAGCAGCTCGACCCGGCGCAATGTATCCACCTCGGAGTGGAGATAGCGCACCCGGACACCGCGCTCCAGGAGATAGTCGGTCAGGTCCTCGGCCATCTTCTTGGTCAACGTTGTCACAAGCACTCGTTCGTGTTTTGCTGTGCGTTCGCCGATCTCGTGCAAGAGGTCATCAATCTGGCCTTTGGTGGGTTTGAGGACGATCTGGGGGTCGACCAGCCCCGTCGGGCGAATGATCTGCTCGACAGCTCCATCACCCTTGGCAAGCTCGTAGGGCCCCGGGGTCGCCGACAGATAGACCGTCTGCCCGGTCCGCTCCAGGAACTCCTCCCAGCGCAGCGGCCGGTTGTCCATGGCACTGGGCAGCCGAAAACCGAAGTCGACCAGGTTGCGTTTGCGGGACATGTCACCCTCGTACATTGCACCGATCTGCGGCACCGTGACGTGGGACTCGTCGATGACCAGCAGGAAGTCCTCGGGGAAGTAGTCAAGGAGACAGTTGGGCGCCGATCCGCGCGCCCGACCATCGATGTGCAACGAGTAGTTCTCGATGCCGGAACAGGAGCCGACCTGACGCATCATCTCGACGTCATAGGTCGTACGCATCCGCAACCGCTGGGCCTCGAGCAGCTTGCCCTGCTTCTCGAAGGCGGCCAGCTGCTGCTCCAGCTCGGTCTCGATGCCGCGGACCGCCCGCTCCATGCGTTCGGGGCCCGCCACGTAGTGCGTAGCAGGGAAGACGTACATCTCCTCCTCCTCGCGCATGATCTCGCCGGTGAGCGGGTGCAGGGTGTAGATGCGCTCGATCTGGTCGCCGAAGAACTCGATCCTGATCGCGAGCTGTTCGTAGACCGGGATGATCTCCACGGTGTCGCCGCGCACACGGAAGGTGCCGCGGGTGAACGCGATGTCGTTGCGTGTGTATTGCATCCCCACGAATCGGCGCAACAGGTCGTCACGTTCCATCCGCGCGCCCACCTTGAGCCGGGCCATCCGGTCGACGTACTCCTGTGGGGTGCCCGGTCCATAGATACAGGACACCGAGGCCACCACGACGACATCGCGCCTGGTGAGCAACGAGTTGGTGGCGCTGTGCCGAAGCCGCTCCACCTCGTCGTTGATCGAGGAGTCCTTCTCTATATAGGTGTCGGTCTGGGCGATGTACGCCTCGGGCTGGTAATAGTCGTAGTAGCTGACGAAGTACTCGACGGCGTTGTCCGGCAGCAGCTCGCGGAACTCGTTGGCCAGCTGCGCCGCAAGCGTCTTGTTCGGAGCCATGACCAGGGTCGGGCGTTGCACCTGCTCGATCAGCCATGCCGTGGTCGCCGACTTGCCGGTGCCGGTCGCACCGAGCAACACGATGTCCTGCTCGCCGGCCTGGATCCGCCTGGTCAGATCGGCGATCGCCGATGGCTGGTCGCCGCTGGGCTCGAAGTCGGCGACCACACGGAAGGGGGCCACCGTCCGCTGGAGATCAGTTGTGGGACGCATGACTTAACCGTAAAGGTCACCACCGACAACGGTCACAGGGACATCCATCCCGTATGCCGTGCCCATGCGTCCGCTCTCCCCAGCGCCCCCACGATCCATGGACCTTTGGCCTCGGCGTACCCAGACGTCGTCTCTGCTGACTTCGCCACCCGTCGCTTCAGTGCGGCGTAGGCCTCCCGTTCCTCGGGGCTGGCGCTCAGCCAGTCCCGGAACAGGAGCGCGTAGCGCCAGCCAGGGCCATCGACCTGTCGCACGTGGACGTGCACGTTCCGTCCGGGGTCAGCGCTGCCGTGAAAGCGCTTCTGCCACGCCGGCTGATCGTCGAACCATGGCAGCGGATCGTCGTCAGTGTTGCCATCAATGCGTGGAAAGCCCTGTTGCTTTAAGGCTTTGACGAATCGGGGTGCATCGGCCTCAGCGAGGGCTCGTACGCCGATCTGTAGGTCGATCACATCCTTGGCTGTCAGACCCGGAACGCTGGTGGACCCAATGTGCTCGACGGCCATCGCTCGATCGCCCAGCGCCACCGTGATCCGCTCGGCGAGCCGAGCTGCCTGCGAAGGCCACGAGTCGTCATACGGCACGAGGGTCGGGGTTTTCGCCGGAGGGCTGGCGGAGCCGGTCATCAGGTTGTCGTTGAAGGCCACCATCCTCTCAAGCCACAGGTCATCAACCTGGGCCAGGAGCTGGGCCCTGGTCCCGTTGTTCTCCAGCCACACATCGGCAGCCCCACGGCGTTGGCGATCGGTGGCCTGGGCTGCGACGCGAGCCCGGGCATCAGGCTCGGACAGGCCCCGCCCGATGGTGAGGCGCGCCATACGAGTCGCTTCGTCGGCCCCGACGACCACGGTGAGGTGATATCTCGCGGACATGCCCTTCTCGACGAGCAGGGGCACGTCGTGCACCACAATGGCGGCGGGCAGCGCCGCCTCCACCAGCGATCGGGTGCGCGCACCGATCAGTGGGTGGGTGATGGACTCGAGATCCTTTCGCGCCCGCGCGTCGGCAAAGACGACCTCACCCAACGCACCGCGATCCAGGGAGCCGTCGGGCGCCATCACAGCATCACCGAAGCGCTCGCGGATCGCCGCCAAAGCGGTCGAACCGACTGCCACGACCTCTCGCGCCAGCCGGTCGGCATCGATGACGATGGCGCCGAGCTCCCGAAGCCTTTGCGCCACCGTCGATTTGCCGGCACCTATCCCGCCAGTGAGCCCTACGCGCAGCATGTCGGCAGCCTATTGCCTGCCCAGACGTGCACAGTCCCACCGACGGGAGGCGATCGGAGCGACAATCTTTGTCATCACTTCGTGACATACAACGGCGGAGCTAACGCACAGAGCGGCCCTACGATGACGATTGCCCGGCGGCTGATACGTTTCTCCGAGAACAGGCCTAAGCCCCACAAAGTCGCGGGTCCGCTTTACCGCTTCCGCACACCGGGAGCAAACCATTCGAAGGAGTAATCGATGTCCCGCAGATCCAGCCGGCTCACCGGCGTCGCCACCTTGGCCACTATCGGGTTGGCCCTTACCGCATGCAGCGGCACCGTCGCACCAACACCAGGCTCCAACTCGACAACCGCACCGGCTGCGGTCAAGGGGGGGACGCTGAACATGCTTGGTACGGGCGATGTGGACTACATGGATCCCAACATCAGCTACTACTCCATCGGCTACCTCGCTCTGCGGATGTGGAGCCGTCAGCTCTTCACCAACCCTGCGGTCGAAGGCAAGGTCACGACCACGGTCCCGGACCTGGCGACCGAGCTGCCGACCACGGCCAACGGTGGCGTCAGCGCCGATGGTAAGACCTACACCATCAAGATCAAGCAAGGCGCCAAGTGGGACACCACCCCGGCCCGGCAGATCACTGCCGCCGACGTGGTCCGCGGTGTCATGCGCACGTGCAACCCGGTCCAGCCTTTCGGTGGCACCCCTGACTACAAGGCTCTCATCGTCGGCTTTGAGACGTTCTGCGACGGCTTCGCCAAGGCCGGTAACACCCCCGCGGCCATGGCCGCCTACATGGACAAGACTCCCCTTCCCGGGGTCGTTGCCAAGGACGACTCGACGGTCACCTTCCTCCTGACCCACCCGGCCGCCTACTTCGTGGACATGCTCACCCTGGCGGCGTTCTCGCCCGCCCCGGTCGAGTTCAACAAGTACGTTCCCGGAAGTGCTGATCTTGCGCAACACACCATCTCCGATGGCCCGTACAAGGTCGACGCCTACGTCGCGACCAAGTCGATCACGTTCAGCCGCAACCCGGCGTGGGATGCCGCCAGCGACACCGTCCGCAAGGCCTATGTCGACAAGATTGTGATCAACGAGACGTCCACCCAGGACTCGGCACAGCAGCAGCTGCAGACCGCCACACCTGGTGCCGACATGGAGTTCGACGCCTTCCCGCCGCCGAGCCAGATCCCCGCGCTCATCGCCAAGGGCGACAAGCTGCTCAACATCGGTGAGACCGCATCCACCAACCCCTACGTCCTCTACAACACTCAGTCGCCGAACAACAACAAGTCGCTGGCCAACGTGAAGGTGCGCCAGGCACTGTCCTACGCGATCAACCGGAACAACATCATCCAGGTGCTCGGCGGGCCGAAGCTCAACGTCCCACTGACCCACATCCTGCCGGCTGACATCGTCGGAGGCGAGCAGAGCTTCGACCCCTACCCGTATGACGTCGCGAAGGCCAAGGCGCTGCTCACTGAGGCGGGGTTCCCCAACGGGATGACCATGAAGTTCCTCTACCGCAACTCTTCACAGGGCAGCACCAAGTCCTTCCAGACCATCCAGCAGGACCTGTCCAAGGTTGGCATCAAGGTCGTGGGTGTTCCCTCACCGAGCGCCGACTTCTACACGAAGTACCTGCAGGTTCCTACCGTTGCGCAACGCGGCGTCTGGGACCTCTCGCTCGCAGGCTGGGGCACGGACTGGTACGGCAACGGGGCGCTCTCCTTCTTCAACCCCCTGTTCGCAGGCAAGACGTCGTTCCCACCGGTCGGCAGCAACTACGGGCTCTACGACAGCCCGGCGGCCAACGCGGCAATCACTGCGGCGCTCAGCGCACCCACTGAGGATGCGGCGAAGGGCCTCTGGGCTGCTGCTGACAAGCAGGTCATGGCGGATGCGGCAATCTTCCCGATCACCAACCCCCTGCAGGCCAACTACCACGCAGCGCAGGTGCACAACGCGATCTACCTGCCCACCATCCAGCAGTTCGACCCGACCAATGTCTGGATCGACAAGGACAAGCAGGGCGGCTGATTCGACCCACATGGCACTACTAGAGGTCCGTGACCTCCAGGTGGAGTTCGACACCCCGGACGGCGTGGTTCGCGCCGTCCGGGGGCTGTCGTTCGACGTCGCGAAGGGCACCACGCTGGCGATCGTGGGCGAGTCGGGGTCCGGCAAGACCACGCTGCTGAACGTGCTGTCCGGCCGCATGGCTGCACAGTCAGGCGTGGTCTGGTATCGC
>ENA-OFCI01000969-OFCI01000969.1-metagenomes-genome-assembly--contig:-NODE-969-length-14644-cov-3.118514_pt1 | contig 14644 bp, 14 predicted proteins | sample MGYA00153391_OFCI01 | MGnify analysis MGYA00153391
TCGGCGACGCGCTGTTTGGATTTGACGAGATTCATAGGTCAATGCACATTGGGAGCCGATTCATTGGGATCGTTGCCGACTAACGTAGAGTTAACCGGGTTGAGCGCCGGGTTAGGCAGTGGGTTCATACGAAGAGAGAAATGTGTGAATTTGCCGAGGCAAGGAATTTGGAGTGGTTTTGTCTGATGATTCTGCGGCTGGAAACAACATGATGCCCAAATAATGCTCAAGATGAAACGTAAGGATTGAAGTATCAATCTTTAGATCCCTGTAGCGCTGATTGAGGCCATCAACTTTGGACAACCATAAGCCGTGAAATTCTTGCTGAAGCGCCACTCCAATTTCATCGAATAATCGCCAATCAGAGTCATCGGTGATTAGCAATTCTAGGCCTACAGACGTTTGATTTGTCCGTAAGTGTTGAATTGCGCTGAAATTTGATTCACTTTGATTTTTTTCATACAAAATTGACCCATCTGAAATGCTGGAAAGCCTTGCCCCGCTTGCCTTTTGAACAAAATGAGGGGTCAATTGATTTTGCAACTTGAGGGTCAAATTTGCACGCAATTCAACAAACAGACATTTAATAGCTTCGAAAATGAGAGGGAAAACGCTAGTACTTGGAGATATTTGGTAGCTGCGCTGACCTATTTTCCAAATCATTCGTTTTACCAAGTCCAATCAATCGCCAACGTATCCCATTGAAGATTGGAAAATTCGCGTGCAACATGGCCTACCTCGGGCGGACCAAATGCGTTCTGAAACCAGATCACCACTAGCGATGAATTGGATGCGCCATGATCGCGTGCCGGCGAAGAATCAAAGCTGCCGATCGACACGACCGGTGGCAGAAAATCTATCTCAGAGGATTTGTGCTCAGCGTCGTCTGTGTTGCCTTCGGTGGTGCGGCGATTGAGCACAGTGACTCTCTGCATCAATGGTGGAAGAATGACCGGACGATCGCCGCCTAGCGAAAACAGTTGGGCCGCTCTTTCCGTTGCCGCCTTGATTGGCGATTCGTTGAGGGAATCGTTCCGGGGGAGCCCGCAAAGCACGCCGCCATAAGTATGCGATTGATACAACGCCACCAAAGAAATCTCCCGCCCCAAGGCGAGCTGGGTATTCCACCGCTCGGTTTTGACGCGTGTAAGGTGCGCATCAATACCAAGATGCTCACGCGGTAGCGCCGCCCACGAAAAGGGCAGGATCAATTTTTCATCGAGGCCGCCACCGACCAAAAGTTCATCCATCATCATTTTTTCCATTTGCACTTTCCGGATTCTCGCCCAGCGTTCTCGGTCAATCCTTGCATCAGAGGAAGTAACGCATGTGTAAAAGCATGCCTGATTAGCCAGGACGAAAGAAAGTAAGCGTTGAACGTTGCTCTTCTTCTATTCGCTGTCGAGGCAATCGCCCATTACGCTCGACACGGACCGCCAATGACAAGGCGCTAAATAATTCACTAGCGAACTCTTGAGGTGCAGCCTGTATGGCAGAGAGACATGCGCTGATCCAATCCTGCGAACAATCCTGCAAACGAGTTTCGATCATTTCATCAGGAAGTAGCGCCCCATTGTCACAACATCGTTCGATCAAAAAGAGAAGGGGAACCTCTGAATCCTCGATAGAAAGCAACCATTCCTCGATCTCGTTCCATTCGTCATCGCTGGCAGCAATCTCAAACAGCCCTGCGTCAACAAGATCGTCTAAATCTAGCCAGGGAAAAATATCGTCCTCAACCCACGCCCCAAGCTGCGGCGGGTCAACAAGTTCGCCATTAAGGTAGCGACGACCAGAAGATAGTTTGTAAGCCATGCGATGGCATCAATAAGAGTTGATTTTTCTGGTTGAATTTATGCGCTGTTCGACGGAGCTTGGTTTGATCGGCCATATTATTATCAACGATACGCCATATCGTTTAGTGGAACAACCGAATGATGGCCGAAATGAGGGTATGGTAACTAGCTGAACGATGGCACAGAGCGCATAGTTCCAGCTAAAGTGTGAATGACACCGCAAAAAACAGGTATGCAAAAATTTAGTGCCGCAAGCAAAATCCATTTTTTCGTCGAGAATCGCTGGTACTAAAACGTATACGTTAGCCGTCGGTAATCTGTGCCAAGAAAGTTATTGACAACATCAATTGACACCAGTGTTACCCCGCCGGATATGGTTACCCGATAGACGGATTGACTTGTGGTTTTGCCGCCGCTCGATTCTCTTACGGTATCAATGAGCGTAACGAGCAAGCTGGAAACACTGTCACCTGCAACTTGATAAACGCTAGTGGTGGTCGTTGCGAAGATTCCACCAGTTGATCCAGTTCCCAGTGTGCCTGTGCTCCCGGCCTTTACGGTTGATGGATTGGTGTACGGCGCATACACCGTTGTGGCTGTTCCAGTGCTGCTCCCAGCGACGGTGTAGCTGCTTGCGTTGTAATAAACAATTGCCGAACCTGCTATCGGCGTCGATTGCCCATTAGCGGTCGCCGATCCGGTCACAACCTCAGTCGCTTTCAATACGGAGCCGCCGTTAAATGTTGCTGATACCGGTGTCCCAATGGTCAACGTGCCGGAGCCGGTAATGGGAGTGCGCGGCACCGGGTTATTTACGGTTGAATTGTCAACAAACCCTGTGACCGAAAATGTTTTATTGATCCCATTGTTGACCAAGTTTGCCATTGCCGTTTGAAATGGCACCGTCAAATTAGGATCTGCAATAGGCGCGGGCGGGGGAGCGCTAGACCCGCTATCACCACCACCGCCGCACGCGGTCAGAATCAAAGTCAGCAGAATCAACAAATATTTCACATTCATACGAACCCTCATTTTTTGTCGCACGCGGTCAATGATCTTCCAAAGAAGCCGACAATAGATAACACAAATGTCACGACTAGTGCATAGCATAGAACTGTACACTAGTTGAAAGTTTGGGGTGTGAAACGTACCCTCAGACAAAAATTCGGAATTCGTGTGAAAGAGCTGCGACTTGCGTCCGGCATGTCGCAGGAAGCATTTGCGGACAAGTGTGGTTTTGCTCGCAGCTATATGAGTAGAATCGAGAGAGGCAGCGCAAATCCGTCGCTAGACGCGATTGAGACGCTTGCAAGTGGATTGCGAGTAGCAGTGCTGGAGCTTTTTGTAGACTAAGATCACCGTTGCACAGTTTCGCTATTAACGTCGCAGCACATCCATTGCACAGAACAGCAATCGCCGTAACGACACGTCTCATGGTATCCCCCTTTCGTGTACACAATGCGCCGGGCAACGAACTAGCGCAAAGAGTCGGAACCACTGGCAAGTTGATTGACTCAGGCGTTGTCCATGGCACTCTCGGCTCACTGCCAAATATGCATGATCCTTGTATGGGTAGGATAATGGATACAAGAAAAAAATGACCGGAAAGCCGCGCCAGCGCTAACGAATGGCGGACGCCTCCTCCGCCACAGATAAAAAGCGCCTTCTGTAAACAAGGCGCTTTTTTTATGAGCGCGCCGAGAGCGCTGAGAATGCCAAGAGCGCCCACGATCAGCTCAATTTAAGCCAGTCATGCGGTGTATTGACCCCACTGGCTCAACTCGCCATCCGCTCGCGCATCAAGTTCGACAAACCATCGACTAACGCGACCAACAAAATCATGGCGACCAGTACGGTTCCGGTATCGTGATATTGGAGCAGGCTCAGATGGTAATAAAGCAATTGTCCCAGACCACCGGCACCGATAACGCCCAACACGGCGGCGGCGCGGATATTGTTTTCCCAGCGATACAGGGTGTAGCTCGCGATTTGTGGCAACACCACTGGCAGCGTGCCATAAGCGAACGCGGCGATTGCACTGGCGCCGTTGTGGCGTAATGCAATGTAGGGTGCGGCGGGTGCGTTTTCAAGGGCATCGGCGAGTAGTCGGCCCAGCACGCCAGCGGTGTGAAAAGCCAAAGCCAGCGTGCCGGGAAATGGCCCCAAACCAGCTGCGATCACCAGCATGCTGGCCCATACCAGCTCCGGTACGGCACGCAAAAAATTAAGTAACGCGCGCGCAATGCGTCGCATTAATACGCCATTCATGCCGGCAGCCGGTACGGCGATGACGACTGCCACTAACAACGCGATTAGCGTAGCTAAAAACGACATTGCGATGGTTTCGATGGTTGCCCATGCGACTTTTGCTAAAAATCTGGAATCTGTTTCCAGTGGAAAAAAGCCGGTAAATAAATCCAGCATTTTTGCAGCAGATTCGATTGAAAACAAGCCGCGCCATTCACCGCGCAGGCTGGCAAACGAGGCAATGACCAACATTGCAATCGCCAAAAAGATCACGCCAGCCCGACGACGCGGTGGAGGTGGCATCGCCGTTACCGCTGCCGTTCCAGCTTCAGTTTTAGGGGGCGAGGATACCTGAGTATTTAATCCAGCCATGAGCGTAGCTGCTTGCTGATAATGTCTGCGATCCAGACCAGTGCCACGAACGCCGCCAGCATGGTCACCACTTGCCCGCCGGCCAACATGCGCATCGACAGATCCATTTGCTGCCCTAATCCGCCCGCGCCGACAAAGCCCAAAATGACGGATGAGCGAATTGCGCACTCCCAGCGAAATACCGTGTAGGAGACCATCTCGGGCAAGCAATTGGGCAGCGTGGCATACAGGAATGCTTGGCTGCGCGAAGCGCCATTAATCAATAACGTATCGGTGGTGCGTGCGTCCTGAGATTCCATGATTTCCAAAAATACTTTACCCATCATGCCGCAGTATGTGAGTGCTATGGCCAGCACGCCAGCGGTATCACCCAAGCCGATGGCGCGCACAAACAGCAGCCCCCACACCAGTTCGGGAATACTGCGCAGCATGATCAGCAAGCCGCGCACCGCGTGGCGAATTATTTTGGGTAACCACGCCGCATGGTTTTGACTTTGCCCTTGCCCTCGCCCTCGCCCTTGACTTTGCCCATGCCCAAGGCGGGAAATCGACAGGGTACGGGTGGAAATCAATGCCAACGGCACTGCAAAGATCAACGCCAGCGTAACGCCGGCCGTTGCAACAGCGATGGTTTGCCAGGTTGAAGCCAGGATCAGCTTTAAAAACGGTGCATCATGCGCAGGCGGGAAAAACGAGGCGAGGAATTGTCGGGTTGCTCTGAGGCTGGATTCATCCAGCAGCGTCCATGGTTTGAATTCAGTGACGACCAAGCAACCCATGATCACAAACACCAGCACCCAAGTAGCTATCAGCCGCTCATGCCAGACGGGGTCGGGTATTGATGCGCTACGGCTCATTGTCATCATCAAAAACAACGCACTGCGGCTGGCGCGGATACCACGGCAGGTAAGTCATCAACGGTGGTTTTAACCGTGCTTGCTGCTACCTCAAACTCTGCACCGTAAAGATCGGCGAGTGTTGCTTCACCCACCAAATGGGTGGGCAGATCAAAATGTATACGTCCTGCTTTCAGACCAATCAACCGGCCAAAGCGTGCACGCGCAAGTTGTACATCGTGCAGGCTGACGACCAGTGTCGCATGGCGTGCGTTGGCCTCGTCCTGAATGGTTTTGAGCGCGGCTAAACCCAGCGCCGGATCCAGCGCCGAGACGGGTTCATCAAGCAGCAACAGCGGTGCTGCGGAAAACATCATGCGCGCCAAGCCCACGCGCTGGCGCTCGCCGCCAGAAAGTCGATCACAACGCAGCCATAATTTGTCTTCAAGCTTAAAGCGCATTAATGCCGCAAACGCCAATGCGGCGTCTTGAGGTTTGTAAAGCGACCATAGCGAAGCCAGCAAGCCGGTATGAGCGAGGCGGCCTGCTAATACCGCATTGACGACTCGCTGGCGTGGCGGCAAAGGCGGCGCCTGAGGCGCTAAAAAAATACCGCCGCGCAATTTATGCAGTGCTGATTTTGCGAGCGCCCAAGGCAGGGTGTTGTTTACGCATAGCGTCCCGCTTGTCGGCTTGATCGCACAAGCCAAAGTGTGCAGAAGCGTGGTCTTGCCGGCGCCGGAAGGGCCAATGATCGCAATCTGCTCACCCGACGTAATATCAAGCGAAATGTCATCGAGAATCGTGCGCATGTCGTCGCCACGACCCAGCTTTACGGTGAGATTTGAAAGCGAAATTGTCATGGTCACGGTGCGGGAGGAATCAGCGACAGGATCAGAAGTTGTGTGAGGAAACTTGAGAAGCTGTCGCGGATGACAATCTATGTCTGCACTAAGTGCCGTTTATTTCAGCAACCCTGCCGATAAAGCGGCTTCTTCAATGCCCTTGTAATTCGCCGCTTTAGTGGGAATAAAGCGTGAGGCGCGCTGTAATTTCAAAATTTCAGCATCGGCCGGATTTTTGAGGTCAAGCGCTAAAAATGCGTCGGTGATTTTTTTGATCAATGCAGGATCAAGATCGCCGCGCACCGTCCAGTTGTAATCATAGTAAGGCGGGGTGGTGTAGAACACGCGCACTTGTTTGTCATCGATTTTTTTCTCGGCCAACATTTTTTCGTAAACGGAAATATTCAGTGCGCCTGCGTCGACTTTACCGCCCGCTACCTGCAGCGCAGTGGCATCGTGGGCACCCGAAAAGGCTATACGCTTGAATGTTTTGTCGGGGTCCAGACCTGCCTTGAGCAAAAATGCGCGTGGCATAAGATGGCCTGAAGTGGAAGAGGGCGCTCCGAAGGTAAAAGTTTTGTCTTTCAAATCTTTCAGACTGTTGATGCCGGAGCCTGCCTGGGTAATGAAGACGGAACGGAATTTTTCATCTTCTTCACGCTGCACAATCGGGATCGCTGTTTTATTGGTCTTGAGGTAAGCCTGTACAAAAGTAAATCCGCCATACCAAACCATATCGATTTTTTTAGCAGCAAGCCCTTCGACCGTGGCGGCATAATCCGACACAGGCGTAAATTCAACCTTCATGCCGATTTTGCTTTCCAGATATTTGCCGAGCGGTTCAAATTTTCGCTGCAGTTCAGTGGGGTTTTCGTCGGGAATAGCCGACACTTTGAGCGTGGTTTGAGCTTGCGCTGCTAATGCAGACAAGACAGCGATACCCGCGAGCAAGGTTTTTAATACGGTGGAACAGCGAAGCATAGTCATGGCAAACTCCAGAAAAAATCGATTTGAAACAATAGAAACGATATAAATAAAATAATCGGATATTGAAACGGCACGCAGCTCTGAATCGTATTGTAGATTGGAAAATAACGCTACACTCTTGCTATATTAATTTGCGCTAACGTCTCAATCAGATGAAAAAACGATGATTGCCCAACCACCCCCGACACCCTCGGTGAATCCATTGGATACATCCGAGCCATTGCACTCATCGCACCCGGCACATCCAGCAAGGCATCCGCATAATCGTATTGTTGATCATTTAAAAATTGATGAAGCGGCCGAACATGCAAAGCTGGTAAAAAATCTGCGTGCCACGCCGGCCAGTATTGAACCAAAATATTTTTATGACGAGCTAGGCTGTGCACTATACGCCGCCATTTGCCAATTGGATGAGTATTATCCCACTCGTACAGAGCGCGCTATTTTCCAGACCTATCGCAACGAAATTGCAGAGGCCATGGGGAAAGTCGATACGTTTGTGGATGTGGGGGCTGGCGATTGTTGCAAAGCATTAAGTTGGCTGCCTTTTATTGAGCCAGCACGCTATTTGGCTGTGGATATTGCGGGGCCTTCACTGGAAAGTGCGTTGGCGACGATGGCGCCAGAATTTCCCGATACAGAAATGCTTGGACTGGCCACCGATTTTTCGGCAAACCTGGATATTCCCGGCGAATTGCTGACCGGGCGTGTGACCTTGTTTTATCCCGGATCAAGTATCGGTAATTTCACGCCGGATGCGGCGGTGGTGTTTCTCCGGCAGATGCGCCGATACGCTACCGGCGGTTTGCTGATTGGTGTTGATGCGAAGAAGGACAAGGCAAGACTTGATGCCGCTTATGCGGATTCGCTGGGCGTTACCGCAGCATTTAATTTAAATGCGTTGCGGCATATCAATCGCGTGATTAAAAGTGACTTCGATGAAAAAAAATGGCGTCATGTGGGTCAATACAATGCCGGTCTGGGACGCATCGAAATGCATTTGCAATCAATCGAATCGCAGGTGGTCAATATTGATGGCATTGCGCGTACTTATCATGCGGATGAGCGAATTCATTCCGAAAATTCCTATAAATATGATGAGCATGAGTTCACAGCCATGTTAGGCGAGGCGGGCTTTGCCGAGGTGCGGGTCTGGACCGATCATGAGCGCGCGTTTTGGGTTTTTTACGCGGCTTAAAAAAGCAAGAAATCGCTGCGGGCTGTGGGCTGCCGGCTATGGCTGGTGCACTCACTCGCCATGATTGGCAAGCGTGTCCGCCTTATTTCGGGCCAGGCGTAAACCGCTAAATTGCCAGCGTGCATCGGGCGGGAAAAAATTGCGGTACGTGTGGCGAATATGCTGCTGTGGAGTGGCGCATGAACCGCCACGCAATACAAACTGATTGCACATGAATTTGCCGTTGTATTCGCCAACCGCACCCGCTTCGGGGACGTAACCGGGATAGCCGAGATAGGCGCTAGCCGTCCATTCCCACACATCGCCAAACATTTGCTGGGGATGATCCGACAGCGCCTCTTCACGCATCGCCAGTGGATGCAAGGCATGGCTTTCCTGAAAATTGCCGATAATTGTGGGGCTTGATGCAACCACCTGTGAGGCCGCATGCTCCCACTCAGCTTCGGTCGGCAGTCTTGCGCCCCGCCATCTAGCATACGCGTCCGCTTCAAAAAAATTGATGTGACAAATGGGGGTGTTGGCATCTATTTCGATCATGCCATGCAAGGTATACGTGAGCCATTTTTGCTCATGCTGCTCCCAATACATCGGCGCTGCTGCCTGGCTCGCATGCACCCAATCCCAACCCATTGATAACCACAGCTCGGCCCGTTGATAGCCACCGTCAGCGATAAATGCAGCAAAATCACCATGCGTGACCGGATGCGAGGCCAGCTCGTAAGGTTCTAAAAATACAGTGTGCTGCGGGGATTCATTATCAAATGCAAAATGCTTGCCGATATGACCCATCTTAATCAGGCCACCTTCGTATTGATGCCAGCGCGGCTTGCGTGCTTCAATCGCAGTGAGCGGCCAGCGTGCTTGATAGGCGGGCCTCAGCGGGTTTTTTGACAGTAAATGTTTTAGATCGGTAAGAATTAATTCCTGGTGCTGCTCTTCATGATTGCAGCCCAGCCAGGCCAATTCCACTAATTCATTATTTAATGGCTGATCATCTCCCAGGTTTGACAGGAGTTGCACCATTTGTTCGGTGATCGAATAACGGTAGGCCAGCACGGTTTGCAAATCAGGTCGCGAGATCAAACCCCGCTCTGCGCGCGGGTGTTTATCACCAACACCGTTGTAGTACGAGTTAAATAACACCTTAAACGACGGATCGAACGGCTGATAATTGGGTTGCCAGCGCGCAAGAATAAAGGTTTCAAAAAACCAGCTCGTATGGGCGAGATGCCATTTGGCGGGGCTGGCATCGGGCATGGATTGAAGCACGGCATCTTCATTGGAAAGCGGTGCAACGAGCGCGGATGTTTGCGCGCGCACCTTCAGAAATCGAGATAACAAAGCATGATTTGCACCTGCCTGCGATTTAAAGGCGTGATCGCAAGAAGCTGCGGTGCGGTTGCGAGGATGTTGTGCCATGTTGTCTCCCGTAAAATTCAGTACTTTATGTTGGATGCTTTATACATAATGCGGTGTTTTTAAAGAACAACTACTTTGGCGGGTCCCGCGGTGACTTCGCCAATCACTGCCGCATGATTGAATCCATCGGCTTTAAAAATCGCTAAAACTTCATCAACCACAGCCGGATCACACGCCACCAACAAGCCCCCCGAGGTTTGCGGGTCAGTCAATAAATCGCGATGTTCCTGAGCAAATTTTTGATCAATGCTCACGTCATGCCCGTAACCGTCCCAATTGCGACTTGAGGCACCCGTTACAAAACCATCTTTAGCCATTTGCAGCACGCCGGGGATTAGCGGCAGTTGGTCAAAATAAAGCGTGGCGCCCGCTTTGGAGCCGCGACAAAGTTCAAGCAAATGGCCGAGAAGCGCAAAACCGGTCACGTCGGTCAATGCGCGAACGCCAGGCAAGGTGCCGAGCTGTATACCGGGCTTGTTCAGCTTGGTGGTAGACGCAATCATGGCGGCATAACCCTCGGCGCTCAATTTTTCTTTTTTCAGCGCAGCTGACAGAACACCGACGCCAAGCGGTTTACTCAGAATTAGCTGGTCGCCCGGCTTGGCACCTGCGTTGCGCTTCAAGTTTTTGGGGTTAACGATACCAATCGCAACGAGGCCATAAATCGCTTCTACGGAATCAATCGTATGGCCGCCTGCAATCGGAATGCCCGCATCACGGCAAACAGCCTCGCCACCGTCAAGAATCAATTTGATCTGATCCAGCGGTAGGGTATTGATAGGCATGCCGACGAGTGCCAGCGCAAACAGTGGCGTACCACCCATGGCGTAAACATCCGAGATCGCATTGGTCGCCGCAATGCGACCGAAGTCGTACGGATCATCCACAATCGGCATGAAGAAATCGGTGGTGGCCACGATAGCCTGGGTATCGTTGATTTGGTACACCGCTGCATCATCAGACGTCTCAATGCCAACCAATAACTCTTTCGGTATTAAGGGATTGCCTGATTTTGAAATAATCTGCTGCAAAATGGCGGGCGCAATTTTGCAGCCGCAGCCGCCCCCGTGTGAAAGCGAAGTAAGACGCGGAATGGCAAGGCCCGGAATGTTTTTGATTTCGGTTGGGGCGTTCATGTAATTCTCCGGAAAGGGCAAGCAATAAACTGGAAAGGGATGAAAAACTCTACGCTGGCAAGTCAGCTTCGGTTTCAATAAATCTGACTGACACTTTAGTTCGAAACTTCAGTCTGGCGATTAAATATCTCGGACCAACGAGCTTATGATGTTTTTTAGTGCATCGCGTTCGATAGAAGGCAGAAATAGTTTTGCGCGGGCTTGACACGCGATGTTGAGGCGTAATAAAAAATTAGCATCGGTCAAACTTTTTTGCAGCAGCGCCGCCAGTGCTTTGGCGTCGCCCACCGGAAAATAACCCGCGTAATTTTTTCCCAGCATGCCGATGTTACCGGACATTTCAGAAGCCAATACAGGCGTGCCAGAGACGATCGCTTCTACAATCACGTTTGCGCCGCCTTCCATGATGGAAGGGTGCAACAACACATGCGAACGCTTGATGGCCGCGCGGGTAAGTCCGTGAGAAAGTTGGCCGACCCAATGGTAGCGGGCATCTTCAGCCATTTTTGCCTTGGAAGCCTCAGCCAGGCTTGTGTTCAGTGGTGAGCCAATATGCAAAATATGAATAGGTGCATCTACCGGGAGATGATTGAAAATATGCAAAATGGTGGACGGATCTTTCTCGGCGCGCAAATGGCCGACGACCACGCAATTTAATTTGCCTGCTGGTTTAGCTGCGGCAACCAGCGGTTTTGCAGATTGAAAAACAACATGGGTTTTTTTGCGATAGGGCATAGGAACATGTTGAATCGCATCTTCCTGGAGCACGATAAGTGCATCTGCAATACGCAGCGACTCCTGCGCTTCGGCATCATGCGGTAAATCTTTGTAGAGGTCGGTGCCGGTGAGGACGACGATAATAGGTTTGTCAGGATGTGTCAGCCGGGATTGCTGGATAATGCCTGCGCTTCGGCGCGCGTGTAGTGCAATCAGAAGCTCGGATGTTGCGGAAGTATCAGGCTTAGGCATGCGGGAATCGCCTTGTACAATGACCTGATAATCACGCGATAATAATGATTGCCAACGATGTGCCGTACGCCAGTTGCCGTTGTTGGCGTCGGCTTGATAGGGCGTGGCAATCTCGATAATTTTCCGGTGTTGAGGCACGGCGAGTGAAATATTGAGTGTGATGTTTAATTAAATGCGCAAGCTGTATGACGGTCAAGGTCAAGATAAAAAATGGATAGCTTCCCGCAAGACGCGATTAGCCTGAACGAAGCATTGTTAGTTCAAAGAAAGTATACGCTGAACCTTTATGCGGACTTGCCGACGCTACTGTGGACGCCTGCGTCTGTGCCGTATCTTGCGCATATCAATCCGCCACTTTGGGAGCTGGGCCATATTGCCTGGTTTCAGGAGTATTTTGCGTTGCGCCAGCCATTGGCAAGCGGGGTCGGCAGTTTGCTGCCTTCATGTCGCGCGTATGCAGATGCGCTGTTCAATTCGAACACGGTTGCACATAATGATCGATGGACAAATCACTATCCGCCGCGAGTTGAAGTGCTGGACTATATGCAAGCCGTGATGACGCGTTTATGTGAGGCTTTTCAATGTGGCGTCCAGGCCGAAGTTGAAGATGGCTATGCAGATGGATTGCATAAGCGTAATGCCTATCTGATGTTAGCGCACGAAGATATGCATCAGGAAGCACTGGTGACGACGCTTGCAGCGCTCAATTTGGCGATGCCGACTTTTGTACCGCAGCCAAGAGCGCAATATGAGGCGGCACGCGATATTGAATTTGCCGGCGGCGCGATTGAAATGGGCCGGCATGATGCGCGACGCTTTCATTTTGATAATGAACTGCCGCCGATGTTGGTCCATGTGCGGCCATTCTCTATCGCGTCACAGCCTGTTACAGCAACTGAATTTGCCGATTTTCAGGCCAGCGCCGATTACCAAAACGAAAACTGTTGGTCTGCTGCGGGGAATGGTTGGCGCGCTTCTCAGACCACACCGGCCTTTGAATTAAAAACACCATGCCGGGGATTAGCAGCCATGCATGTGAATTTTTTTGCTGCTGAAGCTTATTGTCGGGCGGCAAATCGTCGCCTCCCGACTGAGGCTGAATGGGAGTTTGCAGCCGTTAATTCGCCTGAATTCTGGGCAAGTGTAGGCGATGTTTGGGAATGGACCGCCTCATTGTTTACGCCTTATGCCGGATTTAAGCCAGGCATCTACACAGAATATTCTGAGCCGTGGTTTCATACTCATCAGGTTCTCAAAGGTGCCTCGTTCGCTACGCATCCGCGAATGAAATATCCGCAGTATCGGAATTTTTTTAAACCGGAACGGGCGGATATGTTCTGCGGATTTCGCACCTGTCTTGTATGTTAAGTTCGTTGCCGGATTCATTAATAAGTTAGTTGCTAAGTTCGTGCAGGCAATGCGAAGTAAGTTAAAATCGGAAGTGGCGGGTCTCCTCGCATTCAGCCTTTGTGAATCTGGTCAGGTCGGGAACGAAGCAGCCACAGCGAAGTAGTTGAAGTGCCGAGGGTCAGGCTCGCCACCTTTTTTCCATACCTCTCCACATGTAACGAGCTATAGCTGATGAGTCACCAAGTCCTTGCGCGTAAATGGCGACCACGCAACTTTGTTGATGTGGTCGGGCAGGAACACGTGGTGCGGGCGTTGGCTAATGCGCTCGATACGGGGCGTATTCATCATGCGTATTTGTTCACGGGTACGCGCGGGGTGGGCAAAACGACCTTGGCGCGGATTTTGGCGAAAGCGTTGAATTGTCTCGGCACTGACGGTAAAAGCGGTATGACCTCTACGCCTTGTGGGGTGTGCCAATCCTGTAAAAATATTGATGCGGGCCGCTTTATAGATTTGCTTGAGGTCGATGCCGCCACCAATACTAAAGTTGATGAGATGCGTGAGCTTCTGGAAACCGCGCAATATGCGCCCGTCTCCGGTCGCTACAAGGTTTACATCATCGATGAAGTTCACATGCTGTCGAAATCAGCGTTCAACGCGATGCTGAAAACGCTGGAAGAACCACCGGCTCATGTGGAATTTATTTTGGCGACGACAGATCCTCAAAAATTGCCGATTACGGTGTTGTCACGCTGCCTGCAATTCAATCTGAAAAATTTATCGCCAACGCTGCTCGCCGGCCACCTCGCGCATATTTTGCAAACCGAAAAAATTCCTTTTGAACAGCCCGCGCTGGAAATGATTGGCCGCGCCGGAGAGGGCAGCGCGCGGGATGCGCTGTCGCTGCTGGATCAGGCGATTGCTTACGGGGCGGGTGAGGTGAAAACCGATCAGGTTGCTACCATGCTGGGGGTGCTGGATCAAACCTATTTGTTCTCAATGCTGAGCTGCTTGGCGAATGCGGATGCCAAGGCTTTACTTGCTGAAATTAGCAGTTTGGGTGAGCGCAATGTGTCGTTTGAGTTAACGCTAAAAGATTTAGCCAGCGTACTCGCGCGCGTGGCGCTGGTTCAAAGCGCAGGTGCCGACGCAGTTGAAGGCCCTGATGCCGCCAGGATCGCGGGTGTGGCCGCTCAACTTTCAGCCGATGATGTGCAACTTTTTTATCAGATTGCGTTATTGGGTCGTCGTGATTTAGCGCTGGCACCAGACGAGCGATCTGGCTTTACGATGACGTTGTTGCGCATGCTCGCATTCAAGCGCGGTGAGGTGGGTAATAAGGATAACGACATAGGCAGGCGTATGCCGCCTGTCACAGACACTTACAAAACGCCGATTTCGAACGCGCCGCAGACAATGGCCCCTGAATCCACAGCTTCTAAACTCACCCCCTCTGAACTCACCCCCTCGAAAGCCGCGCCAGATAAAG
>ENA-OFCI01000971-OFCI01000971.1-metagenomes-genome-assembly--contig:-NODE-971-length-14613-cov-5.565462_pt1 | contig 14613 bp, 13 predicted proteins | sample MGYA00153391_OFCI01 | MGnify analysis MGYA00153391
CGCGCCCAAGCGCCTCGTGGAGCTCTTCGAGAGCGGCGCCGCGTTCGAGCTCGAAGAGAAGTGCCTTCCGGAGGGCTCGAAGATGCCAGGCTTCGAGCCGGGCTCGTTCCGCTTGGTCGTCGCGCCGCCTTCTTGGGAAGCGCTCGCGAGCTTCGGCGGTTTGGACGAGGCCGTCGTCGGACCGGAGGGCGACTGGGAGTGGGCGAAGGACTACTTGCCGATCCTGCAGGCCGAGCAGAGCCGCTACATCGTCATCGAGCTCGCGAGCGCGAAGTGCGCCGTGGGTTGGTTCGAGGAAGAGGCTTGGGACCAAGAGACCAAGGGCTACAAGAAGGGCGTGTGGCCGATCGCGAAGTCGCTCGACGAGTTCATCAAGATGCTCGTCACGCTCGAGAAGGCAGACTTCGAGACCGAGTCGGATGAAGAGACCTGGGACGACGTCGCGACGCTGCTCGAGGACGAAGACGACGACGACGACGACGACGACGACGACGAGGACGACGAGGACGACGAGTAAAGCGCTCAACTAACGCTACGCGTTACCATGCGAGCGGCTATGCTGAGCACGCGCAAATCGACGATCTTTCGGACCTGACCTGACGTCTCAATCCAAGAGGAATACGGACGATGACCTCCAAACCGATCAGTCAAACGAACATCCCCGCAGCCCCCGCTTCCGCGCGGAGCATGGCCCCCGAGTACGACTTCTTCAAGGTAGTGCAGGGCTATCTCGATCAGGCAGCGAAGGTCATCAACCTCGAGCCCTACGTCGCGACGATCCTCAGCCAGCCGAAGAACGAGATCATCGTCAACTTCCCGGTCAAGATGGACAACGGCGAGGTTCGTCTGTTCAAGGGCTACCGCGTACAGCACAACAACCTGCTCGGACCGTTCAAGGGCGGCATCCGCTACGCGCAGATGGTCACGCTCGACGAGGTGAAGGCGCTCGCGACGATGATGACGTGGAAGGGCAGCCTCATGGGTCTGCCGTACGGCGGTGGCAAAGGCGGAATCAAATTCGATCCGCGCGGCGTTACCAAGGGCGAGCTGCAGCGCATCACGCGCCGTTTCACGCACGCGCTCGGTGAGAACATCGGGCCCGAGTACGACATCCCGGCGCCGGACATGGGCACCAACAGCCAGACGATGGCGTGGATGATGGACACGTATTCGATGAACACCGGCAGCACCGCGACCGGTGTCGTCACCGGCAAGCCGATCCACCTGGGCGGCTCGCTCGGGCGCGTCAAAGCCACCGGCCGCGGCGTGTTCGTGACCGGCCGTGAAGCGGCGCGGCGCATCGGCCTGAACCTCGAAGGCGCGCGCGTCGCGGTGCAGGGCATGGGCAATGTCGGCGGCTCGGCGGCCGAGTTGTTCGTGCAGGCCGGTGCGAAGCTGGTCGCGGTGCAAGACCACACCGGCACGCTCGTGAATTCGAACGGTTTCGACATCGCCGACACGATGAACGTGCTCAAGCGCGACGGCGGCATCGGCAACTACACCGGCGCCGAGCGCATCGACAACGAAGCGTTCTGGGATGTCGACTGCGACATCCTGATCCCCGCCGCACTCGAGAGCCAGATCACCGCCGCGCGCGCGAATCGGCTGAAGGCCAAGCTGGTGCTCGAAGGCGCGAACGGCCCCACGCTGCCCGACGCCGACGATGTGCTGCACGACCGCAACGTGCTGGTCGTGCCCGACGTGATCTGCAACGCCGGCGGCGTGACGGTCAGCTACTTCGAGTGGGTGCAGGATTTCTCGTCGTTCTTCTGGAGCGAAGACGAGATCAACCTGCGGCTCGACAAGATCATGGTCGACGCATTGCGCAAGATCTGGGACACCGCCGACCGCCACCAGATCAGCCTGCGCACCGCCACCTTCGCGGTGGCTTGCGAGCGCATTCTCATCGCGCGCGAGGAGCGCGGCTTGTACCCCTGACGCTGGCAGGGCGCGCGGGCATCCGCGCGCCCCGGTTGCTTCTTCAGCGCGGCGCCACGACGAGGCGCGCGACCTTCATCTGCTCGGGCGTCAGGCTCTCGGTGGAGACGATCGTGAGGGTGTCGACCGACTCGGGTGGGCGCGACGATGTCTTGGCCGTGCTCGGTTCGAGCGCACCGGTCACCGCATCGGGGAGGGTGTACATCGCGCCGGTCACCGGGTCGACGGCCAGCATGCCGATCGCGCCACCGAACAGGATGTCGCCGATGTACCAGCCGCTCACCGTGCCGGTGACGGTCAACTCCTTGTCCGCGAAGCCCTCTTTCTTCATCAGCACCGTGTAGACCTCGGACTTGAAGTAGCCCGCGCCGCGCTTGAGCGCGAAGTAGCGCGCTCAAGCGCGCGCTTCAGCGCTGGAGCGAAAAGCTCGCCACCACGCCGGCGAACACCGCGAAGCCGAGCCAGTGGTTCAGGCGGAACGCGCGAAAGCAACCGGCGCGTGATCGGTAGCGAATCAGCGTGAAGTGCCATGCCGCCAACATCGCCGCCACCGCGAGCCCGGCGAAGTACGGCCAATGCAGACCGAGGTGCATGCCGATCGCGGCCCAGATCGCAATGAACGTGGCATAGAACGCCATCACGCCTGCCACGTCGAGGCGGCCGAGCGTGATCGCCGAGGTGCGGATGCCGATCTTCAGGTCATCGGCGCGGTCGACCATCGCGTACTCCGTGTCGTAGGCCAGCACCCAGAACAGGTTGCCGAGCAGCAGCCACCCCGCGAGCGCCGGCACCCCGGCTCGTACGGCAGCGAACGCCATCGGGATACCGAAGCTGAACGCCACGCCGAGCACCGCCTGCGGCATCGAGAAAAAGCGCTTGGTGAACGGGTAGGCGAGCGTGACCGCGAGCGCGGCGACGCTCCAGAGGGTCGTCACTGCGTTGGTTGTCAAGACGAGTGCGAACGCGAGCAGCGCGAGCAGCGCGCCGATCACCAATGCCTCGCGCACGCTGACCGCGCCGCTCGTCACCGGCCGCTGCGCGGTGCGCTCGACGTGTCTGTCGAAATCGCGATCCGCCACATCGTTGACCGCACAGCCGGCGCTGCGCATCAGGAAGGTGCCGAGCACGAAGACAAACATTAAATGCCAGCCGGGAAAGCCGTTCGCCGCGATCCACAACGCAGAAAGTGTCGGCCACAGCAGCAGGTAGTTGCCGGCCGGGCGGCTCCAGCGGATCAGGTCGAGGTAGCGACCCAGCCGCGCCCTGCCGTCGGCTATTGCAAGCGGGTCTGTCATGACGACATTGTCATGGCGGGGCAACGCACGGGCGCCACACCCGGGCGCACTCCTCTTGGCAGCCGTTGCCGTCGATGCAATGATCCGACCCGCAGTGACGCGACTCCCGCAATACCCGCAATACCCGCATTTCCCGCACCTCCAGGACTTCACGCCATGCACCCGTTTTCGCTCGCAGACCTGTTGAAAACCGGAGCCGATGCCGCGCCCGCGATCACCGCGCCTGGCCGCGCGGCACTCGACTTCGCCGCGCTGCGCACGCTGATCGCCAACACGCTGGCCAGCCTCAACGCACTCGGCATAGGCCGCAACGACCGGGTCGCGATCGTGCTGAACAACGGACCCGAGATGGCGACCTGCTTCGCCGCGTGCGCCTGCGGCGTCACGAGTGCGCCGCTCAACCCCGCGTACCGCGCCGACGAGTTCGAGTTCTATTTGTCCGACCTCAACGCCAAGGCGTTGATCGTCGAGCGCGGCAGCGCCTCGCCCGCGGTCGCGGTGGCAGACAAGCTCGGAGTGCGAGTGATCGAACTGGTGGCCGACGCTGTTGCCGGCGCCGGCAGCTTCACGCTGCAGGTGCGCGATGCCGGCGCCGCCGTCGAGCCCGCGTCGAACGGCGGCTACGCGCAACCCGACGACACCTCGATGGTGCTGCACACCTCGGGCACCACCTCACGGCCGAAGATCGTGCCGCTGTCGCAGGCCAACCTGTGCGCGTCGGCCACCAACATCGGCCGCACGCTGCAGTTCAACGCCACCGATTGCGGGCTGAACGTCATGCCGCTGTTCCACATCCACGGCCTGATCGCTGGCGTGCTCGCGCCGCTCTCGGCCGGCTCGCAGGTGTTTTGCACGCCGGGCTTCAACGCGCTGAAATTCTTCGCGTGGATGGACGAAGCCAAACCCACCTGGTACACCGCCGTACCGACCATGCACCAGGCGATCGTTTCGCGCGCCGGCAAGAATGCTGGCGTGATCGCGCGCCACCCGCTGCGCTTCATGCGCTCGTCGTCGTCGTCGATGCCGCCGCAGGTGATCCGCGAGCTCGAGGACGTGTTCCACGCGCCGCTGATCGAAGCCTACGGCATGACCGAGGCCACGCACCAGATGACTTCGAACCCGCTGCCGCCCGCGGCGCGCAAGCCCGGCACCGTGGGCCGCGCGGCCGGGCCCGAGGTCGCGATCATGGGCAAGCAAGGTGAGTTGCTGCCAGCCGGCGGCATCGGCGAAATCGTGATCCGCGGCGAAAACGTCACGGCCGGCTACGAGAACAACCCGACCGCCAACGCCGAAGGCTTCGCGCACGGCTGGTTTCGCACCGGCGACCAGGGCCGGGTCGACGACGAGGGCTACCTCAGCATCACCGGGCGCCTGAAAGAAATCATCAACCGCGGCGGCGAGAAGATCAGCCCGCGCGAGGTCGATGAAATTTTGATGGACCACCCCGCGGTGGCACAAGTGGTCTGCTTCGGCATGCCGCACCCTAAGCTCGGCGAAGAGGTCGCCGCGGTGGTGGTGTTGCGCGAAGGCCAGGCGGCTACCGAGCGCGAGCTCGCCGCCTTCGTCGCCACGCGCGCGGCCGACTACAAGGTGCCGAAAAAGATCCTCTTCATGGATGAGATCCCGAAGGGCGCGACCGGCAAGCTGCAACGCATCGGCCTCGCCCAAAAGCTCGGCCTCGGCTGACAAAACACCCCTCATTCAACAACAGGAGATTTTTTGTGAGCAGTACCCGAAACCGACCCAACCTTCGCGCCTTCAAGGTCGCCTGCGCAGCCGCATTCGTCAGCCTGCTGGCAAGCCCTGCGCTCGCCGCCTGGGAGCCGACCAAGCCGATCGAGTTCGTCGTGCCGGCCGGCACCGGCGGCGGCGCCGACCAGATGGCGCGCTTCATTCAAGGCGTGGTCGCCAAGCACAAGCTGAGTGCGCAGCCGATCATCGTCGTCAACAAGTCGGGCGGCGCCGGCGCCGAGGGCTTTCTCGATGTGAAGGGCGACAAGGGCAACCCGCACAAGATCGTCATCACGCTCTCCAACCTGTTCACCACGCCGCTCGCCACCGGCGTGCCGTTCAACTGGCGCGACCTCACACCGGTGCAGATGCTGGCGCTCGATCAGTTCGTGTTGTGGGTCAACGAAGAGGCGCCGTACAAGACCGCGAAGGCCTACTTCGAGGCCATCAAGGCGCAGCCCGCCAACACTTTCAAGATGGGCGGCACCGGCTCCAAGCAAGAAGACCAGATCATCACCGTGATGCTCGAGAAGGCCGCTGGCAAGAAGATGACCTACATCCCGTACAAGGGCGGCGGCGAAGTCGCGGTGCAGCTCGTCGGCAAGCATGTCGACTCGACCGTCAACAACCCGATCGAAGCCGAGTCGCAGTGGCGCGCCGGCAAGCTGCGCCCGTTGTGCGTGATGGACAAAGACAAGCTCCCGTACACCGCCAAGCTCACCGCCACGCAGGCCTGGTCCGACATCCCGACCTGCGCCTCGGCCGGCATCCCGGTCGACTATCTGATGCTGCGCGGCATCTTCATGCCGCCGGGCGCCACGCCGGATCAGGTCGCTTACTACATCGGCCTGTTCGGCAAGATGCGCGCGCTGCCGGAGTGGAAAGAGTTCATGGACAAGGGCGCGTTCAAGCCCTCGCAGCTGAGCGGCGCCGAGTTCATCGAGTGGCTCGGCAAGAACGAACAACTGCACCGCGGCTTGATGAAAGAAGCCGGGTTCATGGCCAATTGACCGACCTCCGCATGAACGAATCTTCCGAAGCCACCGAGCCGACCGTCGGCTCGCGCTGGGCCGAGCTCGGCATCGCCGCGTTCTTGATGGTGCTCGCGCTGCTGGTCATCGCCGACAGCCTGCGCGTGGGCATCGGCTGGGCCGACGACGGGCCGCGCTCGGGCTACTTTCCGTTCCGCATCGGCCTGCTGCTGCTGGCCTCCAGCGGCTGGCTGGCGGCCTCGCAACTGTGGCGCTGGCGGCGGGCCGATCCGGCCTTCGCCACGCGCGCGCAACTGGCACAAGTGCTCGCCGTGTTCTGGCCGATGTGCGTGTACGTGGCGCTGATTTTTCCGCTCGGCATCTACCTCGCGTCGACCGCGCTGATCGCGTATTTCATGCGGCGCTACGGCAAATACAAATGGGTGCTGACGACGGCCGTGTCTGTCGGCGTGCCGCTGGTGTTTTTCTTCGTCTTCGAGCGCTGGTTCTTGGTGCCGCTGCCGAAAGGGCCGATCGAACATTGGCTCGGCCTTTGAGAATCGATGAGTACCGCGAATGGATGAAATCAACAACCTGGCGCATGGCTTTTCCGTTGCGCTGACGCTGCCCAATTTGGGCTTCATGCTGATCGGCATCACGCTCGGCGTGTTGATCGGCGTGCTGCCGGGGCTCGGCGGCGCCAACGGCATCGCGATCCTGCTGCCGCTGACGTTCTCGATGAACCCCACGTCGGCGATCATCATGTTGTCGTGCATCTACTGGGGCGCCCTTTTTGGCGGGGCGATCACGTCGATCCTGTTCAACATCCCCGGCGAGCCGTGGTCGGTCGCGACCACGTTCGACGGCCACCCGATGGCCCAGCAAGGCAAGGCCGCGCAAGCGCTCACCGCGGCCTTCACCTCCTCGTTCGTCGGCGCGCTGTTCGCGGTGCTGCTGATCACGTTTCTCGCGCCGCTGCTCGCGAAATTCGCGCTCAAGTTCGGCCCGGCCGAGTTCTTCGCGGTGCAACTGCTCACCTTTTGCAGCTTCGTCGGCATGAGCAAAGAGCCGCCCGCCAAGACCATCGCCTCGATGATGCTGGGCTTCGCGCTTGCCGCCGTCGGCATGGACTCGGTCACCGGCCAGCTGCGCATGACCTACGGCTTCCCCGAGTTGCTCAAGGGCTTCGACTTTTTGATCGCGGTGATCGGCCTGTTCGGTATCGGCGAGATCCTGCTGACGATGGAAGAAGGCCTCGCGTTCAAGGGCCAGAGTGCGCGCATCAGCTTCAAGGTCGTGTGGCAAACATGGGGCGAGATCGCCAAGCACTGGAAGACATTTTTGCGCTCGACCGCGGTCGGCTGCTGGATGGGCATCACCCCCGGCGGCGCCACGCCGGCCTCGTTCATGAGCTACGGCATGGCGCGGCGTTTCGCGCCCGACCCGACCACCTTCGGCAAGGGCGACATTCAAGGCGTGATCGCGCCAGAGACCGCCGCGCACGCGGCCGGCACCTCGGCCTTGTTGCCGATGCTCACGCTCGGCATCCCCGGCTCGCCGACCGCGGCGGTGCTGCTCGGCGGCCTGATGATCTGGGGCCTGCAGCCGGGGCCGATGCTGTTCGTCGAGCACAAGGACTTCGTCTGGGGCCTGATCGCCTCGATGTACCTCGGCAACCTCGTCGGCCTGTTCGTGGTGCTGACCACGGTGCCGTGGTGGGCCGCGATGCTGCGCATCCCGTTCGCGGTGATCGCGCCGGTGATCGTCGTGATCTGCGCGATCGGCGCCTACACCGTGCACAGCTCGATGTTCGACGTGGTGATGATGATGGTCTTCGGCGTGCTCGGCTACGGCTTCAAGAAACTCAAATACCCGCTCGCCCCGCTGGTGCTCGCGCTGGTGCTGGGCGACATGGCCGAGGCGAGCTTTCGCCAGGCGATGCTGCTCTCGCAAGGCAGCCTCTCGATCTTCTGGTCGAACCCGCTCGTCGGTAGCATCGCCGGCCTCGCGATCGTGCTGCTGCTGTCACCCGCCTGGGGCGCGATGCAACGCATGGCGCGCCGGCGTGAGTACGCCGCGGCTGTGAAAGAGAGTGCATGAAGATCGCAGTGGTCGGTGCCGGCGCCATCGGCGGCTACCTCGGCGCCAAGCTCGCGCTTGCCGGTGAAGATGTGAGCTTCATCGCCCGCAACCAGAACCTCGCGGCCATCAACGCACGCGGCTTTCGGCTCATCCTCGAAGACGGCCGCGAGCAGCACGCCGCCAACGTGCGCGCCTTCGAGCACATGACCGACGCCGGTCCGCAAGACGCCGTGCTGCTCACGCTCAAGGCGCATCAGGTGCGCGACGTGTTGCCCCAGTTGCGCGGCCTGTTCGGCCCGAAGACGATGGTCGTGACGATGATCAACGGCGTGCCGTGGTGGTACTTCCACCGGCTCGCGGGGCCGAACGAAGGCCGGGCCGTCACCAGCGTCGACCCCGATGGCACGATCGCCGCCAACATCGAACCCGAGCGCATCATCGGCAGCGTCGTCTACCCGGCCGCCGAGCTGTTCGAGCCCGGCGTGGTGCGCGTGATCGAAGGCAATCGCTTCACGCTCGGCGAGCTCGACGGCAGCCGCAGCGAGCGCATCGAGGCGCTGTCGCAAACCTTCATGCGCGCCGGCTTCAAATCACCCGTGGCACGCGACATTCGCGCCGAAATCTGGATCAAGCTGTGGGGCAATTTGAGCTTCAACCCGATCTCGGCGCTGACGCACGCCACGCTCGAAGACATCTGCCGTTTCCCCGCCAGCCGCGCGCTCGCCGAACGCATGATGCGCGAGGCGCAAGCCGTCGCCGAGCAACTCGGCGTGGTGTTCAAGATCTCGCTCGCGCAGCGCATCGCCGGCGCCGAAGCGGTCGGTGCGCACAAGACCTCGATGCTCCTCGACGTCGAGCACGGCCGCGCCCTCGAACTCGAAGCGCTGGTCGGCGCCGTCATCGAACTCGGCCGCATCGCTGCGGTGCCGACGCCGACGATCGAGGCCGTCTACGCAGCCACGAGCCTGCTTGGCCACACGCTCGCGCAGCAGGGTGGGCGGCTGGCGGTGCAGACGGGCTGACGAGGCTTGAACCTGCCAGCACAGCGCGGTACTGGCGAGGCCGTCGGGTCACCGCCTACGTTCATGTCCACCCGGCCGGAAATACCGGCCCTCTTCCTTGACTTCACTCCGCCGGTCGCCCGACGACCTCACCAGCAGGCAACGTCGTGGCGTGAGTTGATATTCAAGACGAGAACCGAGAAACAGCGAACAGGGGCTGGAGCGCTGTGACGGGTCGTTGTGTGGAGCGAAGTCAAGGGGGAGGGCTGGTACTCCGGGCCGGGGGACATGAGCGGAATACAGCGACCCGGCGGAGCGCTCGCGCGCCTGCCGCCAGTCGCTAACCGCCGTTAGAAGTCACCCCGGCGCATACGTGTTGCGCAACGTCCCGATCCCGTCGATCACCACCTCGACCACGCTGCCCGCCTTCATCGGCAGCACGCCGAGCGAGGTGCCGCACAGGATCAGGTCGCCAGGCTCCAAGGTCATGTCGAACGACAGCTTCGAGACCAATTCGTGCGGGCCGAAGAACATGTCCGCGATCGGGTAGTTCTGCCGCTCACGGCCGCCGACGAGGGTGCGCAGGGTCGCGCTCCCGGCATCGAAATCGGTCTCGATCACCGGGCCGAACGCGCCGAATCCGTCGAAGCTCTTCGCGCGCGCCCATTGCGGGAACGATGGGTCGCGCTGCAGCAATTCCATCGCGGTCACATCGTTCGCGCAGGTGTAGCCGAAGATGTGGGCCTGCGCCTCGGCGGGTGCCACGGCGCGGGCTCGGCGGCCTATCACGATCGCCAGTTCACCCTCGTACGAGACGCGGCCGTCGTAGCCCACGGGCTGAGGAATATCGGCGGCGTGGGCGAGCGCGCTGCTGGTCGCCTTCAGAAAATACAGCGGCTCGTCCGGCCGCGCCCAACCGTTCTTCTCCGCCGCGGCGCGAAAGTTGTTCCACAGCCCGATGATCTTGCCGGGGCGGCACGGCACACGCCATTCGACCGCAGCCACGTCGAGCCGCTCGCCGGTGGCGCGAGGCGCGTCGAACAGGTCGCCCGCGTGCACCAGCACCTGATCGACGTCGAGCAGGCCAAACCCTTCGAGGCCGTCATGTCGGTAACGCATCCACTTCATCGCATGCCCTCTTGTTGGCCGGCACCACGCGGCGCGCAAGGGTAACGCACTGAAACACTGGGCCTCGCCGGTCACCCAATTTGCGCTGCGGCGCGTTGAAGATCGCAACAACGGAGATTCGCATGACCATCGCCCGCCGCAAAGTCCTCGGCCTGTTCGCCGCCGCTGGCGCCACCACTGTGTTGGCCGCCTGCGGAGGTGGTGGCAGTGACGGCTACGGCAACGCGCCAACGCGCTTCGTCTGGGTGCTCAACCTCGACCCGGAATTCACATCGGTCGACGTGGCCCTCGGCCGCGACCGGGTCGTCTCCGACCTGCGGTTCCCGGATCTCACGCCGCGCATCGAGGCCGAGTTCGGCAACTACGTGCTCGGGCTGCTCGACCGGCCGAGCGGCCGCGCACTGAACTTCAGCGACTTCATCGTCGACGACTACACGCCGTCGATCAGCGTGCTTTACCGCTACGGCAATACGGCGCGGCTCGGCGCCTCGCCGCTGGGCATCGTGAACTACTTCGAGTCGTCCGTGTCGTTGATCGTCGACCTCGACGATGGCAACGGCAACGTGCAGACCTCGGTCCTGCCCTTCGAGCGCGCCACCGCACAACTCTCACGCAGCCCCAACTGCCGGCTGCGCCTGAGCCGCGCGAGCGACGGCGGGCTGGTCTACGACTCGGGCCGGCGCGCCCGCACCGACGCCATCGTGGTGTTCCCGGCCGATCCGCAGACCGGGCTGGTCGGTGTCGTCGCGTTGAACTACAACGGCACCGATGCCGTGATTCTGAACTGGGCCAACCAGCTCTGACCCGCGCGCGCTGGCAGCCCGCTACCGCGAGCCCAGCGCCTTCAACCGATCGAGCTTGGCAGCGTAGAGGTCGTGGTCCCTGCGCGTGGTGCTCACGGCCATCGCGCGCTTCAGGTGGGCCGTGGCGCGCTCGGCGTCGTTCAACTGCAAACAGCTGACTGCGAGCCAATACTCGAACTCGTGGTGGTACGGCGCCCGCTCGAATTCTTTGGCGAACAACCGCCGCGCCGCCTCGAAACGTTCTTGCTGCAGCGCCGCCATGCCTTGCCGGAAATAGCTGAACGGCGGGTGCGGATCGAGCTGCGACAGGTGTTCGGCCAACGCACTGGCCTCGGCCTCGCGGCCCAGATCGCGCAGCGCGAGAACGCGGTTCGACATCGCATGCAGGTTGCCTGGTTCGCGCTCGATCACGCGCCGCAGCACCGCCTCCGACAACTCGGGATGCCGCCGCGCGCGGCACACCACACCGAGCGTCACGTACGCGCTCAGCAGCTCGGGATCGGTGCGGATCGCCTCGCGCGCCCACCAATAAGCGTCGTCGAGCTGGCCTTGCGTGAGCGACTCGACCGCGCGGTTGTTCAGGTACATCGCGACGACGGTCCGCTCCTCGACCTGGCGCGTGACCAGCCGGCGCGCGTCGGCCGGCGGCAGAAAGTCGACCACCATCGCACCGGCCGTCGTGGCGAAAAAGCCCGCTGGCTCGCTGCGCTCTTCGAGCAGCAGGTTCACATGGCCGATCGCGATGTACAAGTCATCGGCGCGATCCCAAGCTTCGTCGCCGACGACGGTCTGAAAGCGCACCGTCAGCCCGAGTTCCTTCGCGAACGCCGCGGTCATCAGCACCAGCGCAAGGCAGTTGCCCGAGCGCGCCTCGAAGGCCTGCGCCGCGGTGCGTGTGATCGCAGCGTCGTACTCGAGCTTGAGGTCACCGCGGTAGAGCGCGTCGATCAACTGTTTGCGGCGATCCCACCCACGTGCGCGGCTGATGAACTTGGCCGCGAGGTAGTCGCGCATCGCCACGCTGATCGCGAGCGCGGCCTGCGGCTCGATCGCCGCCGAGGGCACGGCGAACAGCGCGTCGTGGAACAGATCGGCGGCGGGTGGCATTGGCGGCAGAGTGGTGCAGCCGGCCAGCAGCGTCGCGATCGAAAAGGCGATGAGGGCTTTCATGAACGCTCCCCAAAACACGATCTTCGGCGACGGACCGGCAATGCGCGAGTGGTGGTTTCACTCGCGCATCGCCGAGCTCGAAGTGGGATGCGAAGTGCGGCACGATCCGGCGATGAACCGCTCCACTGCACTGCAACTGCTGACTGCTCATAAGCCAGTGTTCGCCGCGCGCTTCGGTGTCGTGCGGCTGGCGCTGTTCGGCTCGACCGCGCGCGACTGCGCCACGCCCGAAGCATTTTTCGGCATGCAGTTCTACTTCGAAGACTTGTTCGGCTGTGCCGTCGATCTGGTCACCGAACGGGCCCTTCGACCGCAGCTCAAGCCCTATGTCGAACGAGACGCCATCCCCATCGTCTGAGCGGGACCACACGCTCTACCTGCGTGCCGCGCTTGCGGGATCAGCTCAGGGTTTTGCTCGCAGCGTTGCGTTGACGCCACCCCGCGTTCACCCGTCCAACTGCTTCTGGAATACCAGCCCCGCATGCTCGCGCAGTGCGTGGAACTTGATCTTCGGCCAGTTCGCTTCGATCGCGCGCAGCTCGGGCGCGTACTCGACCAGCACGGTCGGCGCGTCGACCGCGTCGTAGGCAACACGATGCGCGTTGCCGTCGATGAAGCGCTGCAGTTCTTTGGCGCCGCCGCTCTCCTCGGGGCAGGTGACCCAGCGCGCCACCTGGTAGCGGCTCGGCGTGATGCGTGCCTTCACGCCGTATTCGTGTTCGAGCCGGTGCGCGACGACTTCGAACTGCAGTTGGCCGACGGCGCCGAGCAGCAGCAGCGAGCTCGCGACCGGCCGGAACACCTGGATTGCGCCTTCTTCACCGAGCTGGGTGAGGCCGGCCTTCAACTGCTTGGTGCGCAACGGGTCGGCGACCTCGACGGTGCGGAACATCTCGGGGGCGAAGAACGGCAGCCCGGTGTAGAGCAGGTTCTCGCCTTCGGTGAGTGTGTCGCCGAGCTGCAGCACGCCGTGGTTCGGGATGCCGATGATGTCGCCCGCGAAGGCCTCGTCGAGCAGCTCGCGGCGCTGGCTCAGGAACGAGACCACGGTGTTCGGCCGCATCTCTTTGCCCGAGCGCGCCACCTTGATGCGCATGCCGCGCTTGAAATGGCCCGACGCCACGCGCACGAAGCTCAGCAACCACACGAAACAAGTTGTCTGTTTCATGGCGTGTGAGCGCGGCCGTCGGTTCGTCAAGGATCAGAATCCGTGCGTCGATGCTGAGCGCTTTTGCTATCTCAACCAATTGCTGGCGAGCAATCCCCAGGTCCCCCACCAGAGTATCGACGTCGATATCGAGACCGATACGGCCAAGAGCATCGCGTGCCCTCGACCGGAGGGCTTTTCGATCTACCATTCCAAATCGCGTTGGAATCCGTCCCATCATGACGTTCTCAGCGATGCTCAACGACTCGACAAGATTGAGTTCTTGGTGAATGGTCGCAATACCGAGTTTTTCAGCCGCGTGAGAGTTCGGCAGGCTGACTGCTATCCCGTCGACGAGAATACGACCCCCGTCGGGTTGATAAACGCCGGACATCATTTTGATTAATGTCGATTTTCCGGCACCATTTTCACCAAGAAGGACCTGTACTTTTCCGGCGCGTACATCCACAGTAACGTCGGTGATTACTTGAACTGTTCCGAAGGTTTTGCTGACTCCTTCAAGCGTGATCAGTGGTGTCTCGATCATGTCAGTTGCTCCCACGAAGTCCTGCGGTCCTCGGGAGGATTGCGTGAGCGGATGACCCCCGGATGATCAGTTCGCTCGTTTGACACACAGATTTTGGGCGCCCGCCGTTCATAACATCGACCAGCAGCTCGACGGCAATTCGTCCCATGTCCTCCACACTGTGTGACACAACACTCAAGGGAGGGTCAAGCAGCGCGAACCACTCAATATCGTCGAAAGTGACGATTGCAATATCCACGCCGATCTGAAGGCCGAGACGGTGAACCACGGCAAGGGCACCCACTGCCATGAGGCTATCCGCCGCAAACAGAGCAGTCGGCGGATGTGGCACGCTCAGCAGGGCGTGGACGGCAGCCGATCCGCTAGCCGCCTGAAAGTTCCCGTAGAAAATCAGATCAGGGTCGACTGTGAGGCCGTTTGCTGCGAGTGCAGCGGTAAAAGAAGACAGCCGGTCACGACCAGTGGAGACCGTTTGCGGCCCGGCGATGTAGCCGATCCGATCGTGCCCGAGACCGACAAGGTGGGAAACAGCCTGCCGGATGCCCGCATCGCTGTCCGTTGTCACACTGGGAACATCGACCCCCGGAATTATTCTGTCAACGAAGACCGTGGGGATGGAACGAGAAGTGAGTGACTTGATCGCATCACTGCTGTCACCCTGGGGCGCAACGATGATGCCATCAACCTGCCGGGAAATCAGCGCGTTGATATAGCGATCGTGTTGTTGTGCATTTTCGTTGGCATTTCCGAGAAGCGTGACATACCCGAGGTTGAGTGCAGCCTGCTCGATCGTATGAGCG
>ENA-OFCI01000972-OFCI01000972.1-metagenomes-genome-assembly--contig:-NODE-972-length-14578-cov-3.529849_pt1 | contig 14578 bp, 12 predicted proteins | sample MGYA00153391_OFCI01 | MGnify analysis MGYA00153391
ATTTTACTTTTGCGAAAGGTGGATACATCATTAGTATAAGGCCAATTGCGATCGGGATATTTGTTGTGCCTTGCTGAAATGAATTGATAAAATTCTTGCTTGAAGGAACAAAGTAACCAATAGTAATACCTATAAACATGGCAACGAAAATCCATAAAGTCAGGTAATTATCAAGGAAACTTAATTTTTTTCTATTTGCCGCAGGGGCACAATTGTGAGCACTCATGTTGGGGGTGTTGGTTATTGAAAATATTCAGGCAAGCTACCTGTCATCAGTTGGTAAAATTCATCAAGGAAACTAAATGATTTTCAATTGATTGTGGTATGCGTCTTGTGAAATTCTATAATTGTCTACTGAAAGGCCTTTTAACTTTCAGCAAACTGAATCATTTCCAGGACTGGTAAAATATTTCTTAACAACAGCTTGTATGATTGTCTATTGCGCCAAAAAATAATTCAAATTCTTCACGGAAATGATCCCATTTTGTTTTATTGATACAATAGCAAACGCTGGTTCCTTCAATTGAGCCTTGAATTATTCCTGCCATTTTAAGCTCTTTCAGGTGTTGTGAAGTTGTTGCCTGAGCCAGACCGATTATTTCAACAAGATCATTACAGATACAGGCATTGGCCTTTACCAGATGCTGGATGATTGCAATCCGGGCAGGATGGGCCAAAGCTTTCATCATTTGGGCGAGCTCGTTCTGCTTATCGGTATAATTTTCAGTTTTTGTCAGGCCCATAATTCTACTAATTCAATCTTGTTGTATTCGTTTTTTAAAACAGGCATCTTCAGTGCGCGTAGAAATTTCATCTTCCTGATATGCGTAATTTCCCAGAATTTTTTAGTTAGCCTGTGATTTTATATCACTCGAAATTTTAGCTCGGTGGCAAGTTTACCTTCTTTAAAGTTTTTGGAACTAGCAGCAACCAGGGGGGCAGCAGGCTTTTATTTCCTGAGGCTTCTCTGCATAGACTGTAATGCTGAAAATACCTGTTTTGCCAGTCCTGAACGCCTGTATTTCTTGTTCGCTCAAGTGTAAAGCCAAAATATCGGAAGGTATGGTAATTACCTTCTCTTTCTGGATGAGTATATTGATAAAGCCGTTTTTTTCAATCAGCATCATATACTCGTTTTTTTGCATTGCCCCTGCAATACATCCTGAATACATTTCTGCACTTTCCTGAAGTCCTATGGGTAAATCACCTGCTAAAACTACATCTGAGATGCTGAAATGCCCGCCGGGTTTAAGAACGCGGTAGATATCAGCAAGAACACGGTCTTTATCAGGTATAAGATTGAGTACACAGTTACTAATGATCACATCTGCAATATTTGCGCTCAAAGGCATATTTTCAATATCCCCTTGCCTGAATTCTACATTATTAAAACCGAGTTTATCTGCATTTTCACGGGCTTTATGAATCATGGCCTCTGTAAAATCAATACCGATTACCTTACCAGTTTCACCAGTTTCTGCCCTTGCAATAAAACAATCGTTGCCTGCCCCAGATCCAAGATCAACAACGAAATTTCCTTTTGCTATTTTCGCGAAATCTGTGGGTAAACCACAGCCTAAACCAAGATCTGCATCTGGGTTATACCCCTCAAGCCGGGTATAATCATCACTCATTATAGTATATATTTCAGTACTGCATCCACCTGCTCCGCAGCAAGAAGATTCATTTGTTTCTTTTGACTGGAGTGCTATTTCGCTATACTTTTGTCTGACCTGCTCTTTTAATTCTTCGTGTGTGCGCATTGATATATTTGCTTATTGCAATATTACGATTAATAGTGTAAAATGTTTTCACTTATTTTTTCCATTTATCAATCGCTGTTGTTATAACACAAAATTGACCGAGTAGTTGAATCTGACTTCATTACCTTTGCAATTATTTTTAAAGCTCTTCAACTGACCGAGGGTAGATTATTAATTCAGAAAATACAGGGATAAATGAAAATAGGCATAGTTTGTTATCCAACATTTGGTGGTAGCGGAGTGGTTGCAACCGAATTAGGCAAAGCTCTTGCTGACCATGGTCATCAGGTTCATTTTATTACCTACAGCCAGCCAGCCCGCCTTGACTCAGAGCGGTCCCGAGCGGTGGCTGGGATCCACCGCCACCACTGCAGCCTGAAGCTGCGAACAACGATGAGAAGAAAACCAACGCATACGCTGGTCTCGTAAATGGAAAACGAAAACTTAACACAATCTTTACCTCGGTGATTATTCTACGCAAGAAGAGGTCGACGGCTCCGTTTTGCCAGCTATCACTCTCAGCTTAGGAGAGGAAGCGGCGCAGGAGTCTCCCGGTACGCTCGCGGGCGGTCGTGAAAACGAGCTGCGAAGGGGTTGCGCAGAGCGAACAATTCGCGACGACTGCCGGGTTTGGGAGCTTCCGACCAAGCACCTGCTAGCAGCGATTCGTATTTTTCCGATGTGGATTGTGCGGAGAAAACTCGGTAAACACAAAGCGTCCGGCATGAATGCCGGACGCTTTGTGGTTATTTTGTCGGTTTAGGTTACGAGCAGGTGGCTCCGGTGGGTCGGTAGACGCGGATGTATTGGAGCCAGTAATCTGCCGGGAAATTGGATGCGCTTGGCGATCCGAGCCAGCCGCCGGTGCTGACTTGGAACATGGCCATGATTTCTTTGTACCCGGGCGTTGTTGCGGTGAGGTTGAGGTCGGCACCACCGGTGTGGCCATAAACAGGCTGTCTGTCGAGGAAGAAGGTGCCGCCGGTTTTCGGATCGCCATATGTCATGCCGGGCCCACCGCTGCCGTAATAGTTGGTAGAGATCGGCGCGCCGCCGGGATTCATGAGGATCCCGTAATCGTGATAGTCGCTCGAGGCTTTTCCGCCGCCGGGTAAGCTCGAGTAGCTGCCGCCCCAGTTTTGCACGGGGCCGCTCGAGGACGAATTCCAGATCAGTTCGCCTTGATTCATACCGTCGCCGACGTCGGTGCCGAACATCTCTTGCACGTCCCACTCATCGGAGAGATTCCCGTGCGGTCCGGCTTTGACGGCCTGACCCTGGAGAATCCAGAAAGCTGGTGAGAGGCCCGGAGCCGGTTGCGGCGTGCGAACGCGTGCGACGATGAAACCGTACGGGAGAAAGACCGGCGTCATGAGGGCACCGGCGTAGTACGGCTGACCGTGCACGGCGGGATTTCCGACGAGGTGTGAGGGCATCGGCTGCGCGCGGATGCGCAGACTCTGCGGACTACCCGGGGCGCCGGTGTCGGGTCCGACGTAGAAGGGATCGTCTTGCGCGGTCGACACGCCGTCGCCGCTATCGCCGAAGTACGTGTTGTATTGCGTCCGGCCCCAGGTACTGGTTGCAACGCCGCTGACCCAGTTGCCGAGTTGTGCGGTTTGAGTGCCATCGCCACGATAGCGACCCCACCAAGCGCGGTCGAGTCCGTGGGTTCCGAATTCACCCTCGCCTGCGGGGAGAACGTCGTTGTTGTAGAGTTTCCCATAAACGCACGCCGTGCTCGAATTGTAGGCAACGGGCGTGCCGAGCGGGCCCGGCGTCGGAGGTGCGGTTGGTGCGGGCGTCGGTGGAATTGGCGTCGGTACGGGTGCGGCGGCTCCGGCGCCGGCGTTGTAATGCGCGGTAACTTGTTGCGGGGTTAACGCATGATCGTAGATTGCGCAGTCGGAGATATCGCCTTGGAAATGATCCACGATGCCGGGACCCGGCGAAAGGGCGTCGAGCACACCGAGATAGGTCGACGTACTATCGCCGATTTGTGGATGCGGTGTTTGCGTCCAGTTCTGACCGACGAGTACGTCGTTGACGTAGAAATGCGTCGTATTCGGCACTTCGTTAGCATCGTACGTGCCGACGAGGTGATATGTCTTCCCTGCGATGAGCGGGAAGGTCGGGATCGAGGAGAAACCGGCCCAGAATTTTACCTGGCCGTTGTCGAGGGCGAGCATGAAGCCATTGCCATTGTTGTCGGTCCAGGCGTTGCCCATGATGCGTGGCGATCCCGAGAGGTCGGCGGCGACGGGTTTGACCCAGCATTCGGTCGTGATCGCCTGCTGCGGCCAGGTCACGCTTTCCGTGAGGTAGCCCGAGGTGAAGCTGGTGCTTTTTGCCGCTGCATCGCCGACGATAAGAGCGGGATGGCTGAACCCCGGCGAACCGACGTAGGCCCCGGTGTGGCCGTTGCCGGAGGAATCGGTCGCGCCAGAACCCGACGAGTCGTTGAGTCGGTAATAGACGAGCGGCCTATCATTCTTCACGAACGTCGCGTATGCGGTTAACGATGTGCCTAGCGTTCCTGCTGGAACCGGCGTTGCTGGAATTGGCGTCGGTACGGGTGCGGACGTGGCTCCCCCTGGCGTAGAGGGACCTCCTCCTTGCGTAGACGTGGGGTTGCCGCTCGGTTTATTTGTCGGCGTTGAGGACCCTTGCGGCGCGGCACTCTGTGTCGGCGACGGAGTTGGGTGTGCAGACAAGCCAATAAGCCCGCCTTGACTCGGAGCGGTCGCGAGCGGTGGCTGGGATCCACCGCCACCGCTGCAGCCCGAAGATGCGAGCAACGACGAGACGACGACCAACACGTACGCCGGGCCAATAAATGGAGAACGGCAACTTAACATAATCTTTACCTCGGTGACAATTCTGCGCGAGAAGAGGTCGACGGCTCCGTTGTGCCAGCTATCACTCTCAGTTTTAGGAGAGGAAGCGACGTTGGAGTCTCCTGGTACGCTCGCGGGCGGCCGTGAAAGCGAGCTTCGGAGCGGTGCGCAGAGCAGACACTTCACGAAGAGTGCCGCGTTTTGTGAGCTTCCGACGGAGCACCTGCTAGGAGCGATTCCCATTCTTACGATGTCGACTGTGCGGAGAAATAACGGTAAATGGAAAAGCGTCCGGCATGAATGCTGGACGCTTTGTGGTTATTTTGGCGTTTAAGAGTACGAGCAGGCGGCGCCTGTGGGTCGCGACCTCACCCATTGCGATCGAGTCGGTCGGTTCCTACGGAGCAACATCGTTTGCGAAAGAGTTTCCCGTAAACGTACCCTTCGCTCGAATTGTAAGCGACGGCCGTGCCGAGTGGGCTCGGCGTCAGAGGAGCGGTCGGTGCGCGCGTCGTTGGGATTGGCGCCGGAACGGGCGCTGCGTCTCCGGCGCCAGCGTAGTAATGCGTAGTAATGTATTACAGAGCATCGCGAGGTGCGCCGAATCTCTCGCGAATTGCTTTCCTATTATGCGAAGTTGAGGCGCTCCGTTGATGCCCACGCCATGGTCTTTTGCAAACCGTCTTCAAGCGACGTCGTCGGCGTCCAACCGAGTTTCCGCGCGAGCATGAGATCGGGCTTACGCCGCTGCGGATCACCTTCGCGAGCCGAAGCGTGTTCGACCTCGAATTTCACGCCCGCAACCCGAGCCAACGTCGCAGCGATTTCGAGCACCGACCGTTCGTCGTCGTTTCCAACATTGATCGGTTGCAGCTCTCGTTGCGACGTCTTCATTACGAGCAGAATGAGGTCAACGGCATCGTCGACGTACGTCATCGAACGCGTCTGAAAACCCGTACCGTGAATCGGCAAGGGTCGCCCGTTCATGACCGCATCGACGAGTGCGGGAACGAGGCGCCCGTCGTGCATATCCATCATCGGGCCGTAGCAGTTGAAGAGCCGAACCAGTCGCCCGTCGAGACCTTTCGAGCGAACCGCACTCGACATTGCAGCCTCTCCGAAGCGCTTGCCCTCGTCGTAACAAGCACGCGGCCCGATCGGATCAACGTTGCCAAAATACGCCTCCGGCTGTGGATGAACGAGCGGGTCACCGTAAATTTCCGACGTCGATGCGTAAAGCATACGCGCCTCATGTGCGATCGATAACTCAACGAGCGACATCGTGCCGACGCTGTTCACACGCAACGTCTCCCACGGATGAGCATCGTACGCTTCGGGACTCGCCGGAGACGCGAGATGGTAGATTTCGGTGAGCTGCTCGACTTTCGCCCGATCCAATATCTCTTGTAATTTAGTCTTTGGAACCGCGACGTCAGCATGCACGAACGTCGCACGGCCGCTGGAAATGGCGGTCTCGAGGTTGCGGACATGCCCCGTCGAGAGGTCGTCGATGATGATGACCTCGCTTCCGGATTTGATGAGCTTGCGAACGAGATGACTACCCACAAAACCGGCCCCGCCGGTAACAAGGCTTACGGCTCGCGATATCGCCCTCAACTAATATGCGCCCTTCGAACGGACGAGAGCGGAAAACGTCTGGTAAATCAAAGTGAGATCGTACATTGGCGAAGATCGAACGATATAGTCGAGATCGACTGCGGTCGCCTCGAACTTATCGAGTGGAATCGTCGAGCGGTGGTTGATCTGCCAAAGCCCGGTGAGTCCGGGCGTTTCGAGGTGCCGCAAATGTTGCCACCGCGCGTATCGGCGAACGATGAATGGCATTTCCGGCCGTGGACCGACCAGGGTCATTTCTCCCCGAATTATATTGAAGAGCTGTGGCAACTCGTCGATTGAGGTCTTCCGTAAAATCCGCCCAACCTTCGTGATTCGTACATCGACAGAAGACGTTGGAGATTTTCCGTCACCACATTGCGAAACGCGCATCGTCCGCAGCTTGTAGATTGTAAAGAGCCGTTCGAATCGACCGACGCGCCGCTGCGTAAAAAGAATCGGGCCACGGTCCTCGCACCATATTGCAAAAGCCGCTACGACGAGAATCGGGATGATCGCAATCAAGGCGATGCTTGCCAATAAAACGTCGCGAATGCGCTGTAAAAAAGATACCGCCCGGCGATGGCGGTACACGAGCGGGCGCCGCGAACGTTTTCGACGCTCGACAAACGAAGCCGTCGCGCACAGAACCAGAAGCTCCACGTCCACTGTATCTTCTTGCGTATCCGTAACGTCACGATCGGTGATCGCGATTGCATGGAACGGATCGGCGGCAACGGCGTGAGCGCAGAAATCGCGAAGATCGGTTGTCTCCATGATGCGATCTTACAGATGTACGCTAACGGCGCCTACACCCTGGATAGGGGATTGATGCGACCGAAGGCCTCACGACTTCATATTGCCCCGACAAACGGCCAAGATGTCTTTACACGAGGGATAGGCCGATCAAAAAGTTCAGACAGCTATCAAGTAATACGTCTCCATTGAACACGACTCGCATCATTTAAATGAGCTCCATTTGTGATCGTCTTAGGTCGTCTTCGAGGTTTATACGGAGCGTAATTGTGCATCTCGATCATCAATCGTCAGGGTGTTGTTCATAGCCGTATTGAGCAGCAAATGCCGATTATCGCGCGCGTCGTTGTGATCGTGGTTTTTCTCAGACCCAGCAGGCGCGACCGTGCAGCGATGGTTCTTCGGACAAGCTCAGCATCAGATTGAGGGCAAAACCGAAGCTCTGTAACCTACCGGCGAGAATTTGCTCCTACACATTTTTCGTCGTTACCCGAAAAATTTCTTCTCGTTGTCTTTGGCGTGCGCGTTACCGACGCTTTCGAACCTTTCGTTAATTCCGATTGGTACAGATATGAACTTTCAAACGTGGCGGATGACCCCGGTCGAACGTCGACCATCCTGCCTGAAAACGCGCAGATCGTTCGTAATTCGCTCGCGAGGAAGGTTCCCGACGCCGACCGCAATGTTTGCGGCGCTGGTGGCGGACCCTTGCCGACGCCGTTGTTCCACGACCTCGGGATTGCAACTCCGAGCCGATCCCGAGTCTGATGAGCAGCGACGTCACATCCATAGCCGCACCTACATCGTTCGCCTATCGAAATCGCCCGCGCCGCGATCGTACTCGAGGATGGGGGGTCCGTCGTCGTCCGGTACGGTGGCATCGCCTGCGCAGTTTCGTGACCGCCGGGCTCACTTGCTCGTGGTCGGCAGAGGTTCGCTCCACCGTGCCCCTCCACCGTCCCGTAGCAACGGTCCTCGATCCTCCGATACTCGGCAATACTTTTACATCGGGCATCGGTACGAAAGGCGCTCATTCACATGTCGCAACGCACAGCTCCCAACGTGAGCGTCGAACCACGCCGCTTCTGCATCGTCGGGACCGGATACGTCGGAATGGCGAGCGCGATCGGGCTCGCCGAATTCGGCCATGACGTTGTCGGCTACGATATCATCCGCGAACGTGTACGCGGTCTGCAGAACGGCATCACGCCTTATCACGAAGAGGGCATCGCCGCAGCATTGCAAACGCACCTCGCCTCCGGCCGGTTGACGTTCGTCGAATCGCTCGCCGAAGCGGCAGGATCCGCCGAGTTCATCGTGATTGCCGTCGGTACGCCATCACGTACGGATGGCTCGGCAGACCTCTCGTGCCTCTACTCCGCGATCGACGCGCTCCTCGCTATCGACCTTACCGGCAAGACACTCGTGATTCGCTCGACGGTGCCAGTCGGTACGACCGATTTTATCGCCGATCGTCTTCGCGGAACGGCGAGCGTTTTACACGCGCCGGAATTTTTACGCGAAGGGTCGGCGCTCAAAGACTTCCTGGATCCCGACCGCGTCGTCGTCGGTGCGTCACCGCTCGAAGATGCGAGGCCATTCCTCTCGCTCTTCGAGCATCTCGGAAAGCCGTTGATCACGACGTCACCGCGCGAAGCCGAACTCATCAAGGGCTTCTCGAATGCCTACCTCGCGCTGAAGATCTCGTTTGCAAACGAAGTTGCGAATCTCTGCGACGCCGTCGATGCCGACGCCCTCGTGGTGCTAGCCGGGATCGGCAACGACACGCGAATCGGGAAGCTTTTCTTGCAGCCGGGGATCGGTTACGGCGGCCCGCGTTTCGATAAAGACGTCCGTTCGATGCACCACATTGCTGGTGAGAACGATTCGAGCCGCGAGTTGCTGGCAGCGACCCTGCGCGTCAACGAAGCGCAGCCGCGCCGGATTGTCGACACCCTCGAAGAAGAAGTCGGCCGACTCGATGGGCTCACGATCGGAGTCTGGGGCCTGACATTCAAAGCCGGAACGGACGACGTTCGTGATTCGCTTGCAATCAAGATCGTGGCTGATTTGGAAGCGCGTGGCGCCCGTGTCCGCGCCTTCGATCCTGCGGTTAAGGGGCCGCACACGATGATTTCCTGCGAGCTCGTCGGCTCGCCACTCGATGCGCTCGACGCCGATGCGTTGCTGGTGCTCACCGAGTGGCCGATGTTCCGCGAGATTCCCGTTACCGCAATTGCTTCGGCTTTGCGACTCGGGGTCGTTATCGACGGCCGCAACACGCTCGATCATAAAGCGCTCGCAGTGGCCGGCGTGACCTATCGCGGCGTCGGGCGTCGCGCCATACCGCCGAAGACACTGAACGTCGAGCGATCAACAGAGAGTGAAGTCGCGGTTTAGGACGTCCTCGAGTGCGTTCGCGAGCGGCGAGCTCGCAGCGATTCGAAATGGCGGTTTAGAGCGCCAGCCGAGCTGTCCTGCGTTCGGCGTCTCGGGGGCTGTTCCGAGCCAGATCGCGATTGGAGACGGTTCGTAGTAACAGACGAGTCGCTGAACGAGCCGCTCGAACGCGTCTTTCGTTGAGCACGGTTCGTACTTCTAGGGCCAGCTCGGACTTGAGAATTCGCTCGGCGGTGGCAGCAGCGTATCTGTCGACGGCCCGCTTAAAATCGGCGGAACGGTAAATCGGCGTCACGCACGTTCGAATGGGGCGTGACGGATGCGAAGCGAAGCACGCGCTTACATTCGGTCGGGACCGTCACAAACTCGATGCCGAACGAGGTAGGAACTTCTTTTTGCAAATGACGTTGGATCTTAAAGACATTCGTTTTTTTGCATGCGGGTTTTCCCACACTAACCGAACCAAACGATCCTACGGTTCGATCGGCGCCGAGTGGCGGATGGTGATCCTCGTGCGATGCATTCCGCAGAATTTGCGCGTAGTGCGCCCTCGATTTTAAGCCACTCCGTTCGTTATTTCGCCATGAAATTAACATTCTGCCTTGCCGACGTCCGCAGACGGACTCCATGAGACGGGTCCCTTTTGTCAACGGCCGGTCGTACTATTTATCCGTAACATATTCCGGTTCACATCTGTAAGTTTATCGGCTATTATTGCGGCAGTGGTGCTAGCGCGAATGGGAGAAATTTCCCATAGGCTGTCCTGTCTCAGGAAAATGCGCTGCATTAACATCTGCCGTCATTTCTAAAAGTAATCTTATGAAGCAAATCGTTCGAGTGCGGGAGGGTCCCGCGTCGGCCAATTTGTGGGTCGTCGGAACTGCGGTCACTTCGGTGATTACCACGAAAGGTGCTTAACAACGTGTCGCAACTCGTCCCTCTCGAATCTGCAGAAGCGTTCGTCTCGCGTCGTTTTTGCATCGTCGGTACCGGATACGTCGGGATGGCTAGCGCCATCGGCTTTGCCGAGTTCGGCCATGATGTGGTCGGCTACGATATCATTCGCGAGCGTATCCGCGGATTGCAAAACGGGATCACACCCTATAACGAGGATGGCCTCGCGGCGGCCCTTCAGAAACACCTGGCTACCGGCTACCTGCGCTTCGTGGAGTCTCTCGTCGAAGCGGCAACCGACGCCGAGTTCATCGTCATCGCTGTTGGCACGCCGTCGCGACCCGATGGGTCGGCTGATCTGAGCTACCTCTATTCGGCAATCGACGCCCTGCTCGATATCGACCTCTCCGGGAAGACGCTCGTCGTTCGGTCGACGGTCCCGGTTGGGACGACGGATTTTATCGCCGACCGGCTGCGCAGCGTCGCCGCCGTCGTTCACGCTCCCGAGTTCCTGCGCGAAGGTTCGGCGCTGAACGACTTCCTCAACCCCGATCGGGTTGTCGTCGGCGCGAATCCGATTCACGAAGCAGATTCGTTCCTCTCGCTCTTCGCACACCTCGATAAGCCGCTCATCGCTACGTCGCCGCGCGAAGCCGAATTGATCAAGGGCTTCTCGAATGCATATCTGGCGCTGAAAATTTCGTTTGCAAACGAAGTTGCGAATCTCTGCGACGCCGTGGACGCCGACGCTCTCAACGTGCTCGCTGGGATCGGCAATGATTCGCGTATCGGGAAGCTCTTCTTGCAGCCGGGAATCGGCTACGGGGGTCCCTGCTTCGATAAAGACGTTCGGTCGATGCACCACGTTGCGACCCAGCACGATACCAGCCGCGAATTGCTCTCCGCGACGCTACGCGTTAACGATTATCAGCCGCGCCGGATCGTCGATCTCCTCCAGGAGGAACTCGGCCGGCTCGACGGCATGACGGTCGGCATTTGGGGGCTGACCTTCAAAGCGGGTACGGACGACGTGCGCGATTCGCTCTCGATTAAAATCATCGCAGATCTGATCGAACGCGGGGCTCGCGTTCGCGCCTTCGATCCCGCGGTCAGCGGTTCGCACACGATGATCCATTGCGAGATCGCGGTTTCCCCGCTCGACGTGCTCGACGCCGATGCCTTGCTGGTTCTGACGGATTGGCCGATGTTCCGTGAGATCCCGATCGCGGAAATCGTCGGACGTCTGCGTCGTGGCGTTGTCGTCGACGGTCGCAATACGCTCGACCATCGTGCGCTCGCGCTCGCTGGCGTTCGCTATCGCGGAGTCGGTCGCAAGGCGATGCCGATGACGAGCGTTGTCGCCGGCGCGAACGACATCTCCGAAAACGTCGCAGTCTAGGTAATCCCTCCAAGAGTCGCCGTTTTCGTGTTTCGGAGACGGCGGCTTTCTTAATAAAGTAGTCTCACCACGTTTAACTTCTCAAACAATGTGTTTCTCCGATGCTGCGGCAGGAATCGACATTCGCACATCGCCTACATTGCTTCGATGCCGCTCAAGCCGACCGTCGCGATCGTCTCCGATGCTCTCGTGCAGCACGGCGGTGCCGAGCGCGTCGTCGAGGCGATGGCCGAAGCGTTTCCACAAGCGCCGGTATTTGCATTGCTCTATTCGCCTTCGCGCGGTCCGGCATCGCTAGCGCACCGCGTGCGTACGTCTTGGCTGCAGCAGGTCCCGGGTGCCGCACATCGTCATCGGATGCTCTTCCCGCTTTTCGCACCCGCGATCGAGAGCATCGATATTACCGGCTACGACGTCGTGCTGTCGTCACATCATTCGGTAGCGAAGGGTATCGTTCGCAGCGCCGATCAGCTCCATATCTGCTACTGCCACACGCCAATGCGCGCCCTCTGGGAACGTCCGGTCGCCGAGCTCGCCACGCTACCGAGCATGCTCCGCCCATTCGCGGCGGCGGCCCTCGGTCGGTTGCGTGTGTGGGATTTCGCGACCGCTTCGCGAGTCGATTCGTATTTGGCCAATAGCGTCGTGACCCAGCGCCGGATCGCGCGGCATTACCGGCGCGAGAGCACGATCATGCACCCACCGATCGACATCGAGCGTTTCACGCCGTCGCCCGTGCAATTCAACGGTCAAACGCCGTACTATCTCGTCGCTTCGCGTGCGGTACCCTATAAACGCGTCGATATCGCGGTGGCGGCCGCCCGCATCTTGGGGCGTCGGCTCGTCGTCGTCGGCGGGAATCACATGGGCATGGTTGCCGGCGCCGGTGTCGAGATGCTCGGTATCGTCGACGACGCGAAATTGCTCGAACTCATGCGCGGTGCGAGTGCCCTCTTATTTCCGCAATACGAAGATTTTGGGATGACGCCGCTGGAAATGAACGCATGCGGCCGCCCCGTTATTGCGTACGGGGCCGGTGGCGCACTCGAAACGGTGATCGATGGAAAGACGGGTGTGCTCGTCCCCGAGCAATCCGTCGATGCGTTCGTCGAGGGGATCCGGCGCTTCGAAGGGATGACGTTCGATCCGATCGAGATCCGTGCATACGCAGAGAAATTTTCGAGGGTATTGTTTATCGACGAACTACGCCGCTTCGTCGACGAGCAATGGAACGAGTGCGCCTTCGAAGTAAACCCAAGAAAGGACGGCTTCGTTCCGAACTCAAAATGCGCGCAGCGATGAAAGTCGTCGTCGTCGCTCATCCTGCCATACGCGCGTCCAATCGCGCGGTCTATCGGCGGCTCGCTGAGCGTGGGCTCGATGTGACCCTAGTCGTCCCCGACCGCTGGAAGAGCGTGCTCGGCGGAACGATTCTCCCCGATCCTGAGGAGCCGGGTTCGCCGCTCAAACTCATCGTCCGCAAGAAAATCGGCATCGCGCACTCCAACCTTTTTTTCATGGTGCCGGGCATCGACGATCTCATTCCGCGCGGCGAGCGCTGTGCCGTGTACGTCGATCAGGATCCCGCCGGCTTGATGGCGTTTCAAGCCGCGATCGCAACGCATCGCAAGGGCGCGGGCCTCGTCTTCATGTCGATGCAGAACATCCTGAAAAAATATCCGATGCCGTTTAACGCTATTCAAAAGTACGTTTTCGCGCGCGCGGGAGCGTGCGTCGCGGGTTCGCAAGAATGCCGGACCGTCGTCGTGCAGCGAAGCTATACGGGGCCGGTTTCGATCCTGTCTTTCGGATACGAGCTCGTCCCGCTCGCGAGCGACGAGCGCGAGCGGGTCGCAAAAACGTACGGATTTTCGCGACCGAGCATCGGTTACGTCGGGCGGTTGGTTCCCGAAAAAGGCGTCGATCTTTTAATTAAAGCATTCGCTAAAGTCGGTCACGCGGAGCTCGTGATCGGCGGCGACGGCCCTTCGATGAACGAGTTGCAGGCGCTCGTGCGAACGCTCGATCTCGAAGATCGCGTTCACTTCTTGGGGAATCTCGCGCCGAACGACGCGGTGCGCCTCATCGGGGCGCTCGACGTTTGCACGCTCCCATCCCGCACGACGAAAGCTTGGAAAGAACAATTCGGGCGCACCGCCGTCGAGGCGATGGCGCAGGGCGTCCCGATGATCGGCAGCTCGAGTGCGGCTATCCCCGAGGTGATCGGCGACGCCGGCTTGATTTTCGAAGAAGGCAACGTCGATGCATTCGCCGCGTGCATCTTGCGTGCGCTCGATCCGGTCGAGCGCGCCACCATCATTGAGAAAAGTTTGGAACGCGCGAACCGAGAATTTTCTCTCGATGCATCGGCCAATACGCTGCATCGGGCGCTCGAAGAGTCGATTCCCAAATAATTCGAATTTAGATCTCGCTTGCGAGACGGCTCGCAATGGTTGCGGCACTCGCGTCCCAGCCGAACGTCGAGCGATAGAGCTCCGTCGCCGCGGTAGCCCGCCTCGCGATATCGTTCGGTCGGGCGAACGCGCCGACGAATGCATCGGCAAAGTCTTCTGCCGTATCGTCGGTGAGCGTGACGACGGCGCCCAGCCGATCTTCATCGTGCGGGTTGCGCGTGGCGACGACGGGCGCGCCGTATGCGAATGCGGCGAGCAGACTGCCCGCCGAACTCGTTAGACCTTCGGCTGCCATGTACGCCACCGCATCGGCTCGCAGGAATTCATCGCCGATCGCCGTTTCTGGTAGGCTTCCGGTAAACGTGACGAGTTCCGAGATGCCGGCTTCCCGCGCGCGCTCCCGACAGGCGTCGGCATACGGCTGGTCCCAGATCCGACCGACGATCCGCAATTCGGCATCGATATTTCGGTCCTTGAGAATTGCGAGCGCGTCGATCGCAC
>ENA-OFCI01000973-OFCI01000973.1-metagenomes-genome-assembly--contig:-NODE-973-length-14561-cov-3.167724_pt1 | contig 14561 bp, 12 predicted proteins | sample MGYA00153391_OFCI01 | MGnify analysis MGYA00153391
GCCTTGAGCCGGTTGGCCCGGTCGGGCTTCAGCCGACCGCGAGCGAGCAGCTTGTCGACCTCCGCGCCGACGTAGCCCAGCCCCTTGTCGACCCGATCCTGGTCGAGGTCGGTCATCACGATCGGGACCTCGAGCCGCTGGGCAAAGAGCAGGGCCAGCTGGCTTGCCATCAGCCCCGCACCGACGATCCCGACCTTGGTGATAGGCCGGGCCAGCGAGCGGTCCGGAGCCCCCGCTGGGCGCTTGGCCCGCTTCTGCACGAGGTCGAAGGAATACAGGCTGCTGCGCAGCTCGTCACCCATCAACAGGTCCGCGAGGGCGTTGTCCTCCGCGGAGTAGGCGGCTTCGCGCGTGGCGGTACGAGCCGCGGATACGAGCCCGAGGGCCCGCAGCGGCGCAGGCGCAGCGCCACCGGTCTTGGCCCTGACAAACCCCTCGGCCGCCGTAACAGCGCCCTCCCAGGTGGCCTCTTCGCGGTCGATCGCGGGGCGGTCCACCACGATCTTTCCGGTGATGATCTCTGCAGCCCATGCCAGGGAGTCCTCCAGGAAGGTGACCGGTTCGAAGAGCGCGTCGGCGATCCCGAGCTCGAAGGCCTGCGGTCCCTTCAGCATCCGGTTGGTGTTCAGCGGGTTCTCGATGATGACCCGCAGTGCGTTCCCCACGCCGATGAGGTTCGGCAGCAGGTAGCAGCCACCCCAGCCGGGCACCAAGCCCAGAAAGCACTCTGGCAGGGCCACCGCAGGAACACCTGCAGAGATGCTCCGGTATGCCGCGCTGAGCGCGATCTCCACGCCGCCGCCCATGGCCGCACCGTTGATGAAGGCGAAGGTGGGCACCGGGAGGGTGCGGAGCTGTTCGAAGGTTCTGTGCCCGAGCTGACCGATGGCCAACGCCTGCTCGCGGGTGGTGACCTTAGGGACCCCTGTGAGGTCGGCGCCCACGGCAAAGATGAACGGCTTGCCGGTCACCCCGACGCCGACAATCTCCCCGGCTTCGGCGCGGGCGCGAACCATGCCGAGAACCTCCGAGAGACCAGCCAGCGTGGCCGGGCCAAAGGTGTTGGGCTTGGTGTGGTCAAAGCCGTTGTCCAGCGTGATCAGCACAAACGTCCCCGTGCCCCCCGGCAGCTCGATATCGCGCGCCAGCGTCTTGGTGATGACCTCGTTCGGGAACGTGGCAGTCAGATCGATGCTCATCAGGCCACAACCTCCTTCGTGGTGTCGAGCTCTTGGACGGCGTCAACCTCTTTGCCGTAGTCCCGGTGGTTCGGGTTCTCCCAGATCACGGCCCCGCCCATGCCGATGCCGATGCACAAGGCCGTGAGGCCGTAACGCACCTGGGGGTCCTCCTCGAACTGGCGGGCGAGCTGGGTCATCAGGCGGATGCCAGAGCTGGCCAGCGGGTGGCCGGTGGCGATCGCGCCGCCATACCTGTTCACCCGGGGGTCGTCGTCGGCGATGCCGAAGTGATCCAGGAAGGCAAGCACCTGCACGGCGAATGCCTCGTTCAGCTCGAACAGGCCGATGTCCTTGATGCTCAGACCGGCTTGCCTGAGCGCCTTCTCGGTTGCGGGAACCGGGCCGATCCCCATGACCTCGGGCTCCACACCGACGAACGAGTAGGCCACCAGACGCATCCGCACGGGGAGATCGAGCTCCGCGGCGGCTTCGGCGGAGGCCACGATGCACGCGGTTGCGCCGTCGTTCAGGCCTGCACTGTTGCCCGCCGTGACCTTGCCGTGGGCGCGGAACGGTGTCTTGAGCCCGGCCAGGTCCTCCATCGTCGTGCCTGGTCGAGGGGGCTCGTCCTTGGTGGCCAGGCCATACCCGAGCTCGGTATGCCGGGTAGCGACGGTGACCAGGTCGGGCGAGATCTTGCCCGTGGCCAAGGCCTGTGCGTACTTTGCCTGGCTCGCGACCGCATAAGCGTCGCAGCGCTCCTTGGTCAGAGCGGGATACCGGTCGTGCAGGTTCTCGGCGGTCGATCCCATCACGAGGGCCGACGGGTCGACGATCTTTTCGGACATGATCCGGGGGTTGGGGTCGACGCCCTCTCCCATCGGATGGCGGCCCATGTGCTCGACCCCACCGGCAATGGCGACCTCGGCTGAGCCGAAGGCGATGGCCGAGGCAACGCTGGTCACCGCGGTCATTCCCCCTGCGCACATGCGGTCGATGGAGTAGCCCGGGGTGCTGATCGGCAGACCGGCAAGCAGCCCCGCAACACGACCCAGGGTCAGGCCTTGGTCACCGATCTGGGTAGTGGCGGCGATGGCCACCTCCTCGACCCGCTCGGGAGGCAGCTGGGGGTGGCGACGCAACAGCTCGCGGATGCAGTTGATGACGAGGTCATCGGCGCGCGTCTGGGTGTACATCCCCTTCTCGCCGGCCTTGCCAAAGGGTGTGCGCACCCCGTCGACGAACACGACATCGCGCAGAGCTCTGGTCACGGGGGCCTCCCTGGTTGAGCGCGGTCCTCCGGAGGACGAAACACTCAGATGGCGGTAGAAGAGCATGGACGAGAGCATGCTACTCGTCAGTAACCTAGCAATGATTCACCCAGCAGTGCTACTGGTCAGTAACCTCGAGGGTGATCTCGACGGGCCGGTTGATGGCTTCCTCGAGGATCGGGCAGACGATGTCCACCTGCCACTGACGGGCCCCCAACGCGATCAATGACTCGGCCACAGACTCCATCGTCGAGTCCGACGGGGGAGACCACAGCACCCGGCGAATGGAGTCCGGGGACAGGACGTTCTCGATGGGGATGTTTCGTTCCAGTGCGAACTGCCCAAGAACCGAGCGGGCCTGTGCGAGCCGGGCGGCGGCAACCGGGTCGCGATCGGCCCAGGCTCGTGCCGGTGGTGGCCCGTCCGAGCGCGGGGTGAGAACGGGCAGATCAGTCTCGGGGAGCAGGCGTGCGCGCTCGAGTGCGCTGAGCCACTGTCGCTGGTAGCGGCGCACGGATCGCGCGGCGGGGCCGTCCTGGATGTCGGCAGCTGTGCGGGGACTCTTGATGGCCAGATCGATCAGAGCCGCGTCCGGCAGAACCCGCCCCGGGGCCGTGTCGCGTTCGATGGCAATGGCGTCGCGCGTCTGCCAGAGCTCCCGCACCATCGCAGCCCCTCGGCGGTTGCGGACCTTGTGCATCCCCGAGGTGCGGCGCCACGGCTCGACCCGCACCGGAGGGCCGGTGAATCGGGTGAGCGAGTCGAACTCCTGCTCGGCCCACGACATCTTGTCCTGTGCTGACAGGTCGTCCGCCATGAGATCCCGGACCTGCCCGAGCACCTCGACGTCAAGGGCGGCATAGCGCAACCAGGGCTCGGGCAGGGGCCTGGTCGACCAGTCCACAGCCGAGTGCTCCTTGGCCAGGTGCAGGCCGAGGTAGTGCTCCACAACGGCAGCGAGTCCGACGCGGGGCAGACCGATCAGGCGTCCGGCGAGCTCGGTGTCGAACAGCCGGGTCGGGCGCAGCCCGACCTCCGCCAGACACGGCAGGTCCTGGGTCGCAGCATGCAGAATCCACTCGACGCCGGCGATCGCGTCGGATACGGGTGAGAGATCGGGGCAGGCGATGGGGTCGACCAACCAGGTGCCCGACCCCTCGCGCCGCATCTGGATCAGATAGGCGCGCTGCCCGTAGCGGTAGCCGGACGCACGCTCCGCATCGATGGCGACCGGCCCGTTCCCTTCGGCGATGGCGCGAGCCGCCCGGACCAGCTCCCGCTCATCCATGACCACATCTGGAACGCCATCCGCGGGCATATCCAGGAGGACCATGCTCCGGGCACCCTCAGTCTCCGCGTCGACAAGATCAGAGTCCACTGACGCGACAAACCGCTCTGGAGTCTCGCTGGATCCGATGGTCACGGGGTCAATCTAATTGACTGGGTGGATCACCCTGCGGACCGGGCGGGCCCGGACGCAGTTCAGCGGTGTGGCCTTGGCAGCGCCACGACGCCGTCGGGCAGCGGCGGGAGACCGGCGATGGAGCACAGAAGGTCAGCCCAGGCGAGGAGATGGAGGGAGAGGTCAGGGCCGGCTGGTGTCCAGGAGGCCCGGATCTCCATCTCCACCGTGGCCTGGCGATCATCAAGACTGGCGAAGGTCTCGGAGACAACCCGAGTGACCGTCCCCCCCTCTGCCACGAAGGGAGCGCCATGGTTGAGCAACGCGTCCATCAACCATGACCAGCCCACAGCACCCAAGAGCGGGTCGTTGGCCAGCTCGGGCTCAAGCTGGGCGCGGGCAAAGGTGACGACGCGCCAGACTCCCTCCCACGGCTCGGGGGCGGACGGGTCGTGCAGAAGAACGAACCGTCCGGAGGCGAGCTCATCCCCGTCATCGGAGACCCCGCCGGTCACGACCTCGGCCGAGAGGGCAACGGCGTAAGGGGCGATTCGGCCGGGCGCGGGCACCTCTGTGAGGCGGACCTCTGGACGTAGACGAGCGACGCGCAGGTCCTCAACGGCCTGGGCGAATTCGGCGGACTTCTCACCGGGGACGACGCTACGACTGCCCACACTGGGAGGGTATGTCGACCTGTCACTTAACGGCGTCGCGGCACGCCGGGATACGGTTCGGCGATGTTGGCATTGCTCGCCCTCGCCTCGAGTGCCGCTTGGGGGACCTCGGACTTCTTCGCAGGGCTCAAGGCACGGACCATGGCGCCGCCCGCCGTTGTGGCCATGACCCAGGGCGCTGCCTTGGTTGCGTTGACCGCCATCTTGGTCATTCGGAATACCGGACTCTCACCGGCGTTCACCGGCAACGCACCCCTGTGGTCGATCGCGGCCGGGTTGTCGGGTTCGGCCGGACTGATCCTCTTCTACACCGCTCTGGCCTCCGGGACGATGGGGGTGGTCGCGCCGATCTCGTCTTTGGGGGCACTGGTCCCGGTGCTCCTCGGCATGTTCAACGGAGAGAAGCCAACCGCGATTGCCTGGGTCGGGATGGCGGTAGCGGTAGCCGGTGCGGCGCTGGCCTCCGGCCCGGAGCTGAGCGGTGCCCTGCCGGCCCGCCCTGTGATCCTGGCCGCCCTCGCCGCGGCGTGCTTCGGGACGGCGCTGTTCTGCATCGACAGGGGAGCCCGGTTCGCGGTGCTGGAGACTCTGTGGACCATGCGACTGACCAGCGTTGCGCTGTTCCTGGTCGCGGGACTGCTGGCCCGCTCGGCGGGCGGAACCCGTATGCATGACCTGCCGGTGCTGGCGGTCATCGGGCTGGGCGACGTCACAGCCAACGCCCTCTTCGCCGTCTCCTCGTCACGGGGGATGGTGAGCGTGGCCAGCGTGCTTGGCTCCCTGTACCCGGTGGCGACGGTCTTCTGGGCGCGGCTGATCCTGGGCGAGCGACTTCGCCGCATCCAGGCGATCGGGGTCGGGCTGACCCTGCTGGGAGTGGTCGCCATAGCGGTCTGAGCCGTGGTCACGCCGTGGGAGGATCTGCACGTGACTCCCTCATCAACGAAGAGCCCCCGTGATAGCGCCCTGGTCCGTGCAGCCCGACGCCAGAGCGTGCCGCACACGCCGGTCTGGTTCATGCGCCAGGCGGGCCGGTCGCTCCCGGAGTACCGCAAGGTGCGCGAGGGCGTGGCCATGCTCGACTCCTGCCGTCGGCCTGAGCTGGTCGCCGAGATCACGCTGCAGCCGGTACGACGCCACGGCGTAGACGCTGCGATCTTGTTCAGCGACATCGTGGTGCCGCTGGCTGCCGTTGGCGTCGAACTTGACATCGTCCCGGGGGTGGGGCCGGTGATCGCCCAACCCTTTCGCACACACGCGGACCTCGACCGTCTCCCTGAGCTGACGCCGGAGCACGTCCCCTACATCACGGAGGCCGTGGGGATGGTTCTCGCGGAGCTTGGAGCTACACCGCTGATCGGTTTTGCCGGTGCACCGTTCACGCTCGCGTCGTACCTCGTCGAGGGTGGGCCGTCGAAGAACCACGAACACACCAAGGCCATGATGCACGGCGATCCCGAGCTCTGGCAGGAGCTGTGCGCGCGGCTGGCGCAGATCGCGGGCGCGTTCCTTCGGGTCCAGGCGCAGGCAGGGGCATCGGTCGTGCAGCTGTTCGACTCATGGGTGGGCGTGCTGTCCCGCAAGGACTACGAGACGTACGTCCAACCGCACTCGCGTGCGGCCTTGTCGGCAGTGGACGACCTGGATGTCCCCAAGATCCACTTCGGTACCGGAACCGGCGAGCTGCTCGCCGCGATGGGTGCCGCCGGCGCCGATGTCGTGGGCGTGGACTTCCGCACCTCGCTTACCGACGCCCGTGCTCGCCTCGGAGACGGGTATGCCGTGCAGGGCAATCTGGACCCTGCGCTGCTGTTCGCACCGTGGCCGGCCCTGGAACGAGCGGTGCGGTCGATCGTTACGGAGGGCGCGCAGGCACCGGGACACATCTTCAACCTGGGCCATGGAGTCCTGCCCGACACCGACCCTGAGGTGCTGACCCGTGTCGTCGACCTCGTGCACGAGGCCTCTGCCGGCTAGGCGCCAGGAGCTGCTGGCGTGGGTCCGACCGGCGTGGGCCTGACGGGCGGCTGTTGCGCCCGGCGGCGCCACCACGACCAGAGCGGTGCGGCAAGGAGGGCCAGGAACAACACGAACGGCAGCATGGCTCCGACCGCTCTGAACAGCCCGCTTGCGGAGGCCGTAAAGGCGTCCCAGCCGGAGCGCAGCCCGGCCAGGAAAGCATTGTCCGTCACCGGCTCGCTCCCAACGGTGCTCAGTGACACCGCCAGCGTCGATCGCTCGACGCTGTTCTTGAGTGCGTCCAGCTGCGACTCGAGCGACTCGAGGTCAGCCTCTCGGCGGCTCATCTCGCTCTCGAGGGCGACGACCTGACCCAGGTCCTTGGCCCGGGACATGAGGGCACGGACGCGATCCACGCTGGCACTCATGGTCTTGAGCCGGCTCTGGGTATCGACGTACTGAGAGGTGACGTCCTGGGAGGACGTCGTACGCTGCAGAACCGTGCCGATCTTGGCGAGCTGGTCCAGGGCGAGGTCGAGCTTGTCCGCAGGTACCGACAGGGTCAGGGTGCCGAAGCCATCGAAGCTGGTGGAGGGCGCTGCGTTGGCCGAGAGTGGGCTCGGGTCGCCTGGACCACCTTTTCCTATCTGTTCGCTCAGCACGATCGCCTGCAGCCCCACGGCGATGCTTCGCACCCGCGCCGCGGCGGCGCCAATGTCCTTGACCCTCAGGTCCAGGCTGGCGCTCTTGGTCAGCTTGGGGCCAACGCCAACCACAGGGGTCCGGGAGACGTCGGCCTGGCCCACCAGTCTGCCCGGGGCGGCCTTGGCTGCCGGAGCGCTGTCGGAGTGCGCTGCGTTGCCCGGCACAGGCGCCATCTTGCTCACGGCGCCGCTCGTCGTGCTGGCCCCACCGCCGCCACAACCGGCGAGCACGATGGCAGAAAAGACGGACATCGCGCCCATCGCCCCCATCCTTCGCCGCGTCAGTGCGGGCCGGGCGCGGCAAGGGATCTCGCGGTGGGTTGACGCAACCTGCATGGCAGACCTCCAGAGGACGATGTGCTTGACCTGCGTTACGTCCCTTGGAGTCGTCAGCTGTCGCGTCCGTTCCATGCCTTCGGTGTCGATTCGGTCACGACCCACCTGTCAGGGCGACCCGGCGATGCCGTCAGAATGGAGGTATGAGCCCCAAGCCAACCCCCGGTCAGATCCGTGAGATCAACGACAGCACCCGCTACGCGATGTGGTCCGTCTTCAAGGTCACCAGCCCCGTGTCCGAGGACCGTGCCAAGGTCGCAGCGGAGGTTGAGACCCTGTTCGCCGATATGTCCGAAGAGGGTGTGGTGGTACGCGGGGTCTATGACGTTGCCGGGCTGCGGGCCGACGCGGACTTCATGATCTGGTGGCATGCAGAGGACATCCGGGTGGTCCAGTCGGCATACCACCGTTTCCTGCGCACAGAGCTCGGAGCACACCTCGAGTCGGTGTGGTCCGTTGCGGCTCTGCACAGGCCGGCGGAGTTCAACAAGGGACACATACCGGCGTTCATGGCCGACGAGCGTCCGCTGGACTTCATCTGCGTCTACCCGTTCGTGCGTTCGTACGAGTGGTACCTCCTGGAGGACCAGGAGCGACGTGCCCTCCTGTCGGAACACGGACAGATGGCGCGCGACTACCCCGATGTGCGCGCAAACACCATCGCGTCCTTTGCGCTGGGCGACTACGAGTGGATTCTGGCCTTCGAGGCTGACGACCTGACCCGCATCGTCGACCTGATGCGTCACCTGCGCGGCTCGGAGACCCGTCGCCACGTCCGCGACGAGGTGCCGTTCTACACCGGCCCACGGGTCGAGGTTGCGGCGCTGGTCGACTCGTTGCCCTGACCGACCCGTTCCCGGTCAGTCGCCTGTGGAGCCGTCGATGCGCTCACGGAGCAGGTCGGCGTGCCCGTTGTGCCTGGCGTACTCCTCGATCATGTGGACGTACGCCCAACGCAACGAGATCGGGCCGTCCCTGCCGGCGAAGGTGTCGTCCAGGGACATCTCTCGTACGGCCTCGTCGGCGGCCAGACACTCCGCCTTGAACGTTGCATGGTCCCGCTCGACATCGGCGTCGGCGACGTTGTCGAAGTCACCGTCCTTGTCGTCATCGGGACAGTACAGGTCAGGTAGCTCGAGCCCGGCGGCCTTGGTACGGAACCACCATCGCTCCACCTCGCCCATGTGACGCAGCAGACCGAGCAGGGTCAGTGCTGACGGGGGGACCGAGGCGCTCTTGAGCTGGGCGTCGGTCAGCCCCGCGCACTTCCACAACAGGGTTCCGCGGTGAAACTCCAGCCAGGCCTGGTAGATCGGGCGCTCGTCGGCGACCTGACGCGGGTCATCGCGGAACTGCCTTACCTGTGGAGTCGACATGACCCCAACCTACAGACGGCGAGCGCCTGCCACATCCCGTCTCTGTCGAGCCCTATTGGGGTGCTGGCTCGAGTCGCAGGCTGATGCTGTTGATGCAGTACCTCTGGTCCGTCGGGACGTCATAGCCCTCGCCCTCGAAGACGTGCCCCAAGTGCGATCCGCAGTTGGCGCAACGGACCTCAACCCGCTTGGAGCCCATGCTGAGGTCCTCGATGTACTCGACCCGGTCCTCGGCGAGGGGCGCGTAGAAGGACGGCCAGCCGCAGTGGCTGTCGAACTTGCTGTCGCTTCGGAACAGCTCCGTACTGCAGGCACGGCACGAGTAAACGCCCTGGGTCTTTGTATCGGTGTACTCGCCGACCCCGGGCGGCTCAGTGGCGGCCCGGCGAAGCACGTCATACTCAGCGGCGCTGAGCTCCTCACGCCATTGCTCATCGGTCTTGGCGATGGGATAGGTGCGGCCGTCATTCATCGGGGTCCTCCTACGCAGGGCTGAAAACCAGTTCACGACCAACACAACAGCAAAGCCGCGCTGGACGTTCCCATCGGCCCTGCTCTCGCCCAGCCAGGAGGGCTACGTGCGGAGTATGGGCCGGGTGGCTGGCCTCCGGCACCCCCCGCCAGCCACCCGGCGTACCGGGGCCAGGATCAGCCGATGCCACCTCGAAGGGCCAGCCGCACCACCTGGGGATCGTGGTCCGAGTCCTGGTCATAGAACTCGGAGTTGGTGTGCACGATGTCGTAGTCGTACGCCGGGTACTTGGCGCCGGTAGGAGCGATCGTCAGCGCCTTGCTGATCAGGATCTGGTCGAGCACCTGGCTGTTGCCCTCGAAGACGTAGGAGTAACGCTCGTTCACCGGCAACATGCGCGGCAGGTCGACGATCGCGTTGGCGCCGGTCCCGACCATGATGTCGACGGTCTGGCTGAACTCGAAGTCGTTGATGTCACCAAGCACCACCACATTCGCGTTCTTGTCAGCCGCCAGGAGCAGGTCGAGGAACGAGCGCACCTCCTGGGCCTGCAGGTGACGCGCCGGCTCCGAGAAACGCACCGGCTTCTGCCACTTGCCGAAGAGCGGGTTGTCGCCGCCCTTGGACGCGAAGTGGTTGGCGATCGCGAAGATCGTCTTCCCACGGAAGGTGAACTCGCCGACCAGTGGCTTGCGTGAGTCTGTCCACGCCGCATTGGTGGGGGTGATCCTTCCGGGGTTGAGGGCCAGGTGCGGCTTGCCGTCAATGATCGTCAGACTTTCGGCGGTGGTCGCGTCGCCAGCCGGTGCGTCCACGAACGCCACGTCGCGGTCGGCACGGTAGAGGAACACCTGGCGGATGTTGCCGCCCGGCGCGCCGCCGTCAGTCAGGTCCTGGGGGTTGACCCAGCGCGCACTGTAGGCCGGGCCACCGGCGGCCGTGATGGCGGCGATCAGCTTGTCGCTGGTCTGGGTCGAGTCGACCGTGCCGTCCTTGGCCGCGCCGCTGTTGTCCTGGATCTCCTCCAGCGCCAGGATGTCCGGGCTCTTCAGGTTGCTCACGATCTGACCGGCGAGGCGGTCGAACTTGAGCTGGGGGTCGCCGGGCGCGAGGTTCTCGACGTTGAAGGTCGACACGGCCAGCTGGTTGTTGGACTGGGGCTTGGTGATCTCACGCTGCAGTCCGCCGAGCTTCAGCACCGGCGTCTTGATGACCTCCAGCTTGGGGTTGTTGAACGAGTAGTCGATGACACCGACCGTGTCGCCGGGGATCGAGTCTCCGACGCTGGCCATTGGCATCGCGCCTTTGGGCAGGAGCGCGTCGTCCAGCTGGACCCGCATCGCGTTGGGGTGGTCGTAGCCGGAGTAGAGAACGCCGCCACGGGGTGTGCTGATGGCGTCGACATTCTGGCCCGGGACGACGGTCATCTCCCCGAAGGACTTGGTGATGCCCACGACCTTGGCGTCACGGACCGCGACGCGCATGCCCTCGAGTGACTCGTAGAAGTCGATCGCGTCAGTGGCGGGACGGAAGAGCGCGGTCGAGTACTCGACGTTCAGGGGGTTTCCCTCCTCGATGACCTGCTGCGGCGCGATGCGGTCGACACCGAGCACCACTGCAGCGGGAAGCGTGTTGCCGGAGCTCAGGACGGTGGTCTTCGGACCGGTCAGCTCGGTGGTGGTCAGGTTGGTGCCGCCGCCGGGACGGAACTCGAAGATCGAGCCGTCGACGCTCACGTCGTCGCCGACGGCGACGGTGACCAGAGCCTTGGTATAGACGTACAGGCCCTCACTGGTGGCGACGTCGCTGTCCGGGGTCGTGTTCTGAAGCCAGTAACCGCTGGGGCCGACCGCGGTCACGACTCCGAGGACTCCGTTGACCCGTTTGCCGTTGTATGGCGAGGTGTGGCTCGTGCCCTGGATCTGCGCGATCGTCTCGGGCTCGTCGACCGGCAGGGGTGCGGCACAACCGGGTTTGTCGACCGTGCTGTTCTCAGGCGTCGGCTCGGTGGCGCGGAAGTCCATGGCGTTGACGTCCGTGTCGACGCAGGGGGAGTTTCGGGTGGCCGAGGTGGTGTTGCTGAGGCCCGGGGCGGAGCTGCCCTCGAAGGTGGTCGCGGTGCCGTACCCGACCCGGTCGACCACAGTGGTGTTGTCGGCCAGACGAAGGTCGATGCGGCCGCTAGAGGAGCCCATGCCTGCCGTACCTTTCGCGTCCGGCGTGGGCAGTGGCGTGGCGAGGGGGTTGGCGCCGGCGGCCATCTGCACGAGGTAGGTGTGCTTCGGCGCCACTGAACCTTTCAGGCTGGCTGTGCCACTCGCCGGCACGGTGCCGGTCGCGGAGTAGTACTGGACAAGCCAGCCGGTGACGTCGACGGTGGCGTCCGAGCGGTTGTAGAGCTCGACGAAGTCGTTCTTCCAGGTGGCGCCGCTGTTGCCACCGCCGCCATAGACCTCGGAGATCACGACGTTGGCCGATGCCGCCTGCGCAGGGGCAGCGGTGAGCAGTGCACCGCTCAGTGCGAGTAGGGGTGCGATGGCTGCTGCGCACATTCGAGGGCTCAGGAAGGCCGACATGTACTACCTTTCACGAAGGAGTGAGGTGATGGGGATTCGCAACCCCCGAGGGGACCATATGCCCGGCTTGGGATGTTTGACCCAATTCGGGATCAACACTGACGAGGTCTTGCGCAACTCGCCTCGAGAACGCCCCGGCTAGGCTCCTTCCATGGCGAGCAGTGCGAAGATCGTGCAGGTCACGGCCCCCGATGGCAGCGTCCGCGACGTGAGGGTCTCCAGCCCGGATCGGGTCATGTGGCAAGACGCCGGTATCACGAAGTGGGACCTGGCGACCTACGTCGCCTCCGTCGAGGACGGGCTGATGCGCGCACTGGGAAATCGGCCGGTGACCCTGCAGCGCTTTCCGGATGGTGTCGAGGGTGAGGAGTTCTTCTCCAAGAACCCGCCCAAAGGGGTTCCGGTGTGGGCACGGTCGGTGATGTGCACCTACCCGTCTGCCCGCAGGCACCCGCAGCTGGTCATCGACGAGATCGCCACGGCAGTGTGGGCCGTGCAGATGAACACGGTCACCTTTCACCCCTGGCCGGTGAGGAGCGACAACAACGACAACCCCGACGAGATGCGGATCGATCTCGATCCCCAACCAGGACGCGCATTCGCCGATGCCGTGGAGGCGGCGCACTGTTTGAAGGGGCTGCTCGAGGAGCTTGGGTACGTCCCGTGGGTCAAGACCTCAGGCAACCGCGGTGTGCACATCTACGTGCGGATCGCTCCTACCCACGAGTTCCTTGACGTTCGACACGGGGTCATCGGGATCGGTCGCGAGCTGGAACGCCGACTGCCAGAGCTGGTCACCATGGCGTGGTGGAAGGAAGAGCGCGGCGAGAAGATCTTCGTGGACTTCAACCAGGCCAACCGTGACCGCACGATCGCCTCTGCCTACAGCCCGAGGCCGCTGCCCGGCGCGCCCGTCTCGATGCCCGTCCCGTGGGAGCGACTCGGCGAGGTGAAGCCAGGCGACTTCACGGTGCGCACGGTGCCGGCGATCCTGGCCGCCGAGGGTGACGCCTGGGCTGGGATGGACGCCGCGGTGGGCAACGTCTCGGCGGCAATTGCCCTGTGGGACAGGGACGTTGCGGAAAGGGGGCTGGGGGAGATGCCCTTCCCTCCCGACTACCCGAAGATGCCCGGAGAGCCATCAAGGGTGCAGCCGAGCCGAGCCAAGAAGTCCTGAGTGCGGCGCCATCCGTTGCGAAGACCCGGTCGCACGAGCGACCGGGTCTTCGTTGGTGTCAGCGCACGATCAGAAGGCGCTGGCGCCGTTGGGCGTGCCCAGGCCGGACGGACCGTCCCAGCCGACGCGCGCGGCGCACCACTGGCTCGTCGGGCAGGTGCCGTTGGAGCCGGAGGTCACGTCGAAAAGCGCCGACGCGTGTGAGTACGGCACGGCGTTCGCGTAGCCGGAGGTGTTGCCAGACAGTCCGTACACCGAGCCGATGATCGGGGCGGAGGCGCTGGTACCACCGAATACCATCCACCCGGACGAGCCTTTGTATGAGGTCGAGTCGTACACGGCCACACCGGTGTTCGGGTCTGCCACAGCAGAGACGTCGGCCATCGCGCGCTTTGCGCAGCCTGTGTCGGCGGTGGCCGCGGCAGCCAGAGCCACGTTGTAGGTGGAGCAGCCGGATCCGGCGCCGGACCAGACCGTCTCGGTCCAGCCGCGGGTGTTGGAAGCCGTTTTGAGGCTGGTACCGCCGACCGCGGTGACGTAGGACGACGAGGCCGGATAGGACCCACCCACGTAGCCGCTGTCACCGGTGGACGCGGTTAAGGCGATGCCGGGGTGGTTGTAGTACGTGCCGTAGGTGGTGTCGGCCGCGTCTCCACCGCCGTAGCTGTTGGAGATGGCAACGACGCCGGCGGTCTGGGCCGCCCTGTTGACGGCGGTACCGAGGTTCACGAAGGACGCGCTGTCGGCTTCGACCAACAGTATGTGGCAGTCGGGGCACGTGGCCGAAACCATGTCGAGGTCAAGCGAGATCTCCTGCGCCCAGCCGGAATTAGTCGTCGGGAGCGTGCCGCCGCCGCTCTGGTTCACCACGTTGAGGGCACAGCCTGTGATGCCGTACTGCTTTTTGAACACCCCGAGGTCATTGATAATGGTCGGGTCGTTATAGGCGTCCACGATGGCGATGGTCTGACCCGCTCCGGTGTAGGTCGTCGAGCTGAGCGCGTCAAAGCCGTAGGCGTGCCGCATCTGAACTGGCCCGTACCCAGCCGGCGTTGCGGTGGCGATGGGCTTCCCGTACTGGTCCACGACCACCCGGGCGTGACAGCGGCCCAGGCCGTTGTCGAAGCTGCAATCCACCGGCGCAGAGCGGCGGTGAACCTGGCCGGTGGCGGAGATGCCCTGAACCGCCACACTCTGGCCGGGAGCCTCTGCTGACACTCCACCTTGGGCGGGGGTGCTCGCCTGCTGCCCACATCCGGCGAGAAGGAGGGCTGCGGTTAATGCGCCGAGGGAGTGCCGGGGTGAGATCATCATGTCTCCTGAAAGCCTGCCAGTGAAGCAGAGAGAGAGGGTGTTGTTTTTGCGCTGGACCTGAAGTTTAGTGAGGTTTCATGAACGTAGAGCATAAGGGATCACTTCAAGATCGGTGCGCC
>ENA-OFCI01000975-OFCI01000975.1-metagenomes-genome-assembly--contig:-NODE-975-length-14517-cov-3.089407_pt1 | contig 14517 bp, 15 predicted proteins | sample MGYA00153391_OFCI01 | MGnify analysis MGYA00153391
TCGGCTAAGAGCCAATCGGAACATTCGATCGACGCTCACGTCCAGACAATCTAGTATACGGCGATCGATCGGTCACTGGGAAGGGTTTTATAGATGTAATTAACTTATACTACCCTGGGCATTTTTAAAAACCACCGTTGAGATCTAATAGCGACTAGCTACTAATTCATGAAATTTAAGTTTTCTGTTCGCACTCTACTCGCCTTGGTTACTGGTGTTGCTTTAACTCAATCAGCGATCGTTGCACCGATTAGCCAGTTTAACCCAACTATTACCCCAGTGGTAGCTGGTACAAAACCCGCACCCAAACTAGTAAAACCTAACAGCAATATGGTGTTCCCCGCAGCGGGGAGTAAGCCAAGACAGGGGTCTAATGTCGAGCGAGCCAAGGAAGCAATGTTTCGGGATGGTAACTATGCAAAGGCTAAACAGTATCTTGATTTAGCACTCAAAACCGAGCAAAATGAACCCCTCACGTATGCCATGAGTACCCTCTATCCCTTTAGTGCTGGGGATTTTGAGAAAGTAAAAGTATATGGCGATAAAACTACCAAAGCTGCCGAGCAATTGATGAAAACTAACCCGTTGCGCGGAAATTTGTATCAGGGTGTAGGTTTGGCAATCCTGGGTGCTTATGAAATGAAGAAGCCTAATGGCGGTGCTCTGGGTGCTTTGAGTAAGCTTCAGATGGTATTTGAATACATGGATAAAGCCAAAAAGCTCGATCCTAATAATCCAGAATTAAATCTAATTAAGGGCTATATGGATCTGCTCCTAGCCGTCAATGTACCATTTGCTGATACCAACCAAGCGATCGATCAGTTAAAAAATGCCCAACCTCGATATTTAGCTTTGCGAGGGCTGTATATCGGTCATCGGGACTTGAAGGAGTATGATAAAGCAAATAATGCTATCGATGCAGCCAGAAAAATCGCCCCTCACAATCCTGAATTAACTTACTATAAGGCCCAACTACTCGGCATTCGTGGGCGAGAGCAGCGTAATGATAAAGATCTGCGAGAGTCGATTAAATTATTTGAATCTGCATATCAAAAACATGATGGATTATTGCTATCTACCATCGCTCAAATTCTCTCCGAACGCTGTCAAGCCAAGAGTTCGTTGGCTCAAACAAATAGTGATGCTTGTTATGGGTTTGAAGCCCAGCTCAAGCAAAATAATCCTAATCTTGTGATTGGACTGACTAGTTTACCAACTTTGAATTAGTCAATGGTCAATAGTAAATATGAAAAACCTATGTGCTGGAGATTTACCAGCACATAGGTTTTAGACAGGATAAACCGATGTTAATCGCTTACAATTGGACGATCGGGAAATTAGGTTGTCGTTCGTAGGTATACATATCTGTAAACTTTCGCAATTGTCCTTGAGCTAAAATAATCTCTTGGGGATGGTCGAGCCAGTGCATATTATATTCCTGCAAAGTATCACTGAGCCGAACGCGATCGATCTCCTGCTGGACATTAGCAAAATAGGCGAGTGTCGTGTGAGCGGTGAAATAGTATTGCTGCTCGATCCCTAGTGAAATCAAACCGGAATTTTGGTAAATAGCACGTCGCAGAGCAATAATTCGATCGTAACTAGACTCATCTTTTGGGACTAAACTTACTTCAATCGCTCTAGGTCTGACAGTCAATCCCATGATTTGCCAGCGAATTGGCGTGGTGTCAACGATCGAGTCTTGATAGATTTTAAAACTATCCTCGATTTGCTCGATTAATTTACGCTCAAAGTCAGGATTGGCATCAGTCGCCATCCGGTAGGCACTATCCCAAATCAGATCGGCTAGGGTGAAATGAAAGCTAGCTGGATCGACTAAAACTAACAAATCCGCTTCTAGCTTCTCGATCAGTTGTTGCTGACATGCCGCTAAATCTTTAAATACTGCACTATTGGCAGGATCTTCGGCTCCTGGTGGTGTGATCGCCGAGTACCCAGGAAAAGCTACTGGCTGGCGAGTACCATCCGTCAACCTAAATTTAGGCGATTCTTGGATATTTTTGACCTGAGATTCGTAGGTGGCAGGTAGGGTCATCTTTGCCACGCGACTGAGATAAGTATGATAAGACTCGTCCACTCGCGATCGCCTCCTTGCCGTTGATGGTTGTTAACATCGTAATAATGTTATTTATTTAAATTCATACACACTGTATTTCTCAACTACGATCGCAATTTCTTGCAAGTCTCGATCCTAAGGTCGAGTTGAGATCGATTGGAGTGTATGGTTTAGAGTCACTTTATCAGTTTAGCACTCGATCTCTTAATTATTACTTGAAAATATAATTTTTTGAGCCTCACTTGCTCACCCGTGGTAATCGGTGCTTAAACCCACAGAGGATTTCCCACGAAATCGTCCCTAGTCGATTTGCCCAATCATCTGCGGTAATCCGAACGCTCCCGTCTGTGCCTAGAATGGTGACGATCTCTCCCACCTGAAGATCGGTAATCTGGCTGACATCGAGCATAATCCGATCCATCGTAATCGAGCCAATTTGTGGGACGAGTTGCCCTCTGACGATCGCTTGCATTCGATCGGACAAGCGGCGGGGAATACCATCTGCATAGCCAATTTCAACTACGGCGATCTGCATATCGCGCTCGGCAATAAATCGATAACCGTAACTTACTCCCGTTCCGGCGGTAATTGATTTGACTTGAGTAATTCTGGCTCTGACGCTCAATACTGACTGAAGATCGATCGCCGACTGGAGGTGTGGTGCTGGGCATAATCCGTACAAAATCAGCCCAGGGCGAACTAATTGATAGTTGAGGCGATCGCTGACTAATATCCCAGCGGAATTTGCCAGATGGAGCATGGGAAGTACATGTCCAGCCGCCCCAATCGCCGCGATCGATCGATCGAACCTGTCGATCTGCATCTCCATCACGGTCGGATCTAATTCGTCAGCAGTGGCTAAATGAGAGTACAAGCTAGCGATTTGCAAGTAGGGTAGCTCCTCTACCTCACGATAAACAGCGACCGCTTGCTGCCAATCTGCCCCCAATCTGGACATCCCCGTATCGAGATTGAGATGGACGTTTAGGATTACACTCGGCTCTAGGGTAGCGATAGCTTTGGAGATGACGGTGGCTTGAGCGATCGAGCAAATTGTAGGTTGCAGATCCCATTTGGCGATCGCGTGTACCTGCATCTCGCTATTGATGGCACCTAGCACGAGAATTGGGGTGAATATCCCTGCTTGTCTGAGTTCGATCCCTTCTGTCACTGTCGCCACAGCTAGCCATTCCACGCCCAGATTAGTGAGAGTTCGGGCGATATCGATCGCTCCATGTCCATAGGCATCAGCTTTGACTACCGCCATAATTTTGGTGCTGGGTGCCAATAAACCTCTAATCTGGCGAACGTTGTGCGCTAGCGCAGATAAGTCAATTTCTACCCAGGCGCGTTGCTGTTCCCAATCAAGATCGTCCATAGATATCCCCGATCGCAATACTACTAACCTACTATTAGTAGTATTAATTATAAACTTGTGGATATTATAGTCCTAAGTAGAGTAGTAATTATCCTAATTTACAATTCACAGGCTGTTTGAGGGATCGATCTTGGTGCGTTACGGCTGTTGCCTAACACACCCTACATTAACCTAGCTTCTCATTTAGGATCGCTATATCCACTATCCACTATTCACTATTCACTATCCACTCTTCACTCACTACTCTAGATATCTAATTTGACACTGGGAAAGGAGTAGTTTGAGTGGAATAGCTATTGGGAAATGCTTAAATTTGGACGATATTTACTTCTGGGATTAATCGTGAGTACACTTTGGGTGAGCCAAAGTACAAGTATGAGTATATTTTCCACAAAAACGCCTACTCCTTTATCCTTCATCCAAGCCAATCAGCTTGGATTGGCAAAACAAATTACTCAAACTCGTACGGGAAATATCGTAATTGAGGTTGTTAACTCTCAGCAGCAGACAATCCCTGGTGTAGAAGTCAAAATCGAGCAAGTCACCCATGAATTTGAATTTGGCACAGCACTGAGTACTCAGATATTTTCTCAAGGTGCCGATCCCAACGATCGAGATCGGTATCTTCATCTTGCTAGGCAACTTTTTAATACCACTGTGCATGAGAATGCGCTCAAGTGGGATGCAATGGAACCACAACGGGGACAACTCAGTTATGCAGACGCAGATCGAATTTTAAGCTGGAGCGAAGCCCATTCTCTACCATTACGCGGACACACAATTTTCTGGGAGGTGGAGCAATGGAACCCAGCTTGGCTCAAGTCTCTCTCTAAGCAAGATCTGCAAATTGCTGTCGAGCGTCGGGCCACAGAAATTTGCGGACGGTACCGAGGGCGAATTCGGGAATATGATGTTCTCAATGAGATGCTACACGGTGACTTTTTTAGACAGCGTTTAGGAGCAGATATTGTCAAAACAATGTTCCAACGATGCCATGCTGCCGATCCAGGTGCAGTATTGTATGTTAATGACTATGACATCTTGAATGGTAAAAGACTGGATGACTATGTTCGACAGATCCGTTCATTATTGGCGCAAGGAGTTCCGGTTGGAGGGATTGGTATTCAGGCACATATTCTCAAAGAAACGATCGCCCCAGCCCAAATTCAACACAGTCTAGATACCCTAGCACAATTTAATTTACCGATTAAGATCACAGAATTTTCGACGCAGACAGATACCGAGCAGGAACAAGCCAAGAATCTGCTAAATGTATATCAAATCGCTTTTGCCCATCCGCAGGTTAAGGGAATTCTCATGTGGGGATTCTGGGAAAAGGCTCATTGGGTACCTCAGGCAGCTATTTTTGACAAAAACTTCAGACCAAAACTGGCTGCAAAAGTTTATCAGGATCTAGTTTTTCGCCAATGGTGGACTCGATCGAGTGGGAACACTAATCGGAATGGTCAATTTTCAACCCGTGCTTTTTTTGGACAGTATCGGGTAACGGTAAAAGGGCGAAACTGGAGTAGAACTCGCTTATTACCATTTCAATCCCACATGAATCAATCTAGAGTTTTGAAGTTTATAAAATAGGCTTCCTGCAAAAGTATTCGATCGATCCTTTAAATTAATGGATAATTATCAGTTATCAATTATCAATTAACAAAAATCAGAAGCTATGGCTTCGGGGTCTAAATCCCCATCCTAAAAACCTCGCTGTCTTGAAAAGGTGCTTTACTTGTTTGGTCGGGTTCCCCGCCCAGTTGGGAAACAAGCGACGTTTTGGGGGGAAGCTTCCCCCCAAAAGCTCGCGCCCCAAGAACGCACTTTTCGCTAAACCGTCGGGGAACAAAGGCGGGCGCACATCCGCAATTATCAGTTATCAATTATCAATTAATTTAATGCTCTAGATAATAATCCACGACTGGTGTGGAGTCACTGGGTAAATCGTAAGTATCCCAACCATGAATCCGATGTTTGGCGAATACTGATTCAGCCGTAGCGATGTCCGTTGTCGATCCTTCCACCATGACTAGATATCCACCCCGTTCTACTTGCTCTCCATAGGCATTAGCACGATCTTCGGGCACATTTAAGCCTACTAGTCCACCTGCTAAACTCCCAGCAGCAGCACCGATCGCACTACCGGAGATGGCTGTAGCAATTGCAGTTGCCGCCGCACCTGCGAGCATAACTGGGCCGACTCCAGGAATTGCCAAGGCACCCAAGCCGACGAGCAACCCAGTCACTCCCCCGACGGTACCACCAGCTAAAGCTCCTTTTTTAGCATCTTCCGCAGCTTCGTTTTCGTTGTGAGGGGTACGATCGGTAGGATTGGCAGTGGCGATGTCTGCCAGCCGATCGGTTGTCCTCGCTCCAGCCAGATCGGCATGGCGATCGAGACCCGCTCCCGCTACTGAAACTCGATCCATTACAAAACCACTATTTTTTAAGTCTCGTAATGCGGCTTCTGTTGTTTCATAATTAGAAAATGTACCCATAGCGCGTTGTCTTGACATGATTCCTCACTCCTGAAAATTGATAAATTATTAACTTAGTCGGGATGCTCGATCGATCTGTCATCGGATACAGACAGACAATCTGCGATCGAGTGTCTATTTGCTGTCTTCTTCGGGAATATCACCAGGCCGATCGTAATACATCTCTGGTTCGATCCCAAAGTTGTCTACTAATCCTTCTTTATCAACCGTGAAACCACCAGTTGTGTCCAGGCTTTCAGATCCTGGGGGATGGTTGGGTAATTGCTTATAATTTTCGCCCTCACGTTCCATTCTGGCTGCTGTTTCCGCCGGAATGATATTGGGATCGTAGCTGTCAGGGGTGGGTGAGTCAGATTCGGTACCCGCCTGTGATGGGTCTACTATTTTCACCAATTCGTCTTCATCTTGGGGCGGATTTGTTTGAGATGTTTTGATGGTCATGATGTTTATTCCGCTTGAAGTTGGGGACTTGGGAAATCAGTGTTTAAAACTTTTGAAGTTACCCAAGCATATCGGGATTGGCTGATAAGTTCATCTACTAAATGGTTTATTTACTACTCAGTCGATCGAGATAATTAGCTTCGATGTCGTTAACTAAATTTTCTGCCGATTGATAGAGAGACGCTCGCATCAGTGGACAAATTGCCTGCCGACTCATTAGCGATAATAAGTGTTGGTACTCAAGATTTCTTCTTGACCGAAATACAAGGCGATCTTACTTGCCCCAAGAATCAGCCACGCATGATTGCACAAGTCCTCCAATTCATCGAGTAGATCGTCAACGATTTCGGACTGGGGGCAATGGACTGATAAAGTGTGCTCTGCATCGATGTGAATCAGGCAACTTGGCAAGCTCGAAGCAAACAAGTGGATCAGACGCTCGATCCGTAGGTGCATCAGCTTGTTTAAATCGTCAACATTAATTTCAGTGAGTACCATCAGCTATTTCCTGTTCGTAATTGAATGGTTGGGTGTTAAGCCGACCCCAAATAAAAAACAGCCTCTAGTGCATCGCGCTAACTGACTGCTCTTACTCACAAAATCTTAGCAGTTGGATGGATATCCAACTTTCTCTCAATTGGATGAGTTATGCGATTGCGGTTATAGTCAATGGATAGAGAGGATTTGAGCATTACCGAATAGTAAGGGTTCAGAGCCTAGAGCCTTCTGTCTAAAGGTGCGATTGTAATTAGAACACTGGGCGGTTCCAACCAGTGCCCAGTGGAGTTTCAATCTCCGTTCTAATCTGTCAACTGTCAACTGTCAACTGTCAACTGTTTAGAGTATCAGACAGCCAGTTGACTCAGGAATTGAAGCGATTTGACGATATAACTTGCACAGACAGAAGGAGAGCTTTGATAAAAGGCACTCCAGGCAAATGATTTGTATCGATCGTAATCGCTCGGTTTGAAAGCCGTTCGATCGAATTGAGTAGTCTTCGATCGTTCGGCATCCAGCCAAGCCAAACGGACGGCATGACCGATCAAAACATCCAGCACGATATATTCTTCGATATTTAGCTCTGGATTCCGTTCTGATAGAGCCGCCAGTGCCATCAAAGCTTCTATGTTTAGTTGGCGATATTCTGGTGCGACAATTTTATTGAGTAAATGTTCGATCCGTAAGGCAAAGTTTTTCTCGCCTGGGGTCATTTCTGACAAGATTACTTCACTATCTAACCGATTGCGTTTCTCTAACTTATCACCGATCGTTAAACCCTTACAATGCTTGAGCAATCGCCATACATTGGGATAAAAATCTGGATCGACACGATCGATCGTTCCATTTTTACGCCGTTGGTACCGCCAATCGACTACTTGTGATGGTTGCAAGTTTGAGACAGGCTCGACTTTATCTACTGTGGCATTGACGATCCATTCAATTTGATGCTGAGATTGATTGAGGTGTAAGGATTCTTGTTGAAATACCGTATTGCCTAAACCTTGATAATCTGTCAAAACTTGGTGCAGTCTGGTTTGAATTTCAAAGGGACTCAGCTCCATCAATTTTTCATAAGCTTCATCTTGAGTAATCCCCAGTTCCATCACTATTTCACTAGTAAGTAAGACGATGAGATATCCGACTCTTAATGTTAGTAAACCTTTAACCAAAACTGGCTGTGATTTAATTAACAATCCCAGATAGATAATTATTTCTTGCGTCAATACTCGATCGCGAATATCTTCACGACAGAATTTATCAATTTTCTCTACGATTTCTGTATGGGACATCGGTCGATCGATCAGAGCAGCTTCGCTATAAGCCATCCCGACAGTCAGTTGTTTACCACTAATTAATATATCTGTTACGGCATCAGACAAACTAATCTCTACTTTATCTAATAAACCCGCAGCATAACGGACGATCGCCCAGTGAGGACGATTACTAAAGTTACTGGCTTTGAAGTAAACTTCATCTAATAAGTCGGATATAGTTACTTTCACATCGGTACCAAATTCAGGATCGAAATCTAATCCTTTCAGTCGGGTTAAAGTATGCAGTAATTCAATTTGTTGATAAATATTATCAGACCCTTTTAATTGTTTCAATAGTAGTGGTACGTTAGTTTCTGCTTCTAATAAAAATTCCTGAGTATTAGTTAATGGTTGATTGCGATCGGCAGCATAGGTTAAGTAGTAATGCTGCTGTACCATTGGATTGACGGTAGTTAGATCCAATTTAAACTCATGTAAGTTATCGATACTCTCAGTTCCCGCCGTGAGTTTTAATTGATTGAGATTTCCCAAGCGGATGGGTACCCCATTACATTTACCTTGTCTAAATTCAGCAATCAACTCTAATAATGGTGAGGCATATTGCTGCCCCTGAAACTCATCTTGTCCCTCTTGCAATAAGGACTTGGTTAATAACAGTGTCAGCGTCGGTCGCCCCAACTGTGTCCACTGCTCGCTAATATAGGCAATCTCAGCTTTAATTTGCGAGATCAAAAAATGGTAATCAGAAGTTAGATAGAACTGTTGTCGATCTAAAAATGCTGGTAAAAATACAATTGTCTCGCCACAAATAGTAAATATTCTTGAAGTCGTTAAACTTCGCAAGCGTCGAATCGGACGTCCTGTTAAACCTAGTTTATCATTTCGACCAATTTGAGCATATGCTGCGGCGAGTTCTGTAGATTGACGAACTTGAATTGGCTCGATCTGGATCGAAGTTTGGGTAGCAATTCCATACTCAGCTAATTGTGCCTGCAAATCTTCATCTTCAGCAATCAAAGCAATCTGTACAGTTCTTCTTCTTTTGTTACCAATTTGCAGATGTCTGCCTAAAGGATCTAAATCTCCAGGTGCGAGAAATTTATCAAATAATAGCTCTCCCAAAAAATACAAACTCTGCGCCCATACTAACGGTAGATTTTCATTGGGTAGCCGCGTCTGCGAGTGAGGATCGGCTCTCTCAACCGCGATCTTGTGCTGGGGTACATAATATAGCTCTGGTAATAATTGCGTACCGTTGAGATCGATCGATACCGCCAATAGCAAGCTACGATACTTCTCTATCCCCGCTGCATCCCCACTAAAGAGAGCATCCAAATATAAATAAGTGAAAAATAACGGCCATTCACACTCAATCCCTTCAAACTTGAGTAATTCTTCTGGCTCATAGTGGAGGCGAGTACTATCTTCTAATACTGTCTGATGTCCGTCGCGCAAAAATCGCTTACATCCATATTTACCCTCCAATTTATCGACGATCTTGGTACGGGTACGATCGACTAATTGCGGATCTGTGACTGCAAAAGCTGGAAACCCAATGATACTCAACAAAGCCGCGTCCGTCTCCTTGGAACTCGACTCCCTCGGTAACAAAGAAGCCAACGTCAACCGCGCTCTGGCGATCTCGTCAGGCAATACATGAATCACCGATGCTTGAGAACCCCTCGCCCCAAATAAGTCTAACCCGTTAATCGCCTCTAGTGCGGCTTTCGCCATCCCGATCGAACTGGCATTTAGTTCCACACTCCCATGATTGATCTTGTCCCCACGTTCCCATAGTCCAAAATCAGGCGTCCGATAAGTGCGTCCTATATAATAGACCAAATTCTGGACAAAATTTACCTCATCCAAAGTATAAATCGCTGGTAGCCCCGAAGCGGTCATCTGTGCCAAAATCAGCACAAATAGAGAAGTCGCATCCAATTGCAGATGTCCCCACTCATCATCACCGACGACAACATCACCTGAGTTGGTATTGTACTTGGCATGAAGCGCATCCAAGGGCGATTGAGTCTGTTTGAACCGTTCTACCTTGTCAGCTTGACGCAGCATACAAAATAATAGTCCCCGCATCAGCTTGACTACACTCTGCTCCAGCTCAAACAATCGCCCTGGCGGTGCATCTACTTTCCGATACGCCAGAGCCAATCCCCACACGGCTAAGATAGTATAGACATTATCCCGCACCCAGGCATCGGTATAGTCGCCGTGAGCCGTAATTGCGGTACTCGCGGGAAATAAACCCGTAATCGGATTTTGGCGGCTGAGGATAATTGATTGAATTTGCTGGTAGTATCGATCGAGTTGCTGAGAACGTGTCATAGTGTGGGTTGTAAATAATAGATTGTCAATGATGCGCTGGGTGTTTTCTCGCCTCGCTACAATGCGACAAAGCCAGCCCAGTGCCGATCTACAGCGGCGATGAGGTCGAAAATAGGATCTAGCCACCTAGAGAGTTTACGAATATTCCAAAAGACTTGCCATTTTTAAATTTATTTGTTACATTAGTTTATATAAGAGTTCACTAATCTTTACAAGTATCATGGTTAAAACTACGACAGTTAAAAAGGACGAGCCACAATTCGGTTTTACTTCTTCCGCAGAACTTTTAAACGGTCGCCTAGCAATGATTGGCTTCGTTGCAGCTCTGATTACTGAATTTGTTACAGGACAAGGTACACTCCACTTCCTCGGATTGATGTAATTAAGGTCGGCGAACATCCCAAAAGACTTGCTATTCTTACAGTTATTCGATCCATCTGTCGATCTAAGCAATCGTAAATCTTCATATATACCGGAATTAAAACCATGCAAGCTAAAAAAGACGAGCCACAATTCGGTTTTACCCCGTCCGCAGAACTTTTGAACGGGCGCGCAGCGATGATCGGCTTTGTTGCTGCTCTGATCACCGAATTTGTTACTGGACAAGGTACATTACATTTCCTTGGATTAATGTGATCGCTACAACCTCAATCAATCTAAGTTTAGCTGGGTAATGCCCAGCTTTTTTGTGCGATTGGATACTCGTTGGCGTAGTGTCTCTTTTGGAGAGGCTACGCTTACCACAAGTAGCCTCTCTGACAAGAGAATCGTCCACACTCAGCCAGAATCCGATCGTCCTGGTGAAAAAACACCCCCATATCGATCGGGTTAGTTAAAATCGTTAATATAGCAATCCTAAATGAAAAGCTAGGTTGATGTAGGGTGTGTTAGGCGGCTGCCGCATGAGCACCAATGTTTAATACCAGGGATCTGATTTAGGATTGCTCTAGTAAATTAGACAGTTTGAGGTGAGTAAAGACATGCAGCCCAAAGCAGTGCAAACTACCACAGAATATCACGACAACTTAATCGATCGGTTATTTATCTGGCTATTTTCTTGGAAGATGGCTCAGGCACTCGGTGCGGGTACCCAAGTCAGTGGCTACGCTGGATTTGTCGATCTGTCGAAACAAATCGTGCAGGGACGTAATGCCCAACAGCAGCAAGTAATTGTTGCTCAGGTACTCCAATCGCTGGTACCCGCTCCAGTCCTCTGGGCGATTCGGACGTTTTTCGCGCCGACGCAGTTGGTATGTATGCTCAATGCCTGGTTTGCTGCCAAAATGTTTGAGTGGTTGGTAGGGCCGTGTGAAGTAGTCGCAGCTAAGATCGAGTTGGCAGATGGGACAGTACGATCTCAATCCTCTGGCGTCCAAATCGAAAAATGTCGTTACCTCGCAGATAGTGGCTGTGTTGGGATGTGTGTCAATATGTGTAAAGTGCCGACTCAAGCGTTTTTTACGGAAAAGTTTGGGATTCCCCTGACGATGACACCAAACTTTGAGGATCTCAGTTGTGAGATGATTTTTGGAAAAATACCCCCTCCGCCAGAAACAGATGTTGCCTATCAGCAGCCATGCTTAGAGGGGCAATGTCCTACAGCCAATCTGACAGCAGCCGCTTGTCCAAAACTAGGTTGAATACTCAGCCCAAATTGCTGCAAATCCAGATTTACAGCAACTAGTATTAGTCTCAAAATCGCGCTCATCGCTCAAAGATTGGGAACGATCGACGATCGATGCCAGTCTAATTAATTATGATTAGAGTTTAGCTTTAGTCACCACAAAATTTTACTGGCGGCTGATATTGCGGCATGGATAATGTACATCCGAGTCTGGGTACCATAAACCTATAGCAAGAGGTAGAGACTTTCATGGCATACTGGCTGACAATCGAACTCGAACATGGCAGAATCGCCCCACTGCCCACCACGATGGATACCCAAGCAGAGGGATTAGTTTATGGTGCGACCGTACCCCAGTTGTTACAGCAACTCGATCGCATTACGCAAAAATTAGGCGTAGAAAGGATCGATAACTTTATCTACAAAGATACTAAAGGCTATCGCCGACTACTCAAAGAAGCCGAATCGGAAGGCAATGCCGTCCTAGCATCAGCTATGCGCGCCGAAATCGCCACTCTAACGGCACAACCCCGCTGGCACGAGCCTACGATCGCTCGACGGACTATCCACAGTCTGAAGGAGTTTTTAGCTACCAATCCTCACGTTCTAGCAGGTAAAGATTCCCAGGATACAGCTAAGTGGACACTCTGGGATCTAGAAGCATACGATCGCATTCTCGCAGATCTCGAAATCAAAGGCTTGAAGTTTGCTTTTGTCGAACGTCACGATCGAAATTAAGGGTTCCAACAGCAGATCTAGAGTGCCAAATGCGAGTTCAAGAAGTCGAGAGCCTAGCAAATCATTTATGATGATAGGAGAGAATATTAAGATTTATTAACTATCGTGACAATCGCGACCGACTACGGAGATCGAAATTTGATTACGACTAGCTGGAATGCACTCAGCCCGATTTGGCAAGGGGGATCTGAAGTAGTCCAAACTGGCTTACCGCATCAGCAATTACCACCTGCATGGCAAATGTTACTGCTCGGTGATGGTTCACCGACGCGACACCTGCAACTGCTAACAGGGGAACCAACTGAGGTAGACGTAATTGATATGTCCGCGATCGGCATGGATAATGATGGTGCGCCGAATTCTTTACAGGTAGTCCCAGGGCCGAGAATTCGCCGTCAAGTCTGGCTGAGAACTGCTTCAGGGCAGAGGTTAGCCTATGCTACTTCGTGGTGGGAAGCGCGAAATGTAGATGAGTATCTAGAAAATAAGTCTTTGCCAATTTGGGCGAGTTTGGCGAAATTACGCACCGAACTGTATCGAGATGTGCAGGGTATTTATTATGGTGAGTCGCCAGCACTAGCTCAAGCCTTTGGAGAAACAGGGCCGTTTTGGGGTCGTCACTATTTATTCTGGCATCGTGGCGATCCGTTGACGCTGATTTATGAGGTATTTTCGCCTTATCTTCAGCGATATTTGGGGGAAATTGAGGGGCAGAATTAAACAGTTGACTGTTGACTAGCAGTTTTTTTCTGAACTTGATAGTGTAAAAATAGTTCCTGCTCGACTCGATCGACACTCAATAATGTTAATCTGGGAGCCAGATCGGGAGTAAACCCAGATCCAGACACCGGAGTAGGGGCATCACTACCACCATAAATAAATGGGCATATAGTCAACCATAACTCATCGATAAAGTCAGCGGCAAATAAACTTGCCGCTAATTCAGATCCACCGAGAAAGCAAATATTTTCAATACCCAATTCTGTCAGTTTCAGCGTCACAGATTGCCAATCAAGATCGCTACCATCGGCAGTTTCACATACCAGGACATGGCTGAAACTATCCCCTTCAGGCCAATCTGTTGCACCGCTTTTAGTTGTCAATAACCAGCGATCGATCGGTTGACTAAAAAACGGTAACTTGGCATCGATTTTGCCGCTGCGAGAACAAATAATCTGAGGAGGTTGGGATGGTTGTCCGCGATCGATTCTAGCCTTAATTAATTCTGGATCCTGCACCAATACCACGCTACCACCGTCTTTGAGAGTACCGCTCCCGACCAAAATAGCATCGGATAACGATATTTGTTCGACGAGATGAGCATAGTCCCGCTCGGAACTAAACGTTGGTGGTGATTTCGTGACATCTGAAATCTTCCCATCTGCGGTCATTGCTAAAACAAGAGTTGTTTTCATCAGGATTAACCGAGTCCAAATTAGTTAATAATTAATTAGGGTTTAATTTAGCTACGAGCCACTAATTTAACGAAGAACAGTTGTTGAAATACCCCACCTAAAGGTGTATTTTTATTAGGGTAGAGTTGAAATCCTCACCCTAATCAGCCAATTATCAATTATCAACTATCAATTACAGCACTTTCCTTGTTCATGAAGTACAGCTAACCTTTGCTAAGTCAGTCT
>ENA-OFCI01000976-OFCI01000976.1-metagenomes-genome-assembly--contig:-NODE-976-length-14516-cov-4.483438_pt1 | contig 14516 bp, 13 predicted proteins | sample MGYA00153391_OFCI01 | MGnify analysis MGYA00153391
GTTCTTTATCCTGAAGTTCGCGTAAACCCGGAGTATTGGGAGAGCTTACATTTACTGTAAAATAATCAACATAGGGGTAAAGTGCTTCAAAGCAGTAGGCATAGTCATTTTTTGCATCAGCATTTGCTGTGGCTTTATTCTTGCCAATATTGCCCCCGATAATCATACCAGGCTCTCTGAATTTAGCAAGCTTGAGAGCTGCTGGCTCAACACCCTCGTTGTTAAAGCCCATACGGTTTATCAGGGCCTGGTCTTCAGGCAGGCGAAACATACGGGGCTTTTCATTACCTGGCTGGGCTTTGGGTGTGAGGGTTCCAATTTCTATAAAGCCGAAGCCAAAAGAAAAAAAGTTCTGAAAGAAATCAGCATTTTTATCAAACCCTGCTCCAAGGCCAACCGGATTGGGAAAGGTAATTCCAAAGACCTTACGTTCGAGTAAAGGGCTCCTGACCTGATAAATTGTCTTAATCAACATCCTGAAACCCGGTATTCTACCAGCAGCCAGTGTTAATTTTACGACCATATGGTGAATCTTTTCAGGGTCGAAAGAAAAAAGAAAAAGTTTTATGAATCGGTACATTTATTTAAATGCTGGATAAGCCTTACCTTTGCGCCAGAATGATATGTGGGCCAGTTTAAGCAGTCGGGTAAAAGTATTAAATATTATCCGCGCCAGGGCCAGCTATAAAAATCTTTACAGTTATGATCGCATTTAATGACCTTACCTTTGAATTTGGCTCCCGGGCATTATATAATCAGGTAGACTGGCATATAAAGCCAAAAGAGAAGATAGGTCTTATTGGGGCAAACGGTACAGGTAAAACAACCTTACTTAAAATCCTTGTAGGCGACTTAAAGCCCACTTCTGGAACTGTTTCTAAAACAAAAGACCTTAAAATAGGCTATCTGAATCAGGATCTGCTGTCTTACCACAGTGAATTTGGCATTCTGCATGTGGCCATGGAGGCATTCGTGCGTCAGAACCAGCTGCATGATGAAATCGAAGAACTCCTTGAAAAAATGGAGACCGATTATTCTGATGAGATCTTAAAAAAATTAAGCGATAAACAAGAAGAATTTGAAGCCCTTGATGGCTACCGTATCCAGTATAAAGCAGAAGAAATTCTGGCTGGTTTAGGTTTCAGTCCATCACAGAGCCATAAACCGTTGAAAGAGTTCTCAGGAGGGTGGCGAATGCGCGTCATGCTTGCAAAGATTCTCTTACAACAGCCAGATCTATTGCTGCTCGATGAGCCCACCAACCACCTGGACGCCGAGAGTGTCGAGTGGCTGGAGAACCACCTGTCGCGCTACGCAGGGGCCGTGCTCGCGGTCACCCACGACCGGTACTTCCTGGACAACGTTGCGCAGTGGATCCTCGAGCTCGACCGCGGCCGCGCGTACCCGTACGAAGGCAACTACTCGGTGTACCTGGAGAAGAAGCAGGAGCGACTCGCGATCCAGGGCAAGAAGGACGCCAAGCTCTCCCGGCGCCTCAAGGACGAGCTCGAGTGGGTCCGGCAGAACGCCAAGGGCCGGCAGACCAAGAGCAAGAGCCGCCTCGCGCGCTACGAGGAGATGGCCACCGAGGCCGAGAAGACCCGCAAGCTCGACTTCGAGGAGATCCAGATCCCGGCCGGTCCGCGGCTCGGCTCCGTCGTCATCCAGGCCAAGACGCTGCGGAAGGGGTTCGGCGACCGGGTCCTCATCGACGGCCTGTCCTTCGACCTGCCCCGCGGCGGGATCATCGGCATCATCGGCCCGAACGGCGTCGGGAAGACGACGCTGTTCAAGACGATCGTCGGGCTCGAGAAGGCCGATGCCGGCGAGGTCCGCGTCGGCGAGACGGTGAAGCTGTCCTATGTCGACCAGGACCGCAGCGGCCTGGACGGTACGAAGACCGTGTGGGAGACCGTCTCGGACGGGCTGGACTACATCCAGGTCGGCAACCAGGAGATGCCCAGCCGTGCCTACATCGGCGCCTTCGGCTTCAAGGGGCCGGACCAGCAGAAGAAGGCCGAGATCCTGTCTGGCGGGGAGCGCAACCGGCTGAACCTGGCGATGACGCTCAAGCAGGGCGGCAACGTCCTGCTGCTCGACGAGCCCACCAACGACCTCGACGTGGAGACGCTCGGCTCGCTGGAGAACGCGCTGCTGGAGTTCCCCGGCTGCGCGGTAGTCATCAGCCACGACCGGTGGTTCCTCGACCGGGTCGCCACGCACATCCTGGCGTGGGAGGGCACCGACGCCGACCCGTCGCGGTGGCACTGGTTCGAGGGTAACTTTGAGTCGTACGAGAAGAACAAGGTTGAGCGCATGGGCCAGGACGCCGCCCGCCCGCACCGCGTCACCTACCGCAAGCTCACCCGCGACTGAGCACGTCCGCTCGCACGGCGACCCCGACGGCCTCGCTCGCCTTCGGGGCCGCGATCGCGCTCAGCGTGGTGGTGCTGTTCGCGCCCGGTTCGGCCGGCGGCTCGTTGCCCTTCCTGCAGGCCGACAAGGTCGTGCACGCCGGTGTGTTCGCGCTGCTCCCGGCAGCCGGGCGCTGGCGGTACGGTCCGGTCGCCTGGGTGCTGCTGACGGTGTGCGCGTACGCCCCGCTCAGCGAGGTCGTCCAGGCGGTCCTGCTGCCCCACCGGGACGGCGACTGGCGCGACGCCGCCGCCGACCTGCTCGGCGTGGCCCTCGGCTGGCGCGCCGCCGGCCGCCTGCAACGCCGCTGAGAGCTGCGTGCCGGAGGGCTAGCGGGGGACGTTGACCAGGGACTCGGCAGCCCGCGACAGGTGCTCCCAGATGGCGGTACGGGCGCGCTCGTCGACGTCGAGCCGGGCCACCGCCGCCGCCATGTGAGCCAGCCAGGCGTCGCGTTCGCGCTCGCCGATCTGCCAGGTGACGTGCCGCATCCGCAGCCGGGGGTGGCCGCGCTCCTGCGAGTAGGTCGTCGGGCCGCCCCAGTACTGCACCAGGAACATCCGCAGGCGGCGCTTGGCGGGCTCGAGGTCCTCGCCCTCGTACAGCGGGCGTAGGACCGGGTCGTCGGCCACCCCGGCGTAGAAGTCGTCGACGAGCTGCCGGAAGAGCGCTTCCCCGCCGACCAGGTCGTACAGGGACTCGGTCAGCGCGCTGCCTCCCGGGTCGCCCGGGCGCGCTCGGCGGCTCCGGTGATGTTGCGCATCATCCCCCCGAAGACCACGCCGTGGAACGGCGCGACCGACCACCAGTACGCCTGACCGGCGAGACCGCGCGGGGAGAAGAGCGCGCGCTGGTGGAACACCGTGCGGCCCTCGGTCTCCTCCACGCTCAGCTCGAGCCAGGCCACGCCGGGCAGCTTCATCTCCGCGCGCAGCCGGAGCAGCTCGCCCGGAAGAATTTCCTCGACCCGCCACCAGTCGAGCGACTCGCCGACGTACAGGGTGTGCGGGTCGCGGCGGCCGCGGCGCAGGCCGACACCACCGACCAGCCGGTCCAGCAGACCGCGGACCGCCCAGGCCAGCGGGAAGGAGTACCAGCCGTTCTCGCCGCCGATCCCCTCGATGACCCGCCACAGGTCCGCCGTCTTGGCGTCGACAACGCGCCGGCGGTCGTCCTCGTACAGCGAGCCGCCGGCCCAGTCGGGGTCGGTGGGCAGCGGGTCGGACGGCGCGCCGGGCCAGCTCGCGGAGGACCAGCGGGTCTCGACGGCCGCCTCGCGGACCCGCTGCAGGGCCAGCCGGACGGCCTCATCGAAGCCGAGCAGCCCCTCCGGCGGGTCGGGGACCAGGTCCTTGATGTCGTGCTCGGAGCAGACGACCTCGTTGACCAGCGAGAGCACCAGCGGTTTGGCGACCGCAGCCGGCACCGGCGTGACGATGTTGACCCAGTGGCCCGACAGTCGGGGCGAGAGCACCGGGACGGGCACGATCAGGCGCCTGCGCAGACCGGCGACGGCGGCGTAGCGCTGCATCATCTGCACGTACGTCAGGACCTCGTCGCCGCCGATGTCAAAGCGCCTCGAGACCTCGGGCGGCAGCGCGGCGCAGGCCACCAGGTAGCGCAGGACGTCGCGCACCGCGATCGGCTGGATCCGGGTGCCCACCCACTTGGGCGCGATCATCGCCGGCAACCGCTCAGTGAGGTAGCGCAACATCTCGAACGACGCCGACCCGCTGCCGATGATGACCGCGGCCTGCAGGACGGCGGTCGGCACGCCGCTGTCGAGCAGCACCTGACCGACCTCGTGCTGCGAGCGCAGGTGCGCGCTGAGCTCCTGGTCGGCCGGGACGAGGCCGCCCAGGTAGACGATCCGGCCCACCCTCGCAGCTGCGCAGGCGTCGGCGAAGACCTGCGCCGCGTGGCGGTCGGTGTCCTCTGTATCGCCGGCATCGATCGAGTGCACCAGGTAGTAGGCGACGTCGACGCCCGCCAGGGCCGGCCCGAGCGTCGCCGGCTCGAGCGCGTCGGCCTCGACCACCTGTACGTCGCCGGCCCAGGGCACGTCGCGCAGCCGGCCGGCGCTGCGGGTCATGGCGCGTACGTGGTGGCCCTCGGCAAGCAGCCGAGGCACCAGGCGCCCACCGATGTAGCCGGTGGCGCCGGTGACGAGCGTGGTGAGGGGCACGACAGCAGTCTCGCTCAGTAACCCGGACCTGGCTCAGGCGCCGGGCTGCAGGCCGGTGTGGGCGGCGAGGAAGGCCAGGATGTCGACGCTCAGCCCGACGGTGCGTGACACCGAGCGGGCGCCGTGCCCGACGTCGCGCTCGTCGCGCAGCAGCACGGGCCGGCTGGACGACGTCGCGTGCTGCAGTGCCGCGCAGGTCTTGCGGGCGTGTAGCGGGTCGACGCGGGAGTCGCCGTCGAACACGGTGAACAGCACCGCCGGGTACGCCGCGCCGTCGCGGACGTGGTGGTAGGGCGAGTACGACAGCAGCCAGCCGAGCTCGACCGGGTCGGCCGCGCTGCCGAACTCGTCGTTCCAGGTCCGCCCGAGGCCGAACAGCTCGTAGCGCGCCATGTCCAGCAGCGGGGCGCTGCAGACCACGGCTGCGTATGCCGAGGGCCGCTGCGTGAGGGCCGCCCCGACCAGCAGCCCGCCGTTGGAGCCCCCGTAGATGCCCAGCTGCCCGGGCGTCGTCCAGCCGCGGGCGACCAGCGCGTCGGCCACGGCCGCGAAGTCGTCGAAGACGTGCTGCTTGTGCTCTCGCATCCCGTCGCGGTGCCACGCCTCGCCCTCCTCGGACCCGCCGCGCAGGTTGGCCACGACCCACACGCCGCCCGCGGCGACCCAGGCGAGCGCGGTGGCGGTGTACGCCGGCGTGAGGGGCACGGCGAAGCCGCCGTAGCCGTACAGCACGGTCGGCCGCGGCCGGTCCGGCGCGGCGACCGGGCTGAGCACCTGAGCGCGCACGATGGTGTTGTCGGCGGACGTCACCTCGATCAGCTGGGCGTGCACGGCCGGCGGGTCGGCGCGGCCGGGGGCGTCCTCCCACAGCGTCAGCGCACCCGTACGGCCGTCGAAGCGGAGCACCCGGGGTGGGCTGGTCGTGTCGGTCCAGCCCAGCCAGAGCTCCGAGCCGCCCTCGGGGTGGCCGGACAGCCCATCCACCGTGCCCAGGCCGGGCAGCTCCAGGGCCGCGCCATCGACGGTGACCTCGCTGACGGCGTGCCGGCTACGCAGCGCCACCAGCCGGCCGTCGTCGAGCTGCACGACGTCCTCCAGCACCGCCTCGGGGTCCTCGGCCAGCAGCGTCGTCCAGTCCTGCGGGGCGGCGGGGTCCGCGACGCAGAGCCGGCCGCGCGGCGCCCCGGCGTCGGTGAGCAGCCACAGCCGGCCGTCGCGCGCCACCCAGGCCGAACACTTCGCGTCGACGCCGACCTGCACCTCGGCAGGCGGCCCGCCGGCGGCCAGGTCGAACAGCCAGACGTCGTCGCGCGGCGCGGTGCCGGCGCTCCCGCTGACCACCAGCCACCGGCCGTCCAGCGACACCGTGCAGCCGTAGTAGTTGGTGAGGTCCAGGCCGGCGCCCCACACCTCGACGTCGTCGGTGGGGTCCGCGCCGACGACGTGCCGGTAGACCCGGCGGTGGAACGAATCCTCGCGGGTAGGCACCAGGCCCGCAGCGAGCCGGCGTACGTAGAACAGCTCGGCACCGCCCGGCAGCCAGGCCACGGGGGAGTACCGGCAGCGGTCGATCGGCCCGTCGACGACTGCACCGGTGGCGACGTCGAGGACCCGCAGCAGCGCTTCCTCGTCACCACCGGTCGACAGCTGGTACGCCAGCAGCCGGCCCTCCTTGCTCGGCGCCCAGCCGTCCAGCGTCGTCGCCCCCGACGGGTCGACAGCCATCACGTCCAGCAGCACCCGCGCCGTCCCGTCACCGTCGCGGGTCCAGAGGACGGCGTGCTCCCCACCGGGCTCGCGGCGCAGCCAGAACGGCCGGCCGGCCCGCCACGCAGGGGCACCAACCGCGCCGGCCGCGAGCAGCTGCTCGAGCCGGATCCGTAGCGCCGCGCGGCCGGGTAGCGCCGCCAACTGCTCGGTCGCCAGGACGTCCTGCGCCTGCCGCCACGCGACGGTCTCGGGGGAGGTGAGGTCCTCCAGCCAGCGGTACGGGTCGGCGACCGCAGTGCCGAACAGGTCATCAACGAGGTCGTCGCGAGGGGCGTCGGGGTAGCGGAGCACACCCGCAACACTAGGACAGGACATCGGTCCTACGACGCGAGCAGCAGCATCGCCGCGGCGCAGGCGGTACCGGCTGTCCAGGCAGCGGTACGCAGCCAGTTGGTCGCGACCAGCCGCCGGGCGAGGCGGTCGTCGTACGGCTGCAGGCGGCTGTGCAGCGGCACCGACGACAGCACGGTCACCGCGACGGTCGCCAGGCCGAGCGCTGCGGCGATCAGCACCAGGGGCAGCGGCACGCCGTCCGGGCGCGCGACCAGCAGCACAGCCAGCGTCGCGCCCTGCGCCGCCCAGGGCAGCACGACCACGGCGGCCAGGGCCCGGCCGTGCGCGTCGTGGAAGACCTGCCAGGCGGGCGTCGGGCCGACGACGCGAAAGCCCGGGTAGACGACGAGCTGGACGACCCAGACCAGCCCGGTGAGGTAGCTGACGGCCACCAGGTGCACGACGAGCAGGGCCATCGGATGATCATCGGTCGCAGAGGTCCGTGGCGCATCCCGGCCGGATCGGCCAGACTTCGCCCGAGGAGGGCTGGATGGCCGAGGCGCTGGTGCTCAACGCGACCTACGAGCCGCTGTGCGTCGTGCCGGGGCGCCGCGCCGTCGTGCTGGTGCTCACCGACAAGGCTGTGGCCGTCGCGGGCACCGATGACGTCCTGCACAGCCCGCGCAGCAACCTGCCGGTGCCCTCCGTCGTACGCCTCACCCGGTACGTCCGGGTGCCCCACCGGCCGACCGTGCCGCTGACCCGCAAGGCGGTGTTCGCCCGAGATGGCGGCCGGTGCGTCTACTGCCACGCCCCGGCAACCAGCCTGGACCACGTGGTGCCCAAGAGCCGCGGCGGCCCGCACGCCTGGGACAACGTGGTGTCGGCGTGCGGCCGCTGCAACCACGCGAAGGCCGACCGGGCCGTGGCCGAGATGGGCTGGCGGCTGCGCCGGCAGCCCGCGGCCCCGATCGGGGCCGCCTGGCGCGTGGTCGGCGCCCGGCGCCTCGACCCACGCTGGCGGCCGTTCCTGGACGGCATGCCCGACCTCGATGCGCTCGAGGAGCCTGCCTGAGACCAGTACGGTCCGGGCATGGCGCAGCTGCACGACCTCACCGCCCTCGAGCAGGGCGCGGCTGTCCGCGCCGGTGAGGTGTCGCCGGTCGAGCTGGTCGAGCACTACGCCGCCCGGATCGCCCGCCTCGACGGTGACCTCGGTGCCTTCGTGACCCTGACGCTGGCAGCGGCCCGCGCCCAGGCCGCCGGGCCGCTGCCGGACGGCCCGCTCGCCGGCGTACCGATCGGGATCAAGGACCTCAACCTGACGGCGGGGGTGCCGACCGGCTTCGGCTCGCGGGCGATGGCGGGGTTCGTACCCGACGTGTCCGACCACGTCGTCGACAAGCTCCGCGACGCCGGGACAGTGAGCCTGGGTAAGACCGCGACGCCGGAGTTCGGGCTGCCTTGCTACACCGAGACGGCCGTCGGCCCACCGACCCGCAACCCGTGGGACCGCTCGCTGTCGGCCGGCGGCAGCAGTGGTGGCGCCGGGGCAGCCGTCGCGGCCGGGCTGCTGCCGTTCGCGCAGGGCTCGGACGGTGGCGGCTCGCTGCGCATCCCCGGCAGCGTCAACGGCCTGGTCGGCCTCAAGGTCGCCCGCGGCCGGATCAGCGCCGGCCCGGTCGTCGGCGACATCACCGGCCTCGCCGGCAACGGCCCGCTGGCCCGTACCGTCCGGGACGCGGCCGCCCTGCTCGACGCGATGGCCGGCCCGATGCCGGGCGACCCGCACTGGGCGGCGCCGCCCGTCGGCAGCTTCCTGTCGGCCTGCGACCGGCTGCCCGGCCGGCTGCGGATCGGCCGCACCCGGAGCCCGGTCGTCGAGGGGGCGACGGTGCACCCGCACGTCGTCGAGGCCTACGAGGCGGCCTCGGCGTTGCTCGCCGGGCTCGGTCACGACGTCGAGGACATCGACCCGCCGTACGGCCAGGACCTCGCGCCGTCCTTCGAGGTGCTCTGGTCGGTCAGCGCCGCCGGCGTGCTGGTGCCGCCAGAGTCCGAACGCCTGCTGCTGCCGCTGACCCGCTGGCTGCGCGAGCGCGGCCGCGCGACCACGGCAACCCAGTTCACCGGTGCGGTGGCGGCGGTGCAGGCCGCGACCCGGGCGGGGGTGCGCGCGACGGCGGCGTACGACGTCCTGCTGCTGCCGACGCTGGCGCAGCCACCCGCGCCGATCGGCTGGTTCAGCGAGACCGGCGACCCGGCAGAGGAGTTCGCCCGGATGAAGCGGTGGACGCCGTTCACGGCGGTGTTCAACGCCAGCGGTCAGCCGGCGGTCAGCCTCCCGCTGCACACCTCGCCAGACGGCCTGCCCATCGGCGTGATGCTGGTCGGCCGGCCCGCCGACGAGGTGACACTGCTGTCCCTGTCGGCGCAGCTCGAGCAGGCCCGACCGTGGCGCGAGCGGCACCCGCCGGCCTGGGCGTGAGCGCCGTCGCAACCCGGCTGCGGCCGCCTCGTCCGCAGGAGGAGGCGGTCCTGGCCGGCTGGCGGGCCGATCCCGCCTCGCCCTACGAGGACTTCACCGGTGGCCCGACCCCCGGCCGCTACGACACGGGGCTGCCGACCGCGCCCCCCGGCCTGGGCCGGCTGGCGGTCACCGACGGCGACGACCTGCTGCTCGGCACCGTCAGCTGGCACGAGGTGACGTACGGCCCCAACCGCGGCTCGACGGCACTGAGCATCGGGATCTCGCTGCGTCCGTCGGCCCGCCAGAAGGGCCATGGCGCGCGTGCGCAGGGGATGCTCGCCGAGTACCTGTTCGTCAGCTACCCGGTGCACCGCCTCGAGGCGACGACCGACGTCACCAACGTGGCGGAGCAGCGGGCGCTCGAGCGGGCCGGGTTTCGCCGCGAGGGCGTGCTGCGCGGTGCGCAGTGGCGCGGCGGGCGCCACGACCTGGTGATGTACGCCCGGCTCCGCGACGACCCCGCGACCGATGGCCCCCCGATGACTGCGCGACCCCGCGTGACGTGTTGATGGGTACCCGCTGACCAGGCGGGCAGGCCCCCGGCCGTGACAGCCCCCGACGGTCTGGCCGAGCTCGCGGCTGCGCACGGCGTCGCAACTTCCTACGCCGACTGGTCCGGCGCGCGCGTCACCGTCGAGCCGGCGGCCGTTCTTGCCGCGCTGGCGGCGCTCGGTGTCGACGCCGGTACGCCGGACGCACTGGCCGCCGCCATCCTCGACCTCGACCAGGCCCCGTGGCGCCGGGTGCTCCCGCCCGTCCTGGTGGTGCGCGAGGGCCAGCCGGCGTGCGTCGAGGTCCGCGGTGACGTACCGCTGTCGCTCGAGCTCGAGGACGGCTCGGTCGCCGAGCTCGCGGTGACCGGGCCGGTCCTCGAGCAACGTGACGGGCGCCCGCTGCGCCGCCTGCGGCTTCCCGAGCTGCCGCTGGGCTGGCACCGGCTGCGCACCGGCACCGAGCAGTGCGTGGTCGTGGTGGCGCCGGCCCGGATCGCCCTGCCGCCGACGCTCGGGCGGACCTGGGGCTGGATGGTCCAGCTGTACGCGCTGCGCAGCGCCGACTCCTGGGCGGTCGGCGACTACGCCGACCTTCGCACCATCGTGCTTCGCACCGCCGAGCAGGGCGGCGGCGTCGTCCTGGTCAACCCGCTGCACGCCGAGACCCCGGTCAGCCCGCTCACGCCGTCGCCGTACTCGCCGTCGAGCCGACGCTTCCGCTCACCGCTGTGGCTGCGCGTCGAGGACGTCGCGGAGTACGCGGCGGCGCCGGCCGACCTGCAGCAGCGGATCCGTGACCTCCGGCCGTACACCGACCCCGACCGGGTCGAGCGTGATGCTGCCTGGCAAGCCAAGCTGGCCGCGCTGGAGCTGCTCTGGCCGACGCACCGGGACGGCGCGCTCGCCGCCTTCCGGGCCGAGCTCGGCGAACCGATCGAGGGCTTCGCGCTGTTCTGCGCGCTGGCCGAGCGGCACGGCGCGCCCTGGCAGCAGTGGCCGGCCGCCCTGCGGCGGCCGGACGGCGCGGGCGTGGCCGCGGCCCGCGTCGAGCTCGCCGAGCGGGTGGCCTTCTGGTGCTGGCTGCAGCTGCTCGTCGACGAGCAGCTCGCCGCGGTACGCGACGCCGCGGGCGCGATGCCGCTCGGCGTCGTCCACGACCTGGCGGTCGGCGTCGATCCCGGTGGGGCCGACGCCTGGGCGCTGCAGGACGCGCTCGCGATGACGACGACCATCGGGGCGCCCCCTGACTCGTTCAACCAGCAGGGCCAGAACTGGGGCTTGCCGCCGTGGCGTCCCGACCGGCTGCGGGAGCTGGCGTACGCACCCTTTCGCGAGCTGGTACGCGGGGTGCTGCGGCACGCCGGCGGGATGCGCATCGACCACGTGATGGGACTGTTCCGGCTGTGGTGGGTGCCTGCGGGTGCGAGCGCCGCGCGCGGCACCTACGTCTCCTACGACGCCGACGCGATGCTCGGCGTGCTCGCCCTGGAGGCCGTCCGGGCGGGCGCGGTGGTGGTGGGGGAGGACCTCGGGACGGTGCAGCTCCGGGTGCGGACGACCCTGGACGCGGCCGGCGTGCTCGGCAGCGCGGTGCTGTGGTTCGAGACCGAGGACGGCGTCTACGTCCCGCCGGCGCAGTGGCGGGCGCTGGCGATGGCGAGCGTCACGACCCATGATCTGCCGACCGCGGCCGGCTTCCTGGTCGACGAGCACGTCCGCGTGCGGCACGAGCTCGGCCAGCTCGGCGTCCCCGTCGAGCAGGAGCGGGCCTGGGCGCGGGCCCAGCGCGACGCTCTGCTGGCGATGCTCGAGGAGCAGGGCCTGCTCGCGGCGGCGGACGGCGACGTGGTGCTGGCGATGCACGCGGCACTCGCCGCCTCGCCGTGCCGCATCGTGCTGGCCGCGTTCGGTGACGCGGTGGGTGATCTGCGCCAGCCCAATCTGCCGGGCACTGTCGACGAGTACCCCAACTGGCGGCTGCCCGTCGCGGATGGCGCCGGCCGCCCGAAAGGCCTGGAAGAGCTGCTCGACGACCCCGGTACGGCCCGGCTCGCCACGTTGCTGAACGAAGGGATCCGGCGGTGGACGGTAGGTTCTGCCGCGTCGGCACCGACTGCCCCCACCCACCGACACCCCGACGACGTGAGGATGCCGTGAGCCGCCGACTAGCCCGCACCGCCTGCCTGACCAGCGCGCTGCTGGCCGGTTTCCTGACGGCGGGTCCCGCGCTCGCGGCCAACGACAACCTGGGGCCGCGCGAGGGCGCCGACCTCGGGTCCGGCCTGTCCGCCGGCGCGACGATCCTGCTCTTCGTCCTCATCCCGGTGGCGATCGCGACCGTCGTCGCCGCCCTCGTGTGGCTGCCCGGGCTGGTCAAGGCCGAGCGCTACCGCCCCCAGCGCGGCTGGTCGGCCGCCCCCGTCTGGTTTGCCGGGCCGCCCGACCCGGTCGCCGCCGTCGAGACTGCCGACGCTGCCGGTGCGAGCAGGGGTGGGGCCAGCGGTGGCTGGTAGCCCCGGCGGTCTGGCCCCACGGCAACAGGAGCGGATCGAGCTCGACCTGCAGAAGATCCGTGACGAGAACGACCTGGACGTCTCGGTGCTGGTCGGTGACCTCGACCTCGAGGACGTCACGCACTTCCGGTCCGGCGCGGAGCGCCTGCATGCCGCGCTCGGGCCGCGCGCGCACGACGCGGTGCTGCTCGTGGTCGCCCCCGGCCAGCGCCGGGTCGAGGTGGTCACCGGTTCGGGCGTACGGCGTCGGGTGCCCGATCGGGTCTGCGCCCTCGCGGTGCTGTCGATGACGACGGCGTTCGGCGGCGGCGACCTGGGCGGCGGGATCATCGAGGGGCTGCGTCAGGTCGCCGACAGCGCAGGCCGGCGCGAGGTCCTCTCGCCGGCCGCCACCAAGCAGGCCCAGCTGGCGGTGCGGGACAACGCGGTTTCCGGTTCCGGCGCGGCGCCGGCTGTCGACGCCGGCCACGACGAGGTCCAGAGCACCGGCTCGCACTGACCCCCGCCGACCAGCCGTCATGAACCCTCCGAAAGCCACTGCTCCTCCTCCGCCGCGCGCGTTCCACCGCTTTCCACCATCGAGGACTCCCGGGACAAGCGCATCGCCCAATACTGGCGGGTCCTCCTCACCCAAGATGCGCACGCTGGGACGGCGGGATGCGACGGGTGAGCAGTCACGGCGGCAAGCGCGCACCGGCAGGCGGCCACGCTGCTCGCGGCGGTGCACGAGCCGCGATGAGGGTTACGGCGATCCGTCCAGGTCGCCGAGCCACCCGACTCGGGCGGCCCGCCGGGCCACCGCCGCAACCGCGACCTGGGAGTGGACCCCGAGCTTGAGCAGGACGTTCTGCACATGAGTGCGGGCGGTGTGCGGCGAGACGACGAGCCGCTCGGCTATCTCGCGCCGGGTCAGCCCTCGCCCCATCAGGACGAGGACTTCGCGTTCGCGCCGGGTGAGCGACTCGATGGCGCGCCGCTCGGCAACCGGCCGGCTGGCGGTCAGGGCAGCGAGTACGGCCGTCACCTGATTCGGTGGCAACCACGTTTGTCCACGCACAACTGCGAGAACGGCTTCCTGCACGTCCTGCAGCGACGAGCTGCTGTCGAGTACAGCGCTGGCCCCCTCGTGCAGCGCCTCGGCTGCGTCCTGCGCGTCAACCTCGTGTTGGAGCGAGATGAAGGGCACTCCCGGCCAGCCGGCCGTGGCCGCTGCGAGACTGTCGCGGGCGGCGATGAGTACGTCGATGTCGATTGCCCGGTCGTCGAGGACAGTTCCATGGACGGCCGTCTCAAGGACGACCGGCAGCAGCGTCCTCGACGCTGACAAGTGGTCATGCAGCATCTCCCGGGTCAGCCGGTGCTCCATGAACAGGCCGACGCGCAGCACCCTTCCCACCGATGTCCCCATCTGAGCCTCCCGCGCTGACTCCGTTGTAGAGCCTGCACGTGCGGATGGGAAGTGTTCACGAAGGTGTCACTCGGTGTATTCGCAGTGGCCAATCGGGTGATACCCGCGAAGTCGTGCCGGGACGGCCCTATCTTGCTGGCAAGGCGCAACCCCAGCCATATCGCTGCACAACCAGCTCACGTGGAAGCCGGAGGGACGATGATGAGCGAGTCTGCCGTGGCACTCGCCGTCGAGCCCAGGAAACCCGACCAGCCCGCCGCCAGCACCGCAGTCCGCCCGCTTCCGGGCGTTCGCCGCGTCCTCGTGGCCGCGACCAGCCGGCTGCACCTGCAGCTGTTCGTGAGCCACCTCGACCGGTCGCCGGACCGGCGCTGCGCTGCCAGCACCGACGACTTGGACCACCTTGTGGCCACCTGCCGGCTGGCCGAGGTCGACCTTGTCGTGCTGGTTGCCCTCGGGCTTCCAGCGGGTCGGGTGAGCGCGCTCGTCAGGGAGGTTGTCACGGCCACCGGCCTGGGCGTGGTGGTCGTGGCGCGGGGCGGCGACCCCGAGCAGTTGTCGGGCGCGCTGCAGGCCGGGGCTCGGGGCTATGTCACCGAGGCGTCCGGGCTCGAACGACTCAACCAGGCCATGGAGGTCGTGGGATCCGGCGGCATCTCGGTCGACCCGAACGAGGTCAGCGGGCTGGTCCACGACCTGGTGCGCGGCGGCCCCGGCCGACGGTCGGGCAGCGTCGTGGGCCAGCTCACGGGTCGCGAGGTGGAGGTCCTGCGCATGCTAGTGGACGGTGCCTCGACGTACAGCATTGCGACCGGTCTGGGCATGGGCGCCCATACGGCTCGCACACACATCAAAAGCATCATGTCTAAGCTCGGGACGCACAGCCGTCTGCAGGCCGCGGCGCTGGCGGCCTTCTCAAGCTCTCCCC
>ENA-OFCI01000978-OFCI01000978.1-metagenomes-genome-assembly--contig:-NODE-978-length-14479-cov-5.142055_pt1 | contig 14479 bp, 10 predicted proteins | sample MGYA00153391_OFCI01 | MGnify analysis MGYA00153391
CCAGACGAGCCATGAGTTCGCGAATTCGAAGATTTTCTGGGCCGATGCCATCAATGGGCGAGATTGCTCCCCCGAGAACGTGATACTTCCCGCGAAATTCTCGAGTTTTTTCGATCGCCATAACATCTTTACTCTCTTCAACGACACAGATAAAGGAGTTATCGCGACGTGGGTCACGGCAGATAAGGCAGAGATCTTCTTCCGTGATATTGCCGCATTCAATACAGAACTTCACTCGCTCTTTAACGGTGCGCAGAACATCAGCCAGTCGGGTGACATCAACACGTTCAGATTGAATGATGTGAAAGGCGATTCGTTGAGCAGACTTTGGACCAATGCCGGGCAGCCGTCCTAACTCATCGATTAAATCTTGAATTGCTCCCTCGTACATCAACGTTCAAATTCCCGAATGACCTGTGCACCCAGTTCGCGCGCAAGTAGCGCCCTGCCGGAAAGTTGATCCGCATCTGTGAGCTCCTCGGTTGTGCGCTCATATTGCGGTGCGCTAATTGATGGATCAACGACGACCTCAATCTTTCGCATGAGTCCGGTGACATCTTGAAATGCCGCGGCAAGGATCTCTTCGCTACCACTTCGAACAAATGAATCCCTGGCTCCAGCATTCACAATGCCTACAGTAATTGCCTTATCGTCCACAGCTAAAACTTGTGCGCTCGTTGACACCAACGACCAGGTCAGTCGCCGACGCTTCTTCACATTTTCGATCACGTCAGGCCACAAACGGCGCAGTGCCGAGATATCTACCGGACCCACTGGTTGATTTATTGATGGTTCTGGTGCATCTGCTCGAATCGGTTTTTTTACTTCTGCAACCTTTGTGACCACTGGAATTTGAATAGGCTCAACCGCGGGCGTGGAATGGGAGACAAGATTAACTCCGCGCTCCAACCGTTCTACTCGGGCGATAAGAGCTGAGTCATCTCCGGTGGGAAGGAGAATACGTCCACAGATCAACTCCAGAATTAAGCGGGGCGCCGTTGCGCCGCGCATTTCTGTGAGTCCCAAAGATGTTATATCGGCCGAGCGAATCAGGGTTGCTGCACCGATCAAGTTTGCCTGGGTACGCATGCGATCGAGCTGATCCTCGGGGAAGTCGCGGAGCACATGGGATGCATTTTCCTTGACGGCTCCAATAATAATTAGGTCACGGAACCGCTCCAAGAGATCTTGGGTAAAGCGGCGGGGGTCAAGTCCAGATTCAATCACTTTGTCAACGGTGTTGAAGAGAGTGGTGCTATCTCGGGCGGCGAGCGCATCAATCGCCTCATCGAGTAGCGCTCCATCAGTGAATCCTAAGAGCGCAACTGCGATCTCGTAGGTGACTCCGGCCGCTCCAGCTCCGGCTAACAATTGCCCCAGTACTGATAAGGCGTCACGTACAGAGCCGCCGCTTGATCGAACTACGAGGGGAATTACGCCTTTAGCTACTTTGATGCCTTCAAACCCACAAATTTTTTCTAAATGAGTGGCCAGGATCCCAGGAGGTACAAGTCGAAATGGGTAGTGATGGGTCCGCGAACGAATCGTTGAAATCAATTTATCTGGTTCTGTGGTCGCGAAGATAAAGATGACGTGTGGTGGTGGCTCTTCAACAACCTTGAGCAAAGCATTCGCGGCGCCGGGTCCTAGTTGGTGCGCTTCATCGATAATGTAAATCTTGTAACGAGATAGAACTGGAGCGAAGAAGGCCTTATCCCGTAGATCTCGCGCATCATCTACGAGACCGTGCGTGGCAGCATCGAGCTCCATGACATCGATTGAACCCGGGCCGTTGGGTACAAGATCGGTACACGATTGGCAGGTTCCGCATGGGGTCGGAGTAGGGCCTTGTACGCAATTTAGGGAGCGAGCCATAATTCTGGCGCTTGAAGTCTTGCCGCAGCCGCGAGGGCCACTAAATAGATAAGCGTGGTGAATTTTCCCTGAAGCGAGGGCGTTCGAGAGCGGCACGGTGACGTGCTCCTGCCCAATGACCTCAGCGAAGGTCCCGGGGCGATACTTTCTATATAAAGCGAGTGACACCGTTCTCCTTTTATATAAGGGATCCTCCGCACACCCGCCAGAGCGCACCTACCCTTGCTACCTTCCGGTCCTGGGGGAGTTCAGCACGGTAACGCCGCACGGAGGATCTATGGAGAATCATAGTTTCTAGAGCCGATAGGCTACGACCTGCTGGCCGTAAGGCCTTGCACAGGAGGATTCGCATAGTGGCCGAGTGCGCACGCTTGGAAAGCGTGTAAAGGGCAACCTTTCGAGGGTTCAAATCCCTCATTCTCCGCTCAACTGGCTTTATCTTGGCAACCCGCGAGTAGATAGCCAAGGAGATTGAGGCAAGGTCATTCACGCCAGCTTCTCCCCTAAATCTGTGTGGTCATCTGGTGACGGGGTCACGAGTGCACACAACATTATGTACCGCCATTCGGTCACTATTTATGACGAGAAGAATTTTGAACTGATCAAGATTTACGCGAACAAATAACTACAAAATAGTGAACTAACTCCCTCAAAAGGTGCTATTTCGAGGTTGAAAGAAGTCATAATCACGTTTCCACCCTAAAATAGCGCCCTACGCCAGTCTCTTGAACTGGCGGTAACTGACGAAGAAGGTAACCGTGCCAAAAGCTTGGATAGATGACGCGCCAGTGCCCATGGTTCTCCAGGAGCACGCTCACCTGAAAGATCCTCTCTCTTACAAAATAAAGAAGGCACTTCTGGGTAAGCCTCTCAATCGTCACACTCTCTCCCATCAACGTCTGAGCAAGGTTTTCGCTTTGGGAATTCTCTCCTCCGATTGCATTTCTTCAGCGGCGTACGGTACAGAAAATATTCTTATCTACCTCCTTCCTGCCTTTGGCCTAGCGGGATACAACGTCTTGATGCCAATGACTTTGGTAATCCTGGCAGTACTTCTTATCGTGACTCTCTCGTATCGCGAAGTCGTCATGGCTTACACAAAAACGGGTGGCTCCTATGTTGTGGCTCGGGATAATTTTGGGCCGGTCGTCGCTCAAGTGGCAGCCGTTGCACTAATGCTCGATTACATAGTTACCGTTGCGGTGCAAACAGCGGCCGGGACTTCTGCACTCACCTCCGCAATCCCATCTTTAACTCCTTACACTCTGGCAATTACGCTCAGCGTAATTGGACTACTCTTTTATGGAAATCTGAAAGGCGTCAAAGAGGCGGGGCGTTTATTTGCAGCGCCGACCTATCTATTCGTGGTCGCTGTTTTGGCAATTATCATCGTAGGCACGTGGCGCGAGTTTCATCACACACTGCACCACGTAGCGATTAGTTCGGGAAGTGTTGGCTACGGGCACTCGCAACAACTCATTACCTTCGCGTCGATCTTTATATTACTCAAGGCCTTTGCAAATGGTGGCTCATCCCTTACCGGGCTTGAAGCGATCTCTAACGGGGTCTCGTTGTTTAAATCCCCAGAAGGAAATAATGCTCGTCGTACTACTGTCATCATGGCATCAATCCTCGGGTGTATGGTGCTTGGAATCTCATTCTTTGCGAAGGCAACTCACGCCATTCCTTATGCAAGTGGTACACCGACGGTAGTTTCTGAGATCGCTGATGTGGTCTTTGGGCATGGTGCTCTCGGTCATATCTTCTACCTTTTTGTCCAGTTCTCAACGATGTTAATTCTCTACACGGGCGCGAATACCCCTTTTAGTGGCTTTCCCTTCCTTATGAACTTCATTGCTGAAGATGGATTCTTGCCCCGTCAATTAACCAAGCGTGGCCACCGCCTAGTTTTTTCAAATGGCATCATTTTCTTGACTGTCTCTGCGGCAACCCTGGTAGCAATAGTTGGTTCAAATGTTGCCAAGCTGATCGCTTTCTACGCCATCGGCGTCTTCACGGGATTTACTATGGCGGGATTTGGAATGGCTCGACGCAATTGGGTGAAGCGGGAAAGTGGTTGGCAAATTCGCTTCTTTATTAACTTCCTTTCCGGAACGGTCTCTTTTACCGTTGTCATCATCTTTGCAGTAGTGAAATTTTCAGAGGGAGCTTGGCTTATTGTTCTGATTTTCCCCATCGCAACTACGGGTTTGATCCGCTTAAATCGGCAGTACCGAAAGGAGCAAACAGCGCTCAAAATTGATCAGAGCGCATCGCGCGCCACCAGTATTTCACGCCATGACGTGACGGTTCTTGTGGACGCCGTGGATATCGCGACGGTAGGAGCCGTTCGCTATGCACGCTCACTCAATCCTCACGCTTTGAGCGCGGTTCACTTTGTCATTGATGATCAAAGAGCCGATCTGATTCGAGAAGCATGGAAGCACAATCCAGCTCTTGCTGATGTATCTATTGAATTTATTGATTGTCCGGATCGACGCCTGGCAAATGCGGCAGTTGATTACGCAATTAGAATGACCCAATCTGCAGATGCTGAACTTACCTTGCTCCTGCCCCGCCGAGCCTATTCCAGACTTTTAGGGCGGATCCTGCATGACAGGACCGCGGAGGAAATATCAGCCCCGATTTCACAGTTGCCTCGCGTTGTAGCGACCATTGTGCCTTTTGATGTTGAAAAGATTATCTCTGGTAAACCAATTTATGCCCACGATGAACATACGACCGACGTTGTGGAGCCAACGCCGGCGAGAATACAAGTTAGACGTCTAGAAGATGAACCGCTAGTGCCAGAAATGGTCAGCCATTTTGCCGAGGATATCCAACCGATTGCATCCGCAGAATGGCGTCACCGCGCGCATGTTAAGGGGAGTGTGGCGAGTATTCGCAACGCCCCTGCCAGTGATTCACCCCATGTTGACATTGAAATCTGGGATGAAACAGGTGGGATAACTCTGCAATTTATCGGCCGCCGAGAGATCACCGGGTTGGACGTGGGTTCAACACTCTGTGCCGAAGGGATGGTGGGGGAGACCGACGGAAAGTTGGTAATCCTTAATCCATCGTATGAAATAATTCTTAAACACTAATGCTTCGTCTTAAATGGCGGTGGCGGTGGGATTTGAACCCACGGTTGGTTACCCAACACACGCTTTCGAGACGTGCTCTTTAGGCCACTCAGACACGCCACCGAGGGTGAGGATACGCCCTATCGCTTGCCTTTAAAAAATTCTCGCAATAGCTCGGCACATTCTTCTTCTAATACTCCAGAAATGACTTCGACTTGATGTGGGCTCCGTGGGTCGCGCAAGATATCCCAGACCGACCCGACCGCGCCCGCCTTGGCATCCCAAGCACCAAATGCAACGGTCTTCACCCGAGATTGCGCTATCGCTCCAGCGCACATCGCACATGGCTCCAGGGTCACTACAAGAGTATGGCCATCAAGGCGCCAATTGCCCGCAGTCAGAGCCGCCTGGCGAAGAGCAACGATCTCTGCGTGTGCGGTGGGGTCGTCTAACTCCTCCCGCTGATTGTTCCCTCGGCCCACAATAGAACCAGAAGGATTAATGATAAGTGCGCCGACCGGAACATCATCTGCGGCTAGGGCAGCCCTCGCTTGAAGAATGGCGGCGCGCATTAAGGGGATAAAGGGGGAGTAATCAACCATTAATTGCGATCGTACAGTTGTTCAAACTGCTCACCAAAACCCAACCGATGGGCGAGCGCGGTGATTTGTTCCTCCGGATACATCTCTAAATCATCGCTCATAACTTCAAGTTCCATCGCATTAACTCCAAAGTCCGCCAGCAGATCAACATCCCCTCCCGGTTGCGGATCATCATCATCCTCGGGGAAAGGCAGATCAAGGGCGTCAATCAAATCTGCGGCTATCTCATACTCAACCGCATAGGTAACATCGCTCAACATCATCTGCATCGTGCGTCCGATACAGCGGGCAATTAAGAAGAACTCTTCATCAATTGCGATGAGCGCAATGGATCCACCATCACCTTGCAGCGCTTTGAGTTGTTCCATCATCGCTCCAAAGTCACGAGTTTCGGCTAACCGTGAGGCACGCCACACACCTTCCTCCCGCCACGCGATCACGCCGAAGTCATCCGCGTTGAAATCCGCTGCGTTCGTCATGCCTCCATCGTCCCACCGATTGAGAGAGGCGACAAGGCTCACTTCCACGGGTAAAGTCTGGCTCGTGAAAGTCCATGTTGCACAACACCCCCTAATCACTCACAAAGTGACTATTTTGCGCGATGAAAAGACTCCCTCCTCTATCTTCCGAGAGCTCATAGGAGAGATCGTCACCTTGCTGGCTTACGAGGCGACTCGCGAGATAAAGACCGTACCTATTAGCGTGCAGACCCCTGTTGCCATCGCTCAAGGAGCGGTGATGGCCAAGCCTGATGCTGTGGTGATCCCAATTTTACGCGCTGGACTGGGAATGCTCGAGGGGATGGTCAGATTACTGCCCTCTGTCCAAGTTGGATTTTTGGGTATGGTCCGCGACGAACAGACCTTGCAGGCCAAAACTTATGCAAATCGTTTGCCGCAAGACCTGCGTAACCGCGAGTGTTTTGTCCTGGATCCGATGCTGGCTACTGGGGGTACCTTGATCTCGGCGGTGCATTACCTGCTCGACCTAGGAGCCACTGAGATCACAATGATCTGCATCCTCTCTTCACCCGAGGGCATCGCCGCACTCGAAAAGGAATTTTCTACTACCGAAGCTAACCTCACCCTCGTCACCGCCGCCCTAGATGAAAAGCTCAATGAGAAGGGCTACATCATCCCGGGTCTCGGCGATGCCGGCGACCGTCTATATGGAGTTGTGTAATGGCCTCAACCAGTCCGGGTTATGCAATAACTATTCGCGTTGATGGACCCCCCTCAGCGCAACCAGTTGCCGAAATAACCGCAGCTATGACCTTGGCTGGCGCATCCATCACTGCTCTAGACGTGGTCGAATCAAATATTGATCGAGTAACTATTGACGTATCTTGCGATGCTCATGACGGTGAGCACGCGGAGCGGATTACCGCAGCCATCTCTCAAAATCCATTACTTAAAGTTCGCAAGGTAAGTGATCGCACTTTTCTCCTGCATCTTGGGGGGAAGATTGAAGTTACCTCAAAGGTCCCTCTCAAGACTCGTGATGATCTATCACGGGCGTATACCCCAGGGGTTGCTCGTATCTCGCAAGCGATCGCTGCCGATCCATCGGATGCTCGTCGACTAACCATCAAGCGCAATACTGTTGCGGTGGTTACAGATGGTTCAGCTGTTCTAGGCCTTGGCAATATTGGACCTGAGGCGGCGCTCCCCGTCATGGAGGGTAAAGCCGCCCTCTTTAAACGCTTTGCCGATGTCGATGCCTGGCCAGTCTGTCTTGATACCCAAGATGTCGATGAGATCGTGCGCACAGTACAGATCATCGCCCCGGTTTATGGGGGAATTAACTTAGAAGATATTTCAGCGCCGCGATGCTTTGAAGTTGAACGTCGACTACGCGAACTCCTTGATATTCCTGTATTCCATGATGACCAACATGGAACCGCGATAGTAGTTCTGGCAGCTATGACTAATGCACTTAAATTTGTTAAGAAGGAGCTCTCGGAAAGCAAGATTGTTATGAGCGGTGCTGGTGCTGCTGGCACCGCTGTCGCACGTCTACTAGTTGCAAGCGGTGCGCGTCATATCATCGGATTTGATAAAGATGGACTCGTACATGAGAACAAAGAGGGCGATGACGTCATGCGCACGTGGTTCGTGGATAATTGCAACCCGGGCGAGTTCCGTGGCACTCTCTCCGAGGCGATGGTGGGGGCGGATATCTTTATCGGGGTAAGTGCGCCTAACGTTTTAACAGAGTCGGATGTAGCCTCCATGGCTCCCCGATCAATTGTCTTTGCCTTGGCAAACCCAGAGCCAGAAATTGACCCTGTGATTGCCCGCAAATATGCCGCAGTGGTCGCGACGGGCCGAAGTGATCACCCCAACCAGATCAACAACGTACTGGCATTTCCAGGAATTTTTCGTGGCCTGCTAGATGGTCGCATCCACAAGATCACCGATAAAATGCTAGTCGCAGCGGCTAATGCGATTTCAGAGTGCGTGAGCTCAGATCAACTTAATGCTAATTTTATAGTCCCAAGTGTCTTTGATCCCCGCGTCGTCACATCTGTTGCAGCTGCAGTTCGCGCTTCTGCGAATTAGTTCACTATCGAAGTAAAGGGGTTAACATGAGGAATTTTCCAGAGGGATTTGTATGGGGTGCTGCGACTGCGGCATATCAAGTTGAGGGAGCGGCACGTGAAGATGGTCGGGGAGCATCGATTTGGGATACCTTCTCTCACACACCTGGAAAGACAGATAATGGTGACACCGGCGATGTTGCCTGCGATATGTACCATCGCTACCCCGCAGATATTGCGCTCATGCAGGGTCTGGGGATTAAGGGTTACCGACTCTCGATCTCATGGTCACGCCTCTTTCCAAACGGGGATGAGGTGCGCGAGGAGCGTGGTTTCGCTTTCTATGACAATCTCATCAACACGCTGATCGCTCAAGGAATTACTCCTTACATCACTCTCTACCACTGGGATCTGCCACAAGCTTTAGAGGAGAAGGGTGGCTGGCGAAATCGTGCGACGGTTGAGGCATTCGGTCGATACGCGGCGGCTGTGGCCGAACACTTTGGAGACCGCGTCAAACACTTTGCTCCCATCAATGAACCTTGGTGCGTTGCGTGGCTCGGTCATGGCCTAGGAGTACATGCGCCAGGAATTTCAGATCGCCCTACGGCATTTAAAGTTGCGCACCACACCGTTTTAGCGCACGCGACCGCAGTCAACGCTATGCGAGCAGTACGAGATGATTTAAAGATCGGTCCAGTTCTCAATCACGCGAACTACCCAGCAGATGACCCAAGTGATCCCGAACAGTTGCACGCCAGCGATATTTTGGATGCTGTGCAAAATCGATGGTGGATGGATGCCATCTTCTATGGCAAATATCCCCAGATCCTGATCGATGAATTCGGATCTGAATTTCTTAGTGCAATCCTGCCGGGGGATATGGAACTTGCGCAGACTAAGAATGATTGGATCGGTATAAATTACTACTTCGATACTCGCGTTGGTCCAAGTGACGCGGCGAATCCCATTGCATTCGATAACTCGGCCCTGCTCGGTCTATCAATCGATTCGAGCCCACGAGGTGAATTGACAGACATGGGTTGGCCGATCACTCCTGTCGGGCTTACTAATCTATTGGTGCGTTGGACCGACCAATTTGGTAGCCGTCTTCCTCAAATATTTATTACTGAAAATGGCTGTGCCTATCCTGACGGCCCTGATGCGGTGGGAACGGTGAATGACCAAGACCGCATTGCCTATCTCGATAAACACCTCAAAGCGCTGCTTGATGCCATAGACCAAGGCGTCGATGTCGGCGGTTACTTTCAATGGTCATTAATGGATAACTTTGAGTGGTCTTTGGGTTACCAAAAACGCTTTGGAATTGTTTACGTCAACTATCAAACTCAGGAGAGAATTTTGAAGGAGTCGGCGCACTGGTATGCCGAAGTTATCAAACAAAGCGCTGTGTAAATAATTCTGTCAGCAAGTAGTCATTGAACTGTAGGTACTTTTGACGATAATTGCCCTTAGTCCACTATGAGATAAATGGGATCGCTTCTACCCTGTAACTACCCCACAGGAGCCAAACTTCATCAGGAGTTCGGACTGTAAAAATTCTTTAAGGAATTGACATGTCACCAAGCAAGAAAAATAAGTATTTGGGAGGAGCTGTCGCGGCAACCGCTATTGCCGCGGTAGCCATCCTGCTCGTTTCAAACCACTCCTCATCAAATTCGCCAAATGGAACTTCGGCCCTTAACTGCGCAAACGTTGGTACGGGCTATGCCGCACAAAAGGGCAAGACCGTAGAAGTCTTTACTTCAGTTGTTGGCGACGAACTCACGCGTTATACGACCGCTTCTGCAGACTTCACCGCTTGCACAGGTATCAAGATCAACTGGAACGGTAGTGATCAGTTCGAAGCGCAACTGCCTGTCCGGGTTACTGGTGGGACTGCCCCAGATCTGGCACTGGTTCCCCAGCCAGGGCTCATCGCTCAGATGGTTGCATCGGGCAAAGTCGTTGAGGCTCCTGCAGTAGTCGCAAGTAACGTCAGCAAGTACTGGTCACAGAGTTGGCTTGGCTTGGGCTCCGTCAATGGAAAGTTCTATGCCGCTCCTAATTCAGCTAATTTAAAGTCTTTAGTCTGGTATTCACCCAAGCAATTTCTAAAGTATCACTACACAGTTCCAACGACGTGGGCTCAAATGTTCACCCAATCAGACAAGATGGCAGCAGCCGGTCAAACAGCCTGGTGCGGCGGTATTGGTTCTGGCGGAGCGACTGGATGGCCTGCAACCGATTGGTTGGAAGAGGTAGTTGTCCGCGAAGCCGGAGCGACTGTCTACAATAACTGGATATCGCACACCGTTAAGTTCTCCGATGCTCCCATCATCCACGCAATGAACACGGTCTGGGGATGGATGGGTAACTCGAAGTATGTCGGTAAAGTTTCAACAATTGCTACTACTTCTTTCCAAGATGCAGTCACAGGAATTCCTGCAGGTGGTTGCATGCAACTACAGCAAGCTTCCTTCATCGCGGCATCGTTACCTAAAGGTTCAATCGTTTCACCTACGGGTGATGCCTGGGTTTACTACCTCCCAGGGATTAACCCAGTTGTAACGACACCTGTCGAGGGTGGCGGAGAGTTCTATCTCGCCTTTAATTCAAACCAGGCAACGGTGGAAGCGCAGACCTTCTTCTCTTCACCACAGTGGGCTATCAGCCGCATCAAGGCTGCTGGTCCAAACGGTGGCTGGTTGAGCGCAAACAGTGGCGTACCTTCATCAACCTACTCAACTCCACTAGATGCACTCTCAGCAAAGTATCTAGCGGATCCACATTCCACCTTTGTCTTCGATGCATCTGACGCTATGCCAGCTGCCATCGGAAATGGAGCAGAGTGGACCGGATTCACAGATTGGTTCGCCAATGGAACGCCAGTAAAGGTTGTGGCTTCCCGTATCGACTCGGCCTGGCCGGTCAAATAACCAGTTAGTCGAGTAAGGAGCACTTCAAATCTGGCGGGGATCTACTCACCGCCAGATTTGCCCCAAATGGGCTTAAAGGGTTTTCGTTATCAAATTGTTATTGATTTACAACGGTTTTGCTCCATTTCGCGCTCCCGTGGGCTATTGCCGAGGGGTTATCAGTCTTAGAATTGGACTACACCGCGGGAGTCAATCTTCATGGGGAGCTTGAACCGCGATACACCCCTTAAGGAATATATATGTCGATTAGCAAAAAAGGTTTGCTCGCTGGCGTAGCCACGGCAACCATTGCGCTTGTTGCAACATTTGTTGCTCCGGCAGCAAATGCTGGAACATCTTCAGCAAACTGTTCTTCAGTTGGTTCCGGTTATGCCATACAAAAGGGCAAGACCGTAGAAGTATTTACCTCAGTCGTCGGCGATGAGCTCACACGGTATGCAAGTGCCTCTGCTGCTTTCACCAAATGTACTGGTATCAAGATCAACTGGAATGGTAGCGATCAGTTCGAATCACAACTTCCAGTTCGCGTAGCTGGTGGCACTGCTCCTGATCTGGCATTAGTTCCACAGCCAGGCTTGATCTCACAGATGGTGGCCACAGGAAAAGCTGTTGCAGCCCCTTCCGCTGTTAAGAACAACATCAACCGCTACTGGTCAAAGAGCTGGCGTAAGCTGGGTTCCGTTAACGGTACCTTCTACGCAGCACCAAACTCAGCTAACTTGAAGTCCCTGGTTTGGTATTCACCAAAGCAATTCGCTAAGTATGGCTACACCGTTCCTACAACTTGGAACGATATGTTCACACAGTCAGACAAGATGGCTGCTGCTGGTCAAACAGCTTGGTGTGGCGGTATCGGTTCAGGTGGAGCTACTGGATGGCCTGCAACTGACTGGCTCGAAGAGGTCGTTGTCCGCGAAGCTGGATCCACTGTTTACAACAACTGGATCTCACACAAGGTTAAGTTCTCTGATGCTCCAATCATCCACGCTATGAACACTGTGTGGGGCTGGATGGGTAACTCCAAGTATGTTGGCAAGGTTTCGACCATTGCTACAACATCGTTCCAAGATGCAGTAACAGGAATTCCTTCAGGTAGTTGCATGCAACTACAACAGGCTTCCTTCATTGCTGCCTCATTGCCTAAGGGCTCTGTAGTTTCACCAACTGGCGATGCATGGGTTTACTACCTCCCAGGTATCAATCCAGCTGTAACAACACCTGTCGAAGGTGGCGGAGAGTTCTATCTCGCCTTCAACTCAGACAAGGCAACTGCTGAGGCCCAGACCTACCTTTCAACCCCACAATGGGCTGTAAGCCGCATCAAGGCTGCCGGTTCCAACGGTGGATGGTTGAGCGCAAACAGTGGCGTACCTGCTGCTACATATGGCAATCCTTTGGATGCTTTGTCAGCTAAGTACCTCTCTGATCCAAAATCAACCTTTGTCTTCGATGCATCTGACGCAATGCCAGCTGCTATTGGAAACGGTGCTGAATGGACCGGATTCACTGATTGGTTCGCAAACGGCACACCAGTAAAGACGGTTGCTGCTCGTATCGATTCCGCATGGCCAGCCGGTAACTAATTTATTAGTTCACTAGCTTGAGGTAATAGCGGGGGCCAAAAGCCCCCGCTATTACTATTTACCCCTAATACAAGTTAATCTTTCCCAAACCAGCCGTAGTTCTGTAGACGAAAGAGAGCCCATGTCTAGTTTCTGGAGCGACAATCTTCCCAAGCTCGGACAGATGTTTGGAGCGATCGCAATATTCCTTTCAGTACTTGCCGTCATCTTCTTTATCGCGGGTCGCGCGAATGGCAAAGCACAGCGCCCAGTCGCGATACTTGTCTTTCTGGGGCCGGCACTATTATTGCTTCTCTTTGGTCTACTAGGGCCTGCAATTCGCACCTTTCTATTGAGTTTCAAAGGCTCTGCGTCACACACATGGGTAGGTTTTAAAAATTACCAATGGCTCTTTACCGACGAGAGCATGCGTATCGTGCTGCGAAATACCATTTTCTGGATTCTCTTCACGCCGATTATTACCACGGGTTTGGGGCTACTCCTCGCGATCTTACTCGATCGAATGCGAAGGGAATCCATTGCTAAATCCATGATCTTTATGCCAATGGCGATTTCTTTTGTGGGAGCCTCTATCGTCTGGCAGTTTGTATACAAATATGCGAATCCAAATCAACCACAAGTTGGACTGATGTCTTCTATCGCCAAGCATCTAGGTTTTGAACCGACTAACTGGCTCTTAACTCAACCGTTGAATACCTTCTTATTAATGATCATCTTCGTCTGGTCACAGACTGGATTTGCGATGGTAATTCTCTCGGCCGCTATCAAGAACGTTCCAGCTGACATCATGGAGGCCTCAGCGCTCGACGGTGCGACGGGTTGGCGCCTCTTTCGGGGAGTTACCTTCCCCATGGTTCGTTCCACATTCATTGTCGTACTCGCGACCATGGTGGTTGCGACTCTTAAACTCTTTGACATCGTTCGAGCATCAACCGGTGGAAACTTCGGCACATCGGTTTTGGCAAATGAGATGTATTCCGAAACGTTTATTCGTTATGACGCTGGTCGCGGCGCCGCTATGGCGATCGTTCTCTTCGTGCTAGTGATGCCAGTTCTGTTCTATAACATTTTTAACCTACGTCGGGAGCGGTCAATTTCATGAGCCTATTAACTCGCAATAGAGCACCTAAACTCGCTGAACATAACGCCGGTCGCAAACTTTTTGGAAGTCGTGGAGCAACGATTACCGTCTGGATCATCGCCGTTGTTTGGACGATTCCCTCACTTGGACTTTTCGCAACCTCCTTTCGACCAAAGGCCGAGATCTCTGCCACAGGTTGGTGGAATATTTTTCTCCATCCTCATCTCACACTAGGAAATTACTCTGCTATTTTTAGTACTGGCACGGTGAGTGGGATATCAAATGGGATCATGCCTTATGTCATCAACTCATTTGTTATTACAATTCCCGCGGTTATCTTCCCGATCACCGTTGCAACGATGGCGGCCTACTGCCTAGCTTGGGTTAAATTTCGGGGTAGTGACCTAGTCTTCTACGGAATCTTTGCCCTGCAGATTGTGCCGATTCAGGTAGCGCTCGTTCCACTTCTTAATCTCTTTACCGGCGGAGTTCATATCGGCAGCTTCACCCTGGTGCCGGCACTGCATATCGCTGGAACATTCTTGGGAATTTGGCTTCCGCACACCATGTTTGCGCTTCCGTTAGCAATCTACTTGCTGCACAACTTCATCTCTTCGCTCCCTCGCGACTTAATGGAGGCTGCAAATGTTGATGGGGCGAGCCATTTCACGGTCTTTCGCCGCATCGTTCTTCCACTCTCGGTCCCTGCAATTGCCGCTTTCACAATCTTCCAATTTCTCTGGGTATGGAATGACCTGCTCGTAGCGCTCACAT
>ENA-OFCI01000979-OFCI01000979.1-metagenomes-genome-assembly--contig:-NODE-979-length-14475-cov-3.078502_pt1 | contig 14475 bp, 16 predicted proteins | sample MGYA00153391_OFCI01 | MGnify analysis MGYA00153391
AGGCCGGGTCGTATGCGCACGGCGGCTCGTCGAGCCACAGAATCTCGCCAGCACCGTCGCCGGCGCACAGCATCTCGCCGGCCACTTGGTCAACTCCAGTCCGAGTCATCGCGGGTCACCCTTCCGCTGCGAGCCGAGGCGATACATTCGGCGAGAGTGCCGAACGCAACGTCGATCTGCATATTCGCTGGGGCGTACCACGCCCACTTTCCGGAGGTTGTCATCGCGGTTCGCACCGTCTCGGAGAGGATCGGAACGAGATAGGTGCAGGTGTCGACGATCAGCTTTGCCCCCGCCCGCTCACAGGTTTCGGCATACTCGTTGTTATAGAGATACCAATCTGTGTTGGCGAACAGGACAACTCTCATCAACAATCAATATCCGTGACAACTTTAAACAATGGGTGCAGCGGGTGTGATGGCTTCAATCGGTGAAAGGGGCGGATTGTCAATCTGCTCTGCACCGGATTTGGCAATGCGCATCAACCAATCTTTAACGGCGTCCGCCCTAATCAATTGAGCACGATGATCGGTTGCGTGATGCGCGCCCTCCCCCTCCCCCCTGCTCTTCCCCGATAAAAATGCAAGTGCGCCCTCAGGAATATGATAGCCCGTCCCTGGTTCAATATCGATTGCATGAATACCAGCGGCTTCCCAGGTAATTTCTGTGTCGCCCAATATGAATTTTCCAGCGTCAATAGCAGCACGATTGGATGTCGCAACCGTAATACTCAGAGTCGCGCCGATTTCCTGAGTTTTAACAAACGGCTCATCCAGCATCGTGCGGCAATTTGAAAACTGGATGATTGCATGTTGGCGTTTCGCTTTATCGCTGATTTCGACTGCAACCTGTGGCACCATCGCCAGCAACGGCACGTAATCCTCGCTCGATAAACCAATGACATTCATCAGCTTGGATAAATCAGAGACGATAATTTCTTTACCCTCATGCTCATGGCGATAAACCGGACCCTGCCCCATGCTTGCGGCAAATACAAAAATAATATTCGGATGCCGCCGACTCCATTCAAGAACATTGCCCAACATATCATCCAGCACCGAAAGTGCAAATCGCATCGTTGGTTCGTTTGTATGGTCGTTTGTATTTTCTTTTGTATGCCCGCTTGAATTAGCTGCCGCCGGAAAATCCTCAGGAAACACATCGTGCCAATAGCGATGCATGATGCCTGCAACATGATTGGTAAAAAAACTGCTGTAGGCAGGCGGGTTAGCAAGATTAAATAGCCTGCAAAAAATATCCCAAAACAAAACTGTCTGGAAGATCGGGCGCCGTGCAAGTTTGCTGGGATCCAGGCGCTCTGCCACCAACTGTTCTGCTATTCGAAAAAGTGTGCGCATCCGAACGCCGGATGACAGCGCGGAACGTGCAACCTTAAGCCCTTCGATTAAACCAATCGACGAGCGGTTCAGTACGCGCGGATTTTTCTTGACCTGCCCAAGATTGAATGCCTGAAACGGCGCCAAGCTTGACGGGAAGCATTGGCTATCGTGCGCAAAGGTATCCGGCACAAAAAAACCATTCGCGCCAGGATCAAGCGGTGGCCAACTTTGCATCGCGCCGCAAACACCAATGCTAGCTCCTGCTTTACGAAACTCTTCCCATATAGGGGTGCCGCAAAAGGTGTTGGGGTCTTGACCTAGATTGCGAACCTTGTGGGCTTCGTTATTCATGCCACGATGCAAGGTGGGCCATGTCACCCAAGGCGAAAGCTCCCCGGTATCAACCGCGCGAGTGGTAAAGCAATGTGCCTGCTCAAAAAATCTTTTGATATTTGGGAACCCTTGCTGCAATCGATAATGATCTATCAGCCGCCAGGGGACCTCGTTAATCTCAAGCAATACCAATGGATAGTTAGACATAGGGGGTCAAATATTCTGCGTCAACTCTGATGAAAATTATTTTTCATGCTGCACCTGGTCAGCGAGCCATGCCTGAAACATCAACACCGCCCAAAGCTGGCTCTGCCAATTGCGTCTACCCGACAAATGCTCCAACCATACCTTACGTATCATCGAAACATTCAAGTAGCCCTGCTGCGCGAGTAGCTTTTCATCGAGAAGTGCTTCCGCCCATGGCCGCAATGCGCCGCGCAGCCATGAATCTATCGGCACACCAAAGCCCATCTTTGGGCGCTCAATCAAAGCACGCGGCACATGTCGATACAATACCTCACGCAGAATCCATTTACTGACACCACCACGAAGCTTCATCGCCATGGGCAAATGCCACGCGAATTCAACCACGCGCCGATCCAGCAAGGGCACACGCGACTCCAGACTGACGGCCATTGAGGCACGGTCAACTTTGACCAAAATATCATCCGGTAAATAAGTGAGCGCATCAAAGCGCATCATTTGTTCGCCCAGATTTAATTGATGTGATTGCGGCTCACTCAGCTCGAAAATACTTAGCGGTTCTCTGCCGCCAACGACCAATGATTCAGGGGCCTGCCACGACGATACAACGCGTTTGTATAGCGCGGCAGAATCTTGCAAACCGATCAAGTCAGCCGTTTTTGCCCACTTATCAGCGGGGTTGACGAATTGCAACCCTTGGGGGAGTAGCGGCTTAACCAAGCCATAGCCTTTCGCGACGACTACGGGAGGAATAGCCGAAGCAGCCATGCCGACAAATTGTCTGATTGGCGCAGGGATAGGTGACATCGCCTTCCAAATTTTGTTCATCCACGTATAGCGGTTGTAGCCGCAAAAAAGCTCATCGCCACCATCGCCAGAAAGGCTGACCGTTACTTTAGTGCGCGCTAGCTGCGCAACCAAATAAGTCGGAATTTGTGAAGAATCTGCAAATGGCTCATCGTATAGCGTCGGCAATAAAGGTACTACATCCATAGCCTGTTGCGGCGTGACATATAGCTCATGATGGTCCGTACCCAAGTGGGCGGCAACAGCCTTCGCATGCTCAGCCTCATTAAAGTCAGCTTCGTCAAAGCCGATCGTAAAGGTTTGAATCGGCGGCTCGCTTTGCGCCTGCATGAGCGCAACCACTGTTGAGGAATCAACCCCACCGGAGAGAAATGCACCCAATGGCACATCCGACACCATCTGCTTACCCACAGTATCGAGCAATAGCTTTTCAAGCTGATCGGTTGCTTCCCTTTCTGAGCCGACGAATGGATGAACGCGGCCAATGGCAATGGCATCGTCTAGTTTCCAATAGGCGATACTTTCAGGTATGTGCATGTGCATGCATTTGGACTGGGCCAGAAAGTCGGCATGCGCAATTTTAAGGAAATGACCCGGCATCAATTTAGCAATGCCTTTGAATATCGAGAGCGGTGAAGGAACATAGCTATAACTGAAATAGGCCGTGAGCGCTATACGGTCAATCTCGTTTGTCCAGCCATCCAGCACCTTGAGCGCCTTTAGCTCTGAGGCAAACGCGAATTGTTTGCCCACATAGCCATAGTAAAGCGGCTTCTCACCCATGCGGTCGCGTGCGAGGTAAAGAATGTTTTCCAGCTTATCCCAAACCGCAATCGCAAACATGCCATCAACCTTGGTGAGTGTGGTTTCCACTCCCCAGTAAGTCACCCCTGCCAGAATAACTTCGGTATCCGAGGTGCCTCGCCACACATGGCTGGGGTGCAGGTGCGTGATCTCGTCGCGCAGATTTCTAAAATTATAGATCTCACCATTGAATACGGTGACATAGCGGTTGCACGACGAGTGCATCGGCTGTGCGCCCGTTGGCGAAAGATCGAGGATGGATAAGCGGCGATGACCAAGAGAAATGCCTGCGTTGCTCTCAAGCCACTCTCCCGCCGCGTCGGGCCCGCGATGAGATAGACGGTCACGCATCTTTGTCAATGTAGCCATCGAGGCAGCAGAAGCAGAATTCTTTGCTGATATCGTACCAACAATTCCGCACATGGTTTTATTTCCTGCATTTCATGAGGGAATCAAAAAGAGGTGATTGGCCTAACGCCTCAATAGACAATTGGGCGACACTGTCTTTCCTGGCGCCAATCGCAATCAACAACGCCAGAAGAATCGGCAGGACTTGCAGTTTGAACCGGACAGCAGTGCCCAGATTCTGGTACGAAATAGGCCCGTACAGAAGAACCCATACCAATATGAATAATAGGCCAGCTGCAATTGCACTATTCTTCAAGTGGGCCAGCCTTAATCTTAGCAATGCACGGCAGAATAACGTAAGCAAAAGCAGGTTTTCGATACCGGAAAGAGTTCCAAAAACTGAAGGTATTTCGAATGGCATGGGTCTGAATAAAGCGGTAAATCCAGCCACTGGCGCAAAGGCAAGTAACTGGATCGAATCTGTCAAATTTGATTCAATTACCTGGCTAGATCCACCAACATCTCCCCAGTCGCGTGACAAAGCGTCATATCGTTCAACGGCATCTCGTCTCGTTTCAATTTCAAAACGGCCATTAAAAACAGTGAGCAATGCGCCCGCAACGCCAATAGCCACAATGCCAAGTAACAGGCGTGAAAATTTTGATTTCACCTTGATGCCGATGACTAATGCAGCAGGCACCATTAAAATGAGTGCCATCCAAATGCGAATGTAGGAAACAAGCAAAATGCCAATCGCAAGTGAAAACAATCCTGCTGCCAATTGCTTTTTTGAAATACAAATTATCCCGTAGGACGAAATTGCAATCCCTAAAAAAGATATCGGATCTTTACCTAGTATGGAAGACCAAAATAGGATGGATGGAAAGAACCCCAAGCCAAGTAGCCAGTTTGGATTGGCCGTTCCAGCGGCAATACTAATTGCGCGATAAAAAAATAAAATGCCAATCAAACCCACGTAGGCAAATAGCACTTTCAACATATGATAGGACTCAGGCAGAACCACGAATAGCGCTTTACAAATTTCTACAATATTATTAGACCCGTCTCCAATAGCAAGACCTGAAAATTGGCCGCTCTCGCTGACGGCAGTATTGAAGTAACCGAATGCGTCAAGGTCAATAAAATAAGCCTCGTAAAACAGCATTAAAACGAGACATACGACTAGCTTCGCTTGCCAAAGCAGTGCAACTATTATTTTTTCTCTTGGGGCAATTGGCCAAAAAAAAATAGTGCTTGTCAGCAACAAGCCAATCAAAACCCCCCAGAGATAATCCGTCTGCGCATCAGCGTAAATGTATGCTGCACCTGCCTCAACTACATGGAGAGTTGAAAAAAAGACACAAAATAGCAAGAGTACGGCTTGCGACACCATACACAGGATAAGTACCGTGTTTGCGCTACTTAAAAATGGCTGCGACCAAGATTGCATCGAATGAGCCCGAGTCATTCGCAAACTGGCCCTGCTTTAGCGGAAAGAGTTTGCATATTCAGCAAGACAAATTTTCCAGTCGCGCATGTAATTTAATCCGAGCTGATTTAGCTTTTGATTCACCAGTTGCTCACTTGCTGGTCTTGGAGCAAAATAATCTTTGGCAAAAAAATCTGATTCCACGATGTTTATTTTTATAGTGCTCTCATGGCCAAGAAGTCTGATAAATTCAACTGCCACTTCGTAGCGACTTGAAGTACCACTGCAAACCTGGTTATACAAACCATAAAGTTCACTTTCAATTATTTTCACCATTCCGTTCGCAAAATCAACGGTATATGTTGGTGTGCCCAGCTTGTCATTAACGACATTTAAAATTTTTGCGCCTGCTTGAATTTGTTTGTAAATTTTGTTGATGAATTTCTTGTCTTTCTTTGGCCCGCCGCCCATCATCCAGCCAGCCCTAAGTACAAAGTGTTTGGGCACATTTGTACAGACATAGCGCTCGCCATAGTATTTCGATTTCGCATACATCGCCAACGGATTAGGCGTATCAAAATCGTTATAACAATCCTTTTCGCCGCCAAAAATCCCTGCAGTTGAGATATAAACATATGGCACATCAAGCTTCGCTGCAATCACGCCTAAGTTTTCTGCGCCGAGTGCATTCGTCAGCCACGAATCCTCCGGCTCCCTTTCGCAATGTTCCAAATCCGTCAGGGCAGCAAGATTAATGATTACATCAGGCTCAAAAGAACGAATTGCTTTTCCCATCGACCCGCAATCTCTGACATCGCCATACACAAGCCATGGCTCATTAACATCTATATCGCTTGCCAGCAAAATTGCGCCCGTTGCAGCAATGCGCGCAAAAACCGCCTCACCTAACATGCCACCACAGCCGGCAATATAAACACGAGTATTGGGTTTAAATTTCATTAGTTTATTTATAGCGCTCAGAAAAAAGCGACAAAAATTGTGGTGTATTGGCTTGCAATGAATAATGGGTTGCAACGTGTGCGCGAGCCTTCTGACTCATAGCAAACATTTTTTGCGGGTTTGAAAGCAAATCGGATATTGCACCCGACCATGCTTCTTCTGTGTTTTCTAAAGCATAGCCAGTTTGTCCATTAATGACGACTTCGCACCCTGCACCCGTAGCAGATACTACAGGCACTGCACCCAATCCTGAATACTGAATTGCCTTGAAACCTGCCTTACCCAGCTCCCATTCGCCATGCGGTGAGGGCATGATTCCGATGTCAATTTGCGATAAATCTAAAATTTCAGTTTTAAGTTGCCACTTTACGAATTTATAATTTGGAAGCTCGCTGAAGTTCGGATCAACGTCACAAATAACAACAAAGTCGAAATCAATTTTTTCGCTCAAATTTGCTAATACGGGACGCACAATTTCCAAATATTTTACAGTTGAATGTGAGCCCGTCCAACCAACACAAAGTCGACCAGAAAGCACTCTATTTTTACGAGATTCCGGATTGTGATATTGCAGATCGATGCATGTGGGCAATATGTGAACATTCTCATTTAAAGATTTTGCCCAGCTAGCTAAATAGGCAACGCTTACAGAAACACAATGGGCATTTCGACAGATATAAGATACTTTCCATGGACACTTAGCCAAGGATAAAAATTGATTGGCTAAAGATGAGTTATCAAGGTATATCGCATCATCAAAATCATAGATTGTGCGAACGCCAGACATAAATAAAATATATTCAAATATAGGTGGGCCAAGAGGAGATGCCTCTCTATACAGAAAGACTGTATCGTATTTATATATTGAAAACATTAAGAAGCTGCGCCGAACAAATCCGCGAAGAACTCCAGCTATCTTTTGTAAGTAATGTCCTTTCATATAAAGCACACGCATTGTAGCCATATCAAGAAATGGCGCGATTTTTACACTGTACTGTGCTGCCGCCAATACGGGTAAATATTGTTCAAATCGAAAGCGTTGTCCTGCAGCAATAAGCTCCGGATATGGGCAAACTATTAAAACAGCGTGTTGCTTTGATTGCATCTTTAGCTTCTAACCGGCGGTTTGATGCCATAAGCACACCAAAACGGTTCATTTTCCGAGAAAACAATATCTTTCAATCCAGCTTCCTCAAGCATATATCCGACTTGCTTTCGAGTGAAGCGTTTCTCAAGGCTTGTGCCAAATCTATCCAACGCGTCCGTACGAAGCGTGTAAAAACTGCTTTGCCGATAACCGGAAAGCGGGAAATGGCCAACACACAAACCTAACTTTTCCAAGACAAACAAAAATCTTGAAATCGGCCAATAAATAAAAGTCGCAATTACATCAGTTACGACCCTCTTAATTCTCAAAGGAAGCTTGGCAATCCTTCCGCGAAAAAAATCAGTCACGCGCCACAAAAAAATAAACCATTTTGGTCTGCCATCAAGGGCATAGTAGAGATAGATTAAAAAAATTCCTCCTGGCTTAAGTAGAGCAACACTATCGTTTATTCCCTTTTGCGTATCTGGAACATGGTGCAGCACCCCAAGAGAGTAACCAAAGTCCGTCGAATTAGGCTGCAACGGAATATTGTCTACACTCGCGCAGTGAAATTCGCAGTTTACAAATTCGGCCAGAGCTCTCCTTGTTACATCTAATGCCGCAACGCTCGGATCAATGCAGTGCAGAAGTCCAACACGTGGAGCAACATATTTTGCCCAGCGTCCACTGCCACACCCAACATCGAACGCTATTGCACTTTGGGGTAGTAAATGCCAAGGGAAAAATGAGAAGTAGCGTTGGAATTGGCTCAACTGCTCTTCGGCAGATACCGATGATTGATCAAAAATTGACCACTCAGCGCCGAAGTCTGCAACAACTTTATTGTCAATATTGGTAGTCATGTTCTGTCGCTAAAGGCTTGCAAACAATTATAAAAATACTCCGTCTTTTACAGAACAGAATTCCTATTTTACAAGAGAAGGTTGTGTGCGCCCAGCATTCACTAGTAAGAACGCGATGACGGGTGGGCCTATCGATATCGCTTCACGATGAATGTATATGTAGTCGTATTGCAGTGCTGAAGGAACGCTTGCCAAACGCCGCGCGAAACCCATTATGGCTCCAAACTTTTCCGACATAAATATCCATTTTTGTAAAGGATTTGCATTGTGCTGAGCGAAAGAAAAGGCCGCACTGCAACAACAAAATGATTGGCACGCAGAGCATCCAGATATTGTTCAAAACGAAAACGTTGTGAAGGTGCCACGCCGAGCGGATAGGGGCACATTACAAGAATGCGCTTGCTTTTTACCATCTTGCGCGCCGGCATGCTGAACATATATTGCCAGTGCTAGATTGCTCTGGATGCGTATCGCACATACCACCAGCCCGACCGAATTGTTCGTTTGATTTTCAACAGCGCGCGCACTGCAAAGCTATACCCTTTCGCGATTGGCTTTGGTAGCATCGAAATAGGATAGCTATACAACCAAAAGCGATAATTATTTCCAAACACCGGCTGCAATGCAGAAATGCAGTTTTCCTTTTTGTAGTTGTGGTCGCCGCGCTGCACATAGAAATGATTAGGAAAGTAGGTTTCCAAAAGAGAATTGCCAATCGTTCGCCATACATATGGATCGTTTGGGAATTCATTCTTTACAATATCGCGGAACACAGGGCCGAACGATGTGCATGCTGCGTACCCGCCTGAATTGTTAAGTTGAGAGGCAATCATATTCTCGGCAATGATCAGGCAAGGTAAATCTACCTTAATTGCGCCAAACACAAACGACATTTGATTAATGATGGAACCCATGTATTGGTCGAAGCTTGCATTTGGCTGAGATTCAATCACCGCCTGCTTGTTGATGATGCCGCGTGTGATGAAGGTGAGAAGACAGTGCGCGGTTTTAATTAGATCAGCTCGATCAGTCAAACGTGAAGGGCCCATGTTTTGGAAACGGTTATTTTTCTGGACAAATTCACCATTGAATGCATAACCACCAATGTATGCAAAAGCGACGCGCTGCTTGGTAAGTTCAGGCATTAACAAATCAAGTGCGCCGTCAAGCATGACGTCATCATCACCGAATAGCCAAACGTACTCTGTCGTTGCTTGCATGAACCCAAATAGCAGATTGCCATCAAGACCTTTATTGGAAGAATTGCGAATACTAAGAAAGGGCAATGAGCCATTTACAAAACCAGCAATAACGTCAGCGGTGTCATCAGTTGAACAATCATCACAAATCAGCACTTTTACTTGCTCATGATATTTTTCCAATTCTGGCGCGATAGAAGCAAGCAGACGCTGCAGAAAAAAACCGCGATTGTAGGTTCCAATAACGATGGTGAGGATGGAATGGGAAAGAAGAGGGGCTTGCATATCGCTTTTATCATTGAGAATTAAGGAAACATCAATACGGCATAACAGGCAATTAACTCAACCGTAATAGTCGATAAGCCCAGATTCTGTCATAGACGCTCATGAATTTTGATAACAATCGCGAAGCGTAATAAACCAGCATGGCAACGGGCAAAGGTAGCCGCAATAGAGGCACAATCAGCAGCCAGTATGGGGCGTAGCCAGAATAAGCCTGTTTAAAAAGAATCTCTTCGTCGCGAGTGACCGTAAAGTTGCCTATCTTTTTCTTGCGAGTCATGACAATCAAGGACGGAAGATATTTCAGAATTGTTCGGCGCTTAAATATGCTACCCATCCGCTCGCATAATTGCTGATTAAGAATACTGACTATATCAACCGAAAACGTCTTGTAAAGATTGTAGCCACCTGACCCCGCACGGCGCGCTAATACCAATGGTTGGGGAACATAAATGAAACGTTTACCCTTTGTGAGAATGTTCAGTATCCACGCCAGTTGCGGGATAACGGTGGCCTCGTAGGCTGTAACAGACACCGTTGGCAAAGACGTTTCAAATATTCGTTTATTAACGATCATTCCGCTGAGGAATGTTGTGTATACATGGACAATTTTTGTGAAGGAGAGACTACTCATTTCGCGCGGCGTAAGAGCGCCAGAAAAAGTAAGCGCGTCAGCAGATAGCTTATCTAAAAATGGCATTACGTTTAGATGCATGAGGTCGGGTTGTTGGCTTTTTAGGATATCGAGAATATATGGAATTGTACCGAGGCGAAGAATGTCATCATCGCCAATAATCCAGCTATACGCTGATTGCGTAATTTCAAAACATTTAATGATATTGCGAGACATGCCAATATTTTCCGCATTGCGGAGGTAGGTAAACCGCTCAATTTTTTGAGCCCATTTCTTGCAGCAAGACTGTGTCAGATCAGATGAGTTGTTATCGACAACAATGACATGAACTTCCGTGTTGCCAAGTTCCAATTGTTGGGTAATTGATTCAAGCAGTAGCTCAAGGCAACCGCATCGGTTGAAAGTTGGGATTGTGATGGTGAGTAGTGGTTCCATTCACTTATTATGCGTGGGCGTCCACACTGTTGGTGCGGAAATGCTGATTGAAAAGACGTATCGCAACCAATGCAAAGATCATCACGCTAATCAATTGGGCGAGGATTGCTGCTGCTGGCAGCGAGGCAAATTCTGGTAGAAACCTCAATATCCGTGAAAGCAAAAAAAACACTATCGCAAACAAGCCATTGACCAGAATAAAGACTTTTGCTTGGTGTGCTGCAACAATAAATGCAACAAATATTGACTCTAGCTGGATTACGCCGTACCAGACCGAGAGCAACAAAAATGTCATGGCCAGTACGTCAAACGGGATGGCTGCCGTGCTTATGAACCGAATCACCGGCGGCAGCACTAGCCACACAGCGATGACCGTTAAAACAAAAATTGGTGCAATGTGGGCCAAGAATTTTCGCGCAGAATAAATGGCCGGCAGCCCGGCGCGATCTGTCCAGGCCTTTGCGATTTGAGCATAATAAATATTGCCATGAGGCCCAACTGCAATAGCTGACGCGCCCGCTGCGAACCGATTAGCATATTGGAAAATTGCAACATTGCCCACTGCGAAACTCGAAAGTGTGCTGTTAATAATCAAGCTGGAAAAAAAGCTATGCAGCGCATGCCCGCTTCTCATCGCAATGCTGGTAGAGGTAAATCGTCGGAAATAAGGCGTTGACCAAGCCATTTGCTTTTCACCGTGCATTGTCGGCCACATGATCAAAAAGCAAGCTGCGCTCTGTATCACTGCCCCCGCTCCCACTACCCATGCAAATTTTTCCGGACTTGTGTTCAGAAGACTGGCGCACAGCAGAATAATCAGCAACACCACGGGTGACCACAACATAAGCAAATAGGACAGCGTATAGCGCCCAACCGCATTCTGATGCTGGCGGGTGACATGAAGTAAAGGCGCTGCGGCCATTTGTGGTGCCATTGCAATGATTAAATGAGCCACACGATCCTGCGATGCCGCAGGCAAGCCGAACGCGAATACCAGCTTTAATAAAGGCAGAGCCACAATCGCCAGCAAAGCAAATGCCACACCGGTTAAAACAGCCCAAGTAACGGCCGCGCGCGTAAATTGTATGGCTTGAGTTTGGCCTTGCGCTCGTTGCTCTTCGTAAAAATATAGAAATTGCTCGATGCCCAGTTGAGAAAGAACGCAGAGGGTCGTGACCATTGAGATACTTAGCAACCAGATATCGGCATCGGCAGTTATGCCGAGCAAACGTATGGTGAGAATTGAATTGAGCAAGCCAATGCCGACACTCAATAAAGCGAGCGCGTTGTAAAAAAATGCGGTGCGCTTATTCATCGCGCATGATCACATCCAGCTCTGGAACCAGCCGCATGATTTCGTTTTGCCGATACGGATTCGCCCCGAGCAGTAATTTCCCTTTTGCGTTCCAATGCTTCCACCAGTACTCAGCGAAATCGCGTAACGATTGAATTTGCCCTGAACCCAAATTGGAGACTTGCGGGGATCCAGCCGCTACATTACCGAACTCAAGAGCGCCTACAAGCTGATGGGCGACATCGCCAACGTCGGTAAAGTCACGAAGCTGCGCGCCCGATGTCATGGGAAAATCCTCGCCCGCTAATGCTGCGCGGCGCAACGAAGGCCATAGCCGAGTTTCCAACTCGCCCTCTCCGTACACTTGAAACAGGCGCAATATTTTTAGCTTTAAACAATGCTCTCGAGCAAAACTTTGAAACGCCAACGATGCGGCAGCTTTTGAAGCGGAATAGGACGAGGTAGGCTCAAGTGGAGCTGTCGGCGGAATGCGCTCGTATCGGTCTGCCGATAAACCATATTCGAAGCAAGAACCCGCAATCAAATATTTGGTAATGCCGCATTCGCGTACCTGCTCCGCCAGGCGAAGGCTGGCGCAGGCATTCCAATAGAGGCATTGAGCATAATTGTCGTAAGGCGGATTGGCGGAGTGCGCTGCAAGATGTACAAACACATCGCATCCGCTGAGCTCATTGCGCAAATCAGGGCGTAAATCAATATCAAGATCCCCTGTGATCCAACGCGGCCCCTGCCGCAGTTTGATACGGATGCTACTGCCCGCTCTGCGCAGTGCCACTACCTCATGGTTTGCAGCCAATGCTGCATTTAGAAAATGCCCCCCCACAAATCCGCTTGCGCCCGTGACAAATAATTTCATGTGGATTGACCATTTTTAGCACTTGCGGAAAATGGCGAGATGAATTTATCGAAAGGAGTAAGCGCCTCATCTCGCGCTGACAATATAGGCTGCTCACATCCCCACTCCATCCCAAACGAATCCCAGCGTATGCCTGCATCATGCGCTGGCTGGTGCGTGGTGGAGGTGTGGTATTCGATAGTTGCAGATTCACTTAATGTTAAAAAGCCATGCGCTAATCCGCTCGGAATGTAGAGGCACTGCGGATGTTTACTATTGAGCATGAACGCTGCACATTGGCCATAGGTTGATGAGCGGCTGCGAAGATCGAGCACCACGTCGAGGATGCTGCCACTATGGCAACGCACCAGCTTGACATGGTCATGCGGCGGCGTCTGGAAATGCATGCCGCGAATAACATCGCGGTGGGATAGCGAGACGAATGATTCCGGAAAATCAGTAGCCAGGCCCGCCGCCGCGAAGCTCGGCGCATGGAAAGTTTTAAGAAACCAGCCGCGCCCATCAAGTATCGGTTTGAGCATGATGAGCTTGAGGCCTTCGATTTTGGTATCGCTGAAATTAAACTGCATGTTCGCCTAAAACCGGATGCCCAAAAACGCTTCCCCACCCTCAATCTGCATTTGCTGGCCGATGAATAAGTGCAGTGTCGCCGCGCATTACAGCGCTTTCATTCTGACTCTTGATGGCAACAAATTGAAGGCCCGGGACAATATTGGCTTTTTCATTCACAGCAATTTTCCTTCTTTGAAGGCAATGTCGTGTATCGGTAAACGCATCAGGTTGGGAGCGCTGAGCAATACATCAACTTTGCATCCGTGCATCGCACGTGATACCTGCGCAGCCATCTGCGAACATGAGGGCGGGGTTATCAACAGGCTCTTGTAATTCAAGCATAAGGTCAATATCGCCACCATGCGCGGCATCATCAAGCCTGGAGCCAAAAACGCGCACGCGCGATTGGTTCCCCGCTACTTGGTATGCGAGTTGACGAATAATTTTAGTTTGGCTGTCAGTCAGACGCATGGAGTTTGAAGTTTGAAGTTTTGTTGAGTATTCGCAGGCGTTCCAGCGAAGGCTATGGAATCCTCCAGCCCGCCTGCCAGTTCTGCCAAAGACATGTGCGGCGCGCTAGCGGTGTCCATAATGTTTCCCATGATCTTGGTTTTAACGGCAATGTCTTGATGCGGTTGGCGACGTGGGTTTATTGGGTCGGTTTCGGCAATCACCATGAAAATCACTTCCAGTTTTTTGTTGGCCGGCAAAACCGGAATTTGCTTCAGCTTGCCTGCATCATCGGTTTCTAATATCAGACGTTCTGCATACATTTTTGATCTCCTTTCACCTGATGCGGGTTAGCCCCACTATGAAGAGGGCAAAGAGCCGCCCATTCAACACATAAATGACCGCATTGGTATCCAGCAAATAACGCCTGCTCAATTCCATTCTGAGCGAATCTTTCTCTGGTACTCAACACCATCAACACCATTAAAAGCGGTGATGGTTTCTGCGAGCTGCATCAACGATTTTGTATTGGTAGCAGCTCCATTTTTTTCAGTCTCAGTTTCTTGCAGCACTAACA
>ENA-OFCI01000981-OFCI01000981.1-metagenomes-genome-assembly--contig:-NODE-981-length-14430-cov-4.209670_pt1 | contig 14430 bp, 12 predicted proteins | sample MGYA00153391_OFCI01 | MGnify analysis MGYA00153391
GCGTGGGATAAGTTGCTAAAATCAGACGTTGCACTTAATTCCTGAAGCCGTCTTGGCCAGCAAGTTTGGACAAGCCGAGCTGGTTAAACTCACTGCCAGCGCAGTATTGCGCCGTCTCAATTCTGCCGCCGACATCACGTACCGCGCCGAGACATTGGGCAAAAAATCTGCCGACTCATTCAAGCTACCAGCGCGGCGGCAATGGCCGTGCGATAACCAGCCCGCGCTCGGTCTTGATCAGGTAGCCGCCATCCATTAAGTCGCGCATGATGATGGCCACCATATCGCGTGAGGCGCCAACGCGTCGGGTGATGTCGGCTTTGGTGAGGCGGCCAGGAATAATGGTCTCGCCGTCTGTTTTTACCGCCAGTGATTGCAGTAACTCAACCATGCGGCCATACACATCTTTTAGTGCGGCACTTTTGAAATTTGCGGTGGCCAACCTGGCACGGCGAATCAGCTCCATCATCAGTGAGAGCGCAAATTCGGGATGCTCACGCAAATAGTCGAGTGCGGCCGCGCGCGGCACGGCGATGGCCTCCACAAATTCCAGCGCGACCACACTGGCTGAACGCGGCATGCCATCGAGCGCCATTTCGCCCACATAGTCGCCGGGGCCGTATTCATCAATGATGATTTGTTTACCATCTGACTCGGTGGCCAGGACTCTGACCCAACCGCAATTGATCAGATAGAGCACCGCGTCATCGGCATCTCCTTCTTTGATGAGGGTCGCGCCTTTGGCAAAAGTACACAGCGCGCCCCGCCCGGCGAGACCACCGAAAAATTGTTGTTGGACTATCTCCGTTTCAGCGGTTTGGTGAAGCGCGTCAGCTGAGTTTGATAATGCAGTCATGAGAGCATTTTTGATTTAACGTAAAAATAATTACCCATATTGTAAAGCCGACTGGCAGCTGATGCGCCATCCGGGCAACTCAATTCTGCGGCTTAACTCAATCGCGTGACGTCACCCATTGCAACGCCTGCGCCACCACCTCGGTCAGCGGCATACGCTTGCCTAGCGCATGGGCGCGCTCACGCGAACTGCTATTGAGCATTTTATCGCTGGCCTCAAGCGCTCGACGCCGCGCTTCCTTGGCCTGTGCGCCGACGGGAAAACCAATTTTTTCGCGTGCGGATAGTGTCGCCGCACACAGCATGACAGCCGAATAATCGTCGCCTTTTTTTGAACACCAGAACGCTAATGCTTCGAGCGCATTACAAAGCTCAAGGCGATAATTATTTTGACTCAGCATATTAATGGCTTGCAGCAATTCGACCGCCGCATCACGCAATTCGCCCAAACCCGTCAAAGCCGTCGCCAGTAAAAAATGCCCGATGCCGATACTGCTTTTGTCACTCTGTTGTCGTGCAATTTCCAGATAGCGCCGAAACCAGCGGGCGGATTCGGCATACTGTCCTCGATGCAACAAAAACTGTCCGCGCGAGCCGGCCAAGCGTGCCTCAACCATGGGCTCGGCCAGTTGTGCCGATAGTGTTTCTAATTGTGCCAAACAATGTTCTGCTGTATTGATCTCGTTTGCATAGCCAGCATTATTGGCATGGTTAGCTAAATTGTTTGCGGCCATGCGGTTGTCTTTGCCGCTAATTGATAAAGCGATACTGTCTTCAAATAATTTTTTTGACGCCGCATACCCATGCTGCACATAGGCAACCATCGCCAAGCCAGACATCGCCGCCCCAGCACTAACATCATCATTAGCAAGCGCACTTGTTTTAAAGGCGAGCTGATAGTGTTGCTCTGCCGCGACTAACTCAGACATCATGTAGCAGTGGCCGCCTGCCAAATAACGGGCTTTGGTTTCCAGGACATACGGTATTTCGCCAATACGCAGCTGTGTCGCCAATGATGCCTCAAGAAAATCTCTGGCTTCCGCGTATTGGCCGCGCCATAACCAATAGCGCCCCATGGCAATCGCACATTCGATGGCAAGCAGTGGGTCGGTGTCGATAAAATACTGAATTGCCGCGCGTAGATTGGCAAGGTCTGCGTCGAGTCTGGCAAGCAGCTGCACACGATCACGGCCAAATAATTTTGGTGCCACCGTTGCAATGCATGCGCGATACCATTCGGCATAACGCGTCATCAGGACAGCACGTGGCTGACCCGTGTCGAGCTTTTGTTGGGCAAACTGGCGTAGCGTCTCCAGCATGCTAAAACGGTTTTCGTCCGCGACTGCCGATAATTGAATCAGCGATTTATCGGCGAGCGCATGCATGAGTCTTGGCGTCTGGTCATCAGGCAAATCGCACACTCTGGCAACGGCTGCGAGCGATGCGCCGCCCGAAAAAACGGCGAGTTGCACAAACAGTGATTGCTCATCGCCTTTCATTAACGCATACGACCATTCCAGCGTGGCTTGCAAGGTTTTTTGGCGCGGGGCGGCAACCCGGCTGCCGGTGACGAGCAAGCCAAATCGGTCGTCCATGCCGCGATCAATCTCTGCGAGCGTCATCGTTCGCAAGCGAGCCGCTGCCAATTCGATTGCCAGCGGAATACCATCGAGTCGATAACAAATGCGCGCCAATACGGCCGCCTCGCTATCGATTAGTTTGAAATCAGGACAATTTAATGCAGCACGATCCAAAAACAACCGCACCGAGGCGACCTCTTGCAACGCATCAGCGGTATGCAAATTTGTGCCCGATGAAAAATCAGGGTCTGGTAGTGCCAACACCGGCACCAAAAATGCAGCTTCACCATCAATGGCTAAACCCTCACGGCTGGTGGCGAGTATGTGCGTGTATGCGGCGCGTTGCAGCAGGTTCGTACAAAAATGCGCGACGCCGTCAATCAGATGCTCGCAGTTGTCGAGCAACAATAATGTTTTTTTGTCGCGCAAGTGCTCAATCAATTGCGCATCGAGAGACGGGCTGCCTTGCGGGCGCAACCCTAATACGTGCATGACATGGGCGACGATATTGGATGTCTCTGTGATGGAGGCCAGTGCTATTACCCAAACGCCATCCGGAAAGCGATCCAGTAGATTAGCTGATGCCTGCAAGGCGAGGCGGGTTTTGCCGATTCCGCCGGTCCCGATCAAGCTCACCAAGCGCGACTGAGTGAATAACTTGCCAATATTGTTGATTTCACTAAATCGCCCAACAAACGAATTGAGTAAAAATGGCAAATTGTTCGGGTTCGTCGAGAGCGCGCGCAGCGGCGGAAAATCATCGGCCAAATCTGGATGCTGCAACTGATACACCGTTTCGGTTTCGGATAAATCACGCAGCCGTAACGTGCCTAATTTAAGCACCGCCAGCGTATTGGGTAAGGCACTGCCGATCAACTCAAACACCGCGCTGGAAAAAATAATCTGCCCGCCATTGGCTGCATTGCACAACCGCGCCGCACGATTGACCGCGGTGCCGTAGTAATCTCCATCACGTGATTCTGCCGAACCTGCATGCAGGCCGCAACGTACCGACAATGTCAACCCTTGCTTTGATTCATCATGCAAACGACGTTGGATGGCGACGGCTGCCATTAGCGCTTGATGAACATCCACAAACGCGGCATGAATACCATCGCCCGACATTTTCACCACGACACCATCGTGGGCAATCACCACCGCGCGCAATAGTGCATCATGACGCGCCACCGCGACCGACATCGCCTCGGTCTGCTGTTCCCACAGCCGCGTGCTGCCTTCGATATCAGTGAACAAAAAAATGGTGTCAGGCATAAGCATAAATGAGTCGGCGAAATCGCAATATGGATACACAGTATGGATACATTATCGCCCTACACGCTGCGTCCAAAAATGTCCTGAGGGCGAGTCGTTTGGGACGCATTTATGGCTGCAGATGGTTGTCGGCGTCTGACTTTCGGTCAACAGTTTTTAGCCGCTGATTAAATCAGATTCTTTCGGTCTCCGACTGACTCGGCCGCCAGCGCAGCAGCCGATTCTCTGCAAAAGTCACGACATAATCAAGCAGCAATGCAAATACGGTCAGCACCAAAATACCGGCGAATACGGTATTGATATCGAAGGTACCTTCTGCCTGATGAATAAGATAGCCGACGCCTTTTGCGCTGCCCAAATATTCACCCACTACCGCGCCCACAAACGCCATCCCGACCGAAGTATGCAGACTGGAAAAAACCCACGAAGTCGCTGAAGGCAAATACACATAGCGCAGCAATTGTGCTTTCGAAGCCCCCAGCATGCGGGCATTATTGAGCACCACCGGCGATACTTCTTTGACCCCTTGATACACATTGAAGAAGACGATAAAAAAAACTAGCGTAACGCCTAAGGCCACCTTCGACCAGATGCCGAGCCCGAACCACACCATGAAGATCGGCGCCAGAATTACGCGCGGCATGGCATTGGCGGCTTTGATGTAAGGATCAGCAATCGCCGAAGCCAGCGGCGCCAGCCCGAGCCATAGGCCCAAACCCAGCCCAAACAGGGTACCAATCACAAAGGCGAACACAGTTTCTTGCAGCGTCACCCACAGGTGCGGATAAATTTCACCATCAACAAACCAGATCCAGATCGCCTTGAAGATTCGCAGCGGTTCGCCAAAGAAAAAAGCTGCTTTATCGTCGTTATCAAAAAAGAAATTCGGCACTAGGCCAGGCACGGTGAGGATATGCCATGCCGCAAAGAGCGCGACAAGCAGCAGAATTTGCCAGATCCAGAGTGGTATTTTTTTCATGCGCTTTTTATGCATTTTTCATGCGTTTTTTACGCCACTAACTTGTTGCGGGTCTGCTGATATCCCTTCAGCACTTCTTGTTTCATCGCGCTCCAGATTTGCTCATGCAGTTCCAGAAATCGCGGCGTCATGCGGATCTCCGCCACATCACGCGGACGCGGCAGGTCAATTATGAATTCACCAATCGGGTGTGTTGCCGGGCCAGCAGATAAGACGATGACGCGATCAGACAACGAAATCGCCTCTTCCAAATCATGCGTGATGAACAGGACAGATTTTTTATCAGTCTCCCACAGGGCAAGCAATTCATTTTCCATTAACTGCCGGGTTTGCACATCGAGCGCCGAAAATGGCTCATCCATCAACATTATTTTGGGATCGAGGATCAACATCTGCGCGAGCGCTACGCGTTTGCGCATGCCCCCCGAAAGTTGGTGGGGATAGTGCGCGCCAAAACCGGCGAGGCCAACGCGTTCAAGCCATTCTTCTGCGCGTTTAATCGCGTCCGTACGCGCCATGCCGCGAAACTGCAAACCCGCCATCACGTTATCCCGTGCAGAACGCCAGGGCATCAACGATTCGGCCTGGAACATATAGCCGGCACGGGTATTAATACCGGATAGCGGCTCGCCCAATACCGTCACCTCACCCGATGAAGCCCGCAACAATCCCGCCGCGATATTAAGCAAGGTAGATTTGCCGCAGCCGGTGGGGCCGACCACGGAAACAAACTCGCCATCGGCAATATCCAGCGTGGTATCTTTTACCGCTGTATAGCTTGCGTTGCTGGATTTAGCCGCAAATGTCACCGTGAGATTATGCAGTGACAGCGCAGTGCGATGCATGGTGTTGTGCGGCGGATTGTGTAGCGGGTTGGACACAACGTTAGACACGGGTTTATGCATAGCTTTATGATCAACACTCACTTATATTTCGCATCCGCTTTCAGCACAAAACGATTATCAAAGGTGGCATCAAGCTTGATGCTGTCGCCTGCAGCCATCACCGATGGCTCAAACTGCTTCAGAACTTTGTAAACATTTTGCGCAGCCTTCATGGTCATCTGGCCATCGGTGGAATAGCCGATCATGTTCTTGAGCAGCGCTTGTTTATACAGCGAGCGGTTGCCCGATATATACGCTTCGGGCACCACCGCCATTACTTGCTCAGGGGTGGCTTTGGCAAGCCAGCGCAGCGCACGCACCATCGCGTTGACGACCGCTTGCGTGGTGTGAGGATTTTTCTTGATGAATTCATCGCTGGCGTAAATACAGGATGCCAGATAATCACCGCCATATAAATCTTTCATGCCGCGCTCGGTACGACTGTCAGCGACCGCGATGTATTTGCCGCTGGCCTCAAGCTGGCTGGTGACGGGATCAAGATTCGCCATCGCGTCAATTTCACCCTTTTCCATCGCCGCCACCGCGCCGGCGCCTGCACCGGTGCCTACGATTGAAACATCTGAGGGTTTCAAGCCTTCCTTCGCCAGCAAATTATTGACAAACATATTGGTCGATGAGCCTGGTGCAGTAACGCCGATTTTTAGGCCTTTCAAATCTTTGGCAGATCTATACTTTGCGGCTTTCTCTTTAGTCATTACCAGGGCAATGGAAGAAAAATTCGCCTGCAACACGACCGCCTTGATGGGCTGTTTTTTGGCCTGCATATTAATCGTATGTTCATACGCACCCGATACCAGATCTGCACTGCCACCCACCAGTGCCTGCAGCGCTTTGGCGCCGCCGGCAAAGTCAGGAATTTCAACCTCCAGCCCTTCCTCTTTGAAGTAACCCTGACGCTCGGCGATGGTCAGTGGCAAATAATAAAAGAGGTTCTTGCCGCCGACCGCGATAGTGATTTTTTTCTTTTCAAGCGGTTGCGCAGTTACGCTACTGGCGGTCAACGCAACCAATGTTCCCAGCGCGATGGGAGCAATCAGGCTAAGAGAGACAAAACGACTAAAAGCGGTGAGTACAGCAATGCCTTTAATTATTTTTCCAAACATGATGCCTCCGATATGTTTAAGCAAATACGGCCAGCATAGACCTGACTAAAACCTGAAACCAATCTTGCCTGAAATAGAGCTAACGCTGCCTAATTTTTCGGCCTCTAGCGCAAAATTAGTGGTTAGAAAATTCATGTTTACGCCAACAAACACGCGGGAATCGGTCGCGCTTACATTCTGGAGCAAGCCCACCTTAGGTGCGCTGGCGATGCGTACACTGCCGATGCCAATATAAGGCGTGATGAACGTAAGCTTTTTGGAAATCATGGCATCTACGGCCACAGTAGATAAATTAACCTGCGAAATGCCCGTGATCTTGCTGCCGGATAAACGCAGCGCAACCGAAGGTGTGGTTAAGCCATCTTCCATAATTTGATATCGCACCTCAGCGCCAATCAGTGAAGCGTCCAGGCCAGAAATACGGCTCACAAATGCGCCAATATCAAAGCCAGCGGGCAAGCCCTTGTGAATATGCAGCTTCGGAATAAATAAATTCGATGTGTCACCCCCGCCTGCTCGTTTCAGGATGCTTGAGTTTTCTATTTTTGATTCGGTAAGCTCAATGCCCACATCAAAACCGGTCACACCCAATCCATTGCCCGGCGTCACCCCACGGTAAGCGGCCGCTGCCCCAATATCTTTTGATAGTCTGGAAAATTGATCCTGCGACAGGGTTGATAAATTATCAAGTCCGCCCGCGCTTGCGCTAATGCTGGCAAATGCAGTCAGCGTGCCGAGGATGCCAACCCGGCCTGTTGCGATGCCTGCGCTGATCCATTTTTGGTCAAGAAAATTATTCACGATAATGCCCTTCAAATTATGCACTCCTCATAAAGCTGGCGCACGAATATTTAAGAAAAATCAAATAGCCCATTTCATTTCGGGCCACAGGAAGTTTAAGCCGTGTAAAGCTTTTTAGGAACGGGATGCAAGTGCATGGTCTTGCCCGCCTTCATAACCTGACCCGGCACCTCATGACCAACGATGAGAGGAATTTTTATCGCGGCGGCCAATAGTTTGTCGAGGCCCACACCCGTATCAAAACCCATATCCTGCAGCATGTTTACCAAATCTTCGGTGCAGATATTACCGGTGGCGCCCGGTGCAAACGGACAGCCGCCGAGACCTGCAATCGAGGCGTCATAGTGCATCACACCAGCCGTAATACCGGCCACCACATTCGCCAAACCCATGCCGCGCGTATTGTGGAAATGCAACGTAACTTCTGTTTGCGGGAAACGCTGCATGGCCGCACGCATCATGCGCTCAACCTGACGCGGATTAGCCATACCAGTGGTGTCTGCAAAGGTGACACCGTCAAAACCCAGCTCGATATACCGGGCAGCAAAATCCAGAACGCGAGCCTCAGGCACTGCCCCTTCAAACGGACAGCCAAATGAGGTTGATACACAACCATTTAGTTTGATACCCGCTGCTTTTGCCATCGGCACCATGACTGCGAAATCTTCCAGCGATTGTGCGGTGGTGCGTTTTACATTGGCCATGTTGTGGGTTTCGGATGCAGACATAAAAAGATTCATCTCGTCAATTTTTGCGCCTGACTGATGACAAGTTACTGCCCGTTCCATGCCACGAATATTAGGCGTGAGCGCGGTATAGATTACATCTGCGTCGCGCTGAATATTGGCGAGCACGGCTTCTGCATCCGCCATATTGGGTACGAATGTGGGATGCACAAACGAGGTAACTTCGATCTTAGCCAAGCCGGTACGAGAAAGCTGATCGATGAATGCAATTTTGGTTTCTGTCGGGATAAATGTTTTCTCAATCTGAAAACCATCGCGCACGCCTACCTCATTTATAAAAATACGTTGTCCTACTATTGACTGGCTCATCAAATAATTCCTCGTGCTTTAAGTTCGGCCTGCGCCACATTATCGATACCCAAGCTATGCAAAACTTCGGCTGTGTGTTCGCCCAGCTTGGGCCCTATCCATCGGGTTTTGCCCGGCGTCGCAGACAGCTTTGGCACAATGCCGGGCAACAACAACGATTCATTATCGCCTAGCTGATGTTCTTCGATCATTGACCGCGCCTGAAATTGCATGTCTTTCACAATATCAGCAATGGAAAAAATTCGGCCTGCGGGCACATCCGCTTTTTCCAACACAGCAAGCGCTGCATCTAACGTGTTCGCAGCAGTCCATGCACCGATTGCCTCATCTAACTCGTGCGTTCGCGCGGTTCGGCCCGCATTATTAGCAAGCATCGGATCGTTCGCCAAATCTGCGCGGTCAATGGCATTCATCATACGTTTGAAAATCGAATCTCCGTTCGCGCCGATGACAATGTATTGTCCATCTCCGCACCAATACGTATTCGACGGCACAATGCCGGGCAATGAGGCGCCAGTGCGCTCGCGCACAAAACCGGTCATGCCATACTCCGGCAACATCGATTCCATCATGGAAAAAACGGCTTCATACAGCGCGACATCAACCATCTGCCCGCGTCCTGTTTGGTGGCGATGATGTAGCGCCATCAAGGCGCCCATTGCGCCATACATAGCCGCCAACGAATCGCCAATCGAAATGCCCACCCGCACCGGGGCGCGATCCGCGTAGCCGGTGATGTAGCGCATACCGCCCATTGATTCACCAATCGCACCAAAACCAACGCGGTCTTTATACGGCCCTGTCTGGCCAAAGCCGGAGAGCCGCACCATAATGAGCCCGGGATTTTCGGCGCTTAGCTGTTCATAGCCCAGATCCCATTTTTCCATTGTGCCCGGGCGAAAATTTTCGACAAGGATATCGGCGCTGACGATAAGCTTGCGCGCAATTTCCTGGCCTTCTTTTTCGCGCAAATTTAGCGTGACTGATTTTTTATTGCGTGCCTGTACATACCACCAGAGTGAGGTTTTTTCATTACCGTCATCATATAATTTTCGCCAGGTTCTCAACGGATCGCCGCCATTGCCGGACTCGTCGGCGGGCGTCTCGATTTTGATCACTTCCGCGCCGAACTCTGCCAACAAACGACCGCAAAACGGGCCTGCAATCAGGCTGCCCATTTCAATTACTTTCAATCCTGCCAACGGGCCCGCTAACGCGGTTTTTTCTGTACTGTTTGATACTGCGATCATGGCAGATTATCTTCGTCAAACAGTGCGGCAACTGCAGCACGATCAAAGCGGTATTCCTCGTTGCACATATCGTCTTTGACGATGATTTCACCTAACTCTGCCAAGGTGGCATCCAGCTCATGACGACCCAATGAGCGCAACATATTCTTTACTTTTTCTTCATCGCGACGGCAATCGCTGAACACTAACTTGGGCTCGTAAAGTCTGACATCTTCCTCATGGAAAAGCCGCTGCAGTAAAACTTCGGCGTCCAGCGTGATTAGCTCATCCGCCCTTACTGAGGCCGCCAATTGCTCAACGCGCGCCCATCCATCAGGATCTTTCGCGTCCGCCTTGGGCAGTTTTTGCAGCAGCAGTGCGCCAGCACCTTGTTCATTGGCGGCTAACCACAGGTGTGTGGGCAATTGTTCGGATTGATCAAAATAGTGTTCAAAACACTCGGCCACCGTCAGGCCTGAAACAGGGACGATACTTTGATACATTTGTCCGGTTTCAGCATGCGCAACGGTTAATGCCACGCGCCCACCGCTTACCCACTCTGCAAATGTTGCCGGGCAAGAAGTGGTTTCAAATGAAGCCATGCCGCGAATTCCCAATGCATCGGTACAATCCACCACCGCCAGCTTGGCGATAGCCCCACCTTGAATTTGCAAAGTGGCGCGGCCTTGATGTTTTAACCCTGCGCCGACGAGTACAGATACACAGGCCATTTCACCCAAATAACTCACCACATGCGACGGATAATTCCGACCTGCGATCAGACCGCGCCACGCATCGGAAAGCCTGACCACTTGCCCGCGAATCTCGAGATTTTCAAGCGTAAAGCGTCGACTGAAATCGGTTATGTTATTCATGGAAGGGTTTCATGGCTTGAAAGCCAGCGCCAGTGCTGGTGTTTGGAAGAGGTCTCATTTGCGCGGATAATTTTGGCGCGTTTCCTTAAGCGCGGGCGGGAGCAGGCACCGTAAGAAGAGGAAATCATCCCCCGCCTTAAATAACAATTCGGGGGGTTTTTATAGGTCGCGTCCAGTCGGGTCTAGTCGCTTGGATTTTCGGGTTCAAAGTGAGTTCGCCCGCTGCAGCATCTTTCCACACGGTCGTTCCCGCCGCGATCGTTGCACCTTTACCAACGACAACTGGCGCCACTAATTGCACATCAGAACCAATGTGCACGTTATCTTGGATGACAGTCCGGTGTTTGTTGGCGCCATCATAATTGCAGGTGATGGTGCCTGCGCCAATGTTGACATTTTCGCCAACGGTCGCGTCACCAACATAGGATAAATGATTTGCTTTAGAGCCTGTACCGACACTACTCGCTTTGATTTCTACAAAGTTGCCAATATGTACGCCATCTGCGAGCGTGGTATCGGGACGAATTCGGGCATAGGGGCCGATGCGGGCGTGTTGGCCAATTTCAGCCCCGTCAATAAATGAAAATGGCAATATCTCCGTACCCGCACCTATTTTACAATTTCTCAAAATGCAGTTAGCGCCGATTTTGGTACGCGCGTCGAGATGAACGGTGCCTTCAAAAATACAGTTCACATCGATTGTGACGTCTTCAGCCGTCGTTAATTCACCGCGCACATCGAGCCTGGCAGGGTCTATCAACAAGACCCCTGCCGACATTAAATGCTCAGCCTTTTCACGTTGAAATACCCGCTCCAATTGGGCGAGTTGCTCCTTGCTGTTGACGCCTGCGATTTCGAACTCGGCATGCGGTGACAATGTTTGCACAGCACAGCCTTCAGCAACGGCGAGAGCCAAAATATCCGTTAAATAATATTCGCCTTGCGCGTTGCGATTATCTAATTGCGGCAGCCATTTTTTGAGCAGCACCGTCGGACAAGCCAGGAAACCCGTATTAATTTCGTGGATAGTGCGCTCAGCATCAGTGGCATCTTTGTCTTCAATAATGCCGATGACCTGACCCTTGCCTGCATCGTCAGCCTGCCTTTGATGGTTGCGCAAAATGCGTCCAAGCCCTTCGGGATTGGCTACCGTCATGGTTAGCCAGGCAAGCGTATTTTGATGTGCGACTGCCACCAGCTTGGCTAGTGTGGAAGCGCGAATGAGCGGAACGTCGCCATACAACACCAAAGTAATGCCCGCAGACGGCAATTGCGGCAATGCCTGTAATACCGCATGGCCAGTGCCGAGCTGCGGATCTTGTTTGATCCAGACAAGCGGCTGATCCATAAACGCTGCGCGCACGGCCTCTCCGCCGTGACCATACACAACATAAATTTTATCCGGGAACAACTGAGCTGCAGCTGCGAACACATGCGCCAACATGGGCTTGCCTGCAAGCGGATGCAAGACTTTGGGTAACGCAGATTTCATGCGCTTGCCTTGTCCTGCGGCTAGAACAACAACGCTAAGTGTTTTGTTGTCGGGCGTTTGGGCGGGCGCCATATTTAAATCGATGGGCTGGGTTGCAGAAGTCATGTTTGCAAGCTCTCAACGAATCTATTAACCAGACAGCGTGCGAAAATTAGTCCGCACAAAAAGAAAAAGGCAGCGGGGATTAATCCGCTGCCTAAAATTGTATTTCGCCTCTAAACCGTTACGGCAATTTATTGTACCGCAATTATTTATTTTCTGCGCAATTTTTGAATAGCCTGTAACTGAGCAGCCAACTGAGCCAACTCTGCCACCACTAGCGCCCTGTCTTGGCCGCTTGCGCGGTTAGTAAGCGCTTCTTCAGCTTGCCGTTTAGCTTCTTTAACTTTAGCCTCATCCAAGTCACGCGCTCGGATTGAGGTATCTGCCAAAATGGTTAAGCTTTTAGGCTGAACTTCTAAAATGCCGCCAGATACATAGATGACTTCATCATGCTCTTGACCTGCCTGTTTTACCTTAACCGTTCCGGGGCGGATTCGGGTCAGCAATGGAGTGTGACCAGGCAAAATTCCCAGCTCGCCCGTTTCACCAGGTGCTACAACCATCTCGGCTTCACCTGAGAAGATTGCCTGTTCCGCAGAAACAATATTTACGTGCAAAGTTGCCATGATAATTTCGGTTCGCTTTTGTTTTCCAGCTTCACGGTTTTTCGTTTACAAAAAACGATCTGGCTCATCCAGTCGTTTTATAAACCAGGCTCGACGACAGTAGGGGTTCGCTTTCGTCGAAAGGTTTAGTTCATTTTTTTGGCTTTTTCAAACGCTTCGTCAATACCACCCACCATGTAAAACGCCTGCTCAGGCAATGCATCGCATTCGCCATCCACAATCATTTTGAAGCCACGGATGGTTTCTTTCAATGACACGTATTTGCCGGGCGATCCTGTGAAAACCTCCGCGACGTGAAATGGTTGCGACAGGAAGCGTTGAATTTTACGCGCCCGCGCCACCGCCAATTTATCTTCCGGTGACAACTCGTCCATACCCAAAATGGCAATAATGTCGCGCAACTCTTTGTAGCGCTGCAGAGTTGCCTGCACGCGGCGGGTCACAGTGTAATGCTCGTCGCCAATCACGTTGGGATCAATCTGGCGTGATGTTGAGTCCAGCGGATCCACTGCGGGATAAATACCGAGCGACGCAATATCACGCGACAGCACCACGGTTGCATCCAGGTGAGCGAAGGTTGTGGCCGGTGACGGATCAGTCAAGTCATCTGCAGGCACATACACTGCTTGAATTGAGGTAATCGAACCGGTCTTAGTGGAGGTAATGCGCTCTTGCAGTACGCCCATTTCTTCGGCGAGTGTCGGCTGATAACCCACTGCAGACGGCATACGACCCAGCAGCGCGGACACTTCCGTACCGGCCAAGGTATAGCGATAAATATTGTCTACGAAAAACAGAATATCGCGACCTTCATCACGGAATTTCTCCGCCATCGTCAAGCCGGAAAGCGCTACGCGCAAACGGTTGCCCGGGGGCTCATTCATCTGACCAAACACCATCGCGACTTTGGACTTGGAGAGGTCGTCTTTGTTGATAACGCCTGCATCCGTCATCTCGTGATAGAAGTCATTACCTTCGCGGGTACGTTCACCCACACCGGCAAACACCGACAAACCTGAATGTTCTTTGGCGATGTTATTGATGAGTTCCAGCATATTTACGGTTTTGCCCACACCCGCGCCGCCAAACAATCCAACCTTGCCGCCTTTAGCGAACGGGCAGATCAAGTCAATAACTTTAATACCGGTCTCAAGCAAATCAACGGAAGGTGACAGCTCATCAAATTTTGGCGCCGGTTGATGAATCTCGCGACGCTCTTCGCATTTGATCGGGCCTTGCTCATCAATCGGGCGACCTAACACATCCATAATCCGGCCCAACGTGCCCAAACCAACGGGAACGCGAATGCCAGCACCGGTTCCGTTCACTTTCATGCCGCGACGAATACCGTCGGATGAACCCATCGCGATGCAGCGCACTACGCCGTCACCAAGTTGTTGCTCAACTTCGAAGGTCAGACCTTTTTCAGCAAAGCTTGCCTGATCGCTATCCTGCAGCGTCAATGCTTCATAGACTTTCGGGATGGAACCGTGAGGGAACTGAATATCCACCACCGCACCGATACATTGAACGACTGTTCCTTGACTCATGATTAATTCCTAGACTAAATTTAATTCAAATTCTGTATTCGGCGGCCATGAAGCAAGAGGCAGTTT